>Ga0315899_10004182_pt1 | contig 15613 bp, 13 predicted proteins | sample LakEriMetagenome_2_FD_203518 | JGI IMG/M metagenome (GOLD analysis project Ga0315899, IMG submission 203518) | Freshwater fungal communities from buoy surface, Lake Erie, Ohio, United States - Buoy 4 MA112 | ecosystem: Environmental > Aquatic > Freshwater > Lake | place: USA: Lake Erie, Ohio... | reverse complement strand
TTGGAGCGGGCGAGCAGCGGGCCGTTGTGAAAGGCGGCCAATTGGCCATTGCCACCGTGATGACAGTGACGCTTTCAACCGATCACCGTGCGGTTGATGGTGCACTCGGCGCCGAACTGATCCAGACATTCAAAAAGCTGATCGAAAATCCACTGGCAATGCTGGCTTAAATATAATTTTGTCCTAATTTGCCTCTATTGGTAGGTAATTGGAGGGCGCGAATTTGTTGCGTTGAGGCCGCGATCAAAATGACAACAATTGGAAACAACGACACATCAACGAGCCGGCAGAGCATGCGGTTAAGAGCGGCTTGGATGTATCATATCGAGGGGCTCACACAAAGCCAAATTGCCGATCGACTGGGTGTAGGCCGAGTGACGGTCGTTCGACTTTTGTCAGATGCCCGCAACCGAAATGAGGTCCGAATTAACATTGTTGGGCAATTAAGCGAATGTTTTCAACTGGGCAAAGAGTTGGAGAAAAAATTCGACATCCAAGAGGTCATTGTAGTTCCATCATCCGAGCCACAAGGCGATGCTACTGTCGTAATCGGCGCTGCTTTAGGTGATTGTGTTTCAAAGCTTGTTCGGCCCTCTATGACGCTTGGTGTAGGTTGGGGGCGGACACTTCATCACTCTCTTTCAAATATGGTTCAACAAAATGTTTCGGACCTTGAGGTTATTTCGCTTGTCGGCGGCATAACAAAGGCACGGGCAGTCAATCCTGCTGAATTTGCTTGGCAATTTTCAAATTTATTGGGAGCAGAAAGTTATCTATTAACAGCACCCGCTTTTGTCGATAGTTCTGAAACCAAGACAGCTCTTATTGAGCGTTGCGGATTGGACGAGGTTTTTGCTAAGGCTTCGAAAATGGACGCGTGTCTTTTATCGGTCGCTCCGATTACACAAAGTGCGACGACTTTTAAATATCATCTGCTTACAGAAACCGAACGGGTTTCACTAATTGAAGCGGGAGCAGTAGGTGACGTGTTGTGTAATTTTTTTAATGATAAAGGCCAACTACTTGATCATGAAGTAAATCGGCGTGTTATGTCGATACCAATCGAAACAATCTTGAGGGTTCCTATTCGAATTTTAGCGTCCGGCGGAAGAGAAAAAGACGCTTCCTTGCTGGGTGGTATAAAGTTGCTCAGGCCCACCGTTTTCATAACCGATGAAAACTCGGCTGCAAGATTGCTTCAAAATAGCTAAAGGCTTCGGCTTAAATTCAAAAAAGAAAACGACTAATAAAAAAACGGATGTTCGGTGATTGTCTTGAAACTCAGTGGCTGGGGGACCTGGATTCGAACCAAGATTAACGGAGTCAGAGTCCGCTGTTCTACCGTTGAACTATCCCCCAACGAAGAAATAGACCAATAGGCCATATCGCTATCGATTAGATATAAAGCTTCATAGCGAACAGTTTTGTAAATGACAAGGGAAGCATACTACGATAACTTAACGCCTGTTAAAACTTGATGGTTTTTCGAGATAGATCGGCCTAAATGACCCGTGTAAAGAGATATTTCTTACTCATTTTTTTTATTCTCGCGGTCTCCACGTGGTTATTGTTTATCGATCTTTCGGTGTTTACCACAAAGAATCAACAAGCTTCTGTGCTTGGTAACGGTGTTGAGAAAGTTGGCCCTCGCTTAATCTCGGTTATTGTCGGGCGACCCAAGCTCGCTGATACACCAATACAATTGCGACTAATTGGTCGTGTACAACCGATTGCTAGTGTCGCGGTTCGCCCTCGCGTTGAAGGTCAAGTGGAACAAGTATTTGTTTCAGATGGCGCTCTTGTTAATCTCGGTGATCAACTTGCTCGACTGGACTCGAGGAGTATTGAGGCTCGTATTCGGCAAGCTGAAGCCAATATAGCGCGGTCAAGAGCGCTTTTTGATCAAGCGGAGCGGGACGTTAAGCGAAGTGAGACCCTTTCTGCGAGTGAATTCTCATCCAAAGTGACTTTGGAGAATAGTAGAACGCAGCTCGCAACTCTTTCGGCACAAATTGAATCGGATAAGGCAGCGCTTGATGATTTGAGAGTTACTCAAAGTTTCCATATTATCAGAGCCCCGATTAGTGGTCGTATTGGAAACGTTTCACTGAAGCCAGGCAGTCTTGCCAAGACGAGCGATAACAGTCCTCCTTTCGTTTTGATCAATCAAGTTAATCCAATACATGTGTCTTTCGATTTGGCTCAAAGCTGGATCGGCGAACTTCGAGAGTCGATCCGATCCGGATCTTCCAAAGTTAGTGTCAATCCTCAGGGAAGCTCAAAGGTTTATTTGGGTGAGTTTGTTTCAATTGATAATGTGGTTGATAGCGCCTCGGGCACCATCAACGCAAAAGCAAGATTCGATAATTCCGACGAGGGTTTGTGGCCTGGGTTGATCTGTGATGGGATCATTGATTTCCGGGTTGAGAAGGGCCAGCTAACGGTGCCGCGCGAGGCTGTTCAAACTGGGCAGAGTGGCAGTTTTGTATATATCGTCGTTGCTGGCGTTGCTCGTATCCGCGCCGTCTCTGTATCAAGAAGTTTTGATCAATTAGCCATCATTAGCTCCGGTCTAGGGCTCGATGATGAAGTTGTCCTGCAAGGACAAAATCAATTATCTGACGGCGCCCGGATTAAAACCTTAGAAACGCAGAGTGATCAGGATTGATGTCTATCTCCGAACTTTGCATCCGACGTCCGGTCATGACGACCTTAATGGTTTTCGCACTGAGTATTTTTGGCGTATTTTCATTTTTTAAACTTCCGATTGCTGCTTTGCCGAGCGTCGACTTTCCTACAATCAACGTGTCAGCCAATCTTCCGGGCGCTAGTCCCGAAGTCATGTCGTCTTCAGTTGCGGCAATACTTGAGCGGCAGTTTTCTTCAATTTCGGGCGTTTCGTCGATGACTTCTGTGTCAGGCCAAGGCTCTACATCCATAACACTTCAGTTTGATCTTGATCACAATATTGATGAAGCCGCTCTGGATGTTCAGGCTGGAATTAGTTCAGCATTGAGGAGACTACCTGAGGAGATATCCAGTCCGCCAAGTTTTAGAAAAGTGAACCCATCGGATCAGCCGATCTTATTTCTTGCTTTGACCGGTTCGAATTTGTCACTTTCAAAGATCACCGAATTTGCTGAGACTGTTGTTCAACAGAGAATATCCCAAATCGCTGGAGTGGCTCAAGTTCAAATATTTGGGGCTCAGAAGTTTGCCATTCGTATACTCGCCAGACCTGACGCGGTTATCGCCAGAGGTATTTCATTCGAAAACATTCGAGAGACTGTTTCTGCCGCGAATTCCAATCAGGCAACCGGGGTTTTGCGGGGTGAGACGCAAAGACTGACGATTTCATCAAACAATCAGATGCTGGCCGCACAAGATTATGCGTCGCTCACGATGCGGACACAGAACAATAATACAATTCGCCTAGGGGATGTCGCCACTGTTTATGAATCGGTTGAGAATGATCAGGTCGCGTCGTGGTTAAATCGTGACCGTTCAATTCTTTTGGCTATTTATCGGCAGTCCGATGCCAACACAGTTGCTGTGGTTGATACGATCAAAGGAAAACTTGATGGTTTCAGAGAGCAATTACCGAGCTCGATGAAGTTAGAGGCGTTAAGCGATCGATCATTGCCCATTCGTAATTCGATATCGGAACTCCAGTTCACCTTACTTATTTCGATCATTCTCGTCGTGATCGTCATCTTTCTATTTTTGAAATCGTTCAGAGCGACGCTGATCCCGGCCCTTGCTATACCGATTTCACTTATCGGAACCTTCGCCGTCATGGTTTGGCTGGGGTCTTCGTTAAATATCATATCCATGCTCGCGCTGACTTTGGCAGTCGGCTTTGTTGTCGATGATGCGATTGTCATGCTCGAGAATATCACGCGCCATCAGGAAAATGGAACGAATCGACTAGATTCGGCGCTGAAGGGGTCCAAGGAAATAGGATTTACGATTGTTTCGATCACGTTCTCTCTTATCGCTGTATTTATTCCGGTGTTTTTCATGGGAGGCGTGGTCGGCAAGGTATTTTCGGAATTTGCCATGGTTATCTCGGTTGCCATTTTGATCTCGGGTCTTGTCTCATTGACGTTAACGCCGATGATGTGCAGTCTAATTCTTAAAAGCTCTGCTAAGTCGTCATTGACATCCGACACCGGTCACGTTGCAAAAATAAATGAATTTTTCGATGGTTTCAGGTCAGGCTACCGAAAGTCTCTCGATTTTGCTCTTGAAAAGAAAATTTTTGTACTTCTCCTAACCGTCGCGTCGATTGGTTTTAGTGTCAAATTGTACATCGATAGTCCAAAGGGTTTCTTTCCTCAGGAAGATACGGGCTTGGTTCGGCTTTCAACGGAGGGCCCACTCGATATCTCTTTTGAAGCAATGAGTGTTCAGCAACAGTCGATTAATGAGATCGTATTGAGTGATCCTGCTGTTGCATATATGACCTCAAGCGTTGGGTTCGGATCGTCAAATCAAGGCTTTGGATTTGTTCAGTTAAAAGATCGCAGTGAACGAGATGATGTTTTTGCCGTCATTTCAAGACTTCGCAAGGCTACGTCGGAAGTCGTAGGTGTCTCGTCAATTTTTCAGTCTGTTCAAAATGTCAATTTGAGCGGTGGACGTCAAAGTCGTTCGCAGTACCAATATTCCCTTCAGTCTCCTGATTTAAAAGAACTCTTTGACAGTTCCGCGAAGATTTTAAAAAAGATGAAGACATTGAAAGAGCTACGCGATGTTAGTAGCGATGCCCAAATGTCAAATCCCATGCTGATGGTCGACGTGGATCGCGGGAAAGCAGCAAATTTCGGTATAAACAACGACCAAATTCGGCGTACTCTTTTCGATTTGTTTGGCTCTAGGCAAATTTCAACGATTTATACGGATACAAACGATTATGCGGTGATTTTGGAGAGCGATCGTGTTTTTCAGTCCGATCCGAATGCAGTCAGCGGATTGATGCTTCGCAATAGCGAAGGAAGAAGCGTCCCTATTGGCTCTTTCGCAACAATTTCGAAAACGGTCGGGCCTTTGTCGGTCTCCCGGCAGTCTCAGTTGCCCTCGGTTACCATTTCATTCAATCTTTCACCGGGCGTAGCACTCGGCGCTGCAATTGATGCAATCCGGTCCATCGAGCGTGAAGCTGATATTGGTTCACGGATTAGCTCGAATTTTTCAGGAGCTGCTCAGATTTTTCAAGAGTCTTTAAAGGGACAGGGAACACTGATCTTTTTGGCTTTGCTCGTGATTTATCTTATTTTGGGCGTTCTTTATGAAAGTTTCATCCATCCCATAACAATCTTATCTGGACTGCCGTCGGCGGGAATTGGCGCTTTGCTGGCTCTCAATTTCATGTCGATGGAACTATCAGTTATCGCGGTGATCGGCATTCTTCTGTTGCTCGGATTGGTAAAAAAGAACGCCATCATGATGATCGATTTTGCTATTGATCGCCGCCGTGAGGGGGCAGATGCCTTATCTGCTATTCGTGAAGCAGCCATAGTCAGGTTCAGACCGATAATGATGACGACGCTTGCAGCGCTTCTCGGAGCACTCCCAATTGCGTTAGGGGCTGGCGCAGGTTCTGAATTCATGAAGCCACTCGGAGTGACAATTGTTGGTGGGCTTTTGATCTCGCAACTGCTGACTCTCTACATTACTCCCGTAATTTATCTCTATTTGGACAGATTGGACGGCGTAATCAAAAGAAAAGCTGGCTCGGTATGAATTTTTAGAGTTTTTGATTGATTAAAAATCGACGGGCTTATTTTAACGGTTAGAAACTCAACTACGATAGTTTTGAAATAATTGGTCGTTACAAGAGATTTCCATCAGTTGCGCGGATTATCGAGTGCTCACATTGCTGTTGCCGATCCGACCCCGTTCCATCGTCGGGTGATTGCCGATCTTTTCAATGACGGCAAGAGCGGTCGTGTCGAGTTTTACGATAACGGCGCCACATTGATCGAATCCTGCACATCGAGTGTTCCGGATATTGTGATCATTGACGATAAACTTCCTTTTGTTAACGGCGTTGAGCTTCTTAGAACATTGTCGGTTTTACCGACTTTCGAGAGACAATTACCAAAATTTATTCTATTAATTGATGATTCGACGCGCTCAAATGTGCAAGATGCAATCGCAGGTGGGTTTGCTGCTGTAATTAAGAAGCCATTCGTGCCGAATTATCTGATGCAAATCATCAGGCAATGTTTTCTTGATCTCAATCATCAAGATGTTCAGCCTTAGTGGTTAGTTTAGGTTTCTTGTTTAGGCGGGCATCATCGGTACAATTTATGCTAGGTTCTCGAAGTGCCGATTGATCCGGTGCTATCCTGCCAACAATGATTGTTCTTCAAAAATTCAAAATGTATGGTAGGTGATGGTCATAGAGTTAAACTGCTCTCTTGCTCATCAGAAATTTTAAATTTGGGGCATCATTGTTGCAAAATTCGGTTGCCACCCATGAATCTGATCAAACGATTTACGCCGCGCTCGATCTCGGAACGAATAATTGCAGACTTTTGGTGGCACGGTCGAGCGAGAACGGGTTCAAAATTTTGGATGCATTCTCGCGGATTGTGCGATTGGGTGAAGGGGTCTCGTCTTCTGGAACACTTTCAGAGCAAGCTATTCATCGAACGCTTGATGCGCTCAGGGTGTGCAAAGCAAAAATGCTAAATAGGGGCGTGTCTCGTTCTAGACTTATAGCAACGGAAGCGTGTCGCATTGCGTGTAATGGGGGCGTCTTCATTGAGCGCGTTCACGATGAGTTGGGGCTTATTCTTGAAGTGATTGATCGTGGTACCGAGGCGCATCTCGCCGCTGCGGGGTGCGTTGCGCTTGCTGACCCGGAAGCCGAAGGGGTGATCCTTTTTGATATCGGAGGCGGATCATCCGAGGTGGTTTATCTCGACAAGACAGCATCCAAGCCATCGGCAGGCTCGCATAGTGTTCGTGATTGGGTCTCGATGCCAGTAGGCGTCGTCAATATGGCAGAGCGCTTTGGGGGAAGAAGCCTCACGAGGGAAGCCTTCGACGAAATTGTGAAACATGTGCAAGAACTGTTGAAGCCCTTTGCAGTTTCTCTGAATTCCGGAACTCACGCAAAAAAGTTTCATCTTTTGGGTACATCCGGTACGGTTACAACGCTTGCTGGAGTTCATTTGAACCTTCCGCGATATGATCGCCGTTCAGTCGACGGGATTTGGATGGAACGCGCCGAGATTGACCGTGTTCTCAATCGACTTTTAGCGATGAATTACTCGGAATTGGTTGCTAGTCCGTGTATTGGTCAAGATCGAGCAGATCTTGTTTTGGCCGGCTGCGCAATTTTTGAAGGAATTAGAAGTTTGTTCCCTGCGGATCGTATCCGGATAGCGGATCGAGGTCTTCGTGAAGGGATTTTGATGCAAATGATTGCTGAAGACAAGCTAGACAATCGATTGCGATCGGCTGTCGCATGACCACGAATGCCGGATCCGGACGCGAGGGCGGACGTTCTCTGAAGCAACGGGTAAAAACCGGGCGGAACAGAACCCTATCCCAAACTCGTTGGCTTGAACGGCAATTGAACGATCCTTTTGTCGCTTTGGCAAAAAGAGAGGGTTTTCGCTCGCGAGCGGCGTTCAAAATCCAGGAGATCAATAAGAAATTCGGGATATTCAAGCCGGGTGGAAGGGTGGTGGATTTAGGAGCGGCACCTGGTGGTTGGAGCCAAATCGCTTCACGAGCTGTGGGTTCGGATCACGGAAAGGGATGTGTCGTTGCAATTGATCTGCTTCCGATAGACCCAATTTCCGGCGTTGAATTCGCTATTGTGGATTTTCTCGATCCTGAAGCGCCTGACCTCGTCAAAAAAATGCTTGGCGGTGGTGCTGATGTTGTTTTGTCCGATATGGCGGCCAATGCGACAGGCCACAAGAAGACGGATCATCTGAAAATTATGGGAATTGCCGAATTGGCAGCAGAATTTTCACTCGATGTACTCGATAAGGGTGGGTCTTTTGTTGCGAAAGTACTTCAAGGCGGCACCGAGGGAACTTTGCTTGCGGACCTAAAAATGAGTTTTTCGTCAGTCAAACACTTCAAACCAAAGGCAAGTCGGGCCGATTCTGCCGAGCTTTATGTTGTTGCGACAGGTTTTCGGGGCAAAGTTCGCGAGGGCGACGATTCCTAGTTCGGGCTCGGCTACGACACGGATCTAAATCGTAAAATTATCCTGCTCAAAAGCACTGTTTCGCTTTCCGATTCATACCGTGCATGATACTGACCCATGTCAACTCACAGGCTCATGTCATGCAGTCTGTCTTTTTCGATCAAACAGGAGTTGGCATCCGTGAAATCTCAATCAATCCGCGAAGCACTGACCTTTGATGATGTGCTTTTGCTTCCCGGCCATTCGTTGGTTGTGCCGGGTGAGGTGGTGCTTGAGACACGTCTAACGCGCTCAATTTCTCTCAAATTGCCGATTATTTCATCCGCAATGGATACGGTTACCGAAGGCCGACTTGCGATTGCCATGGCGCAGGCGGGCGGTATCGGCGTGATTCACCGGAATTTGACCGTTCTTGAGCAGGCTACGGAAGTCAAGACGGTCAAGAAGTTTGAGAGCGGAATGGTCGTCAATCCGTTGACAATTCACCCTGATGAAACGCTTGCCGATGCTCTGGATTTGATGAAGCGTAACCGAATTTCAGGAGTTCCGGTTGTCGAGCGCGCAATGGGGGATAAAGCTGGCAAGCTAGTAGGCATTTTGACGAACAGGGACGTTCGTTTTGCCAATAATCCTGACCAAAAAGTTTCTGAATTGATGACGAAAGAGCGACTGATCACGGTGCGCGAGGGTGTCGGGCAGGAAGAAGCGAAACTGCTGCTGCATCAGTACCGGATTGAAAAGCTGATTGTTGTCGATGAGGCTTATCGCTGTATCGGTTTGATCACCGTGAAGGACATGGAAAAGAAGGTGACCCATCCGGATGCGTCAACGGACGCGCAAGGGCGCTTGCTTGTTGCTGCGGCGACGACTGTTGGTGATAGCGGTTATGAGCGTGCGGAGGCGTTGATTGCAGCAGGATGTGATGTTGTGGTCGTTGATACTGCGCATGGGCACTCCCAGCGTGTGCTCGAAAGTGTAACGCGGATCAAGAAGCTCTCCAATGCGGTTCAGATTGTTGCTGGCAATGTCGCGACGGCCGATGGAACAAAGGCCTTGATCGATGCAGGCGCTGATGCGGTCAAGATCGGCATCGGACCAGGGTCGATTTGTACGACAAGAATTGTGGCCGGAGTTGGTGTTCCGCAGTTAACGGCCGTGATGGATGCCTATTCGGCAGCCCAGAAGGCTGATGTACCTGTGATTGCCGATGGCGGCATCAAGTTTTCGGGCGATCTTGCGAAGGCACTGGCGGCAGGCGCTGAAACAGCGATGATAGGCTCGCTTTTGGCGGGTACGGACGAAAGCCCCGGCGAAGTGTTCCTGTATCAAGGGCGCTCTTACAAGGCATATCGCGGCATGGGATCCGTTGGAGCGATGGCACGCGGGTCGGCGGATCGCTATTTCCAGCAGGATATCAAGGATTCGTTGAAATTGGTGCCCGAAGGCATTGAGGGGCAGGTGCCTTACAAAGGCCCGGTTGGCGCGGTTCTGCATCAACTTGCAGGCGGGCTTCGCGCTGCAATGGGCTATGTGGGCGCGGCAACATTGCCGGAATTCAGGGAAAAGGCCGAATTTGTGCGTATTACTTCGTCTGGTTTACGCGAGAGCCATGCGCATGATGTAACGATTACCCGTGAAAGTCCGAATTATCCAACGTAATGTGGCAATAGGCAGCGTTTGGAATGGTCGAAACGTAACAGTGCCCGCAAAAATCCGCTGAAAGTGACAAAATGACTCCCTCTGCAAGGCTCTCTGCGGCCATTGAAGTGTTTTCTGATCTGACGGAACGCCGCCGTCCTGCCAATGATGCGCTGAAGGATTGGGGGTTGGCACGTCGATTTGCCGGTTCTGGTGATCGTGCGGCTGTTTCGGCGCTTGTTTACGACAGTTTAAGGAAAAAATCCTCGGCGGCGTGGATTATGGGGGCTGAGACGCCGCGTGCGATTTTGCTCGGAACGCTGCATTTGACACGCGGGATGAGCGTGGATGCGATTGCGGCATTGTGCGGGGAAGGCCAGTTTGCTGCGGGTGCCTTGACAGAAAACGAGCGCGCGGCACTCGAAAAGGCGTCGTTAGCCGAAGCGCCGACTTTTATTGCGGGTGATTACCCGGAATGGCTTGATGCGGATTTCGCAGAGGCGTTTGGCGACCGGCAGATTGACGAGCTTCAGGCGATGGCGAAGAAGGCTCCGGTGGATATTCGGGTCAATTTGTTGAAATCGGATGTTGAGAGTGTTGCGACGGAACTTGCCTATATGGGCGCTGTTGCGACGCAGTTTTCGCCTGTCGGGTTGCGAATTCCGCCGAAAGAGGATGGTCGTGCGCCGTCTGTGCAGTCGGAACCGGCATTCCAGAAGGGAATGATCGAGATTCAGGATGAGGGTTCGCAACTCGCGGTACAGATTGCGGCGCCGGATCCGGGAATGCAGGTGGTTGATCTGTGCGCGGGCGGTGGTGGCAAGACGCTCGCACTTGCGGCGATTATGGGCAATCGGGGGCAGATTTTTGCAACCGATAGCGACAAAAGGCGTCTGGCACCGATTTTTGACCGCTTGACACGAGCGGGTGCACGAAATGTTCAGGTGCGGTCTCCAAAGGGTAAGGACGACGAGCCGCTAGAGGATTTGCTGGGTCGGGTTGATCTTGTGATCGTGGATGCGCCGTGCACGGGAACGGGCACGTGGCGGCGGAATCCTGATGCAAAATGGCGGGTGAGGCCGAATAGTCTCGATGACAGGATCGCGGATCAGGCGAAAGTGCTTGATCGGGCGGCGCGTCTTGTGAAAACGGGCGGAAAGATCGCCTATATCACCTGTTCGCTCATTCCGCGGGAAAATGACGGCAGTGTCGAGGCGTTTTTAGGCCGAAACCCCGGCTTTGAGGTGATTTCGCCTGAATTGGCTGCACGGGAGGCAAGTTTGGAAGTGCTTTCGGGATTTGTGTCGTCGCGGGGAAATGGGCTGTTATTAACGCCGCTTCGAACGGATACTGACGGCTTTTTCATTTGCATGATCCGCAAGACGGCCTAAAAACCGTGTTGAGTGTTCAAAAGCCAGCAGAGCGAGACTTCAGGAATGACAGAGGGGCACGATAAGGTACTGATTGTCGATTTTGGCAGTCAGGTGACGCAACTCATCGCCCGGCGGGTTCGGGAAGAGGGCGTTTACTGCGAAATAGTGCCATTTCAGTCCGCGGATCGTGCTTTTACTGACATGAAGCCGAAAGCGGTGATCCTTTCGGGCGGGCCGGCATCGGTGCTTGATGTGAATGCGCCCTTTGCGCCCGAGGCGATTTTTCAGGCGGGAATTCCGGTTCTGGGCATTTGCTATGGCGAGCAGACGATGGCCAAGCAGCTTGGCGGAACGGTTGAAGGCGGGCACCACCGCGAATTCGGGCGGGCTGATATCGAGGTGACAGGCGATTGCAGGCTGTTTGACGGGGTCTGGAGGCGCGGAGGGCGCTATCCGGTGTGGATGAGCCATGGCGACCGTGTGACGGCCCTTCCTGACGGTTTTAGCGTGGTGGCGACGTCCGAGAATGCGCCTGTTGCGGCGATGGCGGATGAGAGCCGCCGGTTTTACGCCGTCCAGTTTCATCTGGAGGTGGTGCATACGCCGGATGGGGCGAAGCTGATCCGGAATTTTGTGCGGGAAATTGCCGGGTGCAAGGCGGACTGGACGATGAAGGCGTTCCGGCAGGAGGCGATTGAGCGGATCAGGGCGCAGGTCGGGACGGGGCGGGTGATCTGCGGTTTGTCTGGCGGTGTCGACTCGGCGGTGGCGGCTGTTTTGATCCATGAGGCGATTGGCGACCAGCTGACATGTGTGTTTGTCGACCATGGATTGCTCAGACAGGACGAGGCCAAGACCGTGGTTTCGCTGTTCAAAGACCACTATAATATTCCGCTGGTTCATGTTGATGCTGAAGAGATTTTTCTCAACGAGCTTGCGGGAATTTCGGATCCGGAACTCAAGCGCAAGACCATCGGGCGGTTGTTTATCGATGTGTTTGACCGCGAGGCGACGGCCATTGGCGGGGCGGATTTTCTGGCGCAGGGAACGCTCTATCCTGACGTGATCGAGAGCGTGTCGTTCACGGGCGGGCCGTCGGTGACGATCAAGTCGCACCACAATGTGGGCGGGTTGCCGGACCGGATGAAGATGAAGCTCGTGGAGCCGCTCAGGGAGCTGTTCAAGGACGAGGTGAGGGCGCTAGGGCGCGAACTCGGGCTGCCGGACGTGTTTGTGGGGCGGCATCCTTTCCCCGGGCCGGGACTGGCGATCAGGATCCCCGGCGCGGTGAGCAAAGAGAAGTGCGACATGCTGCGGCTGGCGGACGCGATCTATCTCGATGAAATCCGGAAAGCGGGGCTTTATAACGAGATTTGGCAGGCTTTTGCCGTGCTTTTGCCCGTCAAGACCGTAGGTGTGATGGGCGACGGGCGCACCTATGACCATGTCTGCGCGCTGCGGGCTGTGACCTCGGTGGACGGGATGACGGCGGATTTCTACCCGTTCGACATGGCGTTTCTGGGTCGGGCGGCGAACCGGATTATCAACGAGGTGCGGGGCATTAACCGGGTTGTCTATGACATCACCTCGAAGCCGCCGGGCACGATCGAGTGGGAGTAAATGGGCCGCGGCAGCGACCGGACATGTACTGGTATTACCAGTTCCGGCGTTGGAACAACATGGGTGAATGTCCGGTACTTTTTGTCGAGAATGTCCAGTGTTTGTTCCGCGTAAAAGGGAACGTTGGAATTGGACACGTTTTAGCCGCCTGTGTTGGAGCGTGATCTGGACACGGAACCGGAACGTTGGACATCGTAATTTTAATTGGACATTAATTGGAAAATATCTGGAACTTGACTGGAAAACCTTCTTGCGGATTTCTCTACCAAAATGGTGCGGGAGACCGTATAGAGGGTGGAAATTGCTCTTAGCCACCGGATAGCCATGACTGACATTTTCCGCGAGATTGACGAAGACATCCGCCGCGACCGTACGGTCGAGACGTTCAGGAAGTATGGCAGCTGGTTCATTGGGGCGGCGGTTCTGGTTGTTGCGTTGACGGGGGCTTATCGCTGGTATCAGCAGGACAAGCAGCACAAGGCCGAGATTGCGGGCGGGCAGTTCGAGGCGGCGCTTGAGGCGTCGCGGGCGGGGAAGTCGGCGGAAGCCGAGGCTTTGCTCACTGATTTGGTGCAGGGCGCAGGTTCGGGCTATCGGGATCTTGCGCGGTTTCGTGTTGCATCCGAGATGGGGCTGACGTCGCCCGAGAAGGCAGTCAAGGCATTTGACGAATTGGCTGCCGATGCGCAGCTCGGGCCTCTGCTTCAGGGGCTTGCGCGTTTGCGTGCGGCGTATCTGGTTGCGGACAGTGCGAGCATGGACGAGTTGAAGGCGCGGCTTGAGCCGCTCTTGCCTGCGGGCGGGGCTTGGGGTTCATCGGCGCGCGAATTGCTCGGGTTGAAAGCGCTGAAGGCGAATGATTTCGAGGGTGCCGGAAAATATTTCGACGCAATCATGACTGAGGATGTCGCGCCGCAAGCGTTAAAGCAGCGCGCCGAACTCTATCTCTCGCTGGTCCGCGGCGGGGCGGTTTCTGCGAAGCCCTGAGCGGGCGGCGCACGGATAAGGGCGACGCTGCACAGGCAGCGCGCATTTGAACAGAAGGTTTTGACGTCATGACTGTCACGGTCGCATTGGTCGGCCGACCGAATGTTGGTAAATCGACGCTTTTCAACCGGTTTGTCGGGAAAAAGCTCGCGCTCGTCGATGATCGCCCCGGTGTCACACGTGACCGGCGCGAAGGCGAGGGCCATCTCGGCGATCTGGATTTTATTGTTGTGGATACGGCGGGGCTGGAAGAGGGCTTTGCCGACCCGTTGCTGGACCGGATGCGCGGGCAGACGGAACGGGCGATTGAAACGGCCGATATTATTCTTTTTATGATCGATACGCGCTCGGGTCTGACCCCTGCCGACCAGCATTTTGCCAATCGCGTCCGGCGTTCGTCGAAGCCGGTGATCTTGCTTGCCAACAAGGCGGAGGGCAAGTCGGGCATTCTGGACAGTTACGAGGCGTTCAAGCTCGGGCTCGGGGATCCGATCCCGATGTCGGCGGAACATGGCGAGGGGCTCGACTCGCTCTATCTGGCGATGCGGGAAAACTGGCCTTACGAGGTCGTTATTCCGAAGAAGCGCGAGAAGCGGGAATTCATTGTTGCTCCGCCGGTTGAGGTCGAGGACGAGGATGTTGATGTCAATCGTCCGCTCAGGATTGCGATTGCGGGACGCCCGAATGTGGGGAAATCGACGCTGATCAACCGTCTTTTGGGCGAGGACCGGCTTTTGACGGGGCCAGAGGCGGGGATTACGCGCGATTCGATCGGGATCGAGTTTGACTGGCATGGCCGGCAGATCAAGATGTTCGATACGGCAGGGATCAGGCGGCGTTCACGGGTCGAGGAGAAGCTCGAAAAGCTCTCGGTGGCCGATGCGTTGCGGGCGATCCGGTTTGCGGAAGTCGTGGTTATTCTGGTTGATTCAACAATCCCGCTTGAAAAGCAGGATCTGTCGATCCTGTCGCTGGTGGAGCGTGAGGGACGGGGTTTGGTGATCGGGCTCAACAAATGGGACCTTGTCGAGAACCGGACGGAACTGCTCGATAAGTTGAATGAGGAAGCGGAGCATCTGCTGTCCAATGTGAAGGGCGTCGCCCTTGTGCCGGTTTCAGGCCTGACAGGCGAGGGGGCTGATGGTCTCCTGAAGGCGTGCATGGATGCGGAAGCCGTGTGGAACAAGCGCATTCCGACGGGGCAGTTGAACCGCTGGTTCGAACAGGTTTTAGAGCGTCATCCGCCGCCGGCGGTTGCGGGGCGCCGGATCAAGATGCGGTATGTGACGCAGATCAAGGCGCGGCCGCCGCATTTTGTGGTGTTCGGCAACCAGCTTGACCGGATGCCGGATTCCTATGTGCGGTATCTGGTGAACAGCTTGCGGGACACGTTCGAGTTGAATGGTGTGCCGGTGCGTGTCTCGATGCGGACGAGCGAAAATCCGTATGGCCGGAAGCGCGACTAGGCGTTTGGGCTCAGGCGGGTTTGCCCAAGGAGAGCAGGCGCGGCGTGCCGTTCGAGAAATCGAGCAGTTTGCCCGTCTCTGACCAGGCGGGTGACGCGATCTCAACGAGTTTTGCGGCAAGGTGTTCTGGTGGCGGCAGGGTCTCGGGATCCTCGCCGGGCATGGCGGCGGCGCGCATGGCGGTGCGGGTGGCACCGGGATCAATCATCATGACTTTGATCGGGGTCGAGGCGGTTTCGTTCGCATAGGTGTGGCCGAGGGCTTCTAGCGCGGCCTTGGAGACATTGTAGGGGCCCCAATACGCCTTGTGTTTCCAGGCGGCGGACGAGGACATGAAGATCACGCGACCGGCA
>Ga0315899_10004181_pt1 | contig 15615 bp, 14 predicted proteins | sample LakEriMetagenome_2_FD_203518 | JGI IMG/M metagenome (GOLD analysis project Ga0315899, IMG submission 203518) | Freshwater fungal communities from buoy surface, Lake Erie, Ohio, United States - Buoy 4 MA112 | ecosystem: Environmental > Aquatic > Freshwater > Lake | place: USA: Lake Erie, Ohio... | reverse complement strand
GCCGGCCGCATCTTGCGCTTCAAATTTTTTAACCGCGTGCCCCAGCCGGACTGGGGCCTCTGGATCAACCGCGCCCGTGCGCCGCTGGACCAAGCGGACGTCCGGATCGGCCTACACCACGCGGTGAACTTCGACCTCGTCTGCCAGCAGTTCTTCCGCGGCGACGCCGTGCGCCTGCAGACCCGCTCCGACGGCTACGGCTGGCGGATGCACCCGACGCTGCGGCCGCGCCCGTTCGATCCCGGGGCGGCCCGCGCCGCCTTCGCCCGGGCTGGATTCACCCAGCAGGGGGCGGACGGGATTCTCGCCGACGCGTCCGGCCGGCGCCTGTCGTTCACCGTGACCACCGGGCGCCAAGACCTGCGGGACCTGCTGCCGATCCTGAAGCAGGAGGCGCTTAAGGCCGGGGTGGAACTCAAACTCGAGGTGCTCGACCGCACCACGGGCTTCAAGAAGACGCAGGAGAAGAACCACGAGATCGCGCTCGTCGCCCTCAGCCGCTCGGTCGAGCTCTACCCGCGCTACTGGGAACTTTACCACGGCAGCAACGCGTACCACGACGCCTACACCCGCGACGGCCGGCCCACCCCCGTCGCCACGGGGTCAGTGCCGAACCCCGCGCCCAGCCAGATCCGGGCCCAGACGAACAATATGACGATGACGTTCGTCCCGGAGCTCGACCGGCTAATCGAGGCCTACGACCGCGCCGAGACGCTCGACGAGGTGAAGCGGCTAGCGGCACAAATCGAGGAGCTGATCTTTGCGGACGCCACTTGGATCAACGGTTGGTCGACGCCCTTCTACCGCGGCGCGTACTGGCGCCACGTGAAGTGGCCCGCCGGCTTCAACCCGATGCAGAGCCGCAACCTCGAGGAATTCTTCGTCCACTGGATCGACCCGCAGGAGCAGGCGGAAGTCGAAGCCGCCCGGCGCACCGGGCGCACGTTCCCCGGCGGCCTTCAAAGCTTCGATCAGTTCCGCGAACCCTGATTTTTCCCCGTGCCCCTCCTGCCCCTCCTCCTCGCCCTGCTCGCCGTCCTCCCGGACGCTATCGCGGCCGATCCGGTCCCCGCCGTACCCCGCGGCGAGGTCCGCACCGGCACCTTCGCCGCCAGCCGCATTTACCCCGGGACCACCCGCGAGTACCAGGTCTACGTGCCCGCCCAGTACGACCCGGCCCGGCCCGCGTGCCTGCTGGTGTGCTTCGACGGCGCCGGGTTCTTCAACCCCAAGGGGGCGCTGAAGCTGCCCGCCGTGCTCGACGAGCTCATCGCGCGCCGGGAGATCCCTGTGCTGATCGCGGTCGGCGTGAACCCCGGGGTCGTCCCCTCCGCCGAGCCTGGGGCGCCACCGCGGAACCACCGGAGCCTCGAATACGACTCCCTCGGCGACACCAACGCCCGATTCTTGCTGGAGGAGCTGCTGCCCGCCGCCACGCGCGGCCTGAACGTCACCGCCGATTCCGCCGGCCGCGCCGTCGCCGGCAACAGCTCCGGCGCGATCGCCGCCTTCACCGTGGCGTGGGAGCGGCCCGACCAGTTCCGCAAAGTCATCAGCCACATCGGCAGCTACACCAACATTCGCGGCGGCTACGCCTACCCGGGGATCATCCGGCAGACCAAGCCGGCGAAACCCCTCCGCGTCTTCCTCCAGGAGGGCGTGAACGATCTCGATAACCTCCACGGCAACTGGCCGCTCGCCAATCGCGAGCTCGCCGCCGCCCTCGCCTTCGCCGGCTACGACCACCGCCTCGTCCTCGGCGACGGGGGTCACAGCGCCCAGCACGGGGGCAGCATCTTCGCCGATACCCTGCGCTGGCTCTGGCGCGACTGGCCCCAACCCTGAAGCCCCGCCCCGATGTCCCACGTCCTCCGCTCCCCGTTCTTCGCCGCCCTCCTCCTCGCGGCCGCACCCCTGCCCGCCGCCGCGCCCTCCGCGTTCCGGCCCACGCCGGATCACGAGCCCCGCGCCGGCGTCCCCACGGGGACCGTCCTGCCCCAGCCCGCCTGGGCGTCACAGGTCTTTCCCGGCACCACCCGCGACTGGTGGCTCTACGTGCCCGCCCAGTACAAGCCCGACGGCACCGCCGCGCTGATGATCTTTCAGGACGGGGCGAATTACCTCCGCCCCAACGGCCAGTGGCGCGCGCCCGTCGTCCTCGACAACCTCATCGCCCGCGGCGAAATGCCCGTCACCCTCGCCATCTTCATCAATCCTGGGCACGACCCGTCCAAGGGTGCGCCCAAGCGCCCGGGGAGCCCCAGTAACCGCAGCCTCGAGTACAACTCACTCGGCGACCGCTACGCCCGGTTCCTGCTGGAGGAAATCCTGCCCGCGGTCGCCAAGACCCATCCGTTCTCCGCCGACCCCGAGCGGCGCGCGCTCGTCGGCTCGAGCAGCGGCGGCATCGCGGCCTTCACCGCCGCCTGGGAGCGGCCCGACCAGTTCCGCAAGGTGCTCTCGACCATCGGCAGTTTCGTCCACCTCGCCGGCGGCGACGCCTACCCGTCCCTCATCCGCAAGACCGAGCGCAAGCCCCTGCGCGTCTACCTCGAGGACGCCTCGGGCGACCTCGACAACCCCTACGGCAACTGGCCCCTCGCCAACCAGCAGATGCACGCCGCCCTCCGCTATATGGGCTACGACGTCCGCTTCGACTACGCGGAGGGCTACGGCCATAACGCGGACCACGGCGGCAGCCTCTTCCCCGATGCCCTGCGCTGGCTCTGGCGCGCGGAGACCCACCGGCCGGAGATCTTGACCAAGGGCGACCTCGCCAGCGACTTCACCCTCCACCGCCTGCTCGTCGAGGGCGAGGGCTGGACCAAGGTCGTCGACGGCCTCGCCTTCGCGGACGCCCCCTGCACCGACGCCGCGGGCAATTTTTACTACTCGGATATGCGCCCGCCCACGGCCGGCGTCTACCGCCTCGCTCCCGACGGCACCCGCACCCGACTCAGCGAGGAGGGCGTCAGCGGAATGAAGTTCGGCCCCGACGGCCGCCTCTACGCCTGCCAGGGTGCCAAGCGCCGCCTGATCGCGATCACCCCCGCGACGGGCGCGGTCGAGGTCCTGACCGAGGACGTCCAGCCCAACGACCTCGCCGTGACCCGCCGCGGGCACATCTTCTTCACGGAAACGGGCAAGAAGCAGGTGACATTCCTTGATCCGCGGACGCGCGAGAAGCGCCCCGCCGATACGGGCCTCGCGAACCCCAACGGCATCACGCTCTCGGCGCGTCACGACACTCTGGCCGTGAGCGAGGCGGGCGGGGAACACGTGCAGGTCTGGCGGGTGCAGGCGGACGGCACGCTCGACGCGCGGGCGCCGTATATGACCCTGCGCCGCCCGATCGATCCGAAGGGCGAGTTCAAATTCAACCAGCCGCCGCCGTACCGGAAGGCCTCCGGCGGGGACGGGATGACGAGCGACACCGCGGGCCGCTGGTACGTCGCGAGCCCCCTCGGCGTGCAGGTCTTCGACCCCACCGGCCGCCTCTGCGGCGTGCTCACCAAGCCGCAGCCCGACCAGCCGCTCACCAGCTGCACCCTGTCCGGCCCGGGCCTCGGCTACCTCTATGTGACCAACGGCAACGCCATCTTCCGCCGCAAGGTGCAGGCGACGGGCAATCCTCCCCCCGCCAGCTAAAGCCGCTCAGGGCGCCAGCACGGCACGCGCCACCACCTCGGCGACCGCGGCGAGGAACGGCCAGGCCAGCGTCTCGTAGGCGTACTGGTCATCGTTCATCACGCCGTCGGGGTTGGTGTACACGACCGCGGCGAGCGCGAAACCCCGGCCCGTACGCGTGTCCTCGATCCACGTGTTCTCGATCGAGTTCCCAAAGGCGCAGCCGACCTTCGAGTAGATCCGCAGGTGGGCGGCGGGGATGACCCGCGCGAGTCCCGGCAGGACGAACTTCACGTAATCGTCTGGGTACTTGGCGGGGTCGTAGACCGGATTGGCCGACTCCCGCGGATACTCGCCCAGCGCGCGCACGAGGAAAGCCCGCTGCTCCACCGTCAAGCCGGGGAACCCCACGCGGCCGGTGCGCAGCTCCGGCTTCACCACCGCGAGCAGCAGGTCCTGCAGGTCCTGCAGGCGGACCGCGTTCTTGGTCTCGAAGACGAGCGGCTCCTCTAGGCGGCGGCCGCCCTCCATCCGCGCCACGCCGAGGCGCTGGTCCGTCCAGCGATCGTTCACCAGCGGCAGCGTGCTGTCGGGATGCGCGAGGCGGAGCGTGGCGCCGCCCTGTTCCAGGACGACCGGCCGGTGCTGGCGCTGCTCGGCGTCCGGCCGCGGCTCGGCCAGCCGGTGGTGGAGGCGGAAGGAGGTGAAGCCGGCCTCCCACATCACCTCGTTGAGCCGACGGTGCCCGACGAGCTCGTAGAGGTGGTTGAACGTGGCGTTGTCGCTGACGAGGCAGATGCGGCGGATGCAGTGCCCGACCGTGAGCGCGCCGCCCTCGCGGTTCGTCTCATCCCCGTCGATCAGGCGGTCGCCGGGGAAACGGGGCTCGACGCGGAGGCGCGTGGCTAGTCCCCAGGCGGTGCCGTCGCGGGCGTTGCGGGCGTTGAGCTCGAGCAGGGCGGCGACCGCGGCGCTGAGCTTCACCGTGCTGGCCGGATAGAAGTATTTCGCGGGATCGCCGAAGGCGCTGCGACGTACCCCGAGCGTGCCGTCGGGCAGCCGCACCGGCTCGGCGAGGAGGACCTGCACGCGGTGCGCGGCGGGGTCGCGCAGGACGGGGCCAAGCCGTTCCGCATTCGCCGCGAAGAGGGCCGCGAGGTCGCGCGGGGGCGGCAAGGGGGCGGCGTTCAGGACGGTCGTGGCAGCCAGCAGGGAGAGGGCGAACTTGACCATAGGTCGGAGCCTTCGCACCGGGCGCGCGGAGGGCAACGCCAGAGGAAAATGGGAAGCCGCCGGTACCCCCCGCGGGCACCAAAGGGGTCCACCCCGCTAGCCGCGCCCCGGGAGCAGGCCGCGCCACGCCGCCCGCGCGAGGCCGAGCGCGTCCCACGGAAGTGACCGGTGGAGCGGGAAAAACCTCCGGCGCACCGCAACCTCCTCCCGCCAGCTGGGCCAGGGACCGGCAGCGGGCCGGTGCGTACCGCAGGCCGCGACGCGGATCGGGAGCGGTTTGAAGCGGACCCGGCCCTTCCACAACCGCAGCTGGAACTCGTAGTCCGCGGCCGTCGGTAACTCCGGTTCGAACGACCCGTTCTCGGCGAACAGCGAGCGGCGGTAAAAGGTGCCGGGCGGCGGCGCGAATTCCCCCGCGAGCGCATTCACGCGCGCGGGCAAGCGTCGCAACTCGCCCTCGTCGGAGGCCGTCTCGCCCACCACGACTCCCGCTTCGGTCTTACGGGCCCAGACCAGCACCTCGGCCACCACCCCGTCCCCGGCCAGGCGATCGCCCGGACGCAGGAAATGGACCCAATCGCCCCGCGCCCGCTCGATCCCGGCGTTCGCGGCCGCAACGCGGCCTGCGCCGGGCAGATTCACCACCGCGGCGAACTCCCCGCGCCGCGCCTCCAGCCAGGCCGGCGTCCCGTCGTTCGAGCCCTGGTCCACGACGATTACCTCCACCGCCGCCCGCCGCTGCTCCAGAGCGCTGGCCAGCGTCGGGCCCAACCGCGCGCCGGGGTTGCGGCAGGTCACGATCAGGCTGCAGGCGGGTTCCACGGACATAGGGGAAAGCAATCAGCATCGCGGCGCTAGGCGGGGTGTCGAATGCGGAAAAGCGCGTGCGCGGCGCGGCGCTTGACCGCCCGGTGGCGCCGCGGGCAGCCTGCGGTTGATGTCTGCCGACGCGCCCGTTCCGACTCCCGTCCGCCCCAAGTGGCTGCCCGCGCTGGTGGTCGCGGTGGTGCTCGGGGGAGCGCTGGCGGCAGCGGCGCTCTATTTTTTCGGCGGGGCGCGGCTTGTCGACGAAGCGCGGCAGGCTTGGGCGACGGCATTCGCCGCGTTCGGCGCGGCGGGTCCCACGGCGTTCTTCGGGGCGATGGCGGTGCTGCCGTTGTTCGGGTTTCCTATCTCGCCCTTCAGCCTCGCGGCCGGGCCGCTCTTCGGCGCCAGCCTTGGCACCCCGGTGGTCCTCCTCTGCGGCATCACCGCCATCGCAGCCAATCTGACCCTTTCCTACTGGCTCGCGCGCCGCGCCCTCCGCCCCCTGCTCGCCCGCCTCGTGGAGCGGCTCGGCTATCGCCTGCCCGCCGCCTCAGGCGAGGACGCAACCGGCCTGATCATCCTCGTACGCGTAACCCCCGGCCCGCCCTTCTTTGTCCAAAACTACCTGCTGGGCCTAGCCGATGTGCCCTTCGGGCGCTACCTCGGGTGGTCCGTGTTGGTGCAGGGCGCCTTCGGCACGGGCGTGATGCTCTTCGGCGACGCCCTCGCGCAGGGGCGCGGGCGGGTCGCGTTCCTCGCGGCCGGGCTCCTGTTCGGCCTCGTGTTCGCCACGCGGATGGTACGCCGGCACCTCGCCCGCGGGAAGGCCACCCCGTGACCAGCCGCGGCGCCCCAGCCCCAGCCGAGGCCGCTGAACCCACCGGGGCAGCGCGCCCGGAAAGCGTCAGCGCGTTCACCCGCCGGGTGAAACAGCTGCTGGAAGGGACCCTCGGCAGCGTCTGGATCCGCGGCGAGATCTCCAACCTGCGGGCACAGGCTAGCGGCCATACCTACTTTTCGCTCAAGGACGCGGGCGCCCAACTCTCCGCGGTGCTGTTCCGCGGGGACGCGGCCCGCCAGACCGTGCGACTGCGGGACGGCCTGCAGGTGATCGTACACGGCGATGTCTCGGTCTACGAGGCTCGCGGCCAGCACCAGCTCATCGTGCGGGTGGTGGTCGACGACGGCGTGGGCCGCCTGCAGCGGGAGTTCGAGGCGCTGAAGGCGCGGCTCGCCGCGGAGGGCCTTTTCGACCGGGAACGCAAGCGACCCCTGCCGGCGCTGCCCCGGACCGTGGGTTTCATCACCTCGCCGACCGGCGCGGCGGTGCAGGATTTCCTCCGCATTTTGCAGCGCCGCGGCTGGCGCGGGCGCGTGGTAATCTTGCCCGCGCGCGTGCAGGGCGAGGGCGCAGCGGCGGAGCTCGCGGCCCAGCTGGCGCTCGCGGCGGAGGTCGGCGGCTTCGACCTGATCGTGATCGGCCGGGGCGGCGGCAGTCTCGAAGACCTCTGGGCCTTCAACGAGGAGCCGCTGGTGCGCGCCGTCGCGGCGTCGCCCATTCCCGTGCTCTCTGCGGTAGGCCACGAGATCGACTTCACTCTCTGCGACTTCGCGGCGGATCACCGCGCCGAGACGCCGAGCGCCGCCGCAGAGCTGCTCACCAGCGGCTTCATCGCGGCCCTCGAGCGGGCCCGCCACGCGGGCGACCGCCTCGACGAACGCGTCGACGCCGCGCTCGAGCGCCACGGCACCGCGCTCGACCACGCGCGCGCCCGGCTGCGGCTTCTGTCCCCGGCGGCGCGGGTCGAGCAGGCGTGGCAGCGGGCCGACGATCTGCGCGGCCGCCTCGGCGCCGCCCTGCGGCACCTCGCCCAGCTCCGCCGCCAAGAACTCGCCGAGGCGCGGGGCCGCTTCCTGCGCGTCTCGCCGGAGCCCCGCATCGAGCTCGCCTCTCACCAGCTCCTCTCCCTCTGGAAGCGCCTCCAGGCCGCCAGCCCCGCGTCCGTGCTGAACCGCGGGTTCGTCATCCTCCGGGACGCGTCCGGCCGCCCGGTGACCCGGCGGGCCGGGGCCTCGCCTGGCGCACCGCTGGAGGCCGAGTTCGCCGACGGCCGCCTCCGCCTCCGCGCCGAGCCGGGAAATTGAACCTTTTCCCCCGCTCGGCCGTCGTTACGCTCTGCCGCGACGCATGAAACTCTCCATCGTCATCCCCTGCTACAACGAGGTCCGCACCATCCGGCACATCGTGGACCGGGTGCGCGCCGCGCCGGTGGCGGAACGGGAGATCATCATCGTCGACGACTGCTCGCGCGACGGCACGCGGGACCTCCTGCGCACGGAGATCGCGCCGCTGGTGGACAAGGTGCTTTACCACGAGGTGAACCAGGGGAAGGGCGCCGCCCTCCGCACCGGCTTCCGCGCCGCGACGGGCGACGTGGTGGTGGTGCAGGACGCGGACCTGGAGTACGACCCGCAGGATTACCCGCGCCTGCTGCAGCCGATCCTTGAGGGGAAGGCGGACGTCGTGTTCGGCTCGCGCTTCCAGGGCGGCCAGCCGCACCGGGTGGTCTACTTCTGGCATATGGTGGGCAACAAGCTCCTGACCCTGCTCTCGAACATGGCCACCAACATCAACCTCACGGATATGGAGACCTGCTACAAGGTGTTCCGCCGCGAGGTGCTGCAGCGGATCGAGATCGAGGAGAACCGCTTTGGCTTCGAGCCCGAGATCACCGCGAAGGTCGCGCGCCTCGGCGTGGTGATCTACGAGGTCGGCATCAGCTACTACGGCCGCACCTACGCCGAGGGAAAAAAGATTGGCTGGCGCGACGGCTTCCGCGCGCTCTGGGCGATCGCGAAGTACAACCTGCTGCGTCGCTGAGGCGCGGGGGTTTCAGACCTTCACCTCAACGCGCGCGCCGCCGGCCGCGGCCGAGCGGTAAATGGCCTCGAGGATGACCATATCCCGGCGACCCATCTCGCCCGGCACCGGCGATTCCCGCCCCTCGCGCACGCAGCGCGCAAAGTCGTCCATCTGCAGGGCCTGCTGGCTCTCCGGCGCCGCGCCGACCCGGGGTGCGCCCGCGCTGGTGCGGAGCTGGATGCCGCCGTAGGGGAAGGCCGGGGCGAATTCGAGCCAGCCGCGTTCCCCCTCCGCCCGGAAACGGTCCTCGCCGCCGTTGTAGCTGGTGCTGAACTCCCCCGCGGCGCCGTTGGCGAACTCCATCGACCAGGTGATGCCCTCCTCGACGTCCCGGAACAGGTCCGCGCGCCGCTTCGGGTGTTCGCGGGCGCGCACCGCCACCGGCGCGAAGGTGGCGTGGGCCGCGCCATCCGTGTCGGCCGCGAGGCACGCCGCCTGCACGCAGTAGATGCCGATGTCCATCAGCGGGCCGCCGCCCGCGAGGGCCTTCTCCACCCGCCAGACGCGGCGGTTGATCGTGAACGCGAGCCCACCCGAGAGGCGCCGCAGCGGCCCGAAATCCCCCTCTCGCGCCAGCCGCCGTAGCTCACGGTGGTGGGGCTCAAAGTGCAGGCGGTAGCCGATCGACAAGCGCACGCGTGCCGCGCGGCAGGCGGCGAGCATCGCGTTACAGTCGGCCACGGTGTTGGCCATCGGCTTCTCGCAGATGACGTGCTTGCCCGCCCAGGCCGCCGCGATCACGTGCTCGGGGTGCAGGGCGTTGGGGGTGACGACGTAGACGATGTCGATGTCCGGATTGTCCACCAGCCGCGCCATCGTGGCGTAGGAATAGACGTTGCGCTCCGGGAACCCGAACTCGCGGGCCCACGCGAGGCCCTTGTCGCGATTGCCGGTGATGACACCCCGCAACGCGCACGCGCGGGTGAGGCGGAGCGCTGGGGCGAGCTGGCCGCGGCTGTAGTTACCGAGGCCGCAGAGGGCGACGCCCAGCGGACGCTCGGGTTCACCGGCCGTCCCGCGCGCGGGCCAACCGAGGGTCGCGGCCCCCGCGGCCAAGCCGCCGAGGAAACTGCGCCGCGTCGCCAAGGGGGAGTGGTGCATACGCAGGCGCGAGCGTTGTCCGCTCTCCTCGACCGAGGCAAGCCACGGCCGCTTTCCCGCTCGAAAGCCCCCGCGCCTCCCGCCACGTTCCGGTCCGCCGACGATGATCCCCCGCGCCCCGCTCGTCCTGCTACTCACGCTGCTCTTCCCCACCCTCCGGGCTGAGGTGCGGGTTGAGCGGGTGCTCCTCCCGGAAGGGGCCACCCCGGGCAGCTTCGCCGTCGCGCTACCCGGCGGGGTTAATTTCTGCTACGACCCGGCACGCGGCGGGTTGAGCTACGTCTGGACCGGCGGTTTCCTCGACCTCGCCCCCGCGCGGCCCGGTCCGGGGAAGTTCATCGCCGCCGCGCGGCTCCTCGGGCCGGTCGTCCACCGCGAGGACGGCCCGGCACCGCTCCGCCGCGGCCGGCCGGAGACCGCGCCCGCGCTGGTCCTCACGGGCTACACCTTGCGGCCCGCCGCCATCGAGTTCCGCTACACGCTCGACGGTGTGCCGGTCCGCGAAGAGCTGTCCGCCCGCCCCGACGGCCGGGGGCTGGTGCGCCGCTTCCAGCCCGCAGCCGGCGGCGACGCCCGCTGGTGGCACGTCATCGAGGGTCGGCCACCCGCCGCGCTGGGCCGAGATGCCGCCGGCGCTCTAATCCTTGAGGTATCGTGGGAGGGCGCGCCGTGAAACTACGCCGACTCCTCCTGCCGCTGGCGCTCGCGCTCCCCGCGGCGGCCCCGGCCGGTTACGTGATTGAGGACGTCGCCCCTCCCCCCAGGATCCGCCCCGCAATCGCCGCCCTCACCTTCACGCCCGCGGGCGAGCTCGTGGTCGCCACCCGCGACGGCGAGGTCTGGCTCCGCGCCGGGGACGGGACGTGGCGGCGCTTCGCCGCGGGCCTCGATGAACCCACCGGGCTGATCGCCGATTCCGCCCAACGGATCCATATCGCCCACCGACCGGAGATCCTGCGCGCGGAAGACCTCGACGGCGATGGCGCGGCGGAAACGTTCTCCGTGATCGGCGGCGATTGGGGGCTCTCGCCGAACTACCACGCGTTCTTCTTCGGCCTCGCGCGCGACGCCGCGGGCGCCTTTCTCGGCGCGCCGTCCCTGGAGTCCACTGTGACCAGCGGCCCGGAGCATAAGGCGGCCTATCCGAAGCTGCCGGTGCGCGGGCGGCGCAGCCTCAGCGACGTCCTCGAATTTTCCGGCCACCGCTCGGAAACCCCTTGGCGGGGCTGGATGCTGCGGATCACGCCGGATGGGCGCAGCGAGCCATTCGCAAGTGGGTTCCGCCAACCCAACGGGCTCGGCCTCAGCCCGGAAGGCGCGCTGTTCGCCACCGACAATCAGGGCGACTACAAGCCCTCGACCGGGCTGCTGCACGTCGCGGCCGGGGATTTCCACGGGCATCCCTCCGGCCTCAAGTGGGAGCCGGGCCACGATTCCGCGGCGCTCAGCCTCGAGGTCCTGTGGCAGCGACTGAAGACCCCGGCGATCGTGTTTCCTCACGGTCCGATGGGGCAGTCGCCCGGGCAACCCGTCTGGGACACCACCCGCGGTGCCTTCGGGCCCTACGCGAGCCAGGTCTTCGTGGGCGATTACAGCCGGCTGGTGGTGCGCGCGGAACTCGAGGAGGTTGCCGGCACCTGGCAGGGCGCGTGTTTCCCGTTCCTCGGGCGCAACGACGCCCCGCCGCACGTGCGCGGGGCACGCCTCAAGTCCGGGTCAACGCGGGCGGCCTTCGGGCCCGACGGCGCCCTCTACCTCGGGGCTACCGCGGGCTGGGGCGCGGGGGAGGACGGGCTGCAGCGGGTGCAGTGGGACGGCCAGGCGGGGTTCGAGGTGCGGTCGTGGCGGCTCACGGACGAGGGTTTCCGGCTCACGTTCACCCAGCCGGCCGATCCCGCACACCTCGCGGATCCGGCGCGCTTCCCGCTCCGCCGCTTCCGCTACCTCTACCACGCCCGCTACGGCTCGCCGCGCGTCGATGAGACGCCGGTTGCGCTCGCGGCACTGCGCCCGGCCGCGGACGGCCTATCGGTCGAACTCATCCCGCGCGAGCTGGAGCCCGGGTTCGTGTATGAGCTTTCGCTCCCGGAACTGCGCGCAGCCCAGGGCGGCCCGCTGGCCAACCCGCTCGCCTACTACACCCTCAACCGCCGACGCGATGGCCGCGGCACGACGGGCGGCACCACGCGGCTCGCGGCGCCGGGCGAGGGCACGCGCGGCGGGCGGGAGAGCGCAGCGGACCTGCGCGCGCCGGGCGCCCTCGTCGCGGCCGGGGCGGAGGTTTACCGGCTCTACTGTGCGGGCTGCCACCAGCCCGACGGCCGGGGTATCCCAGGCGGGGCGGCCAACTTTGTCGCGGATCGGACCCGCCTCGCGAAACCGGATCACGTCCTCCTGGCCCTCATCGAGCAGGGCAACGAGGCGCGCGCAATGCCCGCATTCGGCGCCATCCTTTCCCCGCTACAACGCCAAGCTGTGCTGGCCTACCTGCGTTCCGCGTTCGGCGCGCCCGCGCCCTGAGCGAAAGTCGAAGGGCTCGTCGGCGTCGCAGGCCGGCTCGGCACCCGCACCCACCGCATCCCGGCCGCCTCCGCCGCCCGGATGCCCGGTTCGGCGTCCTCAAAAACGAGACAGTCGGCCGGCGGCACCCCCATCCGCAGCGCAGCGAGGAGGAACATATCGGGCGAGGGCTTGCCGTGCGTCACATCGTCGGCCGTCACCACCACGGGGAACAGCGGGGCCAGCCCGGTGATCTCCAGCGAGCGCTCGACGATCGGCCGTGGGCCGCCGGAGGCGATGGACACGGGCCGGACCCCGGCCGCGCGGCGCGCGATAGCGGCGACGGGCTCGATCACCCGAACCTCCGCCTGAAACTCGAGGAACAGCGCCTCCTTGCGGTGAAACATCGCGTCTGGGTCGATGCTGAGGCCGTAATGCGCCGCGAAGATCTCTGCCACCTTGCGCGTCGGCACGCCCCCGAGGGCGTAGAACAGATTCTCATCGAGGGCCTCGCGGAGCCCGGCCTCCCGCATCGCGGCCGCCCACGCGCGAAAATGCAGGGGCATCGTGTCCACGAGGGTTCCGTCGAGATCGAAGATGTAGCCGGCGAATTCGCCCGGCGGCAGTTCCAGCAGCATAGGGGCCCGGACGCTGCGTCCGCGGCCCCCGCGAGGCAAAGCGAAAGCGCCCGCCGCTCAGCCGCCCGCCGCCCGCCGAGGCGATGCCCCCGGGGTACGCGGCGCGAGATCCCGGCCCACCGGCAGCTCACCGAGGTGCTCGGGCGCGAGATAAGCGAAGTGCGTTCGGGCCGCGATCGCACGCAGCGCCTCGGCGAGGAACGAGTTGGAGTCGTCATCGCCGCTGTCCCCCAGCAGCGCCACCAGCAGCCCCGCGGCCGAGCGCGGCTGAGCGCAGCACTGCTCGACCCACGCGAGGACCACCGCGGGCACCTCCTCCGGCTCCGAGGCGGCGACCACCACAATGTCGGCCTCGGCCGCCTGCCGCGGGCTGATCGGCGGCCAGTCGGAACGCCCTAGGTAGTCGGGCGTCCACGGCAGCGGCTGCACGCGGAGCCCCTCCTCCAGCTCGCTGCAGACGCGCACACACAATTTCAGCGCGCGGCGGTACGCGGCCTGGTCGTCAAAGGCGACCACGACCTTGAGATAACCCGGATCGGCCACGGGGGCCGGCAAGGCGGAGAGACGGACAGGTTCAGGGGAGGATAGGAGGGAGCTCATGGGCAGGAACTGGGTTGGTGGACGGGAAGAGCGGGGACACGAACGCGGGGATCCGGAGGAAATCCGCGGAGAGGGCCAGGAATCCGACCTCCCGAAGGCCGGCGAAATCCGGGTCCTCGCACGCACCGGGTGACGGAGCCACCGGCGCGGCAGGGAGGGGCGAATTCATCCTCACGTTATAGCGGGGCGGCGTCTCGGGCGGTATCGGGCTGCACCGGAACCGGGCCTCGTGGAATCCACGAAGCGGGCGGAAACGGTTCGCCGCGCTCGCCTGCGCCGGCTAACTCTTCGGCCGCCACCGCGTCCCCACCTCTCGTGCCCAAGGTCACCTATCCCCTCTCGCTCAAGGTCTCGCTCTGGCTCGCCGCGAACCTGCTGCTGCTCGCGATCCTCGGGGCCAGTTTCTTCATCACCCAAGGTGGCGTGGGCTGGAGCGCGCTGGTGGCCGGCCCCAGCGGAGACCGCGTGCACGCGCTGTTTAACGTGATCGCGGGCGAAGCCGCGGCCGCCGCCCCGGGCCCCGCGCGGGACGCCGTGCTCGCGCGTTTTGGCGAGGCCTACGGCGCACAATTCTCGCTCCACGCTCCGGGCGGGCTCGCCCTCGCCGGCCAACGCGCCGCCCTGCCGCCCGCGCTGCGCGAACGCCTCGAATTCCGCGGGCCACCCCGCCCCTTCCTGGGCGGCCTGAACCGCGACCGCGGCGAATGGCCCGAGGGAACTGAGCCTGCGGTCCGCTCCGGAACGGGCGAAACCGCGGACGGACGCCTCACGCTGCGCCCCCGGCCGGACGGCGAGGGGCCCTTCCGCGGCGAAGGCACGCCCTTCCGCGCGGCCGAGCTCCGCCCCTTCCGCTTCATCTCCCGCACGGAGGATCCGCCCGCTTACTGGGTGGGACTGCGCGTGAACTTCGCCCTCGCCGAGCGCGAACGCCCCGGCCGGCAGCCTCCCTTCATCTTGCTCGCCCGCCTCGATACCCTGCCGGGCCTCCTCCACCTCCTCGGCCTCCAGTCCTGGCTCCTCGCCGCCGGCGCCGTCCTCGCCCTCTCCATCCTGTTCTGGCTGCCCCTCGTGCGCGGAATCACCCGCTCCCTGCGCGACCTCACCGCCGCCACCGGTCGCATCGCCGAGGGCCGGCTCGACACCCGCGTCGACACCCGCCGCCGCGACGAGCTCGGGCACCTCGGCGAATCGGTCAACCGGATGGCCGCCCGGCTCGAGGCCCAGCAGCACGGCCAGAAACGGTTCCTCGGCGACGTGGCCCACGAGCTCTGTTCGCCGCTCGCCCGCCTCCAACTCGCGACCGGGATCCTCGCCGACCAAGCGCCCGCGGGCCTCCGCGACACGGTCGGCGACGTGCGCGAGGAAGTGCAGCAGATCAGCACCCTCGTGAACGAGCTGCTCGCCTTCACCAAGGCAGGGCTGCAGCCGCGGGCGATCACGCTCGGCCCGGTCGCCGTCGAGCCGCTCGCGCGCGAGGTCGCGGCCCGCGAGGCCCCAGGGCATTCGGTCGCGTTCGCGTTCCCGCCGGACCTGCGCGTCGCCGCCGACGCCGACCTGCTCCGCCGCGCCCTCGGCAATTTGGTGCGCAACGCCGCCCGCTACAGCCCAGCAGGCACTCCGATCACACTCCGCGGCTCGACGGCCGCAGGCCAAGTCACCCTCGCGGTCGAGGACGAGGGCCCAGGCGTGCCCGCGGCCGACCTCGACCGGCTCGGCGAACCTTTCTTCCGGCCCGAGTCAGCCCGCACGCGCGAGGGCGGCGGGGTCGGGCTCGGGCTCGCCATCGTCCGCGCCAGCATCACCGCCTGTGGGGGCGAGGTGCGCTTCGCCAACCGCGCGCCAGGCGGCTTTCGCGCGGAACTCACGCTCGCCGCGGCGTAAGGCGACGGGCGTGGCCGCCCCGGCACCCTCACGAAACCTTTACGCCGGGCTTACAACTTTCCGGCGCGGACCACATCGGGGCTGAACACGGCCGGGGTTAAATGACGCCCGTCCCCTGCGGACCCCGCTTTCTAGCGCTCCCCCCGGAGCGCGGCGGCGGCCCGCGAGGCACCCGTCCAAATGATCCTCCGCTCCCTCGCCCTCCTCGCACCGCTCGCCGCGGCCGCCTTCGCCCAGACCAGCCCCGCCCCCGACCATCCCGGCAGGGGCCACGGCGGCCCCGCTTTCCGCGGTCACCCGCTGGTG
>Ga0315899_10004179_pt1 | contig 15617 bp, 11 predicted proteins | sample LakEriMetagenome_2_FD_203518 | JGI IMG/M metagenome (GOLD analysis project Ga0315899, IMG submission 203518) | Freshwater fungal communities from buoy surface, Lake Erie, Ohio, United States - Buoy 4 MA112 | ecosystem: Environmental > Aquatic > Freshwater > Lake | place: USA: Lake Erie, Ohio... | reverse complement strand
CGATGCCTACTAGAACGCCACCGGCTTCGCTTTTGTGCGCCAGCATGTCTGCTTGCGCCTTCATCACAACAGGAAAGCCAACGCGATGGGCGATCTGCAGCGCCTCATCAAGATTGCGAGCAAGGCCGCCCTCTGGAACTCGCAGCCCAAGAGTTTTTAGAACCTGCTTCCCTTTCCATTCCGCCATCGACCCAGCATTGCCGCTGACTTTCACGGATGCCCTATGATTGCTATCGCTGATGACCTGTTGAGCGTCGCCATGCGCTGAAAGCCGCGCAATCGCTCGCAACGCGCGATCAGGTGAGCGGAAAAAGGGGATGCCACTTTCGCGGATCTCTTGAATGAACTGATCGTCGAGCGGGTAATCATCACCCATATAGGCAACAGCGACAGGCTTTCCTTCGGCCTCCAGAACCGGCTTCATGGCATGCCACTTGGCAAGCTGTTGGGGCTTGCCGCCGCCCATGGCAGCGACCAGCAAGAAGCCTGTGGCCGGGTCATCCAGGAGGGCTGCGGCGCTTTCACCAAAGAGGCTCGGCTTCTGCATTCCTGCTGCGGTGATGTCCAGCGGGTTGGAGATGGTTGCAAAGGAGGGAAGGATGTTGCGCAATTTTTGTTGCGTCGATGCAGAGAGCGTCGGCAGCTTCAATCCGAGATCGGCGCAGAAGTCGAGGGAAAAGCCACGCAAGGCGCCTGAATTGCTCAGCACGGCAACACCGCCACTCATTGGCAGTTCATAGCGCGCCACGAGCGTCGTGACATCAAACAATTCATCAAGGCCAGAGACGACCACAACGCCTTCACGCTCGACGCTTGCCTTCATCGTTGCATGATCGCCTGCAAGCGCGCCTGTGTGGGATCGTGCTGCCTCTGCCGCGCCGTCACTCTTGCCCGGATGCAGTAGTACAATTGGTTTTTTTGCCTTGCGTGCGCGCTGAGCCAGGTGGAGGAAGCGCTGCGGGTTGCGGATCTGTTCGACAAACAGCGAGAAGCAGCTGATTGAAGGATCGTCGATCAGGAGGTCGAGGTAGTCCTCGGCACAAATGACAGCTTCATTGCCTGTCGAGATTGATTGCGCGACTGGTACGCCGCGCCCCATCAGGGCATATCGGATATTACCTTGCATAGCGCCACTTTGCGCAATCACACACACGCCAGCGCCGCGGGGTGGACAGGGTTCGACGGGCTCGAAGGTTAGTGGGACGCCTTGCGCGTAATTGACGGAGCCAATGCAATTGGGGCCGAGAACAGCCAGACCAGCTTTGCGAGCGGCGGCTGAAAATGCGTCCTGCATCTTTGCCCCGGCTTCATCTTGCTCGCTGAAGCCAGAGGCAAAAACAACGACGCCGCTGATCTTACGATCGATACAAGCTTCAATGCTTTCACCAACAGCCTGAGCGGGAACGATGAGAACAGCTGCGTCAATGCCCTCAGGAAGGTCATGAATCGAGGCGACGCATGGCATGCCATCAATTTCGCTGCGCGAGCGACTGACAAGATGGATCGTTCCGCTGAAAGCAAAACGTCGGAGATTGACAAGCAGATTGTTGCCGACAGAAAAGGGCTCTGGTGAAGCGCCAACAATGGCAAGCGAGCGCGGCCGCAGGAGCCGCGCAAGATTTTTTTGCATATTTGGATTTTGCATACTCACTCCCGACGATATGCGCCGAGGCCGGGGCGATAACTTTTCTCATCGAGAAACTGTTTCATGCCCTTTGTGGCACCATCCTCCGGGTCGCGATATTTGGTCTGGTCCGATTTCGCAGCGAGATATTCCGCTGCCATGTCCCACGACATCTCGCGTGTATAGTGATAGGCAGTCTTGCAGGCGCGCAGAACGTTGGGGTTTTTTTCCATCAGCTTCTTTGCCAGCGCCGTCGTCTTTTGGACAAGCTGATCCTTGGGCACGGCGAAGTTTACGAGCCCGATATCTTCCGCTGTGCGGCCATTGAAGGTTTCGCCGGTCAGGATGTAGTAAAGCGCCTTGCGCTGCGACAGGGCCATCGCGACTGACTTTGTCACGATGCCAGCAGGGATAATGCCCCAGTTGATTTCAGACAGGCCGAAGGTCGCATCTTCATCTGCGACAGCCAGGTCGCAGCCAAGCAGGATTTGAAAGGCGCCGCCAAAGCACCAGCCATTGACCATGGCGATCGTCGGCTTTGGGAAATACATCATGCGGCGCCACTGCCAGCCGGAATTCGCTTTGTGCAAGCGTTCACGCAGGATGGGATGGCCTGCATCTGGCTCACGGAAATATTCCTTCAGGTCCTGACCAGCTGAGAAGGCATCACCGGCGCCGGTGATAACGACACATCCAACACTGTCTTCCATTTCCAGAACATCGAGCACCTGCACCATCTCATAGACGATGCCCGGATTGAACGCGTTGCGCTTTTCTGGACGGTTGAATTTCACCCATGCAATGCCGTCCTCGACGGTCACCAGAACATTCTGCTGCGGCAAAGAAGCAAGGCCGTTGGCCTGATCGGTCATGATGTCCTCCATTGAGAACTGCGAGATTAGGCGCTCATGTTAAGGCTCGCAAAGCTTTTTTGCCCAAGGCCCATTCTGGTGGGAAATTGGCTCTGCCTTTTCCCAGAGTTTTTCTTCAATGGCTTCACAAGCCGAAGAATCTGGATAAACTTTCGTCCCAAAGAGAAACCCAGTGGGAGGAAAAAATGTCATCCACCTTACGTCGCCATATATTGGCCGGCCTTCTGGCAGGGGGGCTCGCCTTTGGAGGCGCCAGCGCACAAGCGGCAGACAAGGTTAATGTCGGTGTCTTGAATGCCGCCGGAGATGTGGGGCTTTTTATTGCCCAAGAGCGTGGCTATTTCAAAGCTGAAGGGCTCGATGTGACGCTGAACCTGCTCGACTCAGCAGTCAAGATGGTGCCCCTGCTGGGCACGGGAGATCTTGATGTTGGAGGTGGGGCAACTTCTGCGAGTCTTTATAATGCGGCTGATCGCAGGATCGACCTGCGTGTTGTGGCTTCACGCGCACGAACAGCGCCGGGCTTTCTCTATCAGGGCTTGTTGATCCGCAAGGATCTTGTCGATAGTGGACGCTACAAGTCCTATTCCGATTTGAAGGGCCTGAAATTTGGCTTTGCAGCGCCGGGTTCAACGCCACTGTCTTCGCTGAATGAAGTTTTGAAAAAGGGCGGCCTGAAATTTGGCGACGTGAATGTGGCTTATCTCAATTTCGGTGCACAGGTCGCAGCGCTGCAAAATGGGGCAATCGACGGCACGGTTCTGATCGAGCCTTATCTCAGTCAGGTCGTCAAACAGGGCTCCGCCGTACTGATCGCGCCCACAGAATCCTATTATCCAGGGGCTGAAGTTTCGGTCCTCTTATATGGCGATAAATTCATGAAGCAGCGCCCCGATGTTGCCAAGCGATTCATGAAGGCGTTCTTGCGTGGTGTTCGTGATTTCAATGATGCGATCGAAGGTGGTCGATGGAAGCAGGGTCCTGTTGCTGATGCGGTGATTGGCATCTTTGCGCGCAACACCAATATGCCTGAAGCCACTATTCGCGGAATGACGCCGCAATATGGCGACCCGGATGGTAATGTGAATGTGGAGAGTTTGCGCACTGATCTGGCTTTCTTCAAAGAAAGTGGCAATGTGACCAGTGCGACAATCACCGCTGATATGCTGGTTGATTTGTCATTCGCCAAGGCTGCTGCGAAAGAGCTTGGTCCTTATAAGCCGAAGAATTGAGGCAGCGGGCTGGCTCACCACCCCTGTGTGCTGAGCCAGTCTTCCAACAGCTCCATCTTTTCGAGCCCGAAAAAAGGTTCATCATCGACGATGAAGAAAGGTGAGCCAAAGACGCCCCTTGCAAGAGAGCGGTCAACAGCAGCGCGCAACAGGCGGTCGCCTTCGCCAGATGCGAGTGCGTCTGCGAGCATTTGACGATCCGCTCCGACCTCGCTTGCAAGGTCAAGCGCCAGCTCTGCATGGCCAATATCGCGTCCATCGCCCCAGTAGGCCTTGAGCAAGTGACGCGCGACGGTCTTGGCCTCTTCGGGATTGCTGTCTTGAATGATGTGAAAGATGCGCCCGGCGGGGACGGGGTTTGCCGGTGGCGTGTCGAGATCACGCCCGATCCTGATACCGTGTCGGCGCATATAACGCAGGAGGTCATGCTTCAGGTAATCGCCTTTGAGCGGATATTGCCGCAGGGGCTTCATGCCCATCACCTTGAGTACGCTGACGCCGAGCAACATGGAATGCCACTGTGTTGTGTAGCCGTGACGGGCGGCCAATGCGTCAATTCGCAAGCTTGCGAGCCAGCCAAAGGGGGAAATGAAGTCGAAATAGAAGTCGAGATGGCGTGTCACATCGTCACCAGATCAAAGGGCAGCCGGAAAGACGCCAGATGGTTTCTGACCTCAGCGATCGTGTCTTCGCTTGCACCGCTCACTGTAACATGAAGCTTGATGGCGGTATCCCCTGCAGTCGCCCGCAGCTCTAGATTGGCGTCGGGTGTGATGGCAACAAGAGCCTCCTTCACCACATGCTCTGCAGCTATGCAGCGTAGTTCCGGCTTGAGGATCTTGCCTGTTGCTGTCGTTGCGAACCGTTCGACCGTCCAGATCCGTTTGGGATAAGCAGGTCGCTCTGGAATATGCGTGACGGCAATCTGCATCAGCTCGTCCACGCTGCAAGACATGCCGGGCCGCAATTGGACGAAGGCAACGGGAAGCTCGCCCGCATAGGGATCTGGCTGGCCCACAGCCGCGCAAAGTTCAACGGCAGGGTGGCTCAGCAAAGCTTCTTCGATAATGGCAGGGTCGATATTGTGGCCACTTCGAATGATGACATCCTTGGCGCGGCCTGTGATGAAGACCCGGCCCTCCTCATCAATGTGGCCGACATCGCCGGTTTTCAGCCAGCCGTCGGGGAGAAAAGCATCCAAGTTTCGGGCTGTATCCGTATAGCCGGGGCTAATTTGTTTTCCGCGAGCAATGAGCTGGCCGGTCTGGTTGATGCCGAGTGGCTGATCAGGGTCCGGCTTTTCATCTTTCAGCGCAATAACGCGGACTTCACTGCAGGGCAATGGAAAGCCGCAGGAATGGGGAACACGCGGCGCGCCGAGGGGCTCTACGCTCACGACGCCACATGCTTCTGTCATGCCGAACATGGCGCGAACTGGAACGCCGAAACGTTGCTCGAAAGTTGTCGCAAGTTCTGGCGGCAGGGGAGAGCCGCCCGTAATGAGGACCCGCGCGCTCGAAATATCTTCACCCGCGAGATGTCCATTGAGAAGTGTCGTCATGAAAGTGGGGCCACCTGTCAGGATCGACACTCGATGGCGCTCAACGATTTTCCAGTGATCAGCAACAAAGCGTTTATTGCGCATCCCAAGCTTGGAGGGGATGAGGATTTGCGCGCCGGCAGATATCTCTGCAAGCCCATGGCAGAAAACACCCGCAACATGGAAGAGCGGAAAACCATTCAACACAACATCGCGATGCGTGAAGTCATAGGCAAGGCCCATGAGCCAGCTTGCATAGACTTCATTGGCATGAGTGTGGCGTACGAGCTTTGGTGTACCCGTGGTCCCGCCCGTGTGAAAGAGCGCCGCAATGCTCTCGCCTGTCAGTTCCGGGTCAAACGCCAGTTCATCTGGCTGACTTGCGATGAGTTCGTCGAAGTCAAGAATGCCTGATCCGGTTGCGCCGCCGATTTGGACGATGGTGAGGTCAGGCAGCGCGCTCCTGATTGTCTCGACTTTTTGCGCGATTTCGAAATCGGTATCGGGCCCAAAGCTGACAAGAAGTTTGGCATTCACAGTGCGCAGCAAGCCTGCGATATGGCTTGGTGACAGCATGTGATTGATGGGGCACACGATGCCTGCCGCCTGTGCCGCGAAGATCGTTACAAAAGCGTCGGGCAAGGTTGGCAATAGAAAGGCTATGACATCTTCCCGTCCAATCCCCAAAGCGCGAAAGGCATTCGCGCACTGATTCACGCGAGACAAGAAAGCAGCATAGGTGAGGATGCAGGGTTCATCCTCGGCGCTACCGGTTTCTAGTAGAGAAATTGCTGGCCGCTCTGCGTAGGTTTGGGCTGCCTGCCAAAGGAGATCATAGGTCGTTTTGACCGGCACAAGCTCCGCGCCTTTTGTTTCGATGGCGCGGAGATCAGCATATGTTGAGAATTGTGGACGCACGCTTTGATCCATTAGTTCACTTCAGCACCTGATGCTTTTACGATGGGCCCCCAACGCTCGACTTCCGCAGCCACATAATTTTTCAACTCACTATAGCCACGCGGATCAGGCGTGAGGAACAAGGATTCAATTCGCTTGCGTCCATCGGGGCTTTTAACGACCTCGACAGTCTCCCTTGAAATACGTTCTGCGATTTCGGGCGGCAGGCCGGCAGGCGCAACAAGGCCAAGCCATGCGGCATCCTGAAAGCCCTGATAGCCGAGATCTGCAAAGCTGGGCACATTGGTCAGGGCGGGAATGCCTTCTGGTGGGGCCACGGCAATTGCCCGCAGATCGCCATTTTGCAGAAGGCCGAGTGCTGCTGCGATGTGAGAGAAGCTTGCCTGAATGCGCCCCGCCACCAGATCGTTCAGAGCAGGCGATACTCCCTTATAGGGCACATGGGTGCCTTTGATTCCGGTTGCACGGACCAGCATGGAGCCAAGCAGGTGATGCGGTGTTCCAGAACCAGCGGAACCGTAAGTGAACCAGTCCGGCTCCGCCTTGGCGCGTGCGACGAGTTCAGCAAGTGTCTTTGGTCCATTTTTGGGAACGAAGAGGGCGAAGGGTGACTTCGCAACCGTGCAAACGAGCGTGAAGTCATTTACAGGATCATAACGCAGATTCTTGTAAAGGGCGGGTGCCACTGCGAGCCCCGTCGAGCCGCCAAACATCAAGGTATATCCATCCGGCTCGGCGCGCTTGAGATTGGCAGCGGCCAGCGTCGTGCCTGCGCCCGGCTGGTTCTCGATCACAAAAGGCTGCTTCAAGCGCGGATAGAGCAATTCCCCAAGCGCGCGTGCAATGACGTCAGGCCCATCGCCAGGCGGAAAGGGAACAATGATCTTGATAGGCCGATTGGGATAGGTCGAATCGGCCCGCGCTGAAAGTGGCAAGGCAGCAGCCGCTGCAAGTGAAAGCGCGCCACGCCGGGTAAGCAACATAGTGTCCCTCCGTTATTTTCAAGATCAAGTTCGATTATGAAGTTGGTTGCGCGTCTATGCAAGCGATCCCGGCCTCTGACGCTTGATTTTGGAGGCGTGCAGCAGCGTCGCATGCGTTTGCACTCTCGTAACCAAAACGCAAAAAACCGCCCGGTGAATCTATCATCCGGACGGTTCTGTCTTTGGCGTTGAGCGCCCTTGGTTATGCCGGGCGGCCGAGCATTGGCCTATCCTTGTTTGGCAGTCGCAGCGCCGGAGACGGGACCCGTGACCCGTATAGCGATGACAGCTGGTGAGCCTTGTCGAACCTGCCGCAGACCTTCTTCAAGGGCAGCGCCGATCTTCTCGCTCTCGCTCACATAGGCGCCATATCCACCTGTGGCTTCAGCAAGACGTGCAAAATCAGGCGGAGGATCAAAGACGCCTCCGTTGTAATTGCCGGACTCGACAGCGACGCCATCAGGATACAAACGCTGCAAGCCCGTCGTTCCTGTGCTGTAACTTCCATTCACAAAGACGACGGACAAGAAAGGCGCCTTGTGATAGCTGGCGGCCCAAAGGGCGGCCATCGGTGTGCCAAACATGAAATAGCCATCGCCGCTGGCGAGAACAACGTCGCGATCAGGCGATGACAGCTTGGCACCGAATGCTGCGCCCGATCCCCAGCCGCCGGAACTGCCGCCACTGCGGAAGTAGCTTCCTGCCTTCTCGCGTTTAGCAAAGGCGCGCACGAAGTCACCATTGCTGATGGCATCATTCAAAAGCACAGTATCTGGATTGAGGATATGGCCGAGTTGTTGCGCCACCAGTCGACCGGTGATTTTGCCTGAGCGTGCATCTTCCGTTGCTTGCGCTTCAAGGCGAGCCCATTGTTGCTGCTTGCGCTCAGCCAATCGTTGTCGTCTTTCTTCGATTCGGGAAAGGTCCGCCGTATCGAGCAGCTTGCAGGCTGCGGCAAAAATCGCCCGCAAGGTGGAAGTGACCGATGCAGGAATCCACAAATCGGCGCGAAACTCCATTGTCTTGTAGCGAGACAAAACAGGATCGGGGCCGATCCAGACGATGCGCGCATCGGGGGCTGGCGATTGAGGTCCTGGAATGAAAGGCGCGACCGCATCCAGAACAACTACAACATCAGCATCCTTGGATTGCGGTCCTGTTCCGAAATGCGGATGAGAGTGAGGAAAATTCATGCGGTCAGCACCCGATGCCTCAGCGATGGGAAGCGCGAGCAATTCCGAAAGCTTGATCAATTCCTCGACTGACTCTGGGTCGCGGCCTGAACGTTCCACGAAGATGCAGGGATTGTTGGATTTGACGAGCCATCGGGCAATGGTTTTCGCATCGTCCTCGCAAGGCGAAACCGGACGCGCAACACCAAGATCAAGGGCAGATGGAAATGCAGACTCTCCCCCAGTTCGCAACATCGCTGTTTCGCGCGGGATTGAGAGATAGACGGGCCCCTTCGCTTCGCTCATTGCAATCTGCATCAGGCGACTGACGATCAGGCCGGGATTGTCCTGATGCTCCAGACGGTGATCAGCCTTGGTGTAGTCGCGTACAATGCCGTTCTGGTCGCGGGGTTCCTGATGCCATTGCACGAGAGAGTCGCGTGCACCCGGCATGGAACCGGGAAAGGCGCGCGGGCCTGTGCCCCCACAAATCATGACAGGATAACCGCCGCGCCAAGCTGTATGCAGTGCAGCGCCATAGTGGAATGTACCAACATCAACATGCGAGACGGCAGCAGCCGGGCGGCCCGTCATCATTGTTGAACCCAGTGCGGCGTTGAGTGCCACGCCTTCATGTACCATGGTTACAAGACGAGGCGCAGGTGTTCCCCGCTTTTCGGCCTTTGCGATTGCCTCCTGAAAGAAGTTGATTTCTGTGCCGGAGACGAAAAACAAATGATCAATGCCGGATAGCTTCATCGCAGTGACGATGGCATCAGACCATTCATCTGTTGGATGGACTTGCCAGAAAGCATCGCGGCCCGTGCTTGCGGGGGATGTCTTGTCATTCATTGTTGGGGCCATCCTTGATAGAGCTTACTGGGTGACGTTGATTTTGTTGCTTTTGATCAGCGGTTCCCAGCGCGCGAATTCATCTTCGAGAAGTTTGCCAAATTCCTGTGGCGAAGCTGCAGCAATATCGAGGCCCAAGGCCTGCATTCTTTCACGCATCTTGGGATCTTCGAGCGCAGCGAGTGTATCTTTGTAGATCTTGTCGATGATGGGTTGTGGTGTGCCCTTCGGCACCATGAGGCCATTGATCGCATAGACCTGTACATCCGGATAACCCAGCTCGGCAAATGTCGGGACATTAGGAAATTGCGCAGAACGTTGGGCTGCAGCGATGGCGAGCGGTCGGATCTCAGGTTTTGTTTCGATGACGGAGATGGCTTGTGCCACCAGAGCCAGCGACAGATCGACCTCACCCTGCACCAGCGCTTGTCCAGACGGTGCGCTGCCACGATAGGGAACGTGAACGAGTTTTAGTCCCGCCGCATAGGCAAAGAGTTCGACGCCAAGATGTCCTGATAGTCCTGTGCCTGATGATGAATAGCTCACCTTGTCCGGATTGGCCTTGGCGTGGCGAACCAAATCATCCAGCGATGTGACAGGTAGGTTTCTGTTGGCCATCAACATATTTGGCGATGACGTGACGAGCACGACAGGGTCGAAGGCGTCGCGCGAATAGGGTACCTTGGCCTGAAGCAAATGCGCCATGACATTGGTTGCAAAAGTGCCAACCAGAATCGTGTAGCCGTCTGGCTTGGCGCGTGCGACCGCGTCTGTGCCGATGATGCCGCTGGCCCCGCTACGGTTCTCGATCACGACCGGCTGGCCCCAGGTCGCGGACAGGCGCTCTCCGACTAGTCTTGCCGCAATGTCAGTTGCTCCGCCGGGAGGGAAGGGAACGATGATCCTCACCGCACGATCGGGGAATCCCTGTGCCATGGCGAGTGGCAAAGCCGACAAGAAAAAGAAGACGGAGGCAGTGACCCTGATTAGCTTGTGCATGGCGTTCCCTTATCATTTATACTGGAGATTATTTCACCTATTCCCAGTTTGAAAGTCTGTATCGAGACCGTTAGTGGGGGGTAGCTCACATCTAGGTGACCGCAAAGTTTGGCGGATGATGGGCTTCGCCAGCCTGAAGCTGCTTTCTCTCAGATGTATTTGCACTCACGAACCGAGGAATTGGCCTCGAATGTTTGTGCGTTGACGGGCTGGCATTGCGCCAATAATCTTGGCATGAGCACGAGCAAACTAAGATATGTGCAGGACAAACAAGAAATAAGCAGTGCCGGGTGGAGGAAACATCATGAAGCGACTTCAAATTGCAGCTGCGGGAACAGCATTATTGCTCATGACGGCATCTGCGAAAGCTGATAAGACGGCAGAGTTTTTCCGTCAGTCGGGTGTCACCATTGTGGTCGGCTTTGTTGTGGGTGGTGGCTATGATGTTTATGCGCGCATGTTGGGGCGGCATATGGGACGACACATTCCCGGCAATCCCAATATCATCATTCGCAATATGCCGGGCGCCGGTTCCATGGCTGCGGCGAATTTCATCTACAATAATGCCCCCAAAGATGGATCGCAGATTGGCACATTCTCGCGCAGCATTCCCACTCAACCGCTGTTTGATCGGCAAGGTGTGCAATTTGATGCGTTGAAGTTCAGCTGGATTGGCAGCCCCGCATCGGAAGTGAGCGTCATCTTCTCCCCCAAAACCAATGGCTTTAAATCGCTTGATGATCTTCGCGCCCGACCGATGCGCGTGCCCGCTAGCGGCTTGGGCGCTGATAGCGCAATCTATCCATTCGTCACAAATGCAACGCTTGGGACGAAGCTCAAAGTTGTGACCGGCTATCAGGGTTCCGGTGATTTCATGCTGGCGATTGAGCGTGGTGAAGTGGATGGAATGGGTGGATCATCTATCAGCACATTGCGCTCCACGCGTCCCCAATGGCTCAAGGACAACCTTATCGACATTCACTTGCAGCTGGCTCTGCACAAACATCCCGACTTTCCAAATGTCCCGCTGATTGTTGATCTCGCAAAATCCCCTGAAGAAAGACAGGTCTTGGAGCTTATCTTTTCACGTCAGCTTGTCGCCTTCCCCTTTGCCGCACCGCCCAACATCCCCGAAGATCGGTTGCAAGCACTCAGAGAGGGTTTCGAAAAGACGCTGCGAGACCCTCTATTCCTCGCTGAAGCGGAAAAATTCGGCATTGAGGTCGCGCCTGTCAGCGCATCGCATGTTATGAAAGCTCTTGAGGCTGCTTATCATGCGCCACCCGCCATTCTTGAGAGGGCGCGCGCCATCATCGTGCCGCCGCCGAACTGAGCTGCGCTTGCCGCAGTGCGTTGACAGACCTTCGGTCCCATCCGATGGGAGCAGAGCTTTCGACTTCTACAGGCGCGGCTGTTCGTTTTGAGCGAATGCTTGAAGCGGGGTAGCGCAGTCCAGGCAAAGATCATATGAACCACACCTATCTTGACACACCTATTATCCCTTCCATAGGCTGATAGATGCAGATTTCAATGAAAACAAAAGGTCTTCTGGGAGGAAAGCTTGAAACAATATGACCGTCCCTCGGTCGAATACACCGATAAGACGATTGCTTGGAAAAGTGATGTGGTGGCTGAGCTGCTGCGCAATTCCAAGATCCCGTTTGTGACGCTCAATCCTGGTGCAAGCTATCGTGGTCTGCACGACAGCATCGTGAATTATCTTGGCAATAGCGATCCCCAAATGCTGCTTTGTCTGCATGAGGATCATGTTGTCTCCATCGCGCATGGATATGCCAAGGCAACAGATCAGCCATTGGCCTGCGTGTTGCACAGTAATGTTGGCTTGATGCATGGGCTCATGGGCATCTTCAATGCATGGGCGGATCGCGTGCCGATGCTTGTGCTGGGAGCCACTGGTCCTGTGGAGCCTGAAAAGCGCCGTCCCTGGATTGACTGGATTCACACCGCAAAAGATCAGGGCGCCTTGTTGCGCAATTATGTGAAATGGGATGACGAGCCTCGCTCAACCCAAGGTCTCATCGAAGGCTTGATCAGGGCGCTTCAAGTGACAAAGGCTGCGCCGCGCGCGCCTGTTTATGTCTGTCTTGATGCAGGTCTTCAAGAAGAGCCCGTCGAGGGCGAGATTCACATTCCTGATCTCGCGCGTTTTCAGCCTCCTGCCGCTCCAACAGGCTCGCCGGCAGAGATCTCCGAAGTCGCCGCTCTTCTGCAAAATGCCAAGCGGCCAATCATCATGTTTGGTCGTGGATCACGTCAGCAAAAAGACTGGGACAACCGCGTCAGTCTCTCGGAGTTGTCGGGGGCTGCCGTCTTGACGTCCTTGCGTGAACGTTGTGCTTTCCCCACACAACATCCCCAGCATATTGGTCCCCCAAGTGGGTGGGTCTCTGCCGGGGCGCGTGCGGCCATCGAACAGGCAGATCTGATCATCAGTCTGGATTGGGCTGATCTCAATGGTTATTTGCAGCAGATCAATCGCACCACGAGCAAGATTGCAGCAAAGATCGTTCATGTCTCGCTGGATAGCATGTTGCATAATGGCTGGAGCATGGATCATTTCGGTCTGGCGCCTGCAGACCTCCTGATTACGGCAGATCCGGATCGCTTCGTTGAACACTTGTTGCCGGCTTATTCGGCGGCTACGCAGCAGCGGAAAAGGGCACCATGGTTTCAGCATGAATCGCCCAAGCCGCGCGGCTATAATGAGAAGGCAGATCATAAGCTCGTGCCGCACGACATCGAGGCTGCTCTGGCAGAGCTACGCGGCGAGCATCTGTTTACGCTTGCCCATACGACGATTGGATGGGCTGCAACGGATTATCCATTTGCCGACCCGCTCGACTATCTCGGCCATGATGGAGGCGGGGGACTTGCCGCTGGCCCGGGTCTGACGATCGGAGCGGCGCTTGCCTTGCGCGACACAGATCGGGTTGTCGTTGGAGTTCTGGGTGATGGGGACTTCATGCAGGGTGCAACAGCACTCTGGACAGCAGCCCATTACAATATTCCCGCACTGTTCATCGTCTCAAACAACAAGTCCAACTTCAACGACGAGATCCATCAGGAGTCGGTTGCAAAAGTTCGCAAGCGGCCGGTGGAAAATCGCTGGATTGGGCAGCGTATTGATGATCCTGCGATCGACCTTGCTGCACTTGCGCGCTCGCAAGGTGTGCAGGCTGCCGGACCTGTCACCAATGTGCCGGATCTGCTGGCTGCTTTGCAGCTGGGGATCAAGACGGTCAAGAGCGGTAAGCCATTCCTGATCGATGCCAATGTCGAACCGGGTTACGCCAATATCCTTCTCAGCCGTCACGGCTAGAACAACGCCAGACTGGAGGAAAACACATGCTTCGCAAGCACGCCTATTTGGCCACTTTTCTGGCTTTCATGACACCAGCCATTGCACAAGACTTCCCCAACAAGTCCGTGCAGATCATCGTCCCCTCATCGCCCGGCGGCATTAGCGATACCGCAGCGCGCATCATCGGTGACGGGCTGAGCAAGCTTTGGGGACAGTCTGTCGTCGTTGAAAATCGTCCCGGTGGCGGTGGTTCGATCGGCACGGGCATCGCACGTAAAGCCAAGCCCGATGGCTACACGCTGTTGGTGACAACCAATGGTGAGTTTGCGCTTAACCCTGTCATTTATCCCAATCTTCCTTATGATCCGAACAAAGATTTTCTGCCGCTCGTTCTGGGCACCTATAACAAAATCGCTGTCGTTGCGAATGCCTCTTCGCCCTACAATACGTTTCAGGACTTCGTAGCGGCTGCCAAGCAAAAGCCGGGCTCTATTTCATGGGCCTCGGCAGGTTCAGGGACATGGAACCATCTCGCCGGTGAATTGATGGCGAGTGAGGTTGGGATCAAGTTGATCCATGTTCCTTATAAGGGCGGTGGGCCTGCTTCAACGGCTGTGGCAGGCGGTGACGTTCCCATCGGTCTGCTGTCCATTTCCTCCGTTTTGCCGCATATCAAATCAGGCAAGGTGAAAGTCCTCGCGGTAACGGCCAAGGATCGTTCCACCTTCGACAAGAGCTGGCCAACGGTTGCCGAACTGGGCTTCCCGAATGTGGATGCAACCAATTGGGTGGGTTTCTTTGCTCCGGTTGGTGTTCCCAAGACTGTTGCTGACAAGATCGAAGCTGATGTGCGGCGTGTGCTGAATGATCCGGAAATGCAGCAGCGCTTCACGGCAATGGCTATCGAACCTTCTGGCGCTGGATCATCCGAACTCACGCAGATCATTCGCGCTGACCGCGCGCGTGCCGAGCGAGTGGCAAAGGAAGCCAATATCCGCGTGGATTGAGGTTGGAGAGAATCATGACTCGCAGAACCGACTTTCTGGCAGGACTGTTCTTTGTCGCAGTCGGTCTCGCATTCATGATTGCAGCAATCCGCTATAATCTGGGCTCAGCATCAAGAATGGGCCCAGGTTATTTCCCGCTCCTTCTTGCAGGTCTGTTGATCTTCATTGGCATCATCGTTGGACTGCGTGGCATCCTCAAGCCAGATGCAGAGCCTAGTCCCGAACTCGCCGCCATCGATCCCAAGAGTCTTACAGCCATTCTGGGCGGTACGGTTTTGTTTGGCGTCACGCTGACCTATCTGGGACTGATTGCCGCCATTTTCGTGCTGGTTCTTGTGTCGTCGGCCGCTGTTGGCCGCAGTTTTCATTGGCAGACTTTCGTGCTGGCGGCCGCACTCGCCGCTTTCTCTGCCTGTTTATTTGTCTTTTTGCTTGGTCTGCCCATTCCTTTGTGGCCTGCGGGTTGAGGTGACACATGGAAACCCTTCAGCAGCTCATCTACGGCCTGTCAGTTGCCATCACGCCTATCAATCTCTTTTACTGTTTCGTTGGTGTGCTGATTGGAACATTGGTTGGCGTCCTGCCGGGGTTGGGGCCGATTGCAACGATTTCGATGTTGCTGCCCATCACTTTTGCGCTGCCGGCTGACACCTCCATCATCATGCTGGCGGGCATTTACTATGGCGCTCAATATGGTGGTTCCACGACCTCTATTCTGATCAATATACCGGGTGAGGCGTCGAGCGTTGTCACAGCACTGGATGGTCATGCCATGGCAAAGTCCGGGCGCGCGGGCTCGGCGCTTGGCATTGCGGCGATCTCATCCTTCATTGCAGGCTGCTTTGCTACACTCGTCATCGCCTTCTTTGCACCGCTGCTTTCAACCGTCGCATTGAGCTTCCGCCCGGCTGACTATTTTGCGCTGATGGTTTTCGGCTTGATTGCGGCAGTCGTGCTTGCCAGCGGTTCTGTTATCAAGGCGATTGGCGCCATCGTGATCGGCCTGTTGCTTGGCCTTGTGGGAAGCGATGTCAATTCCGGCGCTTTGCGATTTACCGGGGGCTTGCCGGAGCTGATGAATGGTGTTGAGTTTGTC
>Ga0315899_10004177_pt1 | contig 15620 bp, 21 predicted proteins | sample LakEriMetagenome_2_FD_203518 | JGI IMG/M metagenome (GOLD analysis project Ga0315899, IMG submission 203518) | Freshwater fungal communities from buoy surface, Lake Erie, Ohio, United States - Buoy 4 MA112 | ecosystem: Environmental > Aquatic > Freshwater > Lake | place: USA: Lake Erie, Ohio... | reverse complement strand
AACTAGAGTTCAGTCTGCTGTGATTGCACGATCCATATTAATAAATGTATTAAGAGATAAGTATGATATGCCATTCACAAAGATAGGTGTATTACTTGGTAACAGAGATCACACTACAATGATGCACCATGTTAAGATGAAAATTAACAAGCAGCATTTCTGGAAACCAGAGAATGTTATTTGGAATAGATATAAGTATGTGATGGATAACGTAAAGAATTAATCCTAACGAAGTTTAATCTTTGAAACCAGCTAATAAACTTTTGTAAGACTTCTTTGAAATTGTAGATTCAGATTTAGATCTAGATGTACCAGCTTTTTTTCTTTGGTTTATATTATAGTATAAACCTTTCTTAGCTATCTTACCTTCTTTAGTTTTGTGATAACCTTCTTTCATTATGATAACAACGACTTTCCTTTTTTCTTTACACCTTTGATTGTACCTTTATTCTCTGAAGCATAGAATACAGCTTTACCTTTTTCTTTACCATATTCTTTTTGCATCGCTGCTAAAATCTTTTTACCTTTAACATTAAGTGGCATATTAACAAATAAGTTTATTTGATTTAGAACAATTATCAGATGGCGTTAGGTATTGCAAGTTCCATTCAACGTGTAATCCGCATACGTTTTTACCTTGTAATGGTACAATATGATCTACATGATAACCTTTGGGACAATTTTTATATATCTCTTTTATCTTTTTAAGATTAGCAAACTTAGGTGTAGCTTTTAATTCTGATGCTCTTCTTTTTGCTTTATTGGCTCTTCTAATATGAGGATTATTTAAATTATATTCTTTTACTTTATCTTTTATATTTTTTTTATTATTTAAATAATATTTTAATTGATATTTTTTTATATTGTTTTTATTTTCTAAATTATATAACTTATTTATTTCTTTAAATTTTTCTATATTTTTTAAATAATATAATCTATTTGTTTTTATTCTTTTATCTTTATTATTTAAACGATATAATCTTTTTGCTTCTTTTATTTTATCTTTATTATTTAAATAATGTAATCTTCTTTTTTCTTTTATTTTTTCTTTATTATTAAAATAATATATTTTATTTTTTGCTAGATGATCTTCTTTATTTTTATATGCCATATTATTCTGTTTGATATTTATGCTTACACTTCTTAGTCTTTAAATAATCAATATACATTTGCATACGCTTTTCGCTATCTTGATTAGCCACTGGTCTTTCTTTTAAATTGTTTTGTCTTGTTGTTTCTGACTCTTCATAGCACTTAGTATGCTGACAAGTTCTATCTGCAAAGATAACAAATGAATCTGTATTGATAACTTCTATGTTACAAGATTTACAAAAGCCTACACTTTTCAATATAAACTTTTTCTTAGCCATTATTTCTTTTTGTGTCTTGCAGCGAAAGCTCTGGCTTCTTCTTTGTTACTAAATCCCCATGCACGCAATGCCAATTTCAAACGTGTTGGCTTACCAGATTTAGAAAGTAAAGATCCAGCCATGCCACCGAATCTTGCAGCAAAAGAAACTCGTCTTGGATTAACACCAGATTTTATCGGAGCTTTTAAGTTTGAACCCTCTTTACGATTGTAGTAAGCACGACCAGCAGCGTTTAATCCACCGCTTGGATTTTGATACATTTTTTTAACCATTATAATTTCTCTCTAAATGGGTTGTAGTCATTTTCATTTATCTTAACACACTTACATTGATTCAGTAAAGAACAGAATCCTCTTGATAACCAAAAAATACATTTGCTAATTTTAGTTTTAATCATATAAACTTCTTTGATTTTTTTATAACCTTTTTAAATTTTACTATACGTCTTTTCTTTTTAACAGGCTCACCAACTAACCAGTTACTTAACTTGATTAATAATAATTGTATCATACCCTACCTTGACCAACGTATGGTTTATAAGTCTTGTGTTTATTTACACGCTTAGTGTGTCTACCTCTTCGTTTCTTTGGTGGTTTACGAATGTGTTTATTTTCTAAGTGCTTTTTTGCCATTCTTCTTCTTTAGTTTAATCTTAACATTAGATCCTTGCTGTGCAAGTAATGTAGGTTTCTTTTTAGAATACGCCTGAGCAAACATTGTAACTATATCATCACTCATTTTTTAAACATATCTATTGTCGGCTTTAATCCATAAATCGCACCGAAGATACCAACGATTAACCATTGATACCAACTAGGGAATCTTCCAAAGTAATCAAAGAATAAATCTAATTTAGTTTTGATATTAACATCATCACTAATGATGGCATAAGATAATACAATAATTGGAATACATACTATGATTAAAACAAATTCATCTTTCCATGATTTGTCTTGTTGGTCGTAAACATCTCTTTGATATTCAATTTCACCTTTAGCCATACGTTCATAGTATCTACGTTCAGCTTCTGATTCTAATAGTTCTGATTGCTTATGATTTTTATAAATCTCAGCACCAGTTTTAACTACTGTAGGTATTACACTCCACCACATATTAATAACAACTTCTCATTAAGTTAGACAGCTCTTCACATCTAGATGGTGTCTGTCTATACCATGCTGAATTTAACATCTCATCAGCAGCTTTACTATATTCATTATTCTTTAAAGCATCAAACATTTTTTTAAACTTAGATACTCCAGTCTTTCCTAATTGAAATACCATTTCAATAATTACTTCTTTCGCAACCAATGCAATGTTATATCCTTTTAATAACTCTTCAGCACCTTGCACAGCTTTATTAAAATCCTTTTCAAATAATGCTTCTAATATATCTTTGTCATAGATAACTCCTTCAACAAAGTCATCTTCTTCTGTAAGCAAATGACCATAGCCAATGGTAGCTTTACCTAATGAATCTAAATAAACTTTGGCTAAGAATCCTTCGTGTTTTTTTATTCTACTTTTTAAATCTTCGTACATATTTACCTTTCAGTTATTTAACTACTATTCTACCATCTTCATAAACATATACAATTCTAACATTCATATTCTTTTGTATTTTAGATGGAGTTCTATTTATACGATCATTATTCTTATGACCATATTTAGTATTTGATTTTCTATATGACACAGTCTTAACGTCATAGTTGCAATACTCTTTTGTCTTAATGTTGTAGGTACAAATATCTACTGGACCAACACCACCTAGTGCTGTGAATACAATAAGGTTTGGATCTCTAGCAAAGTATGCTTGAGCTAATGCTTCGGATACTAATCCTTTGTCTGCCTTTCGCAATGTACGCCTTTGTTGTTTTAGTTTTTGAATTGAAAGAAACCTATGATTGAACCTGCTATGCTACCAATGATTACTAGAAATGCTATGACACCTTTACCCATGCTCACATCAGTTCTTAAATCTTTAACTTCAGCTGTAAGATCATCTAATCTCTTAATGATTGTATCCATTCTTTCTTTGGAATACTTCTCATAAGAAGATAGTCTTATGGCTGTAGCAGATATAGTCTTATGTTTCTTTTTCATACACCACCTATAGTGGTTGTTGATAAAAAGTCAATTAAAGATTGTAATTATATGGATTGTTCTGGTGTTTCTATACAGTCAAAATGAAATGATGGTTTGACTTTCTCAAACTGATCTAATGGGAATAGTTTATTCTGTTCTGCTATAAACTCATAGCCAGCTATGGTGCATTCCCTAAAGGTATTAAACTTCTTACCTGTACTCATTACGTCTAGGCAGTTGCCATTAACCATTGAGCAAATGGTAAAGATTAATAAAAATTTCATTATGATTAGTTATACTAAAATGTGGATAAGTAAATATAGGTGGCATTGCTGCCACCCATACTGTAAAGACTACTCTTCGTCTTCTTCGTCTTCATCTAGATCAAAGTCTTCGTCTTCATCTAGATCATCCTCGTATGATACGTGAGCATCATCTGGATTAATTTTCAACTCAAGATCATCTAAGAGATCTTTAATCTCATAGATAATATCTTCAGCAGATTTTTTCTTTTTTGCCATAGCTAACTCCTATAGTTGGTTAGGCAGTGGCGAGATAGAGTTAATTGAATAATAAGTAAATAAAATTATTTTTTATAACTTATTGTTTTATAATTATTATTTATTTATTTTTATTGTAGAATTCCTCAACTGCTTTAGCATAGTCTTTCCAAAACTTTTTAGCATCTTCAAAAGCATCTGCATAAAACTTAGTCCAGTATTCTTTGATTGATTTGTAATCAAGCATTTAAAAACTCCAGTTCATGTTCATTATATGGTATCATGCCACAACATATAATGTTGCGTTGCACAAATTTCAATACTATTTTTTATTTAATTGGGTAATAAAACTGCCATGATATTCTGTAGATCCTAAATGAGTAATGGGAGTTTGTAGATCAGTCCAGATCTCAATGCCACACTCCTCAGCTAATCTACAGAAGTAATAGTCTTCAGATAAGTATCTTGTTACTCCATCCTTTTCTTTATAGCAGCCAACAGGAAAGAAATCATAAGCATTATCTGATCCTTCTATACCTGTTCTTAAATCTGGTTTGTATTTAAGATGAGGAAACTTATTCATTATGGTAGTAAACACTTCTATACGTATCATCATAAATCCTGTGGCACTTTCTTTTACCCTTGCAAAGCCATTGTTAAATTGTGTGTTAGGATAAAGATTAACATTGAACTGCAATAGATAATCACGCATTGTTTTCTCATCTATATCTGTATTCTTCTTGATACGATCTAATAATTGCTCCCAATAGAATCCTTTTACAGGATAGGTGCAGGTAACAACTTCTCTATCAAACTCTATTATTCTTTTTAGATTCTCAATATTAAAACCTATGTCAGCATCAATGAATAATAAATGCGTACCATTAAATTCTTTATTTTCTAGGAACTTGGTAACGAATTTATTTCTAGCACGAGAGATTAAAGATTCAGTGGGTAAGGTTTCTATTCTGATATTATGTCCAGAATCATTTAACCAACGTAATGTATTTAATATGGAATGTAATGTTAGATTACTTACATTGCCTCCATAACAGGGAATGGCAATAAGGATATTCATTTTTTATTATTAAAATATTCTATGCACTCAGCTATAGTTTGCTGCCTAATGTATTCGTCTCTTATTTCCTGAGAAGTTGGTTGTGGTAATGGTGAATCCCATCTATCAATAATAAACTCACCAGCAGATGTAAGATCATAACTAGCATCAGGTGCTAATGATTTCATTACTGTATTAATACCCCAAGAGAAACCATTTTCATTAGTGTATCTTTTTATAGTTGCTTCAACAGATAGTTTTCTTACAGTCATAAAATAAGTTCAGTTAAGGATTTATTATTACCAACTGTTCCTTTTATAAAAACATTAAAAGCTAAACTAATTCTAGTATTAGTTCCTTCTTTAGTTTCTACCATGTGAGTTAATGAAGATGGAAATAATATAATATCTCCAGTTTTAACTGAGAACCACCAAGATTCTGAGTTCCATAAATTCCATTCTTTTATTTCAGGTTTTATTGTTTTATAACTTTGATTAAAAAATTTAATCTTATCAAATTTATCATCACAGTTTATATAAAATACTCCTGATACTAATGAATTAGGATGCTGATGTTTGTGATGATATTGATTTGTTTCAGTATAGTTTAACCAAGATTGAGTAATGTAAGGTGTGATTGCATCTGTTGGAGATATAACTTTTTCAAAGTAATCTTTAACTATTAAATCTAAATCTATTTTTAGATCCTTAAATAATTTATTATTTAAAATATAATTATCATTAGATGTTGTGTTACCTTCATTTTTATAAACATCTAATTTAGTCTTATCAATAAATGATAATTCTTTAGTTGTAAGTTCTCTATTTAATTTAGAGATATAAATAGGTGTAGGGAATATCCCATTAATATTAGCTTCAATCATTGTTTGACTGAATTATATATTATTTTCTATTAAATCCCAAGATTTATTTTGTTCGTTCCAATTATATTTATTGTTATCTTGTGGATAAGGTATTGGAGATTGCCATTGGCAAGTATCTTCATTTAATATCCAAGAGTTAAAAGGTTTAGGTGGGATAAAAGCATCTCTATCTTCATCATAAGTATATCCTACTCCTGCATGATTTTTTCTTAAAGGTATTCCACCAGAAGAATGAACCCCTGCATGAGTATTATAAGATGTTTGTTTCCAAATAGCCCAGCCAGTAAGTTTAGTTAAAAAGTCAATACCAATAGATTCTTGTTCAACTCCATTAGCATCATGTAATACTTCATTAACTACAGATTGAACTTCAATCACTTTTCCATTTAATCCTATTTTTGCGAATGATGCCATTATGCTGTGTAACTCCCTGAACCATTAAATACTAAAATTTTATTTCCACCTGATTCTGAAACAGTTGGTGAACCTGTTGTTGTACCAGAATAATTTGCTATTAACATACTTAATATAACAACTCCTTTTCCACCTGCTCCACCAGTGCCGCCTGGAGAACTTTGATATGGAGCTCCACCACCACCTCCACCAGTATTAGCTGTTCCAGCGGTTCCATTATTATTTGTTCCTGCTGCACCAGCATTTCCACCACCACCAGTACCTCCAGTACCAGCAGTTCCTCCATCGTAAACACCTCCACCACCACCACCTGCTCTTGTAACTGAAGAACCAGTAATTGAAGAAGCTGTTCCATTTCCTCCTGCACCACCTACTGTTGTAGTACCATTTCCTCCAACAGCACCAGCACCACCTCCACCACCTCCTCCATAATTTGGTCCACCTGCACCACTACCACCATTATTACCTTGACTTGGAGATGTACTTGGAGTGTTTCCTGTTCCACCTATCCCAGCTCCAGGTGTACCATCATTATAACTAGCACCTCCACCAGAACCTCCTGAACCTCCGTTATTAGGAGCACCTCCATTACCACCACCACCACCATAACCACCTCCAGCAGAAGTTATTGTTGTTAATCCTGAACCTGAAATAGAAGAATTTGAACCTGAAGTACCTGCATTAGGATTTAAATTTCCAGCACCTCCATCTCCAACTGTTACTGTAATTACTGTACCTGGTGAAACTGATTGAGTTGATGTTCTATATCCTCCTGCTCCTCCTCCACCATCGTATGCACCTCCGCCTCCTCCAGCTACTACTAAAAAATCTATTGAATAAGGTATTGGTGATAAAGCATCTGTTCCTTCGTTAATTCCTGAATTTGCTAACCAACCTTGTGTTGAATCTATATAAACTAATCTTGCACCTTCTCTTTCACCAGTTAATTGTAAGCTAGATGTTGCACCTTCTATTTTATTTCCATTAGGAGAAATAGTTAAAGCATTTGTATCAAAAGTTCCTGCGTAATCTAAAATTATAACTTCATCTCCAGCACTTGGTGATGCAGGTAATGTTACTGTAAATGCAGCTGATGTTGTATTGCAAGGATAACCTCTACCAGCAACTGCAGTAAAACCAGATGTTTGAACTGATTGCCAAGATATTCCAGCTGTAGCAAAACTTAATACACCAGATCCATTTGTAACAAGAGCTTGTCCAGCAGAACCATCAGCAGTTGGATAAGATAATCCATCTAATTTAACAACACCTGTTCCATTAGGAGTTATTTCTATATTGCCATTAGTACCATCAAATATTTTAACAGTTCCAGAATTAGTTCCAGAGTTTGTGCTAATAGTTATATCACCAGTACCATCTGTTGTAAGAATAGCATCAGTATTAGTATCACCAATTTTAACTGTATCTGCAGATAATACTACATCTCCAGTACCATTAGGTTGTAATGTAATATTACCATTTGATGTTGATGTAATTGAATAAGTATTAACATCTAAATTACCACCTAATTGAGGTGTTGTATCTTGTACTAAATCTGAAATACCACCTGATGTAACTGCTATCCAAGCAGAACCTGTATAGTATTTTAAATTACCAGAAGTTGTATTGTAATATAAATCTCCAGCATTAAGTGCATCACCATCATTGTCTAATGTTGGATCATTTGCTTTAGCACCTAAATAAACATCATCAAAGTTATCAGCTGCAGCTAGTGCCGCATCTCTTGCACTGTTTGCAGCATTGGCAGCATTAGAAGCAGTGTTAGCAAAGTTAGATGAATTATTAGCAAAGTTTGATGAGTTGCTAGAATGATTGCTAGAGTTGTTAGCAAAGTTTGATGAATTTGCAGAATGATTTGAACTATTACTTGCATGATTAGAACTGTTGCTAGCATGATTGCTTGAATCATTAGCAGAGTTAGAACTGTTATTTGCAAAGTTAGATGAATTGGCAGCATGATTAGCTGAAGTGTTTGCACTATTAGAACTGTTATTAGCAAAGTTGCTAGAATTTGATGCGTGGTTAGCTGAATCATTAGCACTATTAGAACTATTGTTAGCAAAGTTACTTGAGTTAGCAGAATGATTTGCAGCTGAGTTGGCACTGTTACTAGAATTGTTTGCAAAGTTAGAAGCATTGCTAGCAGAATTAGCTGCAGCATTTGCATTAGCTTGTACTGAACTTAAATATGTAGCTGCATTAGTTGCAGAGTTAGAAGCATTAGATGCGTGATTACTTGCATTAGATGCGTGATTGGCTGCAGTATTAGCTGAGTTAGATGAGTTGTTAGCAAAATTAGAACTGTTAGAAGCATGGTTCGCAGCTGCATTAGCTGAGTTTGTAGCAGATTGTGCATCAACAATTAAATCCCATTTAGCTACATCAGCATTAGAACTAATTGGAGTTGTACCTGTAGATGTGTGAGTTGTGTTACAAAGATATACGTTATTGTTAGATGAATCTTTTACAATATCTCTGGCATTGTATGTAATACCAGCACTCCATGAACCTCTGTTAGTTCCAAGTTCTTGTGTAACTGATAATTCACCATTAGTATCAAATGCTAGAATCTTATTAGCACGATCTGATGCACCTACAATAAACTCTGTAGATGTCATTGTATTTGTTTTAGATAATTTTAAAGATCTTGTTACTTCTTCTTGCAATTGTTGAATTGCCATTGTTGCTCTGTCTAAACCTTCTTCATGAGATTCAGCAGGGAATGGATCGTTAGCAATATAATCTATTGCTTGTGTTTGAGGAATGTTACGTCTTAATACAACTGTCTGAGTTGATGTTGGAATATTACCTGATGTAAATATAACTGATCCACCACCAGAGTTACCTGCACCTGTTACAGTATAGTGAGTTGTAATAGTTTTAGTTGTTTCAGTACCATTAGCTGAACGTATAATTACTTGAATATCTGAGTCTTGGAATATCTTGAATGTATAACTAAACGTTGTAGTTGAGCCATCGCCACTATAACTGTTTTTAACTGTAGTTGAAGATATTGTCATAAAGTTCCTTTATTATATTTTAATCAGTATGTCTATTATTATTCTAAACCTTTTGGTATTTGTTTTTCACCAGCTTTTAAAGGTGTAAGCATTTGATACTTATATCCTTGTGATTTCTCTATTTCTTTTCTAACTTCTGGATATTTCTGCAACATATTAGCATAAGCTAATTTTTTATAACCTTCAAATATTCTTTTAACAATATATTCTTTACCACCATCAAATGTTTCGTCACCTTCTTTAGCTGATTTATATTGTGATGTTTTAAATGTATTTTCTAATTTTTGTTTAAGTGTTGTACCATCAAAATCCTTAGCTTTACCAACCTGTTCTAACCAATAATCATAAGCAGTTTGATCTCCTTTTTTAAATTCAGTTAAATCAACTTTAAACTTTTTAGTTTCTGGTGGAGATAGTGTTAATTTAAGTCTTGCAACTTCATAAGATACTGTATCTTGTTTAACATCTGATGATTTTCCAACCATTGTTGGTCCCATAAACCAGAAAGAGAAAGAAGCTATACCATCTGGATTTATAACTAATCCTGTTGGTTTTTTTTCAATAGGATCTCCAGTTAATATATCTCTTTTTCTTTCTAAATAATCTTTAGCAAAAGGAGTCTTAGCAATAACTTGATCTATAAATGATCTTGTTTCTAATGCTTCTTTATCTGGATCTATAATTCCTGGTATTCCTTGTGATCTAAATGATACAAAAGGAATAATATTACCTACAACTCCACCAAAGAATTGAGAAATGTTTTTAGGAGTAGGTTCAGCTAAAACTTCAAATACATCTGATAATCCTCTTAGATAAGTTTTATTAGTTACATTTTTAAATACTGTTAAAAATGCAGAACCAAATATATCTGACTTATCTTCATCATTAATATTTGCTATATTTTCTTTTAAATCTGCCATAATACCTAAAACATAAAAACGAGGATCCATTCTGTTGTATTGAACATAAGTTACTGTTCCATCTGAATTTTGTCTTGCAAATGAGTAAGGTTGCCATCCAAGAGATAACCATTGTTTTTTAATATCAAAGTTTGCTGGACCATTACCTGTAAGTTTAGGTAATCTCATACCATCTTTAGTTTCAACATATTCTAATGCAACATCTAGTGCATACATTGTTCCAGCGAATCCTAGAGCTTGTCTTCCTAAAACTTCTGCTCTTGCACGTCTATCTCCACTATTCCATAACTCTTGATTTTGTCTTGTTAAAAAACCAAAACCTGGAACACGATTACTAAAATGCCTCCATAAGTTAGTTGGTGTTCTAATGAATGGCATAATAAATCTAAACTCAGGAGATTGTCTTAAAAAGTTTTCAATCTTAGATCCCCAGTTTAAATAAGAACCATTATTTAATGAATTAGTAAATGTAGATTCTCTGGCATATTGTAATGCTTTTTCATTAATAGGATTATTTTTAATATTTGCTAATCCATTTTCATCAAATCCTTCTTTTAAAATTCTTTCAATATTCTTTTTACCTTCTTTAGAAGTAATATCTAAACCAAGTTCCATTGTATTATTTAAAGCATTAGAAAGTAATCTTCCTCTGTAATTAACTTGTTTTAAAAATTCATCACTTGTAATTAATAATCTTGATGGAAGTTCAATAACTCTACCAATCCAATCTACTGCAGTACCAACTCTTCCATTAAATCCTAAGTTAGCTGCACTAATGGGTCTAACTATTTTACCATTAACAATTTGTAAATTATCTTGAGTTCTAGCAAGTGGATCAAGAACAGCATCTCCTTGTCTTAATGCAATACCAACAGCTTTCCAAGTATCTCTAAATGATGTTACCATTCCACGATACTGAGCAAATCCTAATTGAATTGATTTTTTATCTCTTACAATAGCACCACCAATAACTTGTTCCATTGGTCTAATAAGTGCTTCATATAATCCACTTTTTAAGTTTACTGCTTGTGTAAATACACCAGATAGTAATGAGTTAATATAAGCAGAGTTAAATACTTCTATTGCTTTTTGATATTTAGTTTTACCAGCATTTTTAATAACTTCATCTAAAGAACCTGTGCTAAATTTCTTAGCAAGAATAATAGGATTAGAATTATATAATCTTACATATTCAGCAGCCTTTTCAGCATCAATAACTTTACCACCTACAGCACCAACTTGTACTCTACCAGCTTGAGTAGTTCTAGCTGCATTTCTAATTTGTTCTTTTAATGAATAAGTTACATTTTGAATTAGATTTGCATAGTTAGCAATTTCTTGTCTAGCTTCTTTAGTCCAAAGTTTTTCATTATCACCAAACTGTTTAACATATTTAATAGATGTATCTTGTAAATTTCTAGCAATTTCTTGTAATACCATTTTAGATGCTAACATTCTAACTGTTCCTTGCTTGGCAGCTTCTGTTTGTTTAGGTAATGCTCTTAATATTTCATCTTTATTTCTTGCTAATGTTTTTGCAAGTTCTTCTGCAACATCATTTCTTAACACATCATTTTCTAAAAAATTTTTAGTAGCATCATCAAATTGATCTGCAACATCATCTATTGTTTTAAGAACATGCTCAGCATTTCTAAATGATTTAGTATTTAATATTTTTTTAATAAAAGATTCTGAATCTGTTTTTGCAGTCTTTTCACCAATTTTAAATTCTTTTGTAAGTTCATCTACATTAATTGCATTATTACCATCAACGATTGCTTTTTTAACAATAGGTGATGTTTTATTACCAGCCTGTACTTCTTTTATTGCTTCACCAGCCTCTTTATAAATAGCATTCTTTTCATCAAAATTTTGTGTAGCTTTAGCTTTTTTAAATGCTTTAATTCCAAATAAAACTCCTTCTGCTACTCCTCCAATAATCATACCTTCTAAAACATTTTTTAATCTTCCTTCCATTTCTGTATCTTCTGTATCTGTAGCAAGATATTGAGTAACAGCATTGTTTAATACTGGTGAATCAAATTCAACTAACATATCAGATAATCTTCCTTCGTTAGGATCAAACACAGTAAGATCTGCAACAGCTCCTGCAGACATACCTCTTAATGCTGTAACTCCAAAACCTCCTACTAATCCTGCTCCTTTAAGAAATTTGTTTGGTGTATAAAAACCAGTAATAAATCTTGATACTCCTTCAGTAATATTTCCAGCTAATGTTTTAGGTTTATAAAATAATGGTAATTGTCTTTCTTCTGAATATTTTCCTTCTTTCCATCTTTTTGGAGAAACATATTGTGGAATAAAATCTTTAAATGATAATTTTCCATCTTTATCACCAAATTCAATACCACCTAAAGATACAATGTTTTCATCTAAAAAATCTCCTTGTTCTTCAATAGCATTAACAACTCCTTGTGGAATTGATAAAGTCATATCACCAACAGTACGCCAAAAACCAAAATCATCTTCCTTTGGATCTTTAACTAAACCAGATTGTTTAGGTTGTATTTTTTCATAATTTCTTTTTTCTTCATTAAAAAAATTTAATAAATTAGGATCTACAGGTTGAGGTTTGCCAGTAGGTTTAGGTTCTGGTGCCACTGTTTCTGTAATAGGAACAGGTGGTGTGTTTATATTTTTATTAGGAGTATCTGGTGTAGAGAAAAACTCCTGTAAAGCTGGATCAATAGTAGGCATTTATTCCTTCTGTCTTGCTTGAATAACTTTTTGATATTCTTTTAAAAAACCATTAACATCTGGATTACCATTTTTATCTTTATATCCATTTAATTTAGCTAATGTTTTTAATTTATTATCTTGTGTTGGATCTGTATTATATTCTTGAATAAGAGTAGCTATTTCTTGTTTCTCTCTTACAATATTAAATTTGTTTTTCTGTAAATCAAATGTTGTAATTTTTGCAATATCTGCATCTCTATATTTATCAATTAATAATGTTGTTAGTTCTTTTGAATATAATTTTTTTTCTAATTTAGAAGCATTAGGATTAGCAGTAAGGAATTGATTAAATCTTTGATCATATTCAAATCCAGATTCTTTTGCTAAAGTTACACTTCTTTGACCAGATAAATCTGGAAAATTTGAATTATAAAATGTTTTTTGTAATATATCTTTTTGAGCAACACTATACTCATTAACTTCTGCTCCTTGTAAAATTTTAGTTTTAATTTCATCGTGTGCTATAGATTCTGATAATAAATTTTGTTTAAAATCACTCCAATCACTTTGTAGTTTTCCTGTTAATACTTTTTTACCATTAGCTCTTTGTAATGTTTCAAATTCATTTGCTATTTGGATTGCTCTATCATAATCAGAATTAGGATCTCCTTTAACTGCAATCTTAGAAATCTTTTCTTTATAAGTAACAAATAATGCTTTTGATAATTCATCATCTTTAACAAATCTTGCTGCACCAAATGTCTCATCCATCTTAGCAAAGTTTTCTTTAGCATTTGTAGTTCCAATAACTGAATCTAAATCTAATAAAAACAAATCACGTTCAACAGCATTTCTTTTATTAATTTCATCTATTGGAGATAATTGCATAGACTTAACAAAGTCAGTTGCATTGTCTAACATTTGTGTTTTAACTTGTGCTTTAATAATAGGATTGTCTTTATAAATTTGATACTTAGCAGCTAAAGTATTTTGTTCAGTATTATAAGTATTTGTGCTTTCAGTTTCTAATGCTTTGAATGATTGTTTTTTAATATTATAAACATAATCACCATATTCAAGATCTAAATTTTGTTTAATTCTTTCTCTTACTCCAGCATTAGAAATATTAGATAATTTTTGTTTTGTTAATTGTTCCCATTTATTTGTAAAATTTTGAATAGCATTTGTTTCATTAAAATTATTTTCTTCTTGTTTTAAAAATTTATCTGCTTCACCTTTAATAATAAAAGTTTCTTTTTTAGCTTCAATCTTTTCTGTTAAATCCTGTTGAGCAACATAATAATCGCTTAGTTTTTGCATTGCTGGAACCAATTGAGCAATGGGTCCACCAGTTAAAGGTGCTTGGTATTGAGTTTTAATATCAGCAACATCTGAAGTAATTCTTGTCTGTGCTGTAAATGTAGGTATTTTTGGCATAGTTTAAGCGAATGGGTTAGGAATATTTCCTAGTAATGTTTGACCAGGTTTTGATTGACCAAAAGAAAAAGCTGCACTTGCTAAAGTTCCAATAGCTGCTGCTTTTCCAGTTTGTCTAGCAACTCCACCTTGTATTCTTGCAAAATTAGCTTCATTAAATTTAGATTGTTGTGCTACTTTAGAATTATAAGTAATTCTATTTTTTTCTACTTGTGCTTGAATATCATTATTATGTAGCACTCTTAATCCAGAACCAGATAATTCTACACCAGATGTTAATATTTTAGTTTTTGTTTCAGATTGTAATTTATCAAATTTTTGTTGAAATATTTGTAAATCTACTTCATTTTGTTTTTCTAATTGTTCTCTTTCTAGTTCAGCTATTTGTGCATTTCTATTATAAACTTGTTGATTAAATTTTCCTGCAGCATTTTGATTTTTAGCTTGAACTACTGAAAATCCTAATTGTACAAAAGGTATTGCCTGTGCCATTAGTAAATCCTCGCAAATCTATAATGATCAGCACCATCAAAACCATAGTGCTTCATTAATCCTTCATTAGTAAATCCTAACCACTTAGCAAATCTAATTCCAATTCCAAAATCAGTTCGTACTGCAGTTTGTAATCTTTTAATATTATTTGTTTTAGCTAAATGATCTAAATTTTGTTTAACTGCTTTTGCAATTGTTATTGGATAGTTCCATACATCATTTTTAGCAAGAAACCAACCTTCAGCTACATTACCCCATATTCTTTTCATACCAGCTGCAGCAACAACCTTATCATTAATTAATCCTGTAAATGCTAAGCCATCTTGTTCTAAACTCATACATTCAATGTTGTTATCTTTTTTAATATACTCAGCATCTTGTTGAGTAAGCATGTGATTCATTTGGGATTCCATGATTATTTTACCATGATTTTGTGTATAAGGAATTATAATTAATCTATTAGTCATTTGTAATCAATTCTGGGTATAACGATAAAACTGTTAAAGGTAAAGGTTGAGTTTGACGTACATAAATAAAACCATCGGTTTCATAGTTACCTCTAAATTCTACTTCCTTATCACCTGTAAATACTGGGATAGCTTGATCCATAGGTGTTGCAGAAGATCTAAATGGAATGGATTCCATATTATTTAAATCTGGACCAACTTCAACGCCAACAGATTCATATAATCTAATAGAGATATTAAATATTCTTTTTGTT
>Ga0315899_10004176_pt1 | contig 15621 bp, 12 predicted proteins | sample LakEriMetagenome_2_FD_203518 | JGI IMG/M metagenome (GOLD analysis project Ga0315899, IMG submission 203518) | Freshwater fungal communities from buoy surface, Lake Erie, Ohio, United States - Buoy 4 MA112 | ecosystem: Environmental > Aquatic > Freshwater > Lake | place: USA: Lake Erie, Ohio... | reverse complement strand
CGTTGCCAGACTTTTGATCGTTGCCAGACTTTTGATCGTTGCCAGACTTTTGATCGTTGCCAGACTTTTGATCGTTGCCAGACTTTTGATCGTTGCCAGACTTTTGATCGTTGCCAGACTTTTGATCGCCGCCAGACTTTTGATCGCTGCCAGACTTTTGATCGCTGCCAGACTTTTGATCGCCGCCAGACTTTTGATCGCCGCCAGACTTTTGATCGCCGCCAGACTTTTGATCGCTGCCAGACTTTTGATCGGCACCTGATTGTGAATTAGAGGCGGATGATTCTGCCGAAGGATTTACCGATCCATCTCGCTTATTGCTAGGGTTCCCGTCATTCGTGTTGTCGGTTTGCTCGTTGGAGTCAGAAGCTCCTTCACTTTGGCTTTGATTTTTTCCTCCTGACGAATTCTTGCTGGATGATTTCTCGGTCGACTGATCGTTATTGTCAGCGGTATTTTCATTTTCTTGTTGTTCGGAATCGTTACTTGATGGTTTTTTCTCGTTTCGAAATTTATTGATTTCCTCAAAAGCTTGGCCATCATGTAGCGGTTCTTTATCGTTAGTATTCGGAGTATTCGGTTTTGAGTCGCTTGATTCGTTTTGGCTACCCGAATTTGAATTACCTGATTCGCCGTTAGAGGACGAGTTGGCGGACTGACCGTTCCCACCGTCCTGATTGGATGACTTACCACGCGAGCCTTGGCTAGAACCACCGGCTGATGTTTGACCAGACTGTTCTTCGCTCGCTTGTCCATCACTTCCATCACCGCCAGCCGAGCCGGATGATTGATCGCCGCTCTGCTTCCCTTTATTTTGTTCCTTCTCTTTGGGTTGTTCCTGTTTGCTCGAACCTGAAGTCGAGGAACTCTGGCTGTTACTTGATTGTTGTTCGTCAGACGATTCTTGTTCGCTGCTAGAATCAGACTGGCCATTAGAATTCTGTTTACCAGTTGGTTTCTTTTCGTTGCCGCGGTTCTTTAATCCTCGCTGTACAGGTGGCTTTTTAGGATCCTCTTTTTCTTCGCCAGGGTTTTTGTCCGCCACACTTTGGTTTTTTTCGTCAGGCTTGGTTGGTTCTACGATACTGACGCGGATGGGGCTGGAGTATACGACGTTTGGCTCAGGGACATTCGAACCTGGGGCGCATCGATTATCAACAGCGGTAGCAGCAAGTTCAATTTGGTCTCCGGCACGCAAAGAATAACTGCTGGGGGTGAACTCAAATGTCCTTACAATCTGTCCGGTTGACCCAGAATCGGATCGGAATAGTTCTTCCTCAAAGGAGGCTTTCTGGGCAACAAGATTGGCCACATTTTTGCCAAAGACCGACACTGATGTCAGTCCGTAGTCTGGGTCGTTAGCACGAACTTCTATCTTTAGAATTCCGTTGCTAGGTAGATCCAACTGAGAGGGCAGATCGCTTTGGAGTCGAATGGTTGGTGGGAGATCGGCAAGGATTTTGGTTGGGAAGATAATCGGATCGAGATTTTGCTCACCGAGGTTGTTGGTGGCCCTAATACGGTACCGTTCGATAGTCGGACTGTTTTTTTGTTCGTTAAGTTGAGCAAGCCATTCGCCTTCGAGTTGCATTTCTTTTGGAGCAAGGTCTAACAATCGCGAAGAGCGAATCAAAATCCCCTTTTCGACGACGGGGTCAAATTCGATTCTTGCACGCGTCATCGGTTGATTAGCGTGTGCAAAGAGTTTAACAACCGTGCCTTCAGGGACCTCAAAAGCCCCATCTTTGTTGATCGTTCTGTTCTTCAGTCCCGTGTACTTGGGATGGATCAGTTCGATGCGATCGATCGCGACGATTGGTACGGTTTGAATTTTTACTTGAAAGGGGCCTGCGACCGCATCCCCTGCTTCAATCCAATACGTTAGCGGTTGATGGACACCACCAATCGATTCACCAAAATTGATCTGATAGCTTAGTCCTTCGACTTCGGGTTGGAGGGGCAGTGTTTCGCCAATACGTTGACCATCGGAAAGATCAAATCTTAGATGAACGGAGTCCTGTTTAAGTACGCCCCGCGTGCTGACTCGAATCGGTAGATTGGTACCTTGCGTGATTGTTGTGGACCCGGGGGATACTTCTAGAATGGCAACTCGTGTGGCTGGGTCAATTGCAGCCCATGGCATCAGGATACGGGCGACTGATGTTAAGCTACTCTTAGGCGCAGAGAATGAATAAATTGCAAAGGCAAGCAAACTGGCGACAAAAAAGGTTGTCAGCTTGAGTAAGTTGCCATTGTCCAAAATAGAATCAGACTGAGAGCCCTTTAGGTTTCTAGCAGCGAATCGACCGACTGCAGCGAGTACTCCTTTGGGAGTGTGTTCGTCGGCGGTCGTGAGTTGGAGCCAACTGATCAAGCTCTCTTTCATCTCCGGAAATTGGAGTTCGATTTTACGAGCAGCATGCTCAGGATGGATCGGGCGAACGAGGACTGGTACCAATCGCTTCGGAACCCACCAGAGGGTCCAGGCGATCAAGCCAGCAAAGAACAAGTACCTAAGAGGGACGTTAAGAGAGAGCAACCAATGATCGACCAATACTGCGAAAAGAATCAGCATCAGGAGGACGGTAAGCCAGCCGACGACTCCAATGCCGATTTCCATTCTACGCATGGACTTCGCCGCCCCGACGAGAAAGCTAAGAAGCGTTTCGCGGCTGACTGTTCCGTTTGCTTCGGGTGCGGTGTTTGATTTGGTCTGAAATGTTGCTTGTGACATAACGATTTAATAGACGGTAGGCCGACCACTACGGTTCCGGTTCCCTCTAATTATAGGCATCTCCTTTGCGATTTATCTCTAGGCCTGTCACGATTGCCCCCAAGAAGTCAGTATTCTTGGAACTTGCTGATAAATCTAATAATAGCAACAGTTTCGCATGTAGCTGCCTTAACGAATTTTCCGCTGGGTAGGTAAATCGTCAATCCGGAGATGGGAAAAACCGAAAACGACCCTGTCAGGAGTCAGCCGTCGCTACCTTTGCGAAGTACGGTTGAAAGGCATGGACGCCGATAATCACCGTTTTTAGGTTTTTAAAAGCGAGCGTTCCGCCATGCGTGCCAAGTCTTTAGTCTTATTAGTTATTGCGATTGGTTGCGGTGTAATCGCGTCAGTCGCCGTTAGCCAAGTTGTTCTGGAGCAAAAAGACCAGCCCTCCGTGCAGACGGTTGGTGTTGTCTTGGCCACGAAAAACATCTCTGCCGCAGCGAAACTGACAGCGGACTCACTGAAAATCGTCCAATGGCCATCGGATCGTGTCCCGCCGGGAGCCGTTATTGACTTGGCTCTTGTGGAGGGCAAATTCGCTAAACAACCTATTTATGCGAACGAGCCGATTATCGAGGTCAAGTTAGCGAACAAAGGGAAAGAAGTCATTATTCCTGATGGCTTCCGAGTCTTTGACATCGTTGTGCGAGACGAGACTGGCGGTAGCGGTTACTTAGCACCGGGAGATCGTGTTGATGTATTCGGTTTCTTTGAAAAAGGCCAACGCATCAGTGCGTCCAGAACGATCAAGGTCCTAGAGAATATCGAAGTCCTCATGGTCGACGGAGTTGCGTCAGTTGACCTTGAAGCTAAGGACGCGGTCAAGAAATCTGTACGAACGATACAGCTTTTGGTCAAAGATAAACAGTACAGCGTTCTGGATACCGCATCGCACCTCGGAAAACTCCGTCTTGCACTTCGGCCGCCCGAACAGGACGAAATCACAGCAAACAATGTGGACGATGGCGAAGAGTTTATGTCATGGCTCAATGAAGTCGAGCAAGGTGACAAAGAGCCACCCAAGTCGGAAGCAATCGTGGCCGCTACCAAAGCTCTCGTTGAGGCTGCTCCCGAAGAAAAGCCAGCACCGCCCGTCGATCAACACGTAATGACCATTTTGACTCCTGAAAGCGTAAGTAAATACCGTTGGAAGGATGGCTCTGAAACGCCAGAAAAGGTGGAAAGCAACGGTGATGGCAACTCGTCTACCAATTCCGCACTCAAGCCGTTAGCACCAACTCCAGGTCCAACAACTCAGGGTGGTCCTGCCGCAACTCCAAACCCTGGCAATACTAACCAACCCGCATTGGTCTGGGATCCGGTTAGCGGAACTTGGCAATCTGGGGGTAGTGGGGGAAATAAGTCTGCTCCGAAAACAGCACAATAAGTTCTGAGCCATTAATGACGATGATGAGGACTGAGCGGGATGGTGGGCGTATGCTTGCTATTCCGCTTATGAGGGAGCCGGTTACGGTTGCCCAGCAGACAGCCTCAATGGATTGAGGTTTCCATCGTAATCACAGGGAAGTGAAGCTCACATGACATCGCGAAGTCATTTTCATTATGTAGCTTTATTGCTCGTAACAACTTGCTGGATACCTTGGACCACCCCAACACTTTTAGGTGGAGATACCGAAACCGCAATTCCGACCGGCAGGGTTGAGGTGTCAAAGAAACAGGAATCGCTGCAGATGATCGTTTCGACGTCGCAGTATCTGTCGTTTCCTCAGCCGATTCTCACGGCGACCATCAATAATCCGTCTGTTATCAAGGTGGATCCTACCCAAAAAAATGAATTGCTTGTTTCAGCACTAGCTACCGGTGTAACACAAATCGATGCTAAGGGGATAGATGACACGGTATACAACGTACAGGTCATCGTGATAGGCGATGCCCGAGAGCTTCAGTCGATCCTGGCGCAGCATTTCCCAACCGCAACTTTGCAAGTTCAACCGATCCGTGACGCAGTCATCATCTCCGGGCAAGTCACGGCAGACGAACATGTTGAGCAAGTTGTTACGATCGCAGAAGAGTTTTATCAAAGGGTAATCAACAAAATTGAAGTGATCGGTGTACATACCGTTATGTTGCACACACAGATCATGGAAGTTTCTCGAAGTCGGCTTAGACAGCTCGGCATCGATTGGAGCATGGGCTTCCGAGATGATTTTGTTACTACATCGGCTTCTGGTCTCATAGGCACTGGTGGAACGACCGGTGCCTTAATTAATGCTGGCAACGAAACCTTCAAAGTTGGGGTGATCGATAGCGGTAACTCCTTTTTTGGTCTCGTCCGGGCATTGAGACAAAACAACCTCGCCAAGGTTTTGGCCGACCCGACAGTCGTTGCGATCGATGGAAGACCAGCTAGCTTTAACTCTGGTGGTGAATTTCCGATTGTCGTTCCAGCTGGATTGGGGCAGGTAGGGATCGAGTTCAGAGAATTCGGAACTCGGGTTGAGTTCGTAGCTAAAGTGCGTGGCGATGGACGTATTTGGTTAGAAGTTCGTCCAATGGTTAGCGAGATAGACCCTGGTAGAAGCGTTACTATTGCCGGGGTGGCTGTGCCAGGCCTCCGAAGCCGCTTTGTTGACACATCGGTTGAACTACGTGCAGGACAAACGCTGGCTCTAGCTGGGTTGTTGCAAGTTCGTACGGAAGCCGAATCCATAGGGATTCTAGGGCTCTCTGATATCCCGTACTTGGGTGCACTCTTTCGTTCGAATCGTGAAATTCAGAACGAGGTGGAACTCCTTATTCTTGTAACGCCGAATTTTGCCGCCCCAATGGACCCACATGAGGTGCCATCAGGTGGTCCCGGGTTTAATACTGATAGCCCACTCGACAAGGAATTATATCTGCATGGACACATCGAAGTACCTGCTACGTGTGGACCAGGTGGCGTAGCTCCAGTCGAGACTACTGTTCCGAGTACCATGCTCTACGGATCGGCACATGAAGCTGGAGCGGACAGTGTCTCAAACAAGCCTAAGTCCATGATCCCTGCCCAACCGGTTAGCACTGCGAATCGGATTCAGTCTCCCACTCGTCGATAAGAAATTAGACACCAGAATATGAGTAACGTACTACGACTGGCTATTGTCGACCCGAACGACGAAACCCGAGAGATTCTCAAAACCATGCTTCTCGGCATGGACATTGTTTGGCTCGATGCTGAGTGTTCGCGCTACGAGTTTTTCTCTGATGTCGTCGAACAGTCAAAACCTGATGCTGCACTTATCTGCTTGGATGGTGATCCTGACCGAGCTTTAGTTTTGATGGATAAGCTCCGATCGGCCTCGCCAGACTGTGTTATCTTTGCAGTATCGAAGAGCACGGACGGTCAACTAATCCTCAAATCTGTCAGGGCCGGCGCGAGAGAGTTTCTGCCTCTACCGATCGACGTAGAAGAACTGTACAACGCATTAGAACGCTTGCTTCAGTCACGGCACAGTAGCGGCGACAGCAAGGTCAGAGGGTGTAAGGTTATCGCTGTTGCGGGGGCGACTGGTGGTGTCGGATGTACATCGATTGCCGTGAATGTCGGATGTAACCTTGCTAAGAAACCGGAAAACTCAGTCGCTCTCGTCGACTTGGACTTGGCACTCGGGGATGCTGACGTTTTTCTAGATTCAATTCCCGATTTCAGTTTAGTTGACGTCACAGAAAATGTTTCTCGTCTCGACTTTCAACTTTTGCGTAAGTCGCTGACCAAACACTCGTCTGGGCTGTATCTGCTGCCTAGGCCTGTACAGTTACAAGATCTGGATTTAATCAACCCCGACTCACTTAGAAGGGTATTCGGACTACTGCGAGCATCGTTTTCGCACGTAGTTATTGATATGTCGAAGTCCTACTCACACGTCGACCTTACGGCACTCGAGATGTCGAACGAAATCGTATTGATGGTACAACTTGATCTACCGTGTCTTCGCAATATGGTTCGATTGTTGATGAGTTTGCAGCAGATCGAGGCTATCCGAGACAAGATCAAAGTGGTCGTGAACCGAGCAGGTCTAGAGAGTGGTCAGATTAGCTTAAAGAAAGCAAAAGAAACGATTGGTCGAGAAGTTTTCTTTCAGATTCCAAACGACTACAAAACCATGATCGAGATGCGGAACAACGGTCAACCTCTTATCGAGCAGGCTCCCAAGGCCTTGATAACACAGGCGGTTATGCAGCTAACAGAACTGCTCGATACCGGCACCACGACTGTCGTCCTCGACAATGATAAATCGGCTGCGGAAAAATCGCTCGCTCAGTCGTGGCGGAATTTCTGGCCCGGCAAAGCCAAGGCTAAAGCTTAGTTCTATTCGGTTATTTGCCAGAGGTTTGACGAAGTCGCTTAACGTTAAACCGATGGGTGCCGACTCGCCACCCATCCATTTGTTCCATCCGAACCCAGACAATCTGCTTGCCCTTCGAATTTTTTGGGATCGGAACGTCGATAGTTCGAATTCCGGGTGTCACATCTATGGTGTCGCTCCAGACCACCAAATTGTTTGCCTTTTCATAGTTTCTCTGCATTAAATCTCTCTTTTCATCACTACCGTCATAGCTGCCGACAGGGATCAGGTCCGAAGGTAACTGATCTCGATGCATGCGTAGCTCTATCTTCATTCGACCGCTCTGGGGTATCTCTAACTCTACAACACAATTCTCTCCCGCCAGGACCTCGTTCGGCCCTTTGATCGACAACGATTCGGGCTGCCGGATCTTGAGCAATGGATCACCGAGCAAATTCATCAGTCGAACATGCTCGCGACGCTCCGCAATCAAGCTGTGATCTTCCGGACTCAAGGCTCGAGCCATTTGCTCAACCGAAGTCCTATATTTGGTTTTCAGTCTCGTTGAATTGGTTTCGGAGACTGGCTCCTCAGATGATGTATCGTCCCTCCAGATTGATCGCTTTGCATTTACCAGCACCCGTCCCAGTAAGGGCGGTTTCGAATTGCCGATTTCATTTCCTTGGACTAATGCTTCGTCAATCATCTCTCCAGCCAATTGAGACAGCCCATAAGGCATGGTCACACGCGATCCACCAATCACGGCAATTGGTCCTTTGGGATGTGTCACCAACTGCTTGGCAAAACAGGGAATCGTCGCGTCGATTGCTCCCGTGTAACATGCCAACATGATGGCAATAGGCGGACCTTTCTCTATGCCGAATTTAGGAATGTCTTGTGGCTCACAAATGCATTCGAGGTTCTCGCCATACTGAAATTGATCCAGCCGATCGATCCATCCATGGCCAATGTAAACCCAGAACAATCCACCTTGATTAATCTTGTTGATGTAAGTCGATTTCAATTTATGAGGATCAGGGCAATAAGGACTCGTTAAGCTTGCGTAGGTCATGTTAACTCGGAATCGGTCCGGCAACCCTTCTGCTAGATATCGTCGAGCAACCGTCTCGATTGCGGCATCCGCTAAGTATCCAAACCCACCTACCCCTGCGGTTACATGGACATCCTCTCTCCAGGATCCAAAATCTTTGGAGGTCTCATAGTCGATGCTTCGAGCTAAGACCCGTTTCAGCTCATTTCCGTTTTGTACCGGAATGCGCCCAACTGCAATCTCCGGACATCCATCATCATCCACGTCGCCAAACAAAACATCTGTCGCTAAGTTCGGTGTGGTAGCTGGGCCAAGCTTAACGGTAGTTTCAAGTTGAAAGGATGGAGTGATAACTCTGCGTTGAATGATAGATGGTTTCGACCCTGCGTTATTTGGTGTCTCCTCCAGCACGTCACCACAAAGTACTATGGCCTCCACCGGTGCATCGGATTGGTGAATAAGCTCCAAGAGACGATTGCGAAGCTGAAACGGATTTCCAATAGAATCAACTTCGACGATGTTGTAATCGTTGGAACGATATCGAATCCACTCTGTTAAGAAACTAGACCATTCGGATGGTCTAACGACTAGGACGCTTGATTTTTTTTCAGCAGAATAAACTTGCTGTCCCAAGCAATTTGCGATGAACCCGACGATCACAATTGAAACTAAGATGCATCGGATCTTCATCATTTCTCCTCGGTCCTCACGCGTTGACTAGTTCCATCGTGGCTGTCTTTTCGAGGCAAGCTCCAATTTGTCGAACCGCTTGCCGCAATCGAGCTTCGTTCTCGACGAGAGATAATCGCAAGTATCCCTCGCCTAGCGGACCAAACCCACCGCCCGGACTGACCGCAACGTTACCATGTTCCAGCAGATGCATGGCGAAATCGATGGAGTTCATTCGAGAAGCCCACGGCTCGGGAATCTTAGCCCATACGAACATTCCCGCTCGCGGTACCGATGCTTCCCAACCTATTCGCCTAAGCCCTTCGACCAATACGTCTCGTCGTCCCTGATAAATGAGCGACTGATTTTCTACGTTGGCTTCTGTGTCTCGCAACGCAACAATGGCAGCAATCTGAATCGCTTGAAACATTCCATAATCGTAATAACCTTTGATGGTCGCTAAGGCTTTGACCATGTCGGCATTACCGGAGCAAAAACCAACACGCCAGCCAGCCATGTTGTAGCCCTTGCTCATCGTTGTAAACTCCACACCAACATCTTTCGCACCTGGAGCGGATAGAAACGAGGGTGGTACGTATCCATCAAAGGCGACGTCGGCATATGCGAAATCGCTTATAACCATCAATCCATACTTCTTAGCCAGTTTGACTACGTCGACGAAAAACTCAGGCTCAACCGTTACTGTCGATGGATTGTGCGGGTAGTTAATGATCAATAGCTTAGGACGCGGATAGAAATGTTCACACGTATAAGCGATATTCGAGAGATACTTGTCCGTGCTCGATACGTCGAGCGCTACTACGTTGCCCGAGGCCAAAATGACCCCATACATGTGGACCGGGAAATAGGGAGCCGGGATAATGGCGGTATCACCCGCACCTATCAATCCAAGCAACATGTGAGAAAAACCCTCTTTCGAACCGAGGCATACGATGGTTTCCGTTTCTGGATCCAGTCTCACACCATACTTGCGAAGATACTTACTTGTGACCTCGCGACGCAAATTCAAAATGCCGTTCGCTTTCGAATATCCGTGATTCGTCGGATCTTTCGCCGCCTCCGATAACTTAGCAATGACCGATGAATCTGGCGGATCGGATGGGTTTCCCATTCCCATATCAATGAGATCGTGTCCCGCACGCCTCTTCTGATACAGCAAATTATTTATCCTACCGAATAAATAAGGTGGTAAACGGTGAACTCGAGGTGCTAGCTCGATCGGAAATTTGCCCTGACTCATTTTGACTCTGTCTTGCGATTCGAATAAGTGATCGTAATGCCATCGCATCTTTCATACACAGATAGGATATCGCCCGTCCTGGTTCGAAGAAAGCCAGAAGTTTTCCCTATCAAGATTGGGTGGCATTCTTTTTAGACAATGTTTCGCTGTTGGATTTGCTTTTCTGATTCAGCGTTAGCAATCAACTAGTTTCTGGTGGCAATCAAATACCCAAGAATCGCTCCGATAAGCAACGCAGGGGGAACCAACGCTGCAGCGATTAAAGCTATCGTTATCCCCAGGGATGGATTGTCTCGAGCACTTGGTTGGGGGCCGGTTGCGGGAGATACAAACGGAATGTTGTCGACCGGTGGGGGGGGGCTTGTTGTTCTTCTGGCTGGATTTGTTTCTGAGCCACCAGCATTGGACAGGCTGGTATCCTGAAGCATTACCCCCAAATCATTCGCCATTTCATCGGTTTGCAAGGATTCGGACTCCGAGACGGGTGGAGGTGGTGACGCCCACGGGCTTCTCGAAATCGTCGGGTAATTGAACATTTCTGCGGAATCTTCGGTCCATGGTTCAAGCCGCAAGGCCACTTCCGCACAAGTTGAGATTCGCTTAGATAGATCTTTTTCCATCATCTCAGCGATGATGTCCACAAACTCATCTTGTAAACCAGTGGCAAATCGTCTCGGATGCATCGGGGTCTCATCCAAATGCCTTCTGATCTTTGACGCGGTATCACCACCTGGGAATGGTACCTTTCCACAAACGGCGTAATACAAGGTGCAGCCTAAAGAATAGACGTCGCTAGCGGGCCCCACATTCAATGGCGTTTTGATTTGTTCCGGGGATAAATAATCAGCGGTACCAACGATTTTGCCAGCTCTCGGATCGTCAATTAATTCTGATGTGAAGCCCGCCAAACCGACATCGGACACTTTGGCAAACCAGTCTGGCGTGACCAATATGTTGCCGGGCTTAACATCACGATGCACGAGCCCTTGTTGATGTGCATAATCCAATCCCAGTGCAGCCTGCCGAATGATCTTTGCTGCCCGCTCTAAGCTTAGTGGCCCCTCTGACTTCACCAATCGCCTCAAATCCATACCAGGTACATACTCGGTGACTAGATAGTGCACGCTACCATCTTGGCCGGCGTCGTAAGCTCGTACGAGATACTCGCAGTCGAGCTTCGCTTGTAGTCTTATCTCCCGGATGAATCCGTCACGAGCTTCTTGCGTTGCTTTCGTAAGAGGTAGAACCTTCACGGCACATTCGCGGCCCATGACTTGATGAACCGCTTTGAACACCATTCCCATGCCACCTTGACCAATAAAGTCAGTGATAACATAGGGGCCTAAGTTCAGTTTGCTTCGGCCTTCGAACAGCTTGTCCGCCTGATATTCGGTCACAGCTCCTTGATCAAGCAGTATCTCTCGTAGTAACCAATCCTCATCGACCGTCGCTCGTGTTGTCGATTCGACAGTTAGACGATGTCGCAGCAGTCGCAAGCAATAATCCCACTGCGCAGGGGGGACTATGCCACTTGATAAAATTGCTCGCTTGAATTTGCTCTCCATGAGCCAGACCTTGTTCTTAGGTCAAATTAAAGTTTGGATTTGCGACCGATGCATTCCAATAGAAACTCGATCACTTCCATGTGCCGGACTGCAGATGGCAGGTCTTTTCCCCAAGTATACAGACCATGCTGTCGAATTAGATAGCCCAAGCAAAGCGTGTTCGGATTCGAATCCAAATAGGAGGCAACCTCTGCGGCCAAAGCTGGAATGTCCTGAGTGTTGTTAAAAATGGGAAGCCAGTACCTGGTCTCGTGAGTCGTAATGCCCTCTAGTCCCTTTAGCATCTCAAAGCCTTCAATCCAGAGGCCTCGAAGCGAAAAGTAATGCTCGGAAAGAACGGTCGACCAAACCGAATGGGTGTGCAAAACGGCTCCCGCGTTACATCTTTTCACCGCCAAGCAATGTAGCAATGTTTCTGCACTACTCTTTTGCTGGCCCGCCACAGTTGGCTTTCCGTCCCCATCAACAAGAACAAAATCGCTCCCCTGCAAATGACCTTTGTCTTTACCGCTAGCAGTCAAGAGAAGCGTCAACGGATCTCGGTCCACCAACACGCTATAGTTGCTAGATGTTCCGAGTGACCATCCGCGACTCCAAAACTGATTGCCGACTTTTCTTAAGCCAAGAATCGAATCGGCATAAGACGCAAGATGCTCAGGGACGCTGGAATCAGACATAGGAGAAAAAAGTTGAGACTCGGAAGAATTCACTCGATATTCCCATAGGGATTAGAGTCGCAAAGGTCTTGGTGACTGGTAGGCCAAAAAGAAAATAGGACCGGCAGGATTCGAACCTGCAACCAAGGGATTATGCTTACCGACTACGACTTTCGCCGCCCCTTTCGGGTTTGCGGTCTGGACCATACCTTCATCAAGCGTAAAAAAGGAATAACTCCGCTTCAATGCTTAATGTCTGCCGTCTGGTCTCTACACCTTCTGAACCGTGCAACTCAATTAATCGATGCACGATCTCAGCTTGGCTCGGGATTAACATGGAGTTCATCGCCGTCGAGTGACGACGCAACTCCGAAGCCTTCCCCGAGTTTGACAGATTCTACAAGCCGCACAGAAAACTATCCCGCGAGTGAATCGCCTCTTCATAGCAGTGCAATCACTTGTTTTGCACGGAAACTCTTCGAGACGATTGAATCCAGGACAACCATTTTCGATGCGACGAGCAACCCATTTGGTGACATCCATATCGCCCGAACTCGTTTGTTCGAAACGACTTAGGCTGCCCCGCTTAAGTCCCCTGCTCTAACCGTTGAGCTACGGTCCCATGTGTTTGGAAGTGGAGAATAGGGGACTTGAACCCCTGACCTCTTGCATGCCATGCAAGCGCTCTCCCAACTGAGCTAATTCCCCAAAATGTTTGGAAGGATCCCAAATCATTGGAGAAAAGAGAGTATCCCAGCCCCGAAAAGTTGTCAAGCCAAGTGAAGCCCCATCGCTTGCCCAAGGTCCGAAGTGCCAATAGGACGGACCGAAGATAGGACTTCCCCTGCATGCACTCCAATCGCTGCGCCTGATGCCATCGCTAACGCTTTGACCCGTTCAAAAACATAGTTTTTTTCTGGAGGAAACTGAGTTTTATAACACGCTATGCTGGCCATTTTGCGATCCAGTTGATTGGATATATCGACCGTAATAAAGTTCTCGCCACCGAATGCAGGCTCGAACTGTAGTCTGAAATAGAGCTGCTTGGTTATGGTGTGGACAGGTAGCCCCGAAAAATACTCATCCCATTTCGAAAGTCGCGAATAAAAAATCGCTGCATCGACGATCTGCACCGCTTGATAGTGATCCGGTGACGCAAGTGGCGTTTTTCCCCCTAGTCCAATCACCATTTTCGGTTTGTAGCGTCGAAACTCAGAGGCCAAAGCGACTCGCTCTTCAAAACCATCCATCAAGCGTCGATTGGTTAGCGGTAGAATTCTTCGCAGATGCACTCCTAAAATTTCGCCGGCCGCTCTCGCTTCCTCCAGCCTGACGTGTGGCCCTGGACTGTTAGGAGTCGGTTCCCCATCCGTGAGATCGATAATGCCAACCTTGTAGCCGAGGTCGACCATGGTTGCGACTGTGCCTCCGACACCAATTTCTACATCGTCAGGGTGGGCCCCAACAACGATGACATCCAATTGCTCGGCTCGTTCTATCAACGTGATTGCTTCAGTCATTAAAATTCTTTCAGATTTGTTGAGAATGCCGACCAGAGCACCCGTTGGCGGCCACGGTTCTATTTTTGGGCCTTGCACTAAAGGTTGAGTTTACGCCTCTGGGCTGTTGGCGGCTCAGCCGATGTGAGCCGGATTTCAACGGTCGTTCCAGCATTTGGATGGCTAGATAACCATATCTTTCCCTTCAAACCCTCTACTAATCGACGTGCTTTGGCGAGAGAAATCCCGAGGCCACGCCCAGACTCTCGACCGCTATAATACAAATCCCAGACTTGTTCGATATCCGATGCAGAGACACCGCGACCGGTATCACGAATAGCAATTCGGACTTGCCTCGAACAATCGGATAACTCCGCCTCATCTGGATCCCCGTCTTCTAATAATTCGGCAATCATATCAATTCGATCACCTGGCCTGCATGCTTCCGCCGCATTTTTGAGGAGCGAACCCACACACTCGCAAAGCAAATTGTGATTTGCTAGGGAAAAGAGGTTTGGAATCATGGGATGAGCGTAAACCTCCAATCCCTTTGCTTCGCTACTTTTGCGAAATCGCTCGATCGACTCCGTAACGACTTTAGTAATGTCTACCAATTCAAGCTCCATGATCGGAGGGCGAACCGCGTTCATGGATTCGGCCAACATCTCATGAGCTCGCATGCTTTGATCAACAATTGTTCCCAGAGATTTCGTGGTATCCGGATCCTTGGCAGCGGCCATCAACTGCTGAGCGCGAGCAGCAATATTGGCCAAGGGATTGTTGATTTCGTGCGTAAGGCCATAAACAAAGTTGTAGATTTGCCGCCGAGATTCCATTTCCACGGCCTCGACAAAACGATTCGATCTCGTGATGGCAAGAATGGACGCATGAACAGCAGATGCTAAAGAATTGCCCCACGGCTGATTTTCTAAAAATGTAAGAAAAGCACGCAATTTATGCAGCAAATCTGCGCCGACCATGTCCGCAAACCCGAGCGACGTCGCGTAGCGGTGAAACCATTGTTCGAGTTGGGAATGATCGGTGCCAGGCTGAACCGAATGAAGCGTAGCGAGGAGCAAGTCAACAGTTGCCTGCTGAACAGAAGAATCCGTGTTGTAAATCATGATGAATCGTTGCGGTTTGCAAACGAAAAAAGCGGGAGTGCTTCGTCGATGAAACACTCCCGCTATTGTAATGTCTTCAGTCTAATCGTGGGACTGGTATAGCGCGGTTGCTCTAAATTTATGCAACTGCAACGGGGCGCTCGATCTCAAGCATATCGCATACTCGGTCGAGCAATCGGTCGGTTGTGAACGGCTTTTGCATGAAGTCGTTTGCACCCGAGGATCGTAGCTCTGCCACGCGATCTGGCTCAATCATACCGGAAATACATAGGATTTGTACGGTATCCATGGTGCGGTCGCTGCGAACTCGCTGACACACTTCCTTGCCGTTGATGTCGGGTAACATGACGTCGAGAACAACCATATCAGGTCGAAACTCTTTGACTTGCATGCCCGCATCAAACCCATTGTTGGCCGTTCGGATATCGAACCGGCCATCTCGGGCAAAGGTGTCATACATCAGATCGACCAGATCCGAATCGTCATCCACGATCAAAAGCTTCTTCTTACCGCTCTCGAGAGCATCGGTAGGAATGCCGTTGTCTTTCATGAAGACGAACAGTTGGTCTCGGGGAATTCTTCGGAAACGGCTGCCGGGAACCCGAAAGCCTTTTAGTGTTCCGTTGTCGAAACAACGGATAATCGTTTGTTGGCTAACCTTGCAAATTTTGGCAGCCTCGCCGGTGGTGAATACCGTTTTTGTGTTAGACATAAGGGAATCATCCTTCCTG
>Ga0315899_10004175_pt1 | contig 15621 bp, 9 predicted proteins | sample LakEriMetagenome_2_FD_203518 | JGI IMG/M metagenome (GOLD analysis project Ga0315899, IMG submission 203518) | Freshwater fungal communities from buoy surface, Lake Erie, Ohio, United States - Buoy 4 MA112 | ecosystem: Environmental > Aquatic > Freshwater > Lake | place: USA: Lake Erie, Ohio... | reverse complement strand
ATGGGGAGGCCAAAGGTGGTGTTCACGGTGCCGCGCACCGTCCCGGTGGCTGCGCCAGCCGACTGCGCGCGTGCCCCCGTCGCGCCGAGGCCGGTGAGGGCTATTGCCACCCACAGTGGGACGAGCCGATGCATCGAACGGGACATACGCATGGGGGGCGCGCTCAGGGGCGCGGACTTGTGTGGACGCGCGGGCGGGCTACGATGAATCATGATCCGTGCCTCCTGCGTGGGCAAGCGCCACTGGTTCACGCTCAGTTCCCTCATCTGGGTGCTGTCAGGGTGTACCCCGCTGCGCCGTGCCGTTCCCCCCGAGGCGCTCCCGAAGCGGGTCGTCCTGGCGCTCGACGGCCTCGACTATCGCGATGTGCTCGACGCCCGGCAGCGCGGACGCTTTGCCGCCTTCCATGAGCCCGCGAGGCTCATTTCTACCTTCCCGTCGATCAGCGACATTGCCTGGCACGCCATCTTCGGCGTGAATCCTCCGCCGGGTTACCAGCGGGTGTACTACAGCACGCGGCACCGCCGGGTGCTGGGTGACGCGCTCTCGGCCATTCGCCCCATCGAGTACGAGGAGCGCATGGACCAGGCGTTCGATACCAAGTTCCACCATCTGGGGGCCTATCTCATCTCCTGGCCGGTTGCCAGGAAGGAAGTCGACACCGACGTCGCGCATGTGCTCCGCTCGCGTGGGCGCGAAACCGTGTACCTCTACAATGTCGGTCCGGACGCGCTGCAGCATACGCGCGGCGACATTGCGCGGTACCTCGATCACCTCAGTGATCGACTCGACACCTTGCAGCAACGATACCGGCAGCGCACGGGACGTTCGCTGAACATCGTCGTGCTCTCCGACCACGGCCACAATCGTGCCCGCGACGCGGCGTTCGTGCCCATTGCCGAGGCGCTGGCGGCACATGGATTCGAAACGGCGAGCGCGCTCGATACTCCCAATCGGGTGGCGTTCAGTGTCGACGGCGTCACCACGGGGTTCGGGGTGTTCTGCCATCCCGACTCCGTGGCTCGCGTGGCCGCCTTGCTCACCACCGTACCCGGAGTAGAAGTCGTCACGGCGCACGTGGCGCGCGATCGCTTCACCGTGTCGGCACGGCGCGCCGACGGCTCCGTGGACGACGCGATCATCGAAGAGATGGTGCCGCCTGCCGGGGACAAGGCACGCTACCGATACCTGCCGCAGCGCGGGGATCCGCTGGAGCTGGCCGGTACGGTGCGTCGCCTGCAGGCGGCCGGGTTGCTCGATGCGAACGGGTACGCTCCCGAATCGGTGTGGGTGCGCGAGACCGCTTCGCACCGGTATCCCGCGGCCATCGTGCGCATCGTGCACGGACATGTCGGTGCCACGCAGAACCCCGCGCCCGTGTTGGTGTCCGTGGCCGACGACCATCGCGTGGGGCTGGGCATGGTCTCGGTGGCCAATCGCATGCGGCCGCTGGGCGGCACGCACGGTGCGCTCGGCGCCACCAACGCCCTGGGGGTCGTGCTCAGCAATGGCGTCGTGCCGCATGACGATGTCGCCTGGCGCGTGCGCGAACAGTTTGGCGGCTTCGGGGATCTCAAGCCCCGTCCGTCCTACGACGGCACGTTGCAGGTGGTGACGGGGCAGGAGCTGCGTCGCGATCGCTTCGTGCAACGGGCGTGGCCACAGTGGAGCGCGATGCCGGACACCGGGGCCGTGGTGGTGCTGACGCTCCCCAGGCGCCTGCTCGATGACGACCCGCGTGGTCGCTTCCTGCGCTTCGACGTGCGCGTGCGCGATCAGTCGTCGGTTGACGGACGGCTGGTACGCAGTGTCGCGGTCCCGCTGGCGCAGGCGTGGCGCAGCAGCGAGGAACGGCAAGTGGCCTTGCCGGCGGGCGTGGTCGGCCTCACGGCCCTCGATGTCGCCAGCGATCTCACGCTGCGGGTGGTGCTCGAAGTGCGGCGCCCCGATAAGGATGGCTGGGTGATGGCCCGTGAGCAGACCGTGCTCAGCATGGCGCTGCGGGTGGCCCCCGACAGGATTCCCTGGAGCTACTGACCGGCCCCCCACGACCCTTCTGCCAGTGCCGAGCGCGGCGTAACGTAGACCCGCGGGCAATGGTGTCCGTCCTCACTCGCCAACCGAGCATGTCTCTCCTGCATCGTCCGCGTTCCCGCGGCGCGGCGTTCGGCCTCGCGGCTGCTGTGCTGTTGACCGGCGTTCGTGTCCACGCACAGTCGCCCACCCGGCTGCTCCGCACCCCCAGCGTGAGCAGCCGCCATATCGCTTTTGCCTACGCCAACAACGTGTGGATCGTGGAACGCGCGGGCGGCAGTGCGCGCCGGTTGACGAGCTTTCAGGGGCAGACGCAGAACCCCAAGCTGTCGCCCGACGGACGCCTGGTGGCGTTCAGCGCGGAGTATGCCGGCAACACCGACGTGTACGTCGTGCCGGCGGAGGGCGGTCAGCCAACACGCCTGACCTGGCACCCCGGCGCCGACGTGGTGCAGGGGTGGACGCCCGACGGCAAGCAGGTGATGTTCGCCTCACCGCGCGCCACCTGGGCGCCCAACGCGGCTCCGCGCTTCTGGACGGTGCCCGTGACTGGCGGCGTGGAAGCCGCCCTGCCGCTGCCGCGCGCGTATCAGGGAAAGCTGTCCCCCGATGGGGGACGCATTGCGTACCGCATGCCCACGTCGTGGGACGAAGAACGCCGCAACTACCGCGGTGGGCAGAACAAGCCCATCTGGATCGTCGACCTCAAGTCCATGGCGCTCGACAGCACGCCGTTCACCGGGACGAAGGAGATGGATCCGGTGTGGGTAGGCGATGCGGTGTACTTCCTGTCGGATCGTGATGGCGTCTCGAACGTCTGGGCCTTCGACACCCGCAGCCGTCGCCTGTCGCAGGTTACGCGGTTCACCGATTTCGATGTGAAGTCCATGGACGCCGCAGGCACGACCGTGGTGTTCGAACAGGCCGGGCATATCCACGAACTCGATACGCGGAGTGGCGCGAGCGCGGTAGTGCGCATTACCGCCGCGGGGGATTTCCCGTGGATGATGCCGGCCTGGAAGGATGTGGGTGGGCGGGTCGCCAGCCTCGCGCTGTCGGCCACCGGCAAGCGTGCCGCCATTGAGGCGCGCGGTGAGGTGTTCACGGTGCCCGCCGAGAAGGGCGACGTGCGCAACCTGACCGCCACCAGCGGTGCCGCCGAGATTGCGCCGCTCTGGTCTCCCGACGGCCGATCGGTGGCCTACTTCAGCGATGCCAGCGGCGAGTACCAGCTGGTGATCGCCCCCCAGGATGGCCTTGGGGCGCGCCGCACCATTGCGTTGCCCGAGCCAAGTCGCCCCTATGCGCCCAGCTGGTCACCCAACGGCCGGCACATTGCTTTTCAGGATTCGCACTTCCGCATCTGGCTGGTGGATGTCGCGAGCGGGCAGGCCAAGGTGGCCGACCACGACCCCTACTTCATGGCCGATCGCAGCATCGTGCCCGTCTGGAGTCCCGATTCGCGCTACCTCGCGTACCCGAAGCGGCTCAAGTCGCTCATGCGTGCCCTGTTCGTGTACGATGTGCAGGCCGGCACCGCCCGACAGATCACCGATGGCATGGCAGACGCCACGAGTCCGGCGTGGGACGCGAGCGGCAAGTACCTGTGGTTCTTTGCCAGCACCACCTTCGCGCTCAACTCGTCGCTGCTCGACATGACGAAGTACGAGCGTCCGGAAACCAAGGCGCTCTACCTTGCGGTGCTTGCGAAGGGAGACCCGTCGCCCCTGCTGCCCGAAAGCGACGAGGAAGCGCCGCGCGCGCTCGCGCCGCAGGACTCGGTGGGTCCGGCCGCTCCGGCCGCCGCGCGTCCGCGGGCGGACAGCGCACGTGGCGATGCCATGAGTACGGCCGTGCGACCGGTGCGGATTGACTTCGACGGACTGCAGCAGCGCATCGTGGTGGTATCGGGGCTGGCCGAACGCGACTACGGGGCGCTCGTGGCCGGGCCGGCCGGTACGGTCTTCTTCCTCGAGCCCATCCCGGCCACGGGCACGTCGGCGGGAAGCGCCGCCGGCGCCGGCAACACGCTGCATCGCTTTCAGCTGTCCGCGCGTCGTGCCCAACTGTTGGCCAGCGGGGTGGCGCAGTACACGGTGAGTGCCGATGGCCGCCGACTGCTCTATCGCACGGCCGGGCAGGCCGGCGGGTTGTACCTGGTCGATGCCGACAAGGCGGTGCCCGCGCCTGGCAGCGGTCGTCTCACGGTCACGCTGCGCGCCTACATCGATCCGCGTGAGGAGTTCCGGCAGATCTTCAACGAAGGGTGGCGCAATCAGCGCAACAATTTCTACGTGAAGAACCTGCATGGGACCGACTGGGCGGCCGTGAAGAAGATGTACGAGCCGCTGTTGGCGCATGTGAATCACCGGGCCGACCTGAACTACCTCCTCGACAACATGGGGGCCGAAACGGCGATCGGGCATTCGTACGTACGTGGCGGCGACCTCCCCGATGTGCCCAACGCCAACGGTGGACTGCTTGGTGCCGATTTCACCATCGAGGGAGATCGGTACCGCCTTGCGCGCATTTACGACGCGGAGAGCTGGAACCCGGAGCTGCGGGCGCCGCTGGCCGCGCCTGGGGTGAACGTGTCTCGCGGCGACTATCTGCTCGCCATCAACGGCGTGGAACTGCGCGCGCCCGACAACGTACACCGGCTGCTCGATGGCACGGCCAACCGTCAGACCGTGCTGACGGTGAACAGCCGACCGGACATGCAGGGCGCACGGCTCGTGACAGTGGTCCCCGTCGCCAACGAGCAGGGGCTGCGGACTCGCGCCTGGGTGGAGTCGAATCGTCGGTACGTGGACAGCGTGTCCCAGGGGAGGCTGGCCTATGTGTATCTCCCCAACACGGGCGTGCCCGGGTATACCAGCTTCAACCGGTACTACTTTGCCCAGCAGGACCGGCTGGGAGTCGTGGTGGACGAGCGCTTCAACGGGGGCGGATCGGCGGCCGACTACATCGTGGACCTGCTTGGCCGCGACTTCGACGGGTACTTCAACAATCCCGTGGGCGACCGCTTCCCGTACACCAGCCCGGCCAATGGCATCTGGGGGCCCAAGGTCATGATCATCAACGAAATGGCCGGTTCGGGTGGGGATCTCATGCCCTACATGTTCAAGCGTCGCAAGCTGGGACCGCTCGTGGGAGCGCGCACCTGGGGTGGCCTGGTGGCCACCACCGACACACCACCATTCGTGGACGGCGGGTCGATGATCGCGCCGCGCTTCGGCTTCTTCTCCCGCGAGAACGCCTTCGCCGTGGAGAATGAGGGCGTGGCGCCGGACATTGACGTGGAGAACTTCCCGCGCGAGGTGAACGCGGGGCGTGATCCGCAGCTCGAGCGCGCCACGCAGGAGGCGCTGCGTCTGCTGTCCACCTGGAAGAATCCGCGAGCCACCACGGAGCCCACGCCTCCCGTATGGGGGAAGCGAGGTCGCTGAGCCATGCCCAATCCGCGCATTCTCAATCGCAAGCTCCACCGCTGGGGGGCCATCGCCACCGCGCTGCCGTTCCTGCTGGTCATCGTCACGGGCCTGCTGCTGCAGCTCAAGAAGCAGCTGGCGTGGGTGCAGCCGCCTGAGCAGCGCACCGCGAACACGGTACCGAGCCTCAGCATGGAGCAGATCCTGCGCGCGGCCCAATCGGTGCCCGAGGCGGCCGTCACCGATTGGCGCGACATCGATCGGCTCGATGTGCGCCCCGCCAAGGGCATCGTGAAGGTGACCGCCAACAACCGGTGGGAAGTGCAGGTTGACCTCGGCACGGGTGCCGTGCTGCAGGCCGCGTACCGGCGCTCCGATCTCATCGAGCAGCTGCACGATGGCTCGTGGTTTGCCGATGCCGCGAAGCTCTGGGTGTTTCTCCCCTCGGGGGTGGTGGTGCTCGGCTTGTGGATCACGGGGCTGTACCTGTTTGTACTCCCCTTCCTTGCGCGGGCGCAGAAGCGCCAGCGCGAGTCCTGAGTCCGGCGCGATCATGCCGGTGCGGCATCCCTCGGCGGTCGTGACCTCTCCCCGCGACGTGCTGCGCTGGAGCGTTGCCCGCGCGCGGGCACGATTGCCGCACCCTCCGCGCGGACCCATTGAGCGCGTCGCCCCCGATCTGTCGTACCTGCACGCCAATCGCGACGAGCCCGCCTACACGTGGATCGGCCATTCGTCGGCGCTGCTGCAGATCGGCGGCGCCAACCTGCTGCTCGACCCGGTGTTCAGCCGGACGGCGTCACCGTTCCGCTATCTCGGGCCACGGCGGCATCAGCCGCCCGGACTCACGGTGGAGCAGCTTCCCCATGTCGATGCCGTACTGCTCACGCACAATCACTATGACCATCTCGATCGGTGGTCGGTGCGAGCGGTGGCGCGGCAGGCTGGCGGGGCACCGGCCTACTTCGTGCCGCGCGGGCTGGAACGCTGGTTCGCGCGCAACCTGCCGCGGCGCCGGGGGGTGCTGCCCCATATCGAGGCGTTGGCGTGGCACGAGGGCACGCAGTTGCCGGCGCCGCTCGGCCCAATCGGTCTGCACTTCCTGCCAGTGCAGCACTGGTCGAGTCGCACGGGCTTCGATCGCAACGCTTCGCTCTGGGGCAGCTGGGCGGTGCTGCACGACACCTTCCGCTTCTGGTACTCCGGGGATCTCGGCTACTCGAACGAGCCGCGCGAGATCGGTGAGCGCTACGGCCCCTTCGATGCCGCGGCCATTGCCATTGGGGCGTACGAGCCACGCTGGTTCATGCGCGCCCAGCATGTGAACCCCGAGGAGGCGGTGCAGGTGATGCTGGATGTCCGGGCCGCACAGGCGATCGGCGTGCACTGGGGCACCTTCTCCCTCACCGACGAACCGCTCGATCAGCCGCCGCGGGACCTCGAACAGGCGCTCGACGCGCGTGGCATTGCCCGCGAGCGATTCGTGGTACTGCAGCATGGAGAGACCAGGCGCTTTGTCGCCGTGAACACTCACCCCCACCCACAACCCTGAACCCACGACCCTCGACACTGAACGGGTCCGCTGTCAGTCGCACACGCGAACGCCACGTGGTCAACTGACGGTAACTCCCGTTCAGGGTCGAGCGTCGTGGGTCGAGGGTGCTGGGTGCGTGTACATCCCCAGATACACCAGGAGCGGCGGGCACCCCGTGAGCAGGGTGGCAAACCACCACAGCAGCGAACGATTCGCCCGCCGGATATCGCGCCACAACCAGGTGAGCACGATCGCCGTGAAGATGCCCATGTCGTTCCAGGCCATGAACACCATGGGATCCTGGCGCAGCGTCATCCACGCGTGGGCCAGGCCGGCCGAGGCGGAACCGTGCTGCTGCATCCACGTGTAGAACGCCCACTGTTCGTAGGCGAAGAAGAGCGCCGCAGCGCCATAGAGCAGGGGACGTCGCATCAGCCGGGCGGACGTTCGTACTGTTCGGTGGGCAGAGCGAAGGCCTTCTTGAGCTTCGCATCGCCTTCGATTCCCACGACCCGTTGCGCGATGTAGTCGCCCACCACGGGACCGAACTTGAAGCCTTCCGCCTGCCCGAGGCCGGCGATCCACGCGTTGGTGGCGCCCGGTACGAAGTCGACGATGAAATTCTGGTTGATGCTCGACTCGTAGTGGCACGCACGCGTTTCGAGCAGCGGCGCGTTGGCGAGCAACGGGAACCGCGCGGCGAGAAAGCGACGGGCCCCATCGACCCGATCCTGATTGGTCCACCGGGGGCTGAGGTCGGGATCCTGCAGCGCGGGGTCCGCCGGAGCCGGAGGCGCGGCGGGCGGCGGTGTGGTACCGGCTGGCGGCGGCGGCGGGGCAATGGCGCCGCGCACGCGAAAGCCGCGGCTGTCCACCGGCAGCATCGGCCACCCGGTCACGCCGGGGAAGTTGAAGCTGGGCAGGTTGGGAAACTGGAAGCGCGCGTCGCCAACCGGCACGCCGAAATAGAGGGCGTGGCCAATGGGAATGCGTGCCCGATTCTCCATGTAGGGAAACAGCTTGCGCAGCCATGGTCCGCAGGCAAATACGTAGGCGTCACCACGAACGACGGTGCCATTGTCGAGGATGACCCCGTCCATGCGCCCGTCCACGATGGGGCCCGGGCGCACGCGGCCGATGACCAGCTCTGCACCCATCTTCTGCGCCACCGCGGCCACGGCCTGCGTGGCGGCGCGGCAGCGCACCACGCCGGCATCGGGCTCGGTGATGGCCACGGTGATGTCGTCGGCCTTGATGACCGGCCAGCGCTTCCGCGCTTCGTCGCCGCTGAGCACCTCGTGCGGGACATTGTTGGCCTTCCACAGATCGACCGTTCTGGTGATGAACGGTTCGCGGGTGGCGCGCATGATCACGTCGCCCGTCTCGTGGAAGAAGGACGTGCGAAAGACCGGCGCCCACTCCTTTTCGAACAGCTTCCAGCGGGCAATGGCCGTGCGCGCCCATGGGGTCCACAGTTCACCGCTGGCGCGATCGCCGTATGACGAGCGGATCCCGCGCGTTTCGTCGCCACTGGTGGAGCGGGAGTTGCCGGGGCCGTACTGATCGATGAGGGTAACGCGAGCCCCGCGGGCGCGGAGGTGGTACGCGGTCCACCCGCCCCAGGCCCCGGCACCAATGACGACGATGTGCTGGCTGTTGCCGCTCCGGGCCTTGCCGGGTTGCACGCCTGGGGCCGGTGCCGCCGAGAAGGCCGCTGGTGGTGCGCAACCGGCGGCAAGGAAGGCGCCGGCGCCCACTCCGGCGAGGCGGAGAAAATCGCGACGGGGGAGCGTGCCGTCCGCCGTGGTGGTGTCGATCAGCGGGTCGGTGGCGTCGGCATCCGGCTGGGGCGCGGCGCGTTCGGGAACATCCGGGGTAGCAAAAGCGTCCATCGGCCGAAAATGTCGGTCGCACCGGTCCCTCGCAATGTTGGCCGCCCGATTGCCTCGGCGGCGCTCCATCGCGAGGCCGAGAGGCGCGACTTGCCAGCGAAACGCCCCTCTTGCACGTTCATCCGCCATGCCTCGTCTCTTCCGAAATCCCAGCCTGTTTCTGCTTGCCGTCGTGGCGGTAAGCGTCGCCGCGGCCGCCCGCAGCACCGCCCAGTCCCCCCTCGCGCCCGGGCGGGCCGTCCTCAACGACCAGGACACCGTGCCGGTGTACAGCGATTCCCAGGCCACGGCCGGGCAGGCCGTCTGGGGCAAGGCGTGTGCCGAGTGCCACGAAACCAAGGATGTGACCGGAGCGGACTTCCGGACGAAGTGGGCGGGGCAGCCGGTGTTCACCCTCTTCGAGCAGATTCGCACCACGATGCCCGACGGCAATCCGGGCTCGCTGCCCAAGGACGAGTATGCGGCGGCCCTCGCGTACATCCTCAAGTTGAATGGGCTGACCGCTGGCGCCACACCGCTTGCCACCGATTCCGTGGCGTTGGCGGGGGTGAAGTTGGTGCTTCCTGCCGCGCCTCCGGGGCTCTAGGGCCGCGCCGCGCGGACGGTTCCCCGCACGCGGAAGACGCGACCTCGAACGCCGGTTCGGGGTCGCGTTGTTCGTTACCCCGGTAGCACTATCCACAGCCATTCCGGGATTCGAAGAAAATCGGCGGGACAATGCCCCCCAAGTATTGACAGCCCGTTCTGCGAGCCGTACCCTCCGGCCACCGATACACCGGAGTCACGGGGCCAACGGAAAATGTTCCGCGTTTGGTCCCAGCTTGTGACGCGGTTCCTGACTCGTGCTGTTGTCGGCGTGTCGGCCCTGCCTGTTCCTCCCGCCTTTCCGCGAGCGCGATCATCCGCGCACGCGCTGCAGTGCCCCAACGAGCTTTTACGGAACGGACGGTTGGTGTGTCCGTTGCCGAGCAAACCAGTGGCCCTGTCACACCCGGTCGACTCGTCGCGTCTCCACACGTGCCGAGCCGCCGGCTGACGCGTGGCCATAACCGGTCACAACATCGGGTGGCCGGCGGGTGATCCTGATACGGGGAGTCACGAGATGCGATTGTTCGTTCCTGCTGCGTTCGCGCGTGGCGAGCGAGGCGGTGTACAGCCCAGCTGTGCCGCCAGCTGCTCGCCACCACACACCACCACGGCCCGTGCGCCGCTGATGCGTCGTCTGGTCACATCCGTTCTTGCGGCCGTTGCGGCCGTGGGCGTGGCGCTGCCATCCGCCCTGACGGCCCAGGGGGCCGGGGGAACCGTCGTGGGACGCGTGACGGACGCCGCCACCGGGCAACCCATCCAACAGGCGCGCGTCCTGGTGCAGGGGACGCAGAACGGCGCGCTGACCGCCGAGAATGGGCGGTACTCGCTTCGCGTAACGACCTCGGGCGCGGTGGTGCTGGAAGTGAGCCGCATCGGCTACGAAGCCAAGCGGGTCACCGTCACCGTCAGCGGCACGGCCCCCATCACGCAGGATGTCGCGCTCTCCCAGGCGGCCTTCTCGCTCTCGGCGGTCGTGACCACGGTCACGGGACAGCAGCGCAAGGTCGAACTGGCCAACACCACCACGCAGATCGCCGTCGCCGAAAAGGTAGCCGAGCTCCCGGTGTCGAACATGGGCCAGCTGCTCTCCGGCCGTGCGGCCGGCGTGCAGGTCACGTCGGGCGGTGCCACCGGTTCCGGCTCGCGTATCCGCATTCGCGGGCAGGCCTCGCTGTCGCTCTCCAATGATCCGGTCGTCATCATCGACGGCGTGCGTATGACGGCGAACGCCGGCAGCTCCTCCATTGGCGTGGGCGGTTCCACACCGTCGCGTCTCGACGACCTCAATCCCGAGGAAATCGAAAACATCGAAGTGGTGAAGGGTCCGTCGGCGGCCACGCTCTACGGCACCGAAGCCGCCAACGGCGTGATCAACATCACGACCAAGCGCGGCAAGGCGGGCAAGACGCGCTGGAACGTGTACACGGAAAACGGCCGGATCACCGATCCGAATACGTACCCGCTCATGTACTACGGTTGGGGCACCCAGCTGAGCGGCGCTACCGCCGGCTCGCGCGTACGCTGCCCGGCCATTTCCATTGCCGCATCGCTCTGTCGCGCCGACAGCCTCCGCGTAGGCAACGCGTTCCTCATCGACAGCCTCTCGCCGGTCGATCAGGGCGCGCGCCAGCAGTACGGCATGCAGGTGTCGGGTGGTACCGATCGCGTGCAGTACTTCGTGTCCGGCGAGACCGAAGTGGAAACGGGCGTCTACCGGATGCCGGAGATCGAAATCAACCGCCTCAAGACCGAGCGCGGCGTTTCGAGCATTCCGTCGTCGCAGGTTCGCCCCAACGCGCTCGACCGCAACAGCCTGCGCGCCAACATCACGGCGCAGCTCTCCTCAAAGGCCACGCTGCAGGTCTCGTCGGGCTTCATCAACAGCCGGCAGCGGCTCCCGCAGAACGAAGACAACGGCAACGGGCTCATGGTGGGCATGCTTGGCGGCGAGTGGCGCGAGGATCTGCGTGACAGCCGTGGCATTCCGCTGCTCGGCTACCGCGCCTTCCCCATGGGCGACATCCTGTCGCGCACCACCAGCCAGTCGATCAACCGCTTCATCAATAGTGTGCAGGTCCAGTACAACCCCATCAGCTGGCTCACCACCCGTGCCATCGTCGGTTCCGACTTCACGGCGCGCAGCGACGTGGGCATCAACCTGTTCGAGCAGGGCCCGCTGGGCGTGAACCGCGCGGGGCAGGTCAGCGCCAACCGGGCCGAAATCAACCAGCAGACGGTGGACCTTGGCGGGACGGCCAACAGGCAGGTGTTTTCGTGGCTGAACTCCAAGACCTCTGTGGGCATGCAGTACATCCGCAACGCCTTCGCCCAGTCCGAAGGCTCGGGGCAGGGTTTGCCGCCGGGCGCCACCACCACTTCGGCCGGTGCCATACGCAATGCCTCGCAGTCGTTCGATGAACGTCGCACGCTGGGCTACTACGTGGAGCAGGTGTTCAACGTCAACGAGAAGCTCTTCATCACCGCCGGCCTGCGTCGCGACGCGGCCAGCGCCTTCGGTAAGGACTTCCGTGCCGTCAACTATCCCAAGATCGGCGCGTCGTGGGTGGTGTCGGACCAGGGCTTCTTCCCGGCCTATAGCTGGCTCAACACCCTGCGACTGCGCGCCACCTACGGCGCCTCCGGCCAGATCCCGGGGACCACGGACGCCCTCCGCTTCTTCTCGCCCTTCCCCACCACCATCTCCGGCACGGCCGACCAGCCGGGCGTGTCGCTCGGCGCGCTGGGGAATAGCACCCTCCGCCCCGAGGTCTCGGCGGAAACGGAGGCCGGCTTCGACCTCACCATGTTCGACGGCAAGTCGAACTTCGAGTTCACGTACTACGACAAGAACACCACCGACGCCCTCATCGATCGTCGTGTGGCCCCCTCCCTTGCCGGCGTGACCTCTCTTCTGCAGAACATCGGCAATACGCGCAACACGGGCTTCGAAGTCGTCTACAACCAGAAGGTGATCTCGAGCGACAAGATCGGCCTCGATTTCGTGCTCACCGGCTCCACCCTCCGGAACGAGCTCATCACGCTGGGTGAGGGGGTGAGCCCCATTCCGACCGGCAACCGCAACACCCAGTTGAACACGCCGGGTTTCCCGTTGTTTGGTCTCTGGGGGCGCCCCTACACGTACAACGACGCGAACGGCGACGGCATTCTGGTGGCCAGCGAGATGACGTACGGCGCCAACACGTTCATCGGACCGACCCTCCCCACCCGCGAAATGGCCTTCACGCCCACGCTCGAGCTGTTCGGCCGCAAGCTCCGCATCTCGGGGCAGATGGACAGCCGGTGGGGCATGAAGAAGCTCAACAACACCAAGCGTCACCAGTGCCAGGGCGGTATCTCCTGCGAGGGGCTGTATGCCGGCGCCCCGCTGGAAGAGCAGGCCAAGGCGGTCGCGGCGGCGGCGTCGGTGTTCACCGGCTTCTACGAAAACGGGTCGTTCACCCGCTTCCGCGAACTGTCGCTGTCGTACCAGATGCCGAACGCCTGGGCCAAGGCCCTCAAGGCCGAGCGCTGGAACCTGGTGCTCACCGGCCGCAACCTGGGTGTATGGACGCCGTTCACCGGTGTCGACCCCGAAACCACGGTTGGCAACGGCGACCAGCGCGGCAACGAGGAGTTCTTCTCCACGCCGCCCATGCGCTACTGGACGTTCCGCATGAACTTCAACTTCTGATCGAGGCGAGCACGCTTCTATGCGATTCCCATTCGTGACTCGTCGATTCATCCGTCCGGCGAGTGCAGTGTTCCTCGCGGTCGGTGTGGCGGCGGGGTGTACCACCGACACGCTCGAGATCACCGATCCCGACGTCCTCAACGTCAACGACTACGCCACCACGGCCGGCGCGACGCCGCTCCGGCTGGGCGTCATCCAGGACTTCCAGAACGTCTTCAGCGGCAACGCCAGCCTGGAGAGCATGGTCGTCGTGACCGGCAACGTCTCCGACGAGATGTACTCCACCGACACGTTCGACGACCGCCTCTTTCCCAACCAGCGGGCGATGAACGACAACCTGCCGGCGCTGGACGGCTTCTACCGCAACCTGCACCGCGCCCGGTCGGGGGCGACGCGTACCATCAACGTGCTCCGGCGCGTGGCGCCCACGCCGGTACAGAACATCGGCGAGATGTACAACATCCGTGGGTTTGTCGAGACGTTCTTCGCCGAAGCGTACTGCTCGGGCGTGCCCTTCTCCGAGGAAGACGGCACCACGACTGAGTTTGGCCAGCCGCAGACCACCGCGCAGATCTACACGCGCGCCCTCGCCAGCTTCGATTCGGCGCTGGCCAGTGCCGGCACCGACACGCGTGTGCAGAACATCGCCCGTATCGGTCGTGCCCGTGTGCTGCTCAATCAGGGGCGGTTCGACGATGCCGCGGCTGCCGTTGCTGCGGTGCCGACGAGCTTTGCGTGGGTCACCGCGCACTCCACGGGGTCGGGTCGTCAGGAAAATGGCATGTGGAACGCGCTCACCGTGCCCAATTCACGCTACGCCATCGTGCTCCCCGACGCGCAGGGGCGCGGCGAGGGGCTTAACGGTATCGCGTTCCTCACCACCCCCGCCGACCCGCGTATCCCGTGGGTGCCGTCCACCCGTACCGGGTTCAACGGCTCCAGCCGCAACCTCCCCACGCAGCTCAAGTACGACCGCACGACCGGGGCGGTGGTGGCCAACGGCATCGAGGCGCGCCTGATCGAACTCGAGGCGCGTGTACGCCGCGATAACCAGGCCGATCGTGACGCGGTGTTTGCCGGGCTCAACAACCTCCGCGCCACCGCCACTACCCCGGCCATGGCCCCGTTGCCGGGTTCGGCGCCCACCACGCAGGCGGCGGCCGTTTCGCTGCTCTTCGAGGAGCGCGCCAAATGGCTGTATCTCACCGGCCACCGTCTGGGTGACCTGCGTCGCCTCGTGCGGCAGTACGGCCGTGCGGCCAACACGGTGTTCCCCACCGGCAACCTGCCGGCGCCACTGGCCGGCGTGTACGGCAACGACGTGAATCTCCCCATCCCCTTCGACGAAAAGAACAACCCGAAGGCGACGGCGGGCTGCCTCGACCGCAACCCGTAAAGACCACGCCGCAAAGCACGAAGGGCCGCCGGACACTGTCCGGCGGCCCTTTGTGTTTCGCGCCCAGGCTCAGCGCCCGCTGGCGGCGCGACCGAGATCCACCGCCTTGAACCCTTGCTCGCCCCAGCCAATCACGAAGACGCTGAAGCCCTCCTTCATGCGCTTCTCGATGTCAGGCGCGCCGGCCGGGTAGCCGCACGGCACCTTGAACTCCTTGCAGGCGGCCAGCACGCTCTGAATGGCCGCCTCCCAGGCGGCCTCGTCGAACTTGCGCTGACCGTTCGCATCGGTGGTGGTGAACACGCCGCGCAGCGTGCCGGCACCAGGGAAAAGCACACCCACGCCGGGCACTGCGGCAATCTCACGAATGTGCTGCAGCCCTTCCTTGCTTTCGACGATCGTGAAGGTGTACAGCTCGCCCTTGGGATTGAGCGGCCAGAGATCGGCCTTCTCCCGGTACTCCTTGTCGCTCATCCCCCAGCGAGCGGGCGCGGCGCCCACATCGTCGGCACGGGTGCCGCCCTTGCTCTTGAAGCGCACGGCCGCGATGCCCTTCTTGAGCTCATCCGCGTTCAGCACATCCACGAAGACAATCCCCATCACACCCTCGTTCAGCTGCTTGCCAATGCGGGCGGTCGCGACGGCTGGATCGGGGGCAATCTCCGGCGTCTTCGCGAACAGCGGGTGCGTGAGGCGCGGGGCCTTGCCTTTGCTCAGCGCTCCCCCCTCGTGCAGCGCCTTCGCGAATTCGGTGAAGGGCGGGTACGTCTGGTCGAAGTTGTACTCCATGGTGCCTTCGAAGACGTAGTCCAGCTTCTTGTACGCCAGCGCCTCCGCCGCCAGCTGGCTCATGTTTTTCATTGAGTCGGCTGGCGGTGCCGGCTGCCCGGGGCGTGCTCGGCGATTGGCCGGGGCATACAGGCCGAACACCGGCTTGCCAGCGGCCACCAGGTCGATGACCGGGTTGAGCCGCTGGGCCGGCAGGGGCGCGGTAGGAAGGAGGCCAAGGCTCAGGATGGCCGTGGCGGACAGCATCGAGCGTGATCGCACGA
>Ga0315899_10004174_pt1 | contig 15621 bp, 14 predicted proteins | sample LakEriMetagenome_2_FD_203518 | JGI IMG/M metagenome (GOLD analysis project Ga0315899, IMG submission 203518) | Freshwater fungal communities from buoy surface, Lake Erie, Ohio, United States - Buoy 4 MA112 | ecosystem: Environmental > Aquatic > Freshwater > Lake | place: USA: Lake Erie, Ohio... | reverse complement strand
AGCTTTGTAATAGGTCCTGCAGTAATAAACACACACAGCGGACTCATCCACACAGGCCTCGGCTCGTCGTCTATCATAGCACATGTCGTCCACTCTCCTCCTCCCCCCCCCGCGAACAGCTTTGTAATAGGTCCTGCAGTAATAAACACACACGGTCTGAAGAATCTGTTTCGGCACATCCGACGTCCTGCCCAATGTTTTCGGCGAGATGTCCAAGGCCGAGGCCTCGGTGACAAGGAAAAGCAGAGCCCACGGCGGAAAGCGCATCTTGAGAAGCGTCGTCCACGGGTGGAGCAGACCTATTCATGTTACAGCCTATCCCCGCGGACATGAGACTCCTTTTCTCGATTGGAATTCCTTATTTCCTTTTGCCGAATCTCGATTCAGTCAACCATTGTACCAGTAACTACCTTTTTATTTCAATACTGATTTCCTTACTGGTACAATGGTTGACTGAAATAAGGAATTCCTTTTGAGAAAAGGAGTCTCATGTATGCGGGGATAGGCTGTATTAATGGATTCTTCTTCTGGATTTTGACCGCCCGGCAAATTAGAATGGATTTTGACCGCCGGCGTGTGTGTGGATTTTGACCGCCGGCGTGTGTGTGTTTATTACTGCAGGACCTATTACAAAGCTGTTCAATTAGGAGTTCGTGAATAAAATTTCCGCGACCGGTAGTAAAAAGGGGTAAAATTATGTCCTCCTATCTCATCAAATAATTTGATGGAGTGGATTCCTGCGTTTTTTTGTAATCTTTACGACAAGAGTCGGTCTTCTATCCTCCTCCCCCCACGCCCACGTGCACAGCTTTGTATTAGGTACTGCAGGAAGGTAATAAACACACCTGTCTGAAAACCAAACGATAGAATGGTGCGTTTCATTCTAAAGCGAGCCCCTTCTGGGCCTGTACGCTAGCGTCAGGAGACACTAGACCTCGCTGCGTAGCGCGAGTGAGTGACTCAGCCAGTTCGTTCTCTCGCGAGGCCCGTCGCAAACGCGCGTGCTGGCTGGGGCGGGCAACCATCACACATGAACGGCTTGAGCAGTTTACTACGATCCGCAAAATAGTTGAGCTCAAAGAGAAGAGGATCGAGTTCTGGAGCGATGATTCTACCTTCGTGAATTCGGTGCCCTGCCTCTTTCCGGCTGCCAGTGTACACTTTGCACTGCATAGGACTTAAAGCGCATACAGGTACAAACGCGTGACTAATCTGCGCTGTCGCCTGCGCACTTGTATATTTTCACACGCGCAGACCCTGGAGTGGCCAAATGCGTCGGGCCCCGAAACGATATCGTGGTCTGATGGGGGCGATGCGATCGACTTTCCAAGTCCGACTAAGCAGGCGACATCATAGGTAACCGAAATGAGAATGTTTAGTACAATGCCATTGTTTACTTGTGAACATTTTTTTTTGAAGGGTTTCCACAGCCTGCAACGGCGCTCTCTACCTCGTAAAAGCTGATGCTTCAAGGTCTTTGATAATAATCAGGACTGTGAAGTGCGGCCTGACAGTCCGATCAGTTTCTTTCGAGTTACTTCGCCCACTCACACTTTTGCACTTACATCCATCCCTAAACCCTCACCCTCCGCCTAGAGCCTTTAGGCTCTATAAAACCTTTGGTTTTACCCATCCGCCCATTCCTTAAACCCTCTTAACTTGTTGATACTCGGAGCGCAATTTTTCAATAACGTCAGCTGTGTCGGCACACTGTGCCGTAATGCAGGACTTAGAGGTTAGGTAGGCTTGAGATCTCGCGCGCTGATTCGAGAGTGGTCTGCAGACGTTGTATGTGTGCTGCGTAGGGTCCGACCCGCTCGAGTGGCAAGAGGTGATTTGTTCTAAATTCTAAACCCTAGTTACCCAGAAGCGTCTCCCTTTCATTCAGTCTCGCCTGAGAGAGAGAGAGAGAGAGAGAGAGAGAGAGAGCTTTATTAGGAACTATCCATATCGGGGGGTCTAGGACGGCGCCTGTGCTTCGTTTCTTCAGTGGGTTTAGGGTTAAGTTGACAAACATACACCTACCCAAACACACACAGGCACACACATGCGCACAGACACACACATGAAGGAGCTGCCAACTCTCAACTGTCAATCTCTACTCACCAATGTGTCTATGCCTGCCCGCTGGAGCGTTAAACGCGTCCACTTGACATGTGCTTCTCGTCCAGTGCCTTTTTATGTTGACTCTGTGCAGGGCTCTGCCTGCCTGCCGATGCGCCGCCGGGCGGCTTCGGCGATTCCGCTGCGCCGCCGAGTCGCGGCGATTGTTTCTTCGGCAGGTCGTTACCTGCGGCCACGGGTCTGCGTCAGCGATGCACGCGCTATAAATTCTAGTTGCGACCGTGATTGTACAGGGCGCAAAGGAAACATGGGGGCACAAAATGGAGAGAGAGCACAGGTGGGCCAGAAGGCAATACCGAGCAGATCCATGAAGTAGGAATCATCCCAACCGTCACCATTATCCAGACTGTCAGGGCGACTTGGCGTCGCACCTGATTGCGAGCCAAAAATGTTTGAAAAGAAATTATCGTCCCACTGTCCCCCCGAGCCCGGCCTCGCCTTGCCATTCTCTTCCCGATTCGCTGCTTCGCGATTATTCGCAGATCGATCTTCCCCGGGCCGAGGCGATGACCCTGGGCTGGCACGCGAGCCAGCATCCGCGAGTGTGCGCGCCGGCGAAGTCACGGTGATTGGCGTCTGACGCGGAGACTGGCGCGGCTGAGATTGTAGGTTGAGTTTCGAGTCGAGCTCACGCTTGAGTTGGCGATTTTCGCGCTGGAGATCGAGCACCTCTGTTGCCGCCTTGACCTTGGCCTGTTGAACGGGGCATTTGCACGCACATTTAATGGTCTTAGCTTGTGCGCACACACAAGAGTCGTAGATGCGAAGGACACGCTAGTGCGCATGGACGCGCGTGCGCACAGAAATAGACACAGAAATACACAATGGCACATCCACACTGTGGCACGCACAGCCGGCCCACATCCAATTCCAGACCCGGACCCGGACCCAGACCCAGACCCATGCAAACACAAATAACCTCCTGAAGCTCGTCATAAGCACGCTCGCGACCGCGCAAGGACGAATTGAGGGCTATGTTCTCAGAGCGAGCGTCTTCCAGCGCGGATTTTACGCGATCCAGATCCCTCCGCAAGACGCCCGCCTCAATATTGCTCTCGGGGCTCTTTGACGGCGACAAGCGTAGCGATGTGTTCTCACTTCGCAGCTTTTCAAGCTCAGCTGCTATCTGCTGGGCCTTGCTCTCGGCCTGCGCCAACTTTCGAGAAACCTCCATGAGCTCATTTGTTTTGCGGGACAACTCAGTCTCCAAGTCGCGGATCGCCGCCTTGACGCGCGGGTCGTTCATTGGATCCTCTTCCTTGGAGGACGAGCGCGTGGAGAATTCTGTTCCCTTGGGCGTGGCGCCACGGCGGCTCGAGAATTGCGTCTCGTGTGCGATGGGCGAAGACGGTCCAAAGAGGGAGAATCCGGACGCGGAGTTCCGGGGGCTGCTTGTGGGGCTGGGGCTGCTTGTTTCCTCCACGGCCTCCATATTCATGATGGAAACAATGTATTTGCTGCAGCTGCGCGCATGTGCAAAATGTCACAGGAGTATGTGTAGATATGCGGGTGTGATGGCGAAAACGGATGCCGCATGATCAACGCACACACGTACACACGCATGTAGGCCATCGGTGCAATAGACACTGTTTCACTCAGCATCTTGTGCCGTAATACAAACTGGGGGAAGGAATCGACAAACAGGATATCAGGTGCATGAGGTCAGGGGAAAGTGCGGACATTCGTGTCTTACCTGCCCTTTCGGAGAGGCGAAGATACCTCTGAAACCTGACCCATCAGCAGGCGCGCCGCGTCGAAGGGAGTCATATTGCCCCCGCACACCCCCATCTGCAGCACGATTGTTGCCGTGTTGGCGCTGATACACATGACATCCGGGTAGCAGGTAAGCATTCCGGCACACGCACGTGCGCGCTGCACACGCACAGTACTGCGATGTCATACATTCAAATACCTGGAGTTAAAATTGCGCACAGCAATCTTGGAAGCTTCGCCATTGACAGCAGAGGCAAGGTCGCTGCAGAGGTTGGTTTCGAAGTTGCGGTCTTGAGAAGCCCCGTGCACCTCCTTCGTGAAGGAGACGTCAAGCTTAATGGCGTCAAGATCCTGCCCCAGCAGCCTGTGTACCCGCGCACGCATGCATACATGTGTGTGTCAACACATTCAAGCACACGCACAAAGGAAGGACGACAGGCACGGAAGCTGGAGAGCGCGTTCACACACCTATGAATCTCGTCCAGCCACCCTCCACATTCTGTCTTCATGCTCGAAATGTTATTGGCGCTGCGCTCGTCCTGCAGCACCTGTTCAAGCTCCATCTTGCCCCATAGCTCGATCGCCTCCGTCACATGGTCGATATCCTTTCCTGTCTTGGCCGCCAAGCTTTCGCCGCACAATCGCTTGATTGCATTTTCGATCTCGCAGAACAAGTCAAACAGCCGACGCTTGTCAGCGATGGTGGCAGTGAGCGTGCGCACGAGCTCCACGATTTCGATCTTGCCCGAATCTTTCTTTTTGATGGTAAGCCGCACCTTTGATCCAGGTTTGTTGCTGCCCTTGAGTGCCTCCGTCATGCTCTCGCCCGCAACCTCAGCGCCATCAACGAGCATGATGTAATCGCCCTTGTGCACGCGCTTGCTCTTGAAGGCAGGACCGCCAATCAACACGTGCGATACCACAGTTGGCTTCCCAGTGGCTTCGACGTAAGAGAATCCTAGTGTGCATGCGTCTGCAAATATTATCAGCATTTAGTTGTCAGTGCAGCCACGTGAGGAGAACGAGTCCAAAATGAGTTCAAACACATAATCGCACGGCACGGCATGCAGGGGATATTGGGCCCGGAAGCAAAACTTTACGTCAAACAGGTTCTTACCCGACACTGAGGTGGTGACGACTCGTGTTTCCGACAGGGCTGCGTTCTGGGTGGACTTCTTCAGCAGACGCAGAAGCTCACGGCAGCGGACTAAATGTGCGCGATCACGATCCGGTAGCAGCTTTTCGCGTTGCGTCTTCAGGCTGTTGAGTTCAGCCTTCAAGCGAGCAATCTCTGCCTGGCAACTGTCGTTCTCCGTGCGCAATTGCCGTACTAGCGCATCCTTGTCATTGGACTGCCGCAGCTTTGACTTCAGGTCGTCGATTTCTGTGCGCAGCTGCCGGTCTTTGTCGGAGAGCTGAGAGAGTTGACGTTTCAGATCTTCAATCTCTCGGCGTGCAATATCACGCTCGCGAAGCACCGTCTCTTTGCTCTTCATTTCCTTTCGCAGGCGATCCTTCCACGATTCTTCTACCTTGAAGATCATGCACTGCGCCTTGGTGATGGCCCACTGCTTGCGCTCCGATGCCTCTCGCTGAAGGTTGTGCACCTGCATCTCCAGCTCACGAGTAGCCTCCCAGGCTTGTTGCAGCCGGCGCATATATTGCATCAAATTCTCCTTGTCTGTCTGGTTGTTGCGTAGCACAAGAATTTCTTCGTTGAGCTCGTTGACGCCGTTGCGCATCTCTGTCAGCTGCCTGCGCAATTTCTCGATTTCTTCATCTTTTGCCACAATGATGCCTTCAAACCGCTTTTTGCCTGCAGCCGCGCTTCTCTCGGATTCCTGCAGCTTTTCCCGCAGGTCAGCTACATCTTCAATCCGCTGTTTCAACTCATTTGTCGCACGATTCAGGGCATCACTTTTCTGATTGAGCTCCTTCTGCAAGGACGTAATTTGAACCCGAAGCTTGTCCAGTTCTGCGTTTTTGGTTTTCAACTCCTTCTCCAGATTTTCGCGCAAAAGTGTGACCCGCTCGGTCTCACGTCGCATCTCCCGCTCTAGTTCGGGCAGACGCCCCAGTTTCCGCTTCAACTCCTCGATTTCAAACTCGAGAGACCTCACTTTCTCCACTTCCTTCTTTAGTGTCTCAGTCGCCACGTTGTACCTTTCGGTCATCTTTTCCAAGGCGACGTTGAGCTCGTGCACTTGCTTGTTGAGCGCCAAAATTTTACTTTCAAGCGGTCTCGTAATTTTTTCTATCTGCCTCGTCTTCTCTGCAAGCTCGTCCTGCAGCCTCTGCATGTTGATCTCCCACTGGCTTCTGTCAGCAAGCAACTTTTCCAGGTCGCGTTTGTATGTTGCTAACTCAGCCTTGAGCTCATAGACCTCTTGCTCGTAGTCGTGGATGCTACGGTTCGCATGATCAAGTGCTGCTTGGAGATCGCGGTTGTTAGTCTGCAACATCAAGATTTCGTCCTCCTTGGCTTTGCGCACTTTTGCAAGCTCTTCACGCAGCGCTCGAATAATTGATTCGTATTCAGTATCTGACGAGCGCATGCGAATCACTTCATCAGTAACACTTGCAAGAAGGGCCGACACGTGCTCGAGCTTATCCGTGAGCACTGCTTTGCCCTCCAAGTGCAGTTTGCGCACACTCTCGACGGTTTGCCACACGCGGCGTTCGTAGTCCACTTTCTTGCGCATTTCCTCCCGAAGCTGCTGCTGCAGCTCAACTACCGTCGCAGAGACCTTCAGCGCCATGCCTCGCTTTACATGCCCAAGCTCTTGCTTGAGGATATCGAGCTGGTATTTGGTCTCATTGGCCCTGTTTATCTTTTCAGCTTCGAGCGCCCGACTATCCGCTAGCTCTGCTCGCGCCCTTGATAGCTCGTCATCTTGTTCATCAACGATTACACGGAGGCGCCGCACTTCTTCCTCTGAAGTCAGGTAACGATTGCGCTCGTTGTCGAATTCCTGCTTGATGTCGCGTAGCGAGCGAGTAAGCCGCTCAAGTTCATGCTGCATCTCGACAAAGTGCTGCTCCCTCGACTTGAACTCCGCACGCAGGCGCTCGACTTCCACCTGCAGATCACGCACATGCTGGTCCAGTCCATTGTTCTCACGTGTTAGCTTTACGACCTGCGCTTGCAGCTCTTGGATGTCCCTATCCCTTTGCTGGAGCTCTTTGTGTGCAGTGTCCATCTCTTTGCGGATCTTCAAGATGTCATGCTCATGGGCAGCACGCAAATTTGAAAGTGCCGCACGCGAGTTCTCCAGGTCAGCTTCGAGCGAAGCACGCACCCGCTGCTCATCCGACAGCTTGGTTTGCCATACTCGCTCCACACTGTGAAGCTTGTTGGAGAGCTGTTCGATCTCCGCCTTGAGGGTCACAATTTGCTTCTGTGACATGCGCAATTGCTCGCGCTCGGTATGGAACTCGCGCTCCATCTGCTCGCGCACCAGTACAACCGCCTGTTCTTTTTCTTGCTGCGTTTTCTGCCACAGCGACGTGCGATCCGCCTCCCACTGTTTTTTGGCCTGCTGCATCTCGGCGCTGAGAGATCGCACCTGCTCCTCGAGTCCATGGATTGTCTGTTTCTGGGCATCGGTGACAGCAGCGTGACGTTTTACTTGGACTTCCAACTCCGTTCTGATTTGCTGCAGCGCAATGACCTCCTTCCGGCACACTTCAACTTCCTCAATCGCCTTCCGCGTCTGCAGTTTCAGCTCGTGGATCTCCTTGTTCAATCTGAGAATCTCGCTTTCGTTCTCCTTGATGATCTTCTTAAGACGCGCTACTTCAGCAGAATCACGACCTGAATTTTGCTCGTTCCAATCTTGCGCTTTCTTCAGGGCCTCTTCCGCCATTCGCAGCTGCTCGCGCAAATCACCATTTTCGGCTTGCACTCTCGAACAATCGCGTTCAACAACGCGAGTGGTATCTTTCTGCTGCATCAGCTGCCTGCGGAATTCCTCGGCTTCAGCTTGGAAGCGGGCGGCGTCCTTGAGGGCGTCGTTGAGCATGCTTTCGCGTTCACGAAGGATACGCGTTTTCTGAACCATCTCGCGACGGGTCACCTCTGACTCCAATTTCGAATTGATAATCTGCGACCTGGCCCAGCGCTTATTGCCACTGATCTCGGCCTGCAGAATTTCAACGTCGCGCCACAGGCTCATCGTCTTGTTGCTCGCAGCACGGAGTTCGTCCTTGGATTGCGTGTTTTCCAACTCCAACGCTGCGAGCCGCACTTGCATCTGGCCAGACAGATCCATGTTACCCTTGCCTAGGATGGCAAGAAGCTCCTCAAGCCACTTGTTGCACGACTTCTGCATCCGCTGGACGTTCTCCTCGCACTTCATTTCATGGTCGTGCTCTTCAATCATGGTTTGTGTCCACAGTTCCACAGCCTCGTCTATATATTTCTCCATTACTTCGTCCTTCTTCGCACGATCTGCCGCCTTGGTGAAGAGGTCGAAGAGCTTGCGCTTATCGGCGATTAGAGACGATTTCATTCGCTGCAGGCGAACTTGTTCCACACGCCCCGATGCCTTCCTCAATGAAATAACAACCAACGAGCCAGGCACATCGACACCTCGCAAGCGGTCTTGGATATCCTTACCGTCATCCGCCACGGGCTGACCATCAATTGCAACGATCACATCACCCTTGTGCACCTTACGGCATTTGAAAGCTGGCCCTCCCACCAATATTTGCGTGATCGTCTGATTCTTTTCTTCATAGCTGATGCCAACTGTCGTGGGGTTGATGCTGCCGATCCCCTTGGTGACGCTGTGGTGGGGAGCCAACAGATCCCTGCTGAGTTCGTCTCTCGTCATCTTGGTCAACTCAATAGCGCGCGAGACTGCCGATTCGCGAGCTGCCGCCGCTTGTGGTGACATCGGGATTGATGATGACGCTGATGATGATGCAGACCATGCGCGTCCCGACGACGCCACTTCGTAGGCGCGATCAGTGTGCGGACGCTCGTCCTCGTGGTCTGTCAACCAAGAATCCCGCATCCAGCTCGGCCTGCATAGACAACAAAATTTGTCAACGACGGAGACAACAGGGAACATGAAACATGGGAGCAGGTCCAGCACCTCGACTGCTCGCGCTCTTCGCGCGCCGAATTTGATGTGGAGGTGGGCGGCGCACTTCGCAAGCTTTTGAGACTGAGCCGTGGGATGTCTGGGAGATAAGAGTTGAGAGAGCTAAGGGCCCTCACGACCGTGCTTCCCGGGTCCCCAGTGGTACCAAGAGGGTCACGGTCGATGTCAGGGATTTTAACGGAGGAGGATGCCGCGGTGAGCACGGGAGAGTTCATCGTGGAACTGGCTGCCGAGTAGGTGCCAGTCGCCCGTCCGCGCGTGAGGCGCCGCGAGTACATGCGGGATTTGCCTCTCTGTTCACGCCCGGCTGATTCGAGGTTGAGCAACACCTTTGCAAACGAGTGACCATGCATCAGATGGTGCAAGCGCGCATTGCAAGTCGACGTCGACCCAGTACTAGCACGCAACGAGCTGTTCATCGCACAGATAGCGTTACATACTAGGCTTCCCACCGAGAACCAAAAAAACATTACCTTGGTGCCCGCTTGGCCGATGACCAGCCCGGCGACCTCATCTACCGACATGCCTTGCACCTGCACACCAATCGGTCAGTGCGCGTGTTGTGCGCGCGGCCCCGAATGCGGTGCAACGACGTCTTTGCTGGCCTGCAGCGCACGTTTCAAGCAAACATTTGCCAGACCTGCACGCCATCCACGGAGAGGAGGATGTCGCCGGGCGAGATGCCGCCGCACGCGTACGACGCCGAGCCTTCGACAAGGGCCTTCACGATGCACGGTGCCATGTGACCATGCCCTGCACATCAGCGCCGCAGATCGTCAGCGCCGCAGACCCTCAGCGCAGCCTCATCTTCGCGTGCGCCGGATTCGGAGAACGACGAGCACGCGAGCACGGACCTTCCGGAGCCTCGAGCACGAGGCCCACGCCCGCGAGGTCCTCGTCCATGGCGGCGAGGGCGCCTGGTTGCGGGGCAGCCTCTGCCCTTTTTCTTCGATCTCCGGATGTGCTCTATCCCACTGCAGCCGACTGCAGCTGGGGCCACTCGTCCTCTCTACAGAGGTTTTATTATGTCCCTTGTACGAGGTAGGTACAGAAGAATTCTTCTGCAGTACTGGACACTGGTACAAACGCTCTGTACCAATGTCATATCACTACGACTGTGTTACAAAAAACAGCGACGTTTCGCTCTACTGACCGTGACACTCCCCTGACACGGCAACGTCACGGACGAAAAAAATGTTCTTGTTCATTTTTTTTTTCACACCCGTGTGCTGCCGGATAATATATTTTCCTTCGGGTCTCTCCCGAGAGACTGAGGTTCATTCTGTCGAGGGCTGGCATGCGTGTGCGCGCACATCTCGTCGCATCCGCACGCCGACATCCTCCCTGCAACGGGGCGACACGCCCCAAAAGGGCTCAATATCATCAGGGCTCAACATAGCTTCGTTTTGCTATGTCGCGGTAAGCTGAACTGGCCCGGGGTGGTCCGAGCTGGGTGTGCTGCTGGCTCTTTTGACACGCTCGTGCTCGTTTGAATCAGCTGAAGCGCGGCAAACCAGTGAGCAGCACAACGTGCATCAGCGCACGATTTCAGCGCATGGTTTAGAGTCAGCTAAAATTCATTTAGAAGACCGTGAGGGCCTGCGCAGCGGGCGTTAACCTGCGTGCGCCCGAACGCTGTGCAGTGGGCCCCTTGCTCCGGCAACTGGGCGATTCCAAGACGAGGAGATTCTGTGTTTGCGGGTGGGCCAGAAACCCCTTCAAGGGCCCGCCCTTGCAGCGCGCCTTTTCGAGAGCCTCTTGCGGCGCGCTCTGTGCGTTATTGCGGCAGCCCACATATAATGTCTCTTGGTACGCGTGCGCCTTGTCTTGTGTTCCCATCACCACAGGAGGCTGCGCTCGAAATCGGACGTGCGTTGGAGCAGGTGTAAGCGTCTCGTTGTGCTTGCGTGTGTGCTTGCGTGTGTGTTTGTGTGTGCCTGTTTGCCCTTGTGTGTGTGTGTCTGCAGTCGTGTTTCTGTGGGCCTTGTGCCCTGCACTCTATCGCAAGCGGATAGATTGAGTTCCGAATGCCGTCACAAAACAGGAGCGCGCGAGGCGGGAGGATGCTGACGTTCGCTGGTTGCTCCTACAAAGTCAATTGACCGCCATCCAACAGGTGGTTCGAGAGAGGAGAGTCAGAAAGTGGGTTCCGTCGGAAGCAAACCCTTGCCTGATATCTGTTGATCCATCCGCACAACCCCCGCGGCGCGCACAGGATGTCCGCCACGAGGGATCAAAGGCAAGGACCTGCCCTGTCAAGCGCAATGATTCAGGTTTCAAAGAAAATACACGGAGTGATACGGTCAGTATGGAAGGCCCTGGAGTGGAGAGTGGGGGGCAGGAGTGGGAGGCGGGAGACTGGGGAGGCGTGCAGTCGGGAGAAAACGAACTCTTGTTTGGAGAGGCAACAGGGGCACTTGCGTGCTCAGGCGACGAAGATGATGCCAGTGAAACAGAGACGCTCTTGAAGGCAAACAAATTGTACAAGGACGAAATTACCTTCAACTTCACGCTGCGCTCATATTGGTTGCTAACGGAAGATGAAGTCTCGCCTGACCGAATTCCTGTCGTCCGACGCTGGATTTCGTTGGTTAATCTCGCGTTGGCCAGCTGTAAGTTCGAATTACATGCTATTCTTCCGAGAAACTTACCCTTGCGTAGAATTGCGGGCAGCGAGTGAGATCTGGGCGGCAGGCTTAGGCGCGGGGGCTGATCAGGGGCTTCTCCCGTGTGCATTATTCGTAGCCCGGGTGTCGCGTGCGGGGTTGCAAATGCCGTTTCTGAAACCCGAGGATGCGAATGTGTTGTGTTGTGCAGATATGCCATACGTTCGAATTTGGCAGGCGCGGCAGGCCAGTATCAACGCGCGTCTCAACTTCCGGCGTGTGCCTGGCTCGTTCGTGGCCTTGTCCTGCAGCGAGGGAGGCGGCGAGAGAAGAGGAAGAGACGGCGATTCCCGGCATAGCGCGTTGTGTGAGGAGCTGCTCCGGGCCCTCGGAGATTGCGCTTTTATTGCAGGTCAATCGGCGAGCCTTGTACGCGCGTTTGGCAATGAACGTCGAGCGCATGCGGAGCAGGTGACGGGGGATTTGCGATTTGGCGGCTGGAGAGATACGGATATCTTCAGCGCAAGCTTGTGCAGCGAGCTTGAAAAAGCTCGCGGGCTTCTTCCTGCCGACCCAGAGCCGAGACTACAACGTGTGTTGGCTTCGCAAACCCGGTGTGCGTGTGCCTGCGTTGCGTGATGCGCACGGGGGACCTTGCCCGCATCCATGTCCTTGCTAATGGTGTTTACGACGGCGCCCGCTCTGGTAGGGAGCATCAAGGAAGGCCTTCCACAGGCCTCCTCGACGTTGTAAGACCCCCACTGACGACACGCTTTCTCTGTGCCCCCTAGACTGGTGCAACAACTGCTTACTTTGATTCAGGCCAATGGAAGAGAGATCCTCGACATACAAAGCGTTGATGACGACGAAAGTGAGGACCGCTGAGCGACTGGTCTCTCGCACGAGGAATTTATTCGACCCAAACAGGCTTTTTGGATTATTCTTACAAGCCCGGGCTATGTTAAACTACAGCTGTTGGTGGGGGTCTGTGAGGGGGGGGGTGGGACCCCGGCCCTGTTCTCTTATTCTCTGTCGTTTTGCGCCTCCTCCCCAATATCTCTCGCGTCCTCGCTCCTTTAAAAAAAGATCCTACGGGGATCTTGAGTCGCAGAAGCGCAGGGCTGGGGCTGTTTGCGCGCGTGTTTGCGGCGAAACTGGACAGCGATGACGACAGCGCTGCCTCGGACGCGCAGGAGATCGCTTACTATTTGTTGCGGGGGAGCTTAGCACCCAGGGCACGCTCCATCTTGGCAATGAGGCCGTTGTTCGGAATGGCCTTGCCGGATTCATAATCCTGGATCACTGTGGCTGGAATGTTCAGCTTTTGCGCGAAATCCTTCTGCGACAGGCCCTTGGCCGCTCTGGCCTGCGCCAGGGCCAGGCGCAGATCCATCGATACTGTCTGCAGCTTCATGGGGGCGTCGGAGTCCTCGTCCTCAAGCTGGCGGATACTCACGCCCGCGGCAGTCTGCTTCGAGGCACCGCCCTTGGCTGCCGGCCCGCCCTTACCCCCGGACCTGCTCCCAGGTGCAAGTAGTATAAACATCTCATCGCAAACACTGTGGATGCAGACAGTCATATCGCGCAGCACTCCCGCATACTGCTGAATGTCCCGCCCATCGCGAGACGCCAGGGATTGGCTTCGCTTCGCACCGCCACGCTTGTCTGAGCAACACCACCGTCAACCCCAGAGCGTGCAACTGCGCGTTCCCGTCCACAAAACCGCGAAAAAAGTGTGCCAGGACGAAGAAGAGAAACCAGGGGGCGCAAGGAAACTTACGTGCCCGGACGGTTCTTGGTGAGGACGACGGGCTCCCAGTCCTGTGCGATGTGAGACTGGCGGCAGAAAGGCGCGTTAGAGCAGCACACGGCCGCGCGTGCAGAATGTCTCTGTGCGCCGCGTGCGCAGGGGCGCAGGGCAGAGCGGCAGTCAAGTTCAGCACCCCACGACCACCCCAGGGATGGTGTGACGGGGCAGGTGTGCAGACGCGCAGCGCGCGGCTGCAGTGGCAAGCGTCCGCCGAGTGCGGCCGCAACAAGCACTCTCTCTTTTCTGCAACCACCATGGATGTGTTGTGGTGTGTGTGTTTAAAAATAACAAACTAATCTGCCCACGAACTGCCTCGAGTTATTCGGTCCATGGAGCCCAATCGCGCTTAGCGATTGCTTACAGTAATCAGTACGGCGAGCGGAGCGCGGAGGACGAGCGGAGGCATGGGCGCGTGGTAGGGGAAACGCGCCCAGATCGATGCAGCGCGTGTAGTGGCGCGCGTGAGGGCACATGATGGCGAAGGGAGGCGCCCTTTTGTGAGCCGGCGGGCGCTGGGTCACGCATTTCGTTTTTCGCCGGGGGGAAAGGAGAGTGAAAGCCACCGCTGTGCCGCCGCGGGCTTGGTGCAGTGGAGTGAGCTCGCGTGCGGCCTCGTCGGCATTTCGCGCCGTGTCGCTGGCCCGCTCCACGATGCTGTGGCAAAGACATTCATAGGTCCGCTCAAAAAATGGACAGGGAGGATGCGCAAGCCCGCTGGGCAGATGGCGGCGCGGAACATGTGAATGCGACTGAGGGCGACGCGCAAGAGGAGGCGGGGGCAGCGCAGGCCGTAGAGCACGACGAGCACGCCGGGGAGGCCAGCCTGGACGAAGGCTGCGAAGCTGGGGAGAAGGTTGATCTTGATGAAGCCGGAGCAGGGGAGGCTGGGGATGCAACGCCCGGGGAGGGTGAAGACGGTGGTGTGGCAGCTGAACAAGGAGAAGTGTCGGGGGATGACGATGCACCGGACGCCAGTGGTGGCCAGCAATTCTCTGCAGGCGATCAAGGCGCAGAGGCACGCCTACATGGCACCGGGACGCCCCAGTTCTACACAGAGTTTAGGCACACATTGGGCGGGCACGGTGGCACCGATGCCGAGTGGCTGTCGATCGACGTTGGCGATGCGGAATTGTCGGGGGAGCACGAGACTGGTCTCTTGGAGGCTGCAGCTAGTCCAGAGGCGGCAGAGAGGGAGCGGCTGATGACAGCGCTGGAGGAGGAGGCGCAGGAGGAAGAACGCGAGGCCCGCGAGACTGAGGCACAGATCCTCGCGTTTGCCGACTCTGCTTCTCCCGTGGGCACTGCTTCCCTTGCGCCGGCGCTCGCAGAGTCAGCTTCGCTGGATGGTGTGGGAACAGAGTTGGTGGCACAGTACGCATACAGCACCGAGGATGAGAAAGCAGCGCAGGAGGTGTTGGCTCAGCTGCACTCACTGCTCGGAGGTGATCCGGAGGCAACGACCGCGTCGGATGGTGAGGGTGGAGCGCGGAATGGAGGACGTGGAGGCGCCGCTGGTGCGCACGCGGCGGCAGAAGAGCTATTTCGGACGCAACCTGCTTGCGTTCGCCGTGCCATGGAAGCGTCCCTGTCGCGCGATGACACGGGCGAGCAGGTGGTCGAGTGGCTGCGTGGGCACGCTGCCACGGTGCTTCAGCTGGCTTACCGGTGTCATCGCAGTCGTCACCTGCTGGCGACCTTCCAAGCGCGGCGGTGGGGAAACACCGTGATCGACTTTGATCGCATGGCGCGGCGTCTGATTGAGGATCTGGAGGCGGAGGATGGCACCGAATATCTGGCTGACTCTGTCTCGCACGCCGTCAGCGTCCTCTCGCAGCTTCCAGAAGAGCTAGCGCTGCAAGTGCGGCGCGTCGTTCGCGAAAGCCCTGCTCCCCTTGCCGCGACTTTCCGGTTGCTCGCTGCGACGACTATCAGGTTGCGCGGCCAGGCTCTTGCATTGCGTGTTTTGTGCCTTGCGATGCGATTGCAGGCGCGCGTTTGTGTAGACACTCAGCGTCTGCGTCGGCAAAAGCTCCGAGGGTTCCCTCGCCTCCGAGGGTTCCAGGGCGCTGCTGTTGAGGCAGGCATGCTCGCATGCTCGCACACTCTCGTACACGCACATGCACATGCACATGCATAGACACACACACACGCAAACGCACACTCGCGTATGCGCACACTGACATGCACGCGCACACGCACACGCACACGCACACGCACACGCACACGCACACGCACACGCACACGCACACGCACACGCACA
>Ga0315899_10004173_pt1 | contig 15623 bp, 12 predicted proteins | sample LakEriMetagenome_2_FD_203518 | JGI IMG/M metagenome (GOLD analysis project Ga0315899, IMG submission 203518) | Freshwater fungal communities from buoy surface, Lake Erie, Ohio, United States - Buoy 4 MA112 | ecosystem: Environmental > Aquatic > Freshwater > Lake | place: USA: Lake Erie, Ohio... | reverse complement strand
TGAGGGAATTAAGAGTTTTACTGCCGCAATAAAAACTGCGTTAGAGGCGGATGTTAGCTACGATCCGACCACATCGGGTCGAACAATTACCCAAACAGCGGATGGTCAATTGACCATTACTTATGCCGCTACTGATGGAGATATCGGCGATATCGTTGTTGATGTAGGTGCTACAGGGGTCAGCAAAACGGTGGCGACAACCCGCGCTGCGGTGGCCACGACGGGCGAGAATTTTTCAAGTAATGGCAGTTTTTTGAAGAGTGGTACGCTGAATTTTTCTGTTTCTAATGTGGGAGGAGTTACAGCATCTTTTCAGACATCAGATAATCAGACATTAACACTCACTGGTACGGCTTCACCTACGCTAGGTACCGTGACATTTAGCAGCACAGACGGTCAAAATCGCCATGTGATTTCAAGCGATCTGGTCTACACAGTAAAAGATTCTAGCGGTAGCACACTTGATTTTTCTAACCGCGCTGTTGGTTTATCGGTGGCCGTTGAAGGTGGTGTGCCTGCGTTGCGTGCGGGTGACTTGCGTATTAATGGTATTGATATAGGTGCCTCGTATACCTCAGATGATCCTTTTTCGCCCTCAAATAACGCCGCGGGAAGTGCAATTGCTAAGGCTGCTGCGATTAATCGCATGGCATCAACCCGAGGAGCAGATGTTGGTGAATCGCAGTCATTAACCTTTACCGGTGTACCTAAACCGGGCACGATAGTCGTTGGTGGCGTCAGCGTGCAGTTGACCAGCGCGGAGACGACATCGTCGTTAGCTTCGGCCAAGATTGCCGCAACTCTGCGAGCTAGTTCTTTATTTAACCAAAGCAGCGGTAGAACTGTAACGTATGCACCAGGTGGATCGACGATCAAAGTTGATTTTCCAACTTCTGAAAGAGATGTACCCAGTACAACAATTGCACCAGGGACAACGGGTCTGTCAGTGATTGTTGATGTAAGCCAAGAATATGCTACCTTGAGCCCAGGCACAGGTGTGTATGCCAAGGTCAATGAAAACGTATTCACTGGTCAATCCATGACGACCGGGCCTTCAGTCTCAGGCACGGTGTTTATTAATGGCTATGCTTCAGCTGACATTACAACAACGCTCAACAACACCCGTGCGACTCGCTCGGATGTTATGAACGCTATTAATGCCATCACCGCAAAGACCGGCGTTAAAGCCATCGATACAGGCTACGATTCCAAAGGCATCACTCTGGTAGCTGCAGATGGCAGAAACATTGAAGTATCTTTCGAAACAGCCAGCAGCGCAGCGTTGTTTGGTAAAAGTGTAGGTTTGCGCCAAGGCGTGCATACCGGTACTTACTCGCTGGAATCAAAAATTGAAGCCCCAGTCGTCATTTCATCAGCGACCACGGGCAATATCGAGCGTACTGGTCTGATCGAAGGTAATTTCACCAAAAATCAATCCGTCTTTAACACGAGTTCGCGCGCGATCGTTGACGCGCCTGTTGCTCAGTCCGAAGCTGTAACGGTAGGTGGTTCACTTGGATCGTCCGATACTTTTTCAGTCACCATTAACGGTACGGTATTTACATCGAGTGTGACTACCGATGCGCAATCAGTCAGAGATGATCTTGTTACCTTGATCAATACCAATACCACGTTGGGCGTAACCGCTGCAGCAGGTCGTGGGGTAGGTGAGTTGCTTGTTACGGCATCCACCGCAGGTACACCGTTTACTTTATCAACGGATACAGGCTCTACCAACACAGGTACGTTGAGTTCTAGCACGGTTACCGCTAACACTCCAGCCGCCAGCAAGCCGCTGAATATGGATGATCTAATGATCAATGGCGTAAAAATACGCGCCACGACCACTGCGGATGACATTAAATCCAGCACTACTACTGCCAGCAGCGATCGTAGCGCAAGCGCGCTTGCGATTGCGGCAGCGATCAATGCCTCTAGCAGTGAGACGGGTGTACGTGCACAGGCCAATCCGATCGTTAGCAAAGGTTTGACTACGGTTACTAGCCTACCGACTACGTCGTCAGGTGGAACAACCTACAATTTATATATTAATGGCACCACGGTACCCGTTGTATTTTTACAAGATGAAGCCGGTACAGCACGTCGTGAGAAAGTCGTAGAAGCGATCAACATGAGAACGGGTCAGCATGGCCTGACAGCGGCAGATAACGGTAGCGGAGTGACATTGCAATCGGATGGCCGAAATGTATCTGTCTGGTTTGACTCCAATCTCAAGGATCTCAGTGCCGCCAGTTTTGGCTTGGATAAAGGTGGATCGGTTGCGCAGGTTTCACGTATTGCTGTGGGTGGCTCGGTTGGCTCTCAGACAGCTTCTGTAGTGATTAATGGCAAGACCATTACTTCCGATGCGGCTACGGGCGGAACATCGAGCATGGCAACGGCTCTTGAAGCAGCGATTAATGCAGCGATTTCAGCAGGTACGCTGAAAAATATTGCTGTGACCAACAACGGCAGCTATCTGGACATTACGTCGACGGTTGCAGGTTCACCGTTTACCCTCAAAGGGGCAGCGGTATCGACTTCCGGTCCAACGTTGACCTTGTCAACGGTTACTGAAAACAGTTTTGGTGACAATGACATTACCGGTATCGTCAATGCGACGGCAACTTCAACTGCAGCACGCACGGTCTACAGCACAGTGCGCATGATCTCGGATCCGGCGCTCTTGCCTAAGTTGCCCGCACCAGACGGTGCACCTCCATCGGATCAGTTGGATGAATTGCGTGCAACTGGACAGCCATTCAAAATCTCCGTGGGCGACAAAGGTTTTGGTGCTGATGGCAATTTTATGGCACTCGGTTTCGAGGAAGGCACGTTTGGAGGTCGTTCCAGTGAAGAGATGGATCCACCGCGCGTAGGCCGACTGGCTTTCCAGGTAGGTTCTTCAGCCAACCAATACATTACGATTGATCTAGCCGATTTCGGTAAAAAAGGTGCAATCACAGGGGATATCACCGGTGATGTCGACTTGAACGTCGAAGATCGTCGGGTGCGTATCAATACACGTGATGGTGCATCGGCAGTCTTGACCCTGCTAGATGATGCGATGGACAAGGTGAATGCCACGCGTGCCACCATGGGTGCCGTGATGAACCGTATGGAGCATGTGATCTCCAATCTGTCGAATGTGACGACGAATTTGTCGGCCTCACGCAGCCAGATTGAAGATGCCGACTACGCCGCAGCAAGTACAGAACTGGCCAAAACGCAGATCATGCAACAGGCAGCAACGGCAGTGCTAGCGCAAGCGAACACCAGTCAGCAAACAGTACTGAAGCTTTTACAAGGGTAATAACGGGCTAAAGTGAGTCGCACAAATTGGTCTGATACAGTGGGCTGGCTGATTCGCTGTAATTACATGAGTGCTTGCTTAGTTGTCTTGCTGTGACACAATACTATTTGTCGGTGTAGTCATCCGAGGATAGAGATGGACCAGAGTTCTAACCATACCAGGCGTCGCATCGTGCTACGGCTGCTACGAATTGCGTTGATCGCGTTTGTCTTGTTTCTTTTGGCAATAGTCATGAATCCCAAGCGCTACCTGCCTGAGGACATGACGTTGGGCGAGTTTTTTCAGGCCTTGCTCGGTGCGCTCATGCTTTCGCTAGTGTTTGCGGCGGCTGCTTTTCGCGCCTGGAATGATTACCAACGAAAAAAACGCGAAAAAAATGAATCCCGCTAATCCGACCGCACACGATGGCGCGCCAAATTGCTGGCAGTGTCGTCACTTCGGCGTAAGCTGGGATCCCAAACTTCCTTATCTTTGCCGGCTGATGGGCTTCAAAAGCCGCGTTACTCCTGCAATTGAAGTCATGCGAGCCGACGGACAGCGTTGCCGCGGCTTCGCACAAAAAGCTGGCCCCGGCCAGACTGCACCTTCGAATTCTTCATCCAATTACCGACGCTGAGTATGAAAAACTACGCATTTGCGCTTCTTATGCTCGGAGTTTGTGGCATTGCTTACGCTGATTTTCAGTCAGCCATGCGTGCCATAGAACGGGGCCACTACGCCACAGCTGAACGCGCCTTACGTAAACCTGCTGCAAAGGGCGAAGCTCGCGCACAAAACAATCTGGGCTATTTGTATGAGCATGGACTGGGAGTGACTCAGAATTATGCCGAGGCCCGTAACTGGTATAGCAAAGCCGCCGCGGGCGGGTTGGCCGAGGCCAAATTCAATCTGGCGACCATGTATCACCATGGTCGCGGCATATCGCAAAATACCGAGCTGGCCGCGCCGCTGTTCAGCTCAGCGGCCCAGACGGGGTATGCCGAGGCCGAGTACATGGTGGGGGAATATCACCGTACGGGCATGGGAGGCCTGAAAAAGGATGGTGCAGTTGCTTTGGCCTGGTTTCTTCGTGCTTCTCGCAAGGGACACTCTGGAGCGCAGCTCATGGCCGCATCGATTTATCTTAGCGGCGAGGGCTGGCGCAGCGAGCCACGCAAGGCGCTAGTCTGGGGTGAACTGGCGCGCATCAATGGCGAAACGCAGGCCCAGGCCATCGTAAGCCGGGCTGGCAAAGGCTTGGGCGCCGAGCTGCTGCAAGAAGCTATGCAGCAAGCCAGCGTTTGTCTGCAAACCGAATATCGGGACTGTCCCGAATAGTTAAGGCATGGCAAAAAGCTGCCTGTCGGCTTTTCGTCTGCCGCTTGAGCGGTTGACGTTTTCCTCCCCCCGGCAAAGTGCTGCCGACTCGACATGCCGCCTTAAAACCCGCATGTTTCCTGGTTAAAATATCTGGCACGACGATTGCTATAGAGAAAGCAAACACTGTTTTCAAAGGCAATCAACGTGACAGCTCTTACTCAAACATCGCATCCTGCTCTTTGGCTAGATCCCAAGTCATCTGTGGGCTCAGTCGAGCGCGAACAACTGCTACAAGCCGGCCTGCAATTATTACCTGTGGCCACGCTGCAAGATCTGAAGCTGGGTCTGGCGCGAGCGCGATTGGTAGTTATCCGCCTCATGGGCGATACGGGCTTACTGGAAGAAGTACGCAAACTCACGCAAGCCTTTGGTCATGCCATTCCTGTTTTGTGCCGAGTCGAACGACATCAATTCGATCTGGGCATAGAAGCCATGCGCCGCGGTGCCTATCACGTGCTCTCCGACGACGATTGGTCTGTCGATACCTGGCGTACTGCACTGTCGCTGGCACCCACGCGCAATGAAGTTCCTAAAAACAGTCCACAGACGTTTGTATTCGTTGATCCCGTCAGTCAGCATCTGCTTGAGCTGGCGCGGCGCGTTGCTCAAACCCAGGTATCTGCATTAATCGTCGGTCCCACAGGTGCAGGTAAAGATGTTTTAGCACGCGTGCTGCATGATGCATCGCCGCGTCGTAATGGCCCGTTCATCGCGATGAATTGTGCCGCCTTACCTGAGAATTTAATTGAAGATATGTTGTTTGGTCATGAGAAGGGCGCGTTTACAGGAGCACTGAAAGAGCATCGCGGTTTATTTGAACAAGCACAGGGCGGCACGATCTTCCTCGATGAAATCGCTGAGATGCCGTATCACTTGCAAACTAAACTTTTGCGTGTTCTTCAAGAACGCAAGATCACCCGTTTAGGCGGCAATGCACCGATAGAGCTGGATGTTCGACTGGTTGCAGCAACCAATAAAGATTTGCGTGTAGCCATCACTCAGCGCGAGTTCCGTGAAGATTTATATTTCCGTATTAGCGCGTTTAAATTATCTGTGGTGCCGCTGCGTGAACGTCCAGGCGACATTCTGCCGTTGGCATCGCAATTCTTATCGAACTATGGTCCTGCTGATCGGCAAGTGAAATTATCGCCACGCGCCTCGGAACTGCTGCAGCAGTACAGCTGGCCCGGTAATGTGCGTGAACTACAAAACGTTATCCAGCGTGCGTTAGTACTTTCCAATAGCGACATCATAGAAGAAGCCGATCTCATGTTTGATGAATGGGAATCGTTCGGTAATGAAACCAGCAAAATAACAGAACTATTAGCGCTTCCAGTTACTGCAGATGCAGACAGTGCCGCACCGAATGACGATGGCGCACTCTCGACCGCAGTAAAGAGCAGTGAGTATCAAGCCATCATGGCAGCGATTCGTACGAGTAGTAATCGTTCAGAAGCTGCAAAAAAATTAGGAATTAGTCCACGATCATTGCGCTACAAAATGGCTCAATTTCGCGAGCGTGGTCTGCCATTAATGGCAGCAGCTTAAAGCGAGGTAAAAAACATGATTAATAAAATTAACAGTCAGGCCAACATAGATTCGATGTTGGCTGCTATGCGTCAGTACCAGGTCGATGCAGGTGGAAAAAATACCCAACCTGTATTAGCGCCGCCGACTCCCGAGATAGGCAAGCCAACGTTTGGTGATGCGATCAAGACGGCGGTAGTTCAAACCAACGATACTCAGCAATATGCCAGCAGTCTTCGTGAAGCTTACGATCGTGGTGAAGATGTGCCACTGACCGATGTTGTACTGGCCATGCAGAAATCGTCCCTGGCATTTGAAGCCACTCTGCAGATACGCAACAAAGTACTCAAAGCGTATGAAGACATATTAAACATGCCGGTATAAGCCTGCAGGTCAAAGAATAGTACGTAATTTTAGAAACAGAACAGCCAACCTCTTAGAGAGTAGATCATGGCCGAAGCGACAATGAATGGGGGAGTACCCTCGCAGCTGCCTAACGGGCAAGCCGCCAATGCGGGTGACACCGCTGGGGCGGCGTTGCCTATGAATGGCATGCCCAATCCGGGACAACTGCCCGGCGCACTGGCGGGCGTGTCTGGTGGCATGAATCAGTTTAAGGCATGGGCAGATGGCTTGTTTAAGCAGCCAGCTGTTAGACGCGCCTTGCCTGCGATAGCACTGTTGATCGTTCTCTTGATTGCAGCCATGAGTTTTCAGTTCTCTCAGACTGCTCCATATCGCGCCATCATGCCCGGTATGACAGAGACCGATAAACAAGCAGCACTTGAGGCACTCAAAGCAGCAGATTTCAAACCAAAAATTGATACCAGCAGTGGTCAGATTACGATTCCTGAGGGACGTTACCATGAGGCGCGAATTTTTCTGGCAGGTCAGGGTATACCTAAAGAAGCACAGCCTGTTGGCATGGATTCACTAAAAGATAAATCCTCCATGACCACCAGTCAGTTCATGGAACAAGTACAGTACAACTCAGCTATCGAGCAAGAGCTCGCACGCAGCATTATGCAGATCTCCACCATTAAATCTGCACGAGTGCATTTAGCCTTACCTAAACAGAGTGTGTTCGTGCGTGAGCGCGCTACCCCCAAGGCTTCGGTTGTGGTGACACCGCATTCAGGTCGTGGTGTGACGACATCGCAAGTTAAAGCGATTGTGCATTTGATCTCATCCAGTGTTCCGTATTTGTCACCGCAAAATGTATCGGTAGTGGATGATCAAGGTAATTTGATGACGGAAGAAAATCCCGTCGATGCCGCAATGGGTTTAACAGTTGCACAAATGTCGCACAAGCAGCGTACTGAAGAATCGTATCGTCAGCGTGTTACTGAATTACTGGCACCTGTTGTGGGTGAGGCATCGGTTAAAGCCGAGGTTAATCTGACATTGGATTACACCACTGTTGAAACGACCACTGAAGATTTTGATAACAAAGACAAAGGCGTGAAGCCTCGCTCTGAAGCGTTGACTACTGAGCGTAAATACAAGATTGATCCTGAAGGTATTCCAGGTGCGATGACGAATTCACCGCCTCCGGATGCGGATCTGACGACGGATACCAACTCCAATGAGCGTAAGCCCGTTAACAATGAAGTGGTTACAACACGAGCAACGCGTAACTTTGAGATGGATCGCTCGGTACGTCATGTGAAAAATTCATTGGGTGCGATTGAGCGTCTGACGGTTGCCGTCGTAGTCGCTGAGCGTGCAGCGCCTCAGCCGGCTGATGGCAAGGGATTTGGCCCAGGCGTGGCAACAACCATTCCTTATTCAAAAGAAGAGTTAGATCGCATGCTGCAATTGGTTCGTAGTGCGGTCGGTTATAACGAAGCACGAGGCGACGTAGTCACAGTAGCACCAGCACGATTTGAAACGCTCGCACCCGAGCCACCCAAGGCTTGGTATGCCGATACCGATTTGCAGAACTTTATTAAAATTGGTGTAGCAGCACTTGTAATGATTGTGTTCTTGCTGGCAGTAGTTCGCCCGATGGTCAAAGGCCCGACGATTAATCAAATTCTTGGACCAGCAGGACCTTCGGCAGAAGACCTCAGGCGCGCTGAAGAGGCTAGGTTGGCCGAGATTGCCAAGGCAGTGGATGAAGCCAAGGCGGGTGAAACGGCACGCATGGAAGAACAATTTAGATTGGCGGAGGAAGCCCGACTGGCAGAGGAAGCACGCTTAGCAGAACTGGCGCGATTAGCAGAGGAAGCGCGATTAGCAGAAGAAGCGCGTCTGGCAGAATTAGCCCGCCTGGCAGCTGAAGCAGCAGCCGAAGAAGAACGATTGGCCGCAGAAGCAGAAGCTGAAGCATTGGCTGCAGGTGAAGTAGAAATGGAAGATGGCGAATCGCTGGAAGATTTGAAAGCACGCATGCAATCAATGAAGCCGAAGAAGCCAACCTTCACAGCTGATATGCTCGATACCGCAAACACCTATGATGATAAGGTCGCATTGATTCGTATGCTGGTAGCACAGGAATCGGGTCGGGTCGCGCTGGTACTGAAGAATATGGTTAAGAATTAAGCGATTAATTAGATAAACAAGGAACGGGGAATCCCATGGCAGAACCTAAAAAAGCACCAGAACCCAAGGCAGCAGAGGTAAAGCCGCCGGTAGCAGCAGACGACGCGGAAGTCAATCATCTTGATGAGATGAAAAAATTCAAACCCAAGAAAAAAGTCGCGCTACCTACAGAAATGCTCACGGATGCCAAGAGTTATGATGACAAACTGGTGTTAGTGAAGATGCTGACTGAAAAAGAACGGAATCGGATGGTTTTAATTATTAAAAATCTTCTGAAATAAAACGAACGACAGATAGACATAGTTTTACATTGAATACAACGCAGCACTACATGGCGCAGAGGTAGCAAATGGCAGATATGGCGGTTACAGCAGGAATGTCAGACGAGCTCAAAAAAGAGCTGACAGAAATTACTAACGTTCAGCGTGCAGCGGTATTAATGCTGCTGTTGGGGGAAGACCTGGCTTCCAACATCATCAGTTATCTGGATCCCAAAGAGGTTCAGGAATTAGGTGCGGCCATGGTCTCTGTCGCTGATATGTCCCAAGAAGCGGTGAACGTGGTGCTCGATCAGTTCGTCGATATGCTTAAGCGTCAAACCAGCTTATCTCTGGGTACTACAGAATACGTAGAAACAGTTTTAAAACGGGCACTTGGACCAGACAAAGCCTCATCAGTGTTGTCGCGCATTATGCCTAACCGCGCCAGTCGTGGCCTGGAAATTTTGCAGTGGATGGATGCGCGTGCGATTGCTGAAATGATTAAGAGCGAACACCCGCAAGTAACAGCCATCATCCTTTCGGTGCTCGATGCCGAGGTAGCAGCCGATGTGTTGGCCTATTTGCCGAACGACACGCGGCCTGAAGTCATACAGCGCGTTGCCAGTTTAGATACCGTTCAACCATCTGCCATGGAAGAGCTGGAATCGATCATGAAAAAACAGTTCTCGAATAACGCGTCGTCGTCAACATCTAGCTTTGGTGGTGTGAAAGCAGCAGCAAAGATCATGAACTTTACTAAAGTGGAGTTGGAAGGCCCAATTCTGCAAGGTGTGGGTCAGATTGATGAAGAGTTAGCGTTACGCATTCAAGACAATATGTTTAGCTTTGAAAATCTCGCAGCAGTTGATAATCGGGGTATACAGGCACTTATGCGAGCAGTAGAACCCGATATGCTGATGACAGCGCTAAAGGGTGCAGCCGATGTGGTAAAGGATAAATTCCTGGGCAATATGTCCAGCCGTGCTCGCGGTATGTTCTTGGATGATATGGAAGCGAAAGGTCCGTTGCGCATGACAGAAGTCGAAGATGCGCAGAAGAAGGTTATGCGTGCCGCGCGAAAACTGTCCGAGAAGGGCGAGTTGATATTGTCAGCCGGTGGAGCCGATTTTGTCTGATCCACGATCTTCACATCCGCGTCACGAATGGATGCCCAACCGGATGTTCGATCCGGCCAACAATCCATTTGCGATTCAACATTTACTAAAAAAAGAAGAAGACGATACATTTTTAGCAAAGCGGGACGAACGTCCCAATGCTATTTATGCAGATTCTATTCTCTTAAAGCAGGTCAAGGTTCAACCGGTACGTGATTTTCAGTTGAATGAACTTCTGGATCAACCACTACCTGAAGTAAAGACATTTTCATCTGAGGCGGATGAGCCATCATCAACCAATGCTGTATTGCACGCATCACCCGATGAACACGACGAGCCACCCGCTGTACATGCAACTGAAGACATAATTCAACATACCGAAGCAGATCATACGTCGAGTGAAGAACAGTCCCTGAGTATTCAGGCCAGTGGCGCGGACGAAGCATCATCTGATACAGCACAAAAATCTACAGAAAATATCAGTACTGATATTGCTGCCTATGCGTCAGATAGTGTTGAACTAGCTGAACTGGCTGAGCAGGAAGATGGGTTGAGCGAACAAGTCGCTCTTGCACAAGAACCCGCGCTTGAGCAAGCGGCACATCAGGCAGCCTTTCCATCTGTGGACGCTACAGAAGCAATCGACAGTAATGAGCATGACCATACAACCGAGACGCAGTCATCATCGGAAGAAACCGAACTGCCTGCCGGTGCAATTGCAGCCGATACCGAAGCGGACTCATTGGCATCCGTTGATACATCCGATGAGACCGTGATGGAGCAAGCCGAGCCCGAGCTGGCTGCGGGTCTGGACAATGAAGCTGTACATCAGTTAATCGAAGCTGCTCGCGAACAAGCCCGAGTGGAAGCGCATGCGGCAGGATTTCAGGAAGGCTTAGAAGCCGGTCTGGAACAGGCCAAATCAGCGATGCAGGCCACGATAGATGAAAAGCTCGCTGTGATCGATCAGGTAATGAAAGGTCTGCACCAGTTAGAGCGCGATCCGGATGCCTTATTTGAACCAATGAAAAAACTGGCTATGCACTTAGCGCAGCAGCTGGTTCGCGGTGAGTTAACTCAATCTGGACAAGTGATAGCGCGGCTAGTGGATAACTGCTTGCGTGAATTGGCCGCGAGTGGTGAAAAAGCGGTAATTATTCACTTGCATCCCGATGATTTAGAACAGTACAAACCACTCACAGCGCAATTTGGTGACAGCATAGTTTTACGACCTGACGGATTACTCTCTCGTGGGAGTGTCCGCGCCTCTCTGGATGGAAGCGTCGTCGAAGATATGATTGAACGACGCGTTAAAGGATTAAGTAAATCGCTTGCTCAACCAGTAGCCTCCAGTTGGCGTCCAGCGCTACCAGCAACTAGCGCTAAGCCAAAATCGACTGTGGCAGCCCAGCCTGCACCAACAGCGACCCCTGCTACGTCGATCAAAGCAGATGAGCTCGATCATGATCACGGTGACGACGACATTGTTCACGACAACGATGATGATGCAATGATCGATGCAATGATTGATGCATCCACTATGGTTAGCAGTGATCAAATCCATGCAGATCGAAACGACGAAACCAATTCATGATTGATTTTTCTGATGTGGTCGATCATTTGATAGGCCAGACATCTGCGCCACCCGCGGCGCATACTGGCACGCTGGTGCGACTGGTGGGTATGACACTGGAAGCGCGCGGCATCATGGCGCCCTTAGGCGCTCTGTGTGAAATTGAAGGCGCCGGCGAACATCGAATCTCTGCTGAAGTGGTCGGCTTTAATGATCAGACCTTATTTCTTATGCCCTTTACCGAACCGGTGGGTATTAGCCCTGGTGCGACGGTTAGGGTAGTGACGCATTCATCTGAGGCCAAGCTGGGTTCTGCATTGCTTGGAAGAGTTATCGATGCCTTTGGTGAACCACTGGATGGTATGCCCGCACCGGATTGCCCTGATCGTATGCCTTTGTTAGGTGTGCCGCTTAATCCTATGGAACGCGGCCCTATCAATCAAGTGCTCGATGTCGGTGTAAAAGCCATCAATGGATTACTCACCTTGGGACGCGGTCAGCGTATAGGTTTGGTAGCAGGCTCGGGCGTGGGTAAAAGCGTATTGCTGGGTATGATCACTCGCTTTACCAAAGCCGATGTGGTGGTGATAGGTTTGATCGGTGAGCGTGGTCGCGAAGTTCAGGCGTTTATCAACGAAGTACTCGGCCCAGAAGGTCGCGCTAAATCTGTGGTGGTTGCCTCACCTGCGAATATGTCACCGGTGAGTCGACTAAAAGCGACGCACTTGACGCACGTGATTGCAGAATATTTTCGCGATCAGGGGAAAAACGTACTCATGCTGATGGATAGTCTGACGCGTGTAGCACATGCGCAGCGTGAAATTGGTTTGGCTATTGGCGAGCCGCCAACGGCAAAAGGTTATCCACCCTCGGTATTTGCACTCCTACCGAATTTAATAGAACGAACTGGTGTTGGCCGACATGGTTACGGCTCAATTACGGCCATCTATACGGTGCTGGCTGAGGGCGATGATGCACAAGACCCTATCGTCGATATAGCCCGTGCTTCGTTAGATGGTCAAGTTATGCTCTCGCGCGATTTAGCCGATGCAGCGCATTATCCTGCGATAGATTTAAATGGATCGATTTCGCGTGTGATGCAAAATTTATTAAACGCTGACGAGCTCAAGCAAGCTAGTCGCTTGCGTCGCTTGTGGTCGTTGTATCAGCAAAATAGCGATTTGATTTCTGTGGGTGCTTACGAAGCAGGATCCAATGCCGATATCGACCTCGCCATATTGATGCGCGGTCGGTTAGAGGATTTTCTCAGACAAGATATGCATAACGGTGTGGATGCCTCAACCACCCGTCGAATGATAGGTGAGCTGATGGCAGTCTGAGTCACCAGACTACCCGGAGCTGATACTATCTCCCCATCATGAACAGAACCTGGACAGTGTTACAGCAACGTGCGGAGGTCGCTACGCAAGAAGCGCAGGCGGCCATGCATGTCGCGCGTGGCAAAGTCACTCAGCTTGAAGCCAGCCTGGCTCATATAGAAAAACTTAAGCAAGATTACCTTGAGCGTTACAGCATCGCTCAAAAAGAAACCCATTCCATTAGCGACAATGTTGCCTACCGTCGCTTCATTGATCATTTGAACGGACTAAGGCATCGCGTGGTTCTTCAATTGACCGCGGCTCAGCAAGGCTTAGATGCCACTAACGCGGCCTTGGCAAGCGCTAGACGAGAGCAAGCCAAAATGGAAGCTATGGTGGAGCGAGAAGCCCGCAATGATGCCGCTGCGGCTGCCAGAAAAGATCAGCGCGTGCTGGATGAAACGGGCATACGCTTGTTCAATCTAAAGTAGTACGAACAGCATTTTCCTGCGTATCCCTGACACGTTCTGCTTCTCATGCCCCACATCCATCCCACCAATTATCCGCGCCTAGCGTAAACGTGTATGAATACCACTAATCGCGCAGACAATACCGCAAGCAAAACGATGAGCGTTGGTAGTCAAGGTCCACTCGCAGGGGTGAGATTAATCGAATTTGTCGGGTTGGGCCCGGGCCCTTTTTGCGCCATGCTATTGGCTGATATGGGTGCTGAGGTCATTCGTATCCATGCCAAAAATAGTACCCCTACACTGAATTTGCTGGATACACGGTTTGATGTCATGGCCCGAGGACGTCGTTCACTTGCGATAAATTTAAAACAAGCAGGTGCCGTCGATCTCATGCTGTCGTTGATCGCAAAAGCGGATGGGTTAATAGAAGGATTTCGCCCCGGTGTGATGGAGCGTTTAGGTTTGTCGCCTGACGTCTGCTTACAACACAACCCACGTCTGGTGTATGGACGCATGACAGGTTGGGGCCAGTACGGGCCGCTGGCACATGCGGCAGGTCATGATGTCAATTATGTGGCGTTATCGGGTGCTTTGCATGCGATGGGAAACGATCCTGTAACACCGCCGCCAATTCCACTTAATTTAGTAGGTGACTTTGGTGGTGGCGGCATGATGCTCGCGTTTGGCATAGTGTGCGCTTTACTTGAAACAAAACAATCTGGGCAGGGGCAAGTAATTGATGCGGCAATGACCGATGGCACCGCACTACTCACGGCCATGTTCCGCGGTTTTAAAGAAGGTGGATCATGGAAAGCAGAGCGATATGCGAATTTTCTCGATGGTGCTGCGCATTTCTATGATAACTATCGCTGCGCTGATGGCAAGTATGTCAGCGTCGGCGCAATAGAGCCCAAGTTTTATGCGTTGTTGCGAGAAAAAATCGGTGCAACCGATCCGGCATTTGATACGCAACACGATGAAACTCAGTGGCCAGCGCTTAAAGCAAAAATGGCGGCTATCTTTATGACGCGAACACGCGATGAATGGTGTGATTTGCTGGAAGGTAGTGATGCCTGTTTTGCTCCAGTGCTAGATTGGGATGAAGCAGCAACGCATCCGCATAATCAGGCAAGGCAAACATTTATTCGCGTAGATGATGTGACACAACCCGCGCCCGCACCGAGGTTTTCGCGCACACCGGCGCCAATGCCTGGCTCAGTTGCCAGCGCGGGTCAGCATACCCATGAGATCTTGCACGATTGGGGTATCGATGAATCGGTAATTGCAGCGTGTCGTGCCACAAACGCTATTTAATTGAAACGATAAGCACATGACAGAACTGGTAAAACTAATTCATCATCCGCAAGGAATAGCAGAATGCGTCTTGAGCCGACCGGACAAAATGAATGCGCTATCGCCCGAATTAATCGATGAACTCATACGAGTTGGTGAATCCTTAGTTAATGATAGTCAGATTCGAGCAGTGGTTGTGCGTGGTGAGGGCCGTGCTTTTTGTGCAGGTATAGATCTTGATAGCTTGTTGCAGATGCAATCAGATCAGAGTAAGTCTGTCGTATCCAACTTATTAGAACGTACGCATGGCGACTCGAATCGATTTCAACGTGTAGCCATGGTGTGGCGCGATATTGCAGTTCCTGTCATTGCCGCGATCCATGGTGTGGCATTTGGTGGCGGCATACAAATAGCGTTGGGTGCGGATATACGCTTGATGGCACCAGAGGCGCGTATGTCGGTGATGGAAATCAAATGGGGTTTGATACCTGACATGGCCGGCATGGTGCTAATGCGCGGCTTGGTACGCGACGATATAGCGCGCGAATTAATTTTTACCGGCAGAATTGTCGATGCTGCTGAAGCCGTATCAATAGGGCTAGCCACTCGTGTTGTGGATGATCCTTTGGCGGTGGCAATGACGATGGCTAACGAGTTGTGTCAAAAAAGTCCGACGGCATTGCGCGCTGCCAAGCGTTTGATGGGGCAGTGGACTATCGCATCAGATCAGGATTTATTACTGGCCGAGGCAGATGAGCAATCCCGGTTGCTGGGTGCTGAGCATCAGATAGAAGCGGTCACGGCAAATTTGCAAAAACGTGTGCCGGTATTTAAAAACAATCAATAAGGC
>Ga0315899_10004172_pt1 | contig 15624 bp, 12 predicted proteins | sample LakEriMetagenome_2_FD_203518 | JGI IMG/M metagenome (GOLD analysis project Ga0315899, IMG submission 203518) | Freshwater fungal communities from buoy surface, Lake Erie, Ohio, United States - Buoy 4 MA112 | ecosystem: Environmental > Aquatic > Freshwater > Lake | place: USA: Lake Erie, Ohio... | reverse complement strand
GAGTCGTGTTCGACGGAGGTCTGCGCATGTAAGGCCAGCACCGAAGCAGGATCGGGCGCAGCGGTGCCGACCTGCGCGCGCGCGGCAGGGCAGGCCAGGAGGTTCAGGAGCGTCACACAGGTGCAGGTCAGGGAGAGAGGCTTCACGCAAGATCCTTTTCGCCGTCGATCACCTGCATGGTGTCGATGCGGCGCAACCCCAGCAATGGTCCGATCGGGCTAGGGGCCGGCGACGTTCAATACGCCGCCGAATCCTTGAACACCAGGCGCACGGTGCGCGCGATGATCACCAGATCCATCGTCAGCGACCACCGCCGCAGGTACTCCAGGTCCAGGCGCACACGGGCTTGCATCCGCTCGAGCGATTGCGTCTCGCCGCGCAAGCCGTTCACCTGGGCCCAGCCCGTGATACCCGGGCGCACCTTGTGGCGCACCATGTAACTGCGGATTTGGGTGCGATACAGCTCGTTGTGGGCCACTGCGTGGGGGCGCGGGCCGACCACGCTCATACGCCCTTGCAGCACGTTGATGAACTGGGGTAGTTCGTCCAGCGAGGTGCGGCGCATGAAGGCGCCGAGCGGCGTGATGCGCGCGTCCCCGCGCTGCGCTTGCACGATGGTGGGGCCATCTTCCACCACGGTCATGGAGCGAAACTTGTAGACGATGATTTCTTGGCCATCCAGGCCGTAGCGGCGCTGACGAAAAATCACCGGGCCCGGCGAAGACAACTTGACCGCCACCGCCAGTACCGCCATCAGCGGCGTGAGCAGGACCAAGGACATGCTCGCGATCACCAGATCAGACATGCGTTTGAGTAAACCGGCCGGCCCGCGAAACGGGGTCTCGCACACGCTGATCACCGGCAGGCCGCAGACCGTGTCTGCACGCCCCTGGATCAAGTCGGTCACGAACAAATCGGGCACGAAGTAGACCGAGGCGGTGGTGTCCTGCAAGTCCTCGAGCAGGGCCCGTATGCGGGGCTGCGACGCCATGGGCAGCGACAGATACACCAGATGCACGCGCTGGCGCTTGGCGTAGGCGGCCACATCGGCCAGCGCGCCCAGGCGCGCGTGCCCGTTCGCGGTCGGTGTGCGCTCGGGGCTGCGATCGTCAAAGCAGCCCACCAGCGTGATGCCACCATGCGCCGCGGCCTGCAAGCGCTCGGCCAAGGCCTGCCCTTGCGGGTTCAGGCCCACCACCACCGCCCGCAGGGGCGGCCCTTGCAAGCGCGCAAGCCAGGGCTGCGCGCGTCGCAGGGCCAGGTGCCCCGCCAGTTGGAGGGTCGGCGCGAACCAGAGCCAATGCAGGAGCACGCGGGGCGACAGCTGCGCCAACTGGCCCGTGACCTGACTGGCAAACAGCAAGAGGGCCGCCACCCACAGCCAGCCGGCCAGCACCCCTAGCGCCAGCGCGTGCAGGGGCAAGGACGCCCGCGCGCGCCCTGGAAAGGCCAGGGCAAAGGCCAGCACCGACACCCATAACCAGGTGGGTGTGATCCCGCCTTCGATCCACACGACCAGCACCCACAGCGACAGGGCCGCCGCCAGGGGGTCTACCAGCGTACGCACCGCCTGCGGCAGGCGACCCTGCGGTTTGGCCTCGGGCAGGCCGTTGGGCGCGGCGTCGACGGTCGACGCCAGCGACGAGGTCTCAGGCATGAACGCGCAGACCTGTGAGCTTGGCCACCGCCTGCGCGCGGTTGGTGACATCGAGCTTGGTGTAGATGCTTTTGAGGTGATTCTTCACAGTGAACTCGCTGATATGCAGGATGCAGCCGATCTCCGGGTTGGTCTTGCCCATGGCCACCCAAGACATGATCTGTCGTTCGCGCTCGCTCAGAGGCAGGCGTACAGGCGCCAGACCCTCCAGGCCCGCGAGGCACAGCCCGTTGCGGGCCGCAGCCTGCGGTAGACGGCGCAGTGCCGCATCGATGAACGGCTGCAGCAGGCGTAAGGCCTGCGCCGCGTGCTCGCCAAACGACGCCCCCGGCCCCAGCAAGCCAATGACCCGTTCGTTGGGGGGAAGGCCTTCACCCAGGCCATGCACCCACGCACTGCGCAGCCCACGCAAGCCCGGGGGCAGCGGCAGATCGCTCAGATCCACCCGACACGGTATGTGCTGCGCGGCGATCCAGCCATCGCGCAGTGCATGGGCCAGAGGCATCAAGGCCGAGGCCGGCACCAGGGTCTGCGCCGGCTGAACGACCAAGAGGTCGACACGCACGTCGCCGCGTCTGAAATCGCCGGTGGCCGCCAGCAGCGCGTCATGAGGCAGCAGTCGCTGCACGTCACCCCCGAGCCAGCGGCGTAAGTCGTCCCGGCTGGTCAGCGTGGTGCCCTGCTGGGCCACCTGCATGAACTGGACGGCATGGGCCGCGGGGTCGAAAGCAGGTGACAGCATGGAGATGGCCTTGCGCAATCCTCGAAGGCAGGGATCGTGCGCGAGCAGGACAGCGCGCGCCTGTAGGTCCCTGTCGTGCCACGGTGTCGGTGCTCTGCGTCGAGCCTGGATGCGCACGGCAGGTCGCCTCAGCTGTTTTCCTCGGTGTAGCGCAGGGCCTCGCGGCGCACCACGGTGCTGGGCTCGTGGGTGAAGGGCAGACGCGGCAGGCCCATGAGCGCTTGCAGGCGGGCGTGGGCGCGGTCCATGTCGGCACCAATCAGGGCCAGAGCCACCTCATGCCCCGGTTCGTGCCGGGCCACCTCGAGGTAGGCGGCACGAAAGCGCTGGTAGTCGGCGTCGGCGCGGGAAATATCGTGCTGGCTGGCGGTCATGCGGGCATACGCGGTCCGTACGGGGCGTGTACGGGTGTCCGGTGACTCTCGGGGCGGTTCGTGGGAATTCATGGGGGATGTCCTGTGGGCGGGGGCAAGGTCCCATGCTAGGGAGCGATGGGGCCGCAGGGGTGTCGCGAGATGTGAGGTGGGTGCAACAACGGTCGCATCCAGGCGGCGCCCTCCAGACTCGGCCCGGGGGGGGAGCGGTCGCGCAGGCGCTGCTAGGATGCGGGCCGAGGAGACCAACATGACCACAGACACGGGGCACCTTCCCCCGGGGATGCGCTGGGAGAGGGACGACGCCAGCCGCATTCCCTTCATGACCTACACCGACGAGGGCCTGTACCGCGAGGAGCTCGAGCGCTTTTTCTACCGCGGCCACTGGTGCTATGTGGGCCTGGAAGCCGAGGTGCCCCAGGTAGGCGATTTCAAGCGCACGGTGGTGGGCGAGCGCTCGGTGATCATGGTGCGCAGCGCGCCCGACGCCATCCATGTGATCGAAAACGTGTGTGCGCACCGCGGCATGCGCTTTTGCCGCGAGCGCCATGGCAACCGCAAGGAACTGGTGTGCCCCTATCACCAATGGAGCTACACGCTCGAGGGTGATCTGCAAGGCGTGCCGTTTCGCCGCGGGGTGCGCCAGGACGGCAAGATCAACGGCGGCATGCCGGCCGACTTCAAGACCGAGGACCACGGTCTGACTCGCCTGAAGGTGGCGCGTCGAGGTGGCGTGGTGTTTGCGTCGTTCGATGACTCGGTCGAGTCCTTCGAGGATTACCTGGGCCCCGAGGTTCTGGGCTATTTCGACCGCACGTTCGATGGTCGTGAGCTGGTGATCCTGGGCTACAACCGCCAGCGCATTCCGGGTAACTGGAAGCTGATGCAAGAGAACATCAAGGACCCCTATCACCCGGGCCTGCTGCACACCTGGTTTGTGACCTTCGGGCTCTGGCGCGCAGACAACAAATCGCAGCTGGTCACCGACGCTCACCACCGCCACGGCAGCATGGTCTCCACACGCGGCACCGGCGAAGCATCGGGCGCTGGCGCGCAGGTGACGCAGGTCTCGACCTTCAAGCAAAACATGCAGCTGCATGACCCGAGCTTCCTGGACATCGTGTCCGAAGCCTGGTGGGGCGGCCCGACCGCGGCCATGACCACGATTTTTCCCAGCGTGGTCATGCAGCAGCAGGTCAATAGCCTGTCGACCCGTCACATCCAGCCTGTGGGCCATGGGGCGTTCGACTTCGTGTGGACGCATTTCGGCTTTGCGGACGACACCCCCGAGATGCGCGAGCGGCGCCTGCGCCAGGCCAATCTGTTCGGGCCTGCGGGCTTCGTGTCGGCCGATGACGGCGAAGTGATCGAGTTCTCGCAGGAGGCCTTCGAGAGCAAGCCCACCCACCGCGCGCTGGCCGAACTGGGCGGGCGCACCGCCGACACGCACACCGACCACATGGTGACCGAGACGCTGATACGCGGGATGTACGACTACTGGCGCAAGGTGATGCAGTCATGAGCGCGCTGAGCTTCGAGGAGTACCTGGGCATCCAGCAGCTGTATGCCGACTACGCGCGCGCCGTGGACAGCGCCGACTGGGACCGCTGGGTCGATCTCTTCGTCGACGACTGCATCTACCGCATCCAGCCGCGCGAGAACCACGAACGCGGGTTTCCGCTGGCCACGCTGTCCTTTGACAGCAAGGGCATGCTGCGCGATCGGGCCTATGGCATCAGCGAGACGCTGTTTCATGACCCCTATTACCAGCGGCATGTGGTGGGTGCGCCCCTGATCAACAAGACCTCCGAGGGGCGCTATGCCTGCGAAGCCAATTACGCGGTGTTTCGAACCAAGCTGTCGCAGCTGACCACGGTGTTCAATGTGGGCCGAACCCTGGACGAGATCGTCGCCACCCCCGAGGGCCTGCGCTTCAAGAGCCGGCTGGTGGTGTACGACAGCGAGATGATTCCGAACTCGCTGATTTATCCGATTTGAGTTACCTCCCCTTGCCCGCCTGAGCACGCCTATCGCTCATCCTTAGCAGCTCTGCCGTTTTATGATCGGCCGGTTCACTTCAGGACCGTGCCGTGCTCCCCTCCTCCAAGACCCTCCATCACGCTGTCCGCGCCTTCCTGCTGGCGGCGCTCACCATCGCCGCTGCGGCTGCGTCCCCGATCACGGGCCGCGTCGTCGGCGTCTCCGATGGCGACACCGTCACCGTGCTGGACGCCAGCAAGCGCACCCACAAGATCCGCCTGCTGGGCATCGACTCCCCCGAGAAAAGCCAGGCCTTCGGCGAACGGGCTAAGCAATCGCTGAGCGACCTGGTGTTCAACAAGCAGGTGACGGTGCAAGGCAGCAAGCAGGACCGCTACGGCCGCGACCTGGGCAAGATCGTGCTGGACGGTCAAGACATCAACCTCGAGCAGATCCGCCGGGGCATGGCTTGGCACTACAAGCAGTACGCCCGCGATCAGGCCCCCGAAGACCGCCAGGCCTACGCCGATGCGGAATCCACGGCGCGCCAGAACCGCGTCGGCCTATGGCAAGACAGCCAGCCCGTGCCGCCCTGGTCCTACCGGCGCGCCGCCAAGGAACAGGCCCAAACGCCCCGCTAAACGGGCGGCGGTGCGCGGGACCCTGCCCGCGCCTCAGACCAGCAGCAAGAACCCGTTGAGGGTCGCCAGGCTGCCCAGGACCCCCAAGATCAAGGCGCCGCCGAACAGCACCGGAGTGCCGGCAATGATCGCCACCGAGGTCAGCACGATCGCGATCTGCAGCAGCGCCTCGGCGTAATCGAACCAGGGGTCACGCTGCATGGCCACTTCGCGCTCATGCTCGTGCATCCGGGCCCGGGCCATCAGCTCCTTCTTGCCCTCCCCCGTCTCGGGCTCGGACTCGTAGCGTTTGACGTTGCGGTCGTAATCGGCGAGCCGCTCCTCCATATAGGCGCGCGTCGGCGCCGGTAGCTGGGGATGCGTGAGCTGGGCCCGCAGGCCGTCGGCCGCGATCTTGTACTCGGTCTGGCGGATGTTCTTGGCCTGATAGAAGGCGTAGGCATTGGCCGCCAGCAGGTTGTGATGGGCCGCGTCCTTGGCCGCATTGCCCCCGCCCAGACTGGCCACGGCCAGGATCATCGCCAGCAAGGACACCAGCAGCGCAGCGCGCCGGTGCTTGGGATCCTTGGGTTCTTCCGGAAGTTCGATGTCGTCGGCTGCGCTCATGGGCGTCTCCTTGTCGTTGTGCGGGCGAACGCCCGTAACCCCCCAATTTAGCGGCTCGCGCTAGCAGACCACCCCCCACCGCGTCAAAAAACGAAAGTTACGAATTTAAGTTTTTCGTATATTTTTTGTTGACATTGAACACTTTGAAACTATTATTCAGCTTGTCGACAGCAATTAGTACCTTTTTCTGTAGCCAAGGACCGCCCCATGCAGTACCGCCCCCTCCCCGCTCGCTACTCTCCCGCCTTCGCTCCCCGCCGCCTGATCGCCCTGGCGGCCGCCGCCGTGCTGGCCGGTTGCGCCAGCGTCACCCCCAAGCCGCTGGACGCTGAGGCCGCCCACACCACCAACCGCGCCGACGCGGTGGCCCTGCGGGCCGACGTGCCGCCCATCACCGCCCCCCTCACCCTGGAAGAAGCTCTGGCCCGCGCGCTCAAGTACAACCTGGACCGCCGCGTCAAACAGATGGAGGAATCCATCGCGCTCAAGCAGCTGGACCTGTCCTACTACGACATGCTCCCGCGTCTGGCTGCGCAGTCGGCCCTCACCTCGCGCAACAACGACCGCATCAGCCTCAGCCGCGACGCCGCCAACGGCAACCCGTCCACCTCGCGCTTCATCTCGCAGGACCGCACCCATACCGCCTCACAGCTTGAACTCAGCTGGAGCCTGCTCGACCTCGGCCTGGGCTACTACAACAGCCAGCAGCAGGGGGACCGCTTCCAGATCGCGCTGGAAAAGCGCCGCAAGGCCATGCACCTGCTCGCACAAGACGTGCGCATCGCCTTCTGGCGCGCGGCCAGCGCCCAATCCCTGCAGGAGCGCGTGCGCGCCACGGTGCGCATGGCAAACGAGGCACTGGCCGATGCTCGCCGCTCCGAAGACGCCCGCCTGCGCAACCCGGCCGACGCCCTGCGCTACCAGCGCCAGGTTCAGGAAAACCTGCGCCTGCTCGAAGCCATCGCCCAGGAGCTCTCGGTGGCCCAGATCGAACTGGCCTGGCTGATCAACGCGCCCATGGGTCAGTCGCTGCAGGTGATCGAGCCGGCCGATGACACCACCAACGTGCACGTGCTGAAGCTGCCCATCGAGCAACTCGAAGAGACCGCGCTGCGCCAGAGCGCCGACCTGCGCGAGCAGCACTACAACACCCGCATCGCTCGCCTGGAGGCCCGCAAGACGCTGGTCCGGCTGTTCCCCAACATCGGATTCAGCTACAGCCTCAACTACGACACCGACAACTATCTCGTCAACAGCCGCTGGAACGAGGCCGGCCTACAGCTGTCCTTCAACCTCATGAACCTGGCCACGGCCGAAGGGCAAAAGAAGCTGGCCGAGGCCGGCATCAAGCTGGCCGACCAGCGCCGCCTGACCGCCCACATGGCTGTACTCGCGCAGGTGCACCTGGCCCGGCTGCAGTGGGACAACGCCCTGCGCCAGCAAGAGCGCAACCGCGACATCCACGACACCGACCGTCGCCTGGCCGAACTCATTGCCGCCCGCGAGGGCGTCCAGATGCAAAGCAAGCTCGACCGCGTCAGCGCTGAGACCGGCGCCATCCTCAGCCTGCTGCGTCACTACCAGTCAGTGGCCCAGGTCCATGCGGCCGAGGCGCGGCTGGAGGCCTCGCTGGGCCTGGATCCCGTGATCGGCAGCGTCGACACCCTGGCACTGCCCGAGCTCGCCAGCCAGCTGCGCAAAGGCCGTCGCTGGGATCTCGGCCCCACCCCCACTCCAGCCCCCGCAACCCGCCGCGAGCCATCGCGTGACGGCGTCGAGGCCGTGTCCGAGAACGCTGCGCCCGCTGTGCCCGCGGCACCTACTGTGCCCGCCGCCTTGGCCGACGCTGCGGCCGTCCCGTCGGGCGAAGGGGGCTGACCATGCGAGGCTGCGCGCTGCCCACCTTCATCACCTTCCTGGTGGCCACGCTCGTCGTCGGCCTCGGCGGTCGCTCAGTGATGGCCCAGACCCCAGAGATCGATCGCCTGCGTGTGCGTACCCTGGCGGCGCCTTCGCTCGCTGCCGTGACGCAGGCCGATCCGCCACCGGGGGCGCGCATGGACAGCGCCCCCCTGGCGCGGCAGGCCCTGCGCGCGCAATTGATGCCGCGCCGCTACACCACGCTCGCGGCCGAAATCGGCGCCAAGATCAACCGACTGCCGGTGCCTGAGGGCAGCAGCTTTCGCGCGGGCCAGGTGCTGGTCAACTTCGACTGCAGCGTGCAGCAGGCCCTGCTGCAAAAAAACCAGGCCGAGTTGCAGGCCACCGAAAAAACCGCCGAGGCCAACGAGGCGCTGCAAAAACTCAATGCGGTGGGCATGGTCGAACTCGAGCTGTCGCAAGTCGCGGTGCGCAAGGCGCGCGCCGAACTGGGCAGCCAGCAAGCGGTCTTGGACAAGTGCACCATCGTCGCGCCGTTTTCGGGCCGTGTCGCCGAACAAAGGGCGCGCGAGCAGCAGTTTCTCCAGGCGGGCCAGCCGGTGCTGGACATCCTGGACGACAGCGTGCTGGAGCTGGAATTCATCGTGCCCTCGACCTGGCTGGCCTGGCTGCGGGTGGGCGGCGAATTCAAGGTCGCCATCGACGAAACCGGCAAGACCTACCCCGCGCGCCTCACGCGCCTGGCGGCACGCATCGATCCGGTCAGTCAATCGCTCAAGGTGGGCGCAGCCATCCACGGGCGCTTTCCGGAGCTTCTGGCGGGCATGAGCGGGCGCGTGGACATCTCGCCGCCTCCAGGCCGATAGAGGGCTGCCGCCACAGCCTGCGTCTTCAACCCCATCAAGGAATCTTCCATGACTTTCCTCCACGCGCTGTCAGGCAGTTCCCGTCCCTCCGGGCCCCGTCACCGCATCGTGCCCGGCGTGCCGCGGCCGCTCGCGCTGGAGGCGCGCTTCATGTTTGATGGTGCGGCGGCAGCCGAGGCGGTGGATGCAGTCGCAGAGCATTCAGATCATTGCGACGAGGGCTTGCAGCCTCTGACCTCGCCCCGCATCACTCAGGCCTATGCCGTCGACACCGACGAAACACCGGGCACGTTTAACCAGAACTCGCACACCTTCACGAACGACGCCATCGAGGTCAAGTCCATTGAGGTGGACACCACGCCAGGAAGCGGATTCGGTAACGACATCCTCGCCTCGATCACCCGGGTAATCAACGGGAACGACACGACGTATTTCGGCTGGATCAGCCGACAAATCAAAGACGGAAGTGAGACCCAGGGCCTGTACTTCTGGACTGATAAGTCCTTCACCAGTGCGCAAGCGGCGCTCGATGGCTACAAGGACCAGAGCAAGGATCCCGACAAAAACAACCAAGCGTTCATCCTGGCTCTGGGGACAAAATGGGAAGGCGAGGCCCGCAGCTTCACAGAGAAGAGCTCCTCGGATATCAAAACCAAAGACTGGGAGACGGACGCGTGCGACGAGCCGGATAACCGCGCGCCGACGGCCAGCAACGACGCCGCATCGGGCGACGAAGACACCCCCCTCTCCGGGAACGTCTTGGCGAACGACACCGATCCGGACGGCGATACGCTCACCGTCACAGGCTTTGCCGTCATCAATGAATTCAACGGATCGGTCATACAAGGTCAGTTAGGCACGCCCTTGGAAATTGAAGGCACAGGGAGCTTCATCCTGAATGCCAACGGCGACTACACGTTCACGCCGCTGGCCAACTACAACGGCACGGTGCCCACGATCACCTACACAGTATCCGACGGCAATCTGACCCACAGTGCCAGACTGACATTGGAAGTGACGCCACCACCCCCAGAACCTCTGGTGGTTCCTCCTCCACCCCCTCCCCCCGTCATAGAGCCACCAACAACCGCCCCCCCTTTCATGGAGTCATCCGGCGGTGGCGGTAGCGGCGGCGCAGCCGCCGCCCAGCCCAACTTCGTACCCATGGCCCGTCCCGCTGGGGGGCATAAGCTGCTCGTGCAAACGTCCAACCCAGACTTCGAGGTGGAGCCCCATATGGAGGGAACCCGGTTGCAGCGCTTTGACTCCGCCATTCGACCGCTTCAGTACGGCACCGCGGTGGCCCCTGACCACCTGATCGAACCACCCACCCGGCACGTGCACCACATCGACACCCACACCGACGCCCCCGACAACGACTGGCGGGCCGTGGTCCATCCGGACACCCGCAGCCAACTCGCGGTGTGGCGCGGCATACCCGATCAAAGGGTCGACACAGACGAGGTCGCGTATGTGAGCGTCCCCTGGGACAGCTTCTCTCACACGCACTCCGATGCGCAGGTCACGCTCGACGCCACGCTGGCCGATGGCAGCCCGCTGCCCCTCTGGATGAACCTGGACGCCCGCGCCGGCGTATTTGAACTGGTGCCGCCGCCCGGGCTCGAGACCGAACTGGCCATCCGGCTGATCGCCCGCGACGCCGAGGGGCGCGAAGCTGCCACCCTGTTTCGGATTCAGGTGGGCGAACGCGCACGCGTCCTGAACGATGGCGCCGCGCCCACCGGGCGTGCCGGTTTGAGCGAGCAGCTGCGCGAGGCCACACGCCAAAGCGCCACGTCCCGACTTGCGCTGCCCCCGCAGTACATGACGGCGCCCACGCCCCACTTCGCCTCACACCCGTCCTGATCGTCCCAGCCACTCACCGAATGGCGCTGCAGTATGAACGCCACCCTCCCCCCTAGCGGCACCGCCTCCCCGGCGGTGCACGCCGACCTGTCCGAGCCCCTGCTCTCCTTGCTGGATCTGATGGATCTGGCCACGCGAGCGCGCGCCGCCACCTCGCTGGCGCAACTGCGCTTCCTGCTGGTGAACGACACCCACGCGCTCACGCCCTATCGCCAGTCGGCGCTGTGGCTCACGCAGGGCGGCGTGAGCGCGCTCTCGGGTGTGGTGCAGGTCGAAGCCAATGCGCCTTATGTGCACTGGCTCGATGCCCTGATCCGCCACTGCCATGCCCACATGCCCGACTCCGGGCCCATCGACGTGCAGGCCTTGCCCGCGCCCCTGGCCACCCCCTGGTCGGACTGGCTGCCCGCACACGCACACTTTCTGCGGCTGGACCGCTCACACGCGGGCGATACCCCCATCGGCGCCCTGCTCCTGGCCCGCGACACGCCCTGGACCGCGCGCGAAACACGCCTGCTGGACGAATGGTCGGACACCTGGTCGCATGCCTGGGCCTGCATGCGACGGCCCGCTGGCTGGCGCTGGCCGTGGGCCCGTGATGCCCGTGCACAGAGGCCTGCCGACGCGTCCGCCGATGCGATCTCAAATCGCCGGCCGCTATGGAAACGCTGGGGGTGGGCCGCTGCGTTGGTCGCGGTGATGGCCGTGCCGGTGCGCCTGACCGTGCTGGCACCCGGCGAGTTGGTTCCGGCGCGTCCCGAGGTCGTGCGCGCACCGCTCGATGGCGTGGTCGCTCAGTTCCATGTGCAGCCGAATCAACAGGTGCGCAAAGGCCAGCCCCTGTTTGCCTTCGATCCCGCCTTGATCGGCAACCGTCTGGACGTGGCGCGCCAGGCCCTGGCCACCGCCGAAGCCGAATACCGACAGGTCGGACAACAGGCCCTGGCCGACGCCAAGTCCAAGACCCTGCTGGCCGGTCTGGTTGGACGCATCGAAGAAAAACGCGCCGAGGCCCGCTACCTCGAAGACCAGCTCACACGCGCGCAGGTGGTCGCGCCGCGCGATGGCGTGGTGCTGTTTGACGATCCCACCGAATGGATCGGGCGCCCCGTCACCGTCGGCGAACGCATCTTGCGCGTGGCCGCCCTGGACGATGTCGAAGTGGAGGCCTGGGTCAGCGTGGCCGACGCCATCCCGCTGCCGTCCGATGCCGGTGTGTCGCTGCACCTGAACGCCAATCCGCTGGCGCCCGTGCAGGCGCGTGTGCGCTACCTGGCGCATGACGCGGTCGAGCGCCCCGACGGCAGCTACGCGTATCGCCTGCGCGCCACGCTCACCGAGCCCACATCGCACCGCGTCGGCCTCAAGGGCAGCGTGCGCGTGAGTGGCGAGTGGGTGCCCCTGGGCTATTGGTTGCTGCGCCGGCCCTGGGCCAGCGTGCGCAGCGTTCTGGCGTGGTAGGGGGCGACCTCATGGACCTGCCCCCTCTTCGCGACGAACTGGACCTGATGCCCGGCCCACGTCTGGCCGACGGCCAGCCTTCGTGGACGCTGCATGACCCGGTGCGTCACCAATACTTCCGCATCGACTGGCTCACCTTTGAAATCCTCTGTCGCTGGTCATTGGGCGATCCGCATGCCATCGCGCAGAGCATCGCCACCCGCACCACCCTCCAGCCCAGCGCGGACGATGTTCAGCAAGTGCTCGACTTCCTCACGCACAACCAACTCGTGCACCTGCGCGGACCCGGCAGCGCCCAGCGCCTGGCCCAACACCTGCAGGCGCGCCAGGGCACGCCGCTCAAGCAACTGCTACATCACTACCTTTTTTTCCGAGTGCCGCTGCTGCGGCCCGATGCCTGGCTGCAGCGATGGGTCGGCCCGGTGCGCTCGGTGTTTGTCTCGCGCGGCTTCGCCCTGGCCACGGCGCTGGCCTTCCTCACCAGCCTGATCCTGGTCGCGCGCAGCTGGGACAGTTTCATGACCACGCTGGTCAACACCTTCAACCTCGAAGGCCTGGCCGCCTATGGCGTGGCCTTGATCGGCGTGAAGCTGTTGCACGAACTGGGGCACGCCTTCACCGCCCGCCACCACGGCTGCCGCGTGCCCGCCATGGGCGTGGCCTTTCTCGTGTTGTGGCCCATGGCCTATACCGACACCACCGAAACCTGGCGCCTGACTGATCGCTTCAAGCGCCTGCAGGTGGCGGCCGCCGGCATCGCCACCGAGCTGGTTGTGGCGGTCTGGGCTACCTTTCTCTGGGCGCTGCTGTCCGAGGGCACGCTACGCGGCGCCATGTTTGTATTGGCCACCACCAGCTGGGTGGCCACGCTGGTGATCAACGCCAGCCCCTTCATGCGCTTTGACGGCTACTTCATCCTTTGCGACGCGCTGGATATGCCCAATCTGCACGAACGCAGTTTCGCGCTGGCACGCTGGAAGCTGCGCGAATGGCTGTTCGCGCTGCACGCGCCGCCGCCGGAGCACTTCGCGCCACGCAAGCAGGCGGCCCTCATCGCCTTTGCCTGGGTGGTCTGGCTCTATCGCCTGATCGTCTTCCTGGGCATTGCGGTGCTGGTCTATCACTTCTTCATCAAGCTGGTGGGCGTTCTCCTGTTCGTGGTGGAGATTGCCTGGTTCATCGCGCTGCCGGTGTGGCGTGAGGTGAAGGCGTGGTTCGGTCTGCGCGCGCAGATTCGCCAGCGCGCTGCCAGCCGCCGCCGTGCCGCCGGGGTGGCGGGCGTCGTGATGGTGGGTGCGGCTCTGACACTGGTACCCTGGCCCGGACGCGTCACGGCCAGTGGCTGGCTGCGACCCGCGCAGGTCTGGCCGCTGTACGCGCCGGCCGCCTCACAGCTGCAGGCCCTGCACCACGCCGAGGGCGAGCGGATTCCGCTGGGTGTGCAGGTGCTGCGCCTGGCGTCGCCCGCGCTCGAGAGTCGGCACGAGATCGTACAAGCCCGCTCGCAGCGTTTGGGCTGGCAAGCCGCCACCGCGCCCTTGTCCGAAGAAGCGCGCAGCCGCTGGCAGGTCTCGCAAGAAGAATGGGTCACCAGTCAGACCGAACAAGCCAGCCTGCATGCTGAGCGCGAGCAGCTCGCACCCGTCGCACCCTTTGACGCGACGCTGCGCGATCTCACCCCCGACCTGCGCCCGGGCCATTGGCTGCCCGCGCGCGAGCGTCTGGCCACCCTGGTGGGGGATGGGCCCATGGTGGTCGAGACCTACCTGGACGAACACGCCGCCCGCCGCGTGCGTGCAGGCGACCGCGGCCTGTTCCTCACGGATGGCGGCGAGGGGCCGGCCCTGCGCTTGACGGTGCTAGAGGTCGACGCCGATGCTTCGCGCCAACTGGCACACGGCATGCTGTCCGCCCAGGCCGGTGGCGACGTGCTCACGCGCGATCGCAAGGGGCAGCGTGTGCCCGAACACGCGGTCTACCGCGTGGTGCTGCGGGTCGACTCGTCGCCCGAGGCCCTGGCCGGTCGGGCCTGGCGCGGGCGGGTCGTGATCCGCGCCGAGGGCGAGCCCTTGGCCGGCCGCTACCTGCGACAGGCGCTCACCGTACTGGTGCGCGAGACGGGGATGTGAGGGCGGATTTTTCTGGCACCATCGCGCTCCCGCTTGGTGCCCGAAGTCCCCATGTCCGACCCCACTGCCTTTTTGCAAGACGCCCTGGCCCGCCAGCGCGCCGCCGTCCGTGCCACCCCCGTCCCGGGCGAAGCCGCGCGCCGCGCTGACCTGCAGACGCTCAAGCGCTTCGTGCGCGAAAACGCCGACGCTTTGTGCGAGGCGATCTCGCGTGATTACGGCCATCGATCCACGCATGAAACTCGACTGGCCGAGGTGCTGCCCGTGCTGCAGGAAATCGACCACGCCCTGAAACATCTGCGCGGCTGGATGAAGGTGCAGCGGCGCGGCATCGACCGCCTGACCTTCGGGCTGGCGAGTAATGCGGTCATCCCGCAGCCCCTGGGGGTGGTGGGCGTCATCGTCCCCTGGAACTTCCCGCTCAATCTGAGCATCGTGCCCTTGGTGGCGATCTTTGCGGCGGGCAACCGCGCGATGGTCAAACTCAGCGAGCACTCGCAGCATCTGGCAGCGCTCTTGATTGAGCGTATGCCCGCCTACCTCCCGCCCGAGAAGCTGCAGTTCTTCGACGAGAGCGGCGAGGTCGGCGTGGCGTTTTCCAAGCTGCCGTTTGACCATCTTTTATTCACCGGCTCGGGCGCCACAGGCCGCGCGGTGATGGCAGCGGCTGCCGCCAACCTGTGCCCCGTCACCCTGGAGCTGGGCGGGCGCTCACCGGCCCTGGTCTGCGACGACTTCGATCTGCGCACCGCGGCCGAACGCATCCTGTATGCCAAGTGCCTGAACGCCGGTCAGATCTGCATCACCGTGGACCATGTCTTCGTGCCGCGTGCGCGCCTGCAGGACTTCATCGAACTGGCCCGGCGCATCGTGCCCGCGCGCTATGCCGACCTGGCCAGCCCGGACTACACGTCCATCATTCACGCCAGCGCCTACCAGCGCCTCACGCGCGCGTTGGATGCGGCGCAGGCGCAAGGCGCGACCGTGATCCCGCTGCTCCCCGGCCCTGCGCGCGACGACGTCGCGCACCGTCTGGCGCCCCACCTCGTGATCGGCGCACCCGCCGACAGCGAGCTGATGCAGCGCGAGATCTTCGGGCCGATCCTGCCGGTGATGGCGTACGACAGCGTGGACGAAGTGATTGCCGCGATCAACGACGGCCCACGCCCGCTGGCCTTCTACCCGTTCACACACGACCGCGCGCGCCTAGCGCACCTGCTCGATCAGGTGATGTCGGGTGGCGTGAGCGTCAACGACGTGCTCCTGCACGTAGCCCAGGCCGACCTGCCCTTTGGCGGCGTGGGCGAATCGGGCATGGGGCATTACCACGGGCGCGAGGGCTTCGAGACCTTCTCCAAGCTGCGCCCGGTCTTTCACCAAAGCCGCTTGGCGTTCACGCACCTGCTGTATCCGCCGTACGG
>Ga0315899_10004170_pt1 | contig 15627 bp, 17 predicted proteins | sample LakEriMetagenome_2_FD_203518 | JGI IMG/M metagenome (GOLD analysis project Ga0315899, IMG submission 203518) | Freshwater fungal communities from buoy surface, Lake Erie, Ohio, United States - Buoy 4 MA112 | ecosystem: Environmental > Aquatic > Freshwater > Lake | place: USA: Lake Erie, Ohio... | reverse complement strand
GCAGACCTGGGAGGAGTGAGCCGAATTTCGCCGGACTCCTCGATTTTCTCAAAATTACTCCTACAGCCCTCCGTGTGCGGATTGTTACCGTTCTGTGTAAGTTTTTTAAATTTTTTGGACGTCAGACCTACGTCCAAGAAACACCGGAACACCTCGTTGACCTCCGTGTGTAGTAAAGCCTGATTGGGCCGATGGAGAAAGCACACCCGCCGGAGGTACTGCTGTGCGGGCAAGCTCTTTTCCTTGTGGCCGCAGTGCTGGCTGGGTTGCCCATCGGCGTCGTCTCCGGGCCTCTGGACCCTCCTTCATGCTGGCCTGGAAGCTATGCAAGGGGTGTCGTGAGGTTCTGTGCGCTTGATGCTGTTTGGCGCACTGTGGTGCTGCTTCCTGTCTCGATATGTCGCTGCAGCTCTGCCCTTTTCTCTTTTAGAATAAGGGAAGGCATGTTGCGCAAAGATGAATCGTGAGTATACTCACTCTGGTGTCGACCGGACCTGCGCGTCCTCCGCGCTGTTCCGTTCTTTGCACCTCTGCACTGCTACAGTACCTGGGTTGGCAAAGTCCCCGACGCAGGCAACGACAACCAAGGATACAGAGACGGCGTTGGAACATCAGCAACGTTTGCGGGCCCCTTCGGTGCGCGTCCATGTCCGCTTGTCTGGCCGAGCCTTGAGAGCACTCTGGTGTGAACATGCTCTTGCCGCCCTGACCACTCTACACTGTCGACAGGAATGGCGGCTGACCTTAGTAGCAATCAGCTCTTCGTCTCAGAGAGCAGGGGCCACCGCATTCGCAAAATCGACTTTGGGGGTGTCAAACCAAGTGTTTCCACTCTGGCAGGGCCGACATGTGTGTCCGGCGACCTGACGTGTGCACCCGCCTGCTTGAGTGCAGAATGTTGTCAGAAACGAGATATTCGCAGCATTGGGGTCGCAGAGTTTACGTGCAATTGGGGTTCAAGGTCGAGAATCGGGTATGAAACGTGCGTTATGTATCCTCGAAATGCATGCAGTTGCATATGCATGCATGCGCCCGCGCATGTGCATTCTGAGCACGGAGAAAGTCACCGACCTGACTGAACTGTGGCTGTTTATTACAGTGGCGATACAGCGGGGTACTCGAATGGACCTTCTACAGCATCTTACTTCAATACACCACGGGGTCTGTCGATCGATCCTGTAATCTCGACCCTGGCTGTGGCGGACTCTGGCAACCACGCCATCCGCCTAGTCAACACGGCTACGGGAGAAACCAGCACGCTTGCTGGAGCGGATCCATCTAGCCCGGGCTCAGGCAGCGTTGATGGAACTGGCACCATCGCTCGATTTATGGAGCCCTACGACGTCGCGTTTGCTCCCAATGGCGACCTTTTGGTCGCAGACTATGGAAACGCAAAGCTCCGGCTCATCACGAAGCAGGGTCCCAACTATGCAGTGTCGACGATAATCACATTTTCCAGTGGCGGGAGCCCGAGAGGCGTAGTAGTGAGCCCCGACGGAACCTTTGCGCTTGTATCTCAGGCTACGGATGTCATTAGCAAAATCACCAATTTTCAGTCTCTATCACCTTCCATGGTGCAGTTGGCAGCCCTTCCCCGCATCCAAGAATCCGGCGGTATATTTCAGGTTCCGGTGGGCCTGAGAATCACTCCTGATGGAAATGACGTGCTCATAGCAGGACTCGCTTCACACCGCGTCCATAAAATGAGGTCAACTCTCACGAAGGATTGCCCGCTCCAGCTGTTCTGTGTATGCCACCGCGTGCGAGCGTGCTTGCATGTCAGCACACAAACGCAACACACTCACAAATGGATGCATGCATAATTAATACACATCAGCCTTGCGGATCCCTTTTCGGTAACTACTTTGATAGGAGGAACTCCTGGATACACTGACGGATATTTGCAGCTCATTCCGTCTCCTTTCACCTTGTGCGCGGGCGAAGGCGCCATCTGCGGTAAGCAGTATGCCACTGTAATCTAGATGTGCATGCGCCCGAGGGAGTGCAGATTTGATTCGCTGTCACCTTACCACGTGCGGCATACGTCTATAGAATGCAGTAAGAATATTCGCTACGGCACTTCGGCTGGCGATCGCTGGACGTTTATGTCGCCAACGACTCTCTACAGCGGGGTGCTGGGACGCATATGCTCCGCAGATTCGTTTGGATTCGACCCTGCGCCCGGCGCCCAGAAAATCTGCGAATGTAGCACGCCATCAGTCCAGTTCAAAGCACCCGCGGACTTCGAAGTGCTTAACGACGTGGTGTTGATTGCCGATGCGGACAACAATGCTATTCGGAGCTTTGCCCTTGAGTGTGCTGAATGCCCTGCTGGGTCGTACAGCAGATTGTCAGGGCAAACGTCCTGCATGTTGTGTCCCACGCACATGACCTCGCCTTTGAACAGCACAAGTGAGAGCCAATGCCAGTGTAGGCCCGGATACACCAAAGGGCCCTCTGGAAATGATTGTACAGCGTGCACTGCCGGCAAGTACAAGGTCTTCACCAGTCTTGTGTTGAGAAAGAGAGAGGAAAAGGAGCGCGCGTGCTTGTGGACGCGTCACGCACGCACGCCAACGCGCTCACAAAGTCTCTCTCGCCTCGCCCCACTCGATCTCGAATCGCCAATGCGACAAAATCACAAAACGCAACAGGTACAAGTGCAAGCGCATTACTTGCTAGCATTTGATCTTTTCATATACCTACCAGGAACAAGTTCATGTTCACCCCACACGCACTTCGCAGGCACTGGACCTGATACAGCACATACATGGGACACAGGAAGTGTCGGGCGAAGACAAGTGCTCAGATTGTCCAGCCGGCAAGTTTGGCATCGCGACAGGCGGCATGGTTGCATCACAGGCTTGCATTCCGTGTAGGACTAAGTGCGATCAAGGCCAGTTTTTGACCGCATGCACCAGCTTGCTAAAAGACTCAACGTGCACGCCGTGGACTCGGTGCGAGAAAGGTTACAAAGTCATGCGGCCTGCTTCCTCCACAGCAGATACTCTCTGCAAATACTGCGGCGATGAAATTAAGCCCATTAATTCTATCTTCACTACTTCGGGTGACTGTACCTGGACGTGCTTCGACGAGGTGACCCTACATCTTGTATAGCACTTATGTTTTCTTGGCTGTTCATTCTTTCTTCTACTTTGTCTTTAGTTCTTTTCAATTTTTTTTAAAAGTAGGATCGTTGAAGTCTTGCGGATGATCAAACGATACAGTAAGTGAATCCCAAATGTATTCATTTCAGTTCCTTTTATTGATGATTTGTCCTCTCTGTCTTTCTCTCTCTCTCTCTCTCTCACTCTCTCTCTCTCTTTCTCTCTCTCTCTCTCTCTCTCTCTCTCTATCTCTCTCTCTCTCTCTCTCTTTCTCTCTCTCTCTCTCTTTCTCTCTCTCTCTCTCTCTCTTTCTCTCTCTCTCTCCTTCCCGTTAGTAGTGCGTGGACGGCACAGTAGAACACCATTTAAGCCGCGTCTCAAAGCACTCTATAGCACACATGCCGGCGTTTTCCCTCCACTCGGTGCACGTCCTATTCTAGGTCCACCACTAACTAATCTAGGTCCACCACTAACTAACATCATCTTTCCTGTAACCTGTTTGCTCACTCGCTCACATTCGCTCCTTCTAGTACACTGAGGTCGACGACAGCAAAGGCGGAAAGGTGTGCAAGCTGGTCCAGAAAATGGGCACGCTGAATTGGATCGCAATTATTATTTCTTCAATCGCCTTCGGCATGGTCAGCTGTTGCATGTGTTGCGGCTACTGGTGCGTGTGACTACGTGTGTGTGTGTGTGTGTGTGTGTGTGTGTGTGTGCGTGCGTGCGTGTGCGCATGAGGTAAATGTGCGTAGTTCTGAGTCCAGCATCAGAAAGACTCCAAACGCAACGATCGGGGATGAGATTGAGGAAAGACGAGATCAAACTGAACTTTATCTGGTTGTATGTGTCTGTGTCTGTGTCTGTGCCTGTGACTTCCTGTGCCTGCCCAGGTATCTGCGAAAGAAGCGAGTGCAGAACTTCAGTGAAGCCAAGGCCGTGCTGGTCGCAAAGGTTTCAGTCTTTGGAGGCTCGTGTTTGCGCGGCCGTATGTGTGCGTGTGTGCATGAGTCCGTGTGGGGACGTGGGTGTGCATATGTACCTGTCTCATTCGTGCCTACGCTTGAACAGGTTGTACTATTTAGGTGCACTTTTTTCGCACGAGTCCTGAGCGTACTCGTGATGCGATGCATTTGCAGTGCACAGAAGTGTGATGCGATGCATATTCAGTGCACATGGCTCCCTTTTGATCACCTTTATCGTTCTGCACCATCCCGCGCTCGTTAGGCGGGAAAAATTGGGCGCTCCATCCTCTCTCGCTTGGTTGCCAAGAGGTTTTCTGGACTCTCGGGATCTGACCTTGAAGATGCAATTGGAAAGGCCTTTGCGCAGTTCGACAGCGACAGCTCCAACGCAATCGACAGGTGCTCTTTCCCATCTAGCGCATCGCACTTACAAGAGGGAGAGCCTGCTCGCCGGGGAAGACGCCACAGCGCGATGATGACGTCGTGTGCGCGTGCAGGGAAGAATTTGGTCAGGCCATGCGTACCCTTGGCCTGAGACTAGGAAAAGAAGAGCTCAACCTGCTGTTCAATGAGTATGACAAGGATGGCAATGGAGCCATCGATTCGGCAGAGTTTACGGACTTGGTGAAAATTTCAATGAAGGAACAGGGGCAACTCCCTCATATGAATGACAGTGAATCTGCAAAGATAAAATTCAATTCCGCCCAGTCATTCAGGTGCGTGCGTACGTACACACACACACACATGCACACACATGCACACACATGCACACACACACATGCACGCATGCATATTCCCAAACAGGAGAAACTTTTTGAAGCGCACCAACTCAAATTACTGCGATGACGCGGAGGTTCACGTTTCCGCCACGATCACGTCCTTTGCTGTTGGTCTCTCCCTGTGCCTGTCGTTTCTCTCTCCACAGATCTCTGCTCTCAAGCCTTAAGTCAGCACTCACATTCTTGTGATAGCGCTCGTGCAATGGCTTCCCTCTTGCACTGTGAAAACCACTAACTCCTTCACCTAAACCCTTGCTTTCCGCTTGCCCATCTCTTGTTCCTGCCACGCGCATCGTACCAATGACAATCCATGTTCCAAGTTGAGTCGTCACGCATCCGCCTCATATGTACAGTCCATGTTGAGTGGTGACACATCCGCCTCATATGTACACTTATCACCAAAAATCTTTCGCTTTCCCTCTCTCTTGCTTTTTCTAGCTCTTGTTTTATATCTGTCGTTACCTGCAAACACCACACACACACACGTGCACGCGCACGCAGAAAAACACGAGTCTCAGAAACCCAGTCCTGCCATTGGTGCTGCAGTGGCTGCCAAAGCCAGGCCAACGACTGTTGATCTTACTGCGAAGCCCAAGAAAGATGACAGCGCAGGGTACACCGACATGGAGCAAGGACTTGATTCACCTGCCATTGATGCAAAAGCAAAGGCTCCTCCTAGCGGGCATGGAGAAGTTGCCGTCACGAGCGAGACGCAGCCTGCAACCTTCATGCTGCCAGCTGCCGGCGGATTGCGTCTTTCACTGATCCATCACCACCCGCTCCACACGCAACGCTGTTACCGCGGTTTCATCAATGAGGAATCGAGTCTGAGTCCACGTGAACAAGTGGCTCAAAAAATCGAGCATTTGGATTATCAGCTTTCAATATTGGCGTTGCAAAAGATAAATCATCCGTATGCAAGGTTGGCGTTGCAAAATACGAAGGCCTTTCCACGGATGACAGCGAACAGCCCTGTGTGTGGAGAAAGCTCTGATTCCATATCATTCAACAGGGACAGTCCTGTGAGTGGAAAGAGCTCTGATTCCATATCATTGAAAGCGAAGGTTTCGCGTCTTGCGAAAGAACGTGAACAACTGCATGAGAAAATCAAGCATTTGGATCATCAGCTTGCAACGTGGGAGTCGTCAAGGGAAGCTGCTCTTCCACGTCAGGGGCCATGAGTCAGGATTCCTTTTCACGAGTGCCAGCTAGCAACAGGGACAAAGTAGCGCCCTTCAAGGCGGCAATGTGACCCTTTTCTCATCCAGTCGAGTCAAGATGATCACGCCAGCGACAAACAGTACTGACAACGGCGTGTTGCTGAGCTACATGAATCTGGACGATTCGGCACTGGCACCTTCGCAACGCTGGTGCAGGCACTGTGGAAAAGCAAGTGGAGTCACGGGTCTTCTCCAGTATCCGCATTACAATGATTTATGTACACGCGTGGGCATATTTACAAGCTGAGTTGGCGCGGAAGAGAGAATGGGACGTGAGCGTGGAGGTTCATATGTGTGTGTGTGTTGAGGTCCGCTGGAGAGAGGATAGCCCGTCGCACGATACGCTCGAGCTTGAAGAATGCCGTTTTAGAGGTCATGAAAGTCGTTTTGAGGTCACAGTGTTGCAGGCTAAATGGCTAGGTCGGTTTTTGCTTGACACTTTCCCTCATGGCGATCTGTGCGTCCTTCGACGCCGCTGCCTTCTCAAGGTTGATGTTGAGCACCCCGCGCGAGTTAAACTTGTAAAAGGTGAGAATTTCTGCAAACTCGTCTTCGTCCATCGTTCCGTCGGGGCCGGCGAGCTGACAATAATAGTTGACAATAATAGTTTGTCAATGGAATGAACTAGGATGAAATTAGGCGACGCCACGCAGTCCAGATTCTGTGCCAAGGATAGCAAGCGGCACACATACACTATCGAGCTCCTCTGCCATGATGGGGTGCGCGTTGTTCACAACAATGAAACAGACCTCATTGAACATACTCATGGCGTCATGCTGCCGAATCTTGAGGGGCGTGTGCCTGAGGAGATCCAGAAATTCCTGCATGTCGAGCGACTCGTCCCCATCGATGTCAAAATGCTCGAAGACCTGCACCAGCGCCTGTTTGCGTCGCACGCGCGAATCAGGAACCATGCACTTAAATTGCACCGGAACCACGTTGGAGCAAGAAGTGCCCTTTGGACGGTGGATGTCTGTGCGTATGGACCAGTATCACGTATCACAAGCAAAGACACGACAAGATCACACGCACCTTCTTCGCGTCCTGAAAGTCTCTAAACCAAAGTTGCATGAAAATATCCATAGCTTTGTCGATCGACAGTCCGGCAGACATCCCCGGCACGTTCACAACGGACTCAGAGAGTCGCGAAGAAATCGCGGGCATATCACCAAAGCTAAAATCCGAGTCTAGCGCCGCCTGTGGGTGCGCAAGTGTGCGTTGTGGGCATCAAACTCTAGCGGATGAGCGTGACGCACGTGCCATGTGTTCACGCATGTCGGGATGAACGAGTGCATACACATATGCTTGCATGTATGTATGCTTGCATGTACGCGTGTATGTATGCTTGCATGTACGCGTGCAGCAGGAAATGCTAAAACTGCTTGATGTTTCATGCCGGCGATCATGCATGCATGCTTTTTGACTACCTTCGCGGCGGCCAAAGCATGCTCGAGCTCCACGACCTTGTCAGCACTGCCGAGCCAGGGCGCAAAAATCTGAAACGACTCGCCCCAGGTATCGCGAGGTTGCGCCTCCATCCCTGGGCTGCTGAGCTTCTTCAGCTCATGAAGCCACACCATCCAGATGCACGTCCCGCGTTCCGTCCAGCACGTCAAAATTTCAACCTGTAGAACATTTCGATCGCTCCAGTCAGACTTGAATGGAATCAGGTCCAGGTGCATGTATGGGTCGGGCTTCAGGGCTTATGTTTAGGGTTTTGGATCATCGTTCTTGACATACCATTCCGGCGCACATGCCAAAGAGTTTGACGCGCAGGTTAATTTCACTCCACTTGAGAATGGAGGCACAGAACCGCTTGATCTGTTTCTCCAAAGTAAGTGTTAGGGTTAGAAGATTGGGGGGGGGGGTATTAGTGTGGAAGCGCAATAGTTGCATGACGCTTGACACTTGCTGCACTAGGGAACAGTGCCGGGGCCCGCAATTGGGATTTTTACAGGATCTAGGGATCAGGATGTAGGCTTAAAGTTGGAAGGAAGATGGGTTGTAGAGCATTTGACCTCTTCTTGGGCCACAATGACTTTACCTAAACCCTAAAACCTACCCACTAAGCCTTAAACCCTGACCTGCTCTTCGGCAACTCGCTTTTTCTCATGCTTCTGCATCATGTAATTCCTGATCACCCTCACCTGAAAAGGAATTTGGAATTAGGCTCCACATGGGTGGATACGTACACAGATTAACCTCGTTACTGAAAGAGTACCAATGACGAACACGTTTGATCATAGAAAACCACACATAGAACGACAGCTGTACTCCGGTCTTTTGCTGAAAGCCTAAAGGCTGAAATCTTCAGCACAAGGACTACTATTACCATATTGAGGCGTGGGCGCTGCTCGGTCTCGTTGATGTAGTCCGACTTGAACTTGAAATCGATAAGCTGACCAATATACTGATAGCACGGTTTAACGGGGAGGATGGATGAGGAGAGCGGAGTGTGACAGTATGTGAGTTCCAGCGAGATGATCGCACGACGCCTGTGTGCTATGGGGTGATGAAGCTTAGAGTGTGGGCGCTTTTTTGTGCGTGTGCAAGATGCTCCCAAGGTTGCTTTGGGGATTGAATCAGGGATACGGGGGGGTTGAATTGGTTAAATTGACTTTAAACTTAGCTTGGCAGTTCCGATGCTCCATGTATATCGCACCTGTAGTGTTTCCTCGAGCGAATATGGCTCGCCATCCATGCGCTCCATGTCGAACAGCGCGTACTTTTTGACTTTTTCCCTAATTTTCTGGCGCTCCAACTCCGCTGCATCCAACCCGTCCGCCATCGCCCCAAAGCGAGCAAACTGAGGAGTAAAGAACGGGTCAGTTGCTGCATTTCAAATGCATCATTCGACATCTGTTCCGGGCAGACGGATCATCTGTGTGTGCGTGGAGAGAGAGAGAGAGAGAGAGAGAGAGAGAGAGAGAGAGAGAAATGTACCCATTTTAGAAATAGGTCCCAGTGTTCCTTGATCATTGGAATATACTTTGGGTCGAGACCCACAATTTTTGCCATGAGCGTCAGCTCATCCACACCACACAGAGTCGAGAGCGCAGTAAGAGAATCTAGTTCAATTTTGGCCCCCCTCAGAGCACCTCTTACCAACTCCCAACCAACACCTTCCCACCGTACCCCGGCCGCTCCGCGATGCCCTAACAGCAATACGCCCCACGTCCACTTATCGCCTCTGACGAGATCGAATACAAAATGGAAAATCTCGCTCGCCGGTACACCGAGAAGTGACCCGAGAATGTCGAGCCAATGACCCCATGTCCACCCATCATCTTGCTTTGCCATCCTTTCCTCCACCACAAACTTTAGCGACGCGATGTGTTTCTTGGTGAATTCGAACTTTTTGGCGCCGGGTAGCGAATCGAACATCTCCCACGTCATGCACTCAGCCACCCTGTACCTTTCGTAATCATCCTCCTCGTCGTCGTCCTTCTCAAAAAGCGAAGCAATCACAACAGCTCCAGCTTTTGCAGCTTCTGCAGCAGCCTCTGCAGAAGTGCCAGAAGCCCCCGCTCCTCCAGGAGCCCCAGCCCGTGCAACAGCCGCCCCAGCCCCTGCAATTGCAGCAACCCCCGCCCATGCTCTTTCCGGGGCTCTTACTCTTGCTTTTCCTTTCACATCAGCTTTCGCTTGCGCGTTTGCCCTAAGAGGTTGCTCAAGTACTTGCTGCGCATTGATTTCCTCAATCGGTCTCTCTTGGATCACATGCGCATCGTCTTTGCCAGGTTTGCGCACGAGTTGAGTCTCGAAAAAGTGCTTAAAGACCCCAGTCTGGATTTCATGATCCCACTCTGCGACCCATTCCAGTGCCGATTTGGCCTTGAGGTCTCGGATCACCTGTTCCGCCTCGTCTGCGCGTCGTCGCTCTTGGTCGCGCTCACCCTGCGCCTCAGCGAGCTTCTTGAGCAGGTCTTGCATTTGCAGATGTAAGGCTTCCACACGCGCACTCTGCTCATCGTCCTTTGCTTGGAGCAGCTTCTTGAGCTTTTCCTTCAAATCCCAATTTTCCATGTTTTTAAGTTTCAACACCACGTTCAGAGGCTTCAGTTGCAGATTGAGAGATTTTGTTTCCAATGATAGTTGCTCCATAAGTTTCAACGCCTCGTTCATTTCCATGTGCATGTGCTCCTCAAGCTCTTTGTATCTCACGAGCTCCGAATGCAACCAATCCATGTCGAGCTGCATGTCGGCAATCTGCTGTTGCAATTCGCTCTTTTCATGTTCGAACCTAGCGAGCTCGAGCGCTCGCTGGCGCTCCAGCGCGTCCCTGCTCGCCTGGTGCCCCATAAGCGCCGCGTGCAGCTGCTGGATCTCCGCAAGCATGTCCTGCTCTTTTCGCACTGCATAGCGAATCTCCTTCTGGTGAAACTTGCGGAGCAGGTCCCTGCTCAGCACAAAGAGCGGATGAGCGTCGTCCTGGTTCCGCGGCACTGCTCGGTCTATCCAGTCGGCAATGAGCTCAGGGTCCACCGTGCTGCACCCCTCGCCGCGCCCCGGAATTCTGAAGTCAGTGTATGCATATCGGCGATAGTCCACAGTATAGTCGATGGGCATATCAGTCTCCTTCTCGGTCAACTTCACGTCGTAGAATCGCATGGCTACTTGTGGCGTGACTGTGTTCATCGCCCGGGGACCGGGGCTTCTGCTCCTCTGCAATTCAGTGGAGAATAGTGTCGCAAATGAAGACTCCGCGCTTACACCCCCGTCCGCCGATCTGCTGCGCGAAGGTGCCCTGCGCCCTCGTAGGCGGCCAACAACAGCATCTGCAAGGGCATCTTTCGATGAGCTCCTGCTCCCGTCTGAGACGCGTGTCGCCTGAGAAGTGTGCGGGCGCCTACCAGCGTACTGGTCGTTCTCCACATTCGGGCATTCATTATCCTCTGTGTTGCTTGCTGGGTGAGCGGATTGACGTCCCGCCTCGTGTGCCCCTGGGTCTTCGAGTGCAGCAAGCGACGCCCTTTTAAGTTGCTTCTGTGGCAAATCTCCCTTGGCTTGCTCCCCGCTGGTCGCGAGGCTCTCATCGACCCTCGGCTTGTCGCCGCCGTCCGCCGCCGCCTCCTCCCGGTCGATCCCGGCGCTGTGCCTGGTCTCTGCGTCCCTGAAGCTGCCCACCAGCCCAGGGCCCAGGGAGCCGTAGTCCCACTCAAGGGAGAACGAGTATCGCCGCAGGATTCGGTCCACAGAATCTTGCTCCAGCTCCATAGGCCGGCACTGCGTGCTCACGTCGCAGAGCTGCGGACATGTCAACATGTCCACCTGGCCTGTCCCCCGGCACCCCGAGGGGGGCGTCAACGGTTGCTCCGTCGGTTTTGCGGAGAGCGACCCGGACGCACGGCGAGGCAGCTCCAGGCTGCTCTGGCTCCGCGCCGGCCCGCGCTCGTACTCTGTAAATCCCGACTCCATCGGCTTCCCCATCGCGGTGAGGGCAAAGGTCCCTCCGTGCATGGCGAGCGCGCCGTCTGCAGCGAAGACGATCCCGGACGAGACGGCCACGGAGGCGGTTTGCCGCGGCTGGACTGGCGGGAGCGCCTTTGGGGCGCGGCCCTTTTTCTTCCGGCCGCCCGCGGCCCGCTTGCCCGCCGCGGCCGTGTGCTCCCCGAGCGCCTGGCTCCGCAGTCTCGCGCGCGCCCGCTCGGCCGCCAGGAAGTCCTCAAACGAGTTCCATGGACCCTCCAAGTCGAGCATCGCAGGATCGCCAGCGAGCGGCGCCGAAACAGCCATGGAATGCAAAACTCTTTCGGTGGGCCCCGCCGGGACGCCCACCCGGTGTGGACGGTGTGGGCCAAGGGCTTGAAAGTTACGAACTTTCACCATTTGTTAACAATACGACTCAGGCGACTGCCGAAACCATGGTGCGGGCGCGGAAAGGCCCGCGCGGGCGAGTGATCGCGGTGATGGCCGGGGCGACACTTGTGGCGACGACAATGGGCGCGGGCGCGACGTACGCGTCCGCCTTCGCACCGTCCGCCGCGTCGCTCGCTGCGCTCGGCTCGTCGTGCGCGACTGACCAACGGCTTCGCGGGTTTCCGGGCTCCCGCGCGGCGGCGCGGATGATGCAGCACAGGGTGCGCCGGGCGCCTCAGGCACCCACTGGCGCGCGTGCGGCGCGCATGATGGCCGCCGCGGGTGGCAAGGGCGGCAAGCAGCGCAACGGTGGCGGCAAGCGGCGCGATGATGCAGGAGACGACAAGCCCGACGCCGACAGGTGCGGGCTCAGTTGTTTGTTTGAGCCGCCGAGATGCACATGCTGTTGCAGCCGCGCGCGTCGACTGACGCGTGGTGCGAGCGCGGTACGTGCAGGTTGTATGAGTACGTAAGCGGAGGGTTTGCTGAGAAGATGATGCCCAGTTTTGCCGAGGACAGGGAGAAGAGCTCCATGTACGAGGCATTCGACTCCGCCCTGCGGGCGTCGTCGTACAACATGTTTTGCTCTCCGCTCAAGTCAGTCAACACACCGGCCGCTTTCAAGGCAGAAATGACGGGCGACACGGGCGACACGCTCAAGTTTTCCGGCGAAGAAATTCAAGAGGACCCCGAGGAGGTGCGACGCCGGGCGCAGGAGCAGTACGCTCTACTCGACCGCCTCATCTCAGACGATCAGCGCGCCACCTCCAATGGCAACAGCAGGCTGAAGAAAATGCAGCGCAAGACGGGCAAGCTCAACCAACAGAGCGCGCCACCCACAACGCGCGAGGAGGGCGCGCGCGACGCTGGTCCTTATTTTTGTATTCAACTTTGAATCTTTTTCCAAATCATCATAAACATATTCAAATATAACATCTAATATTTCGGCAGGTACTGTACCACGAGGCGTGTTGGGACTGGAGAGGCAGAGCCAGCCAATGCAGAAGAACGCCAAGGGCAAGGCCACGAGCAAGGGCGTTTCTATGGACCTGGCTGCGCAGCTGGAAGGTATAAAACCACCACCACCACAAGGACGCACACGCACATGCACACGCACACACGCGTGCGCGCGCACACACACACACACACAAACAAACACGCAACGCATGCGCACGCGCAAACGCAAACGTGCCAACGCACAGGTGCAAATGTAAGCCAATGTGTTGCTAACGTGTTGCTGATGTGCTGCTAATGTGTTGCTAGTCTGTTTCAAATGTGTTATGCAGGTGCAAATGTAAGCTAGCATTTTCGTTTGCATACGTTTGTGTGCGTGTGCGTGTGCGTGTGCGTGTGCGTGTGCGTGTGCGTGCGTGAGTGCGTCAGAAAGTGAGTGAGTGTGTGAGAGAGAGATTGTACGGGTGCATATATGCACCTGTATGTATGATCGCATGCGTGCACGAAAGGCCTGGTTTTGCCGATCGGAATTAGGGCTGTTTTAGTTCTACATGAGGCTAGCCCCCCCTTTTTTTGTCGTTAGTTCTATTTTTTTTAGCATGGGGATAACCCCCTTCCTCTGGTGTAGTCTGCTTTTTTTCCCTCTGGTGTAGTCAGATTTTGTTTTTGCTTTTTAGCATGAGGATAACCCCCTTCCTCTGGTGTAGTCTGCAAACCCACACCTAATTATGTTTTTAAAGGGCTCGCAGGCAACAACAGGGCAGAGAGCAGCAGTTTCAGTGACATTGCATTTGAAGCTTATCCGTCAACAGAGGCGTCTGAGGTGGAGGAAGGCTATGAAGAGCTCCAGCGGTTGCTCGGACACAAGCCAAGTTCGTGACCCAATGTCTTGCGAATGTTTTGCCAATGTGTTGCTAATGTGTTGCCAATAGCTGCAGCGGTTGCTCGGACACAAGCCAAGTTCGTGCACACGCTCGCTGAAAGAGAGAGAGAAAAGAGAGGAGAGAGAGAGCGAGAGCGAGAGCGAGATCGAAGGAGAGAGAGCGCGCGCGCGCAAGAAACCGAGAGAGAATAATTGAGAAGGAGACAGAAATAGAGAGTTATAGAGGGGGCTCCCTGACCTCGTCTCCGTGAATGTTTCCGAACTGCTACACATCTCACCCCCCCCTCCATTTTGTTAACTTTAAGCTTTGTATTTCGCCTATCAACGTTAGTGTGCAAGCATCGAATGGTTGTCACCTCTTACTCAGTTTCTTTTGGCGTGTTTTTGTGTGCTCGTACTCATTTTGTTTTTGGACTTTGTGTGTGTGTGTGTGTGTGTGCCTCTTGTGTGTGTGTGTGTGCCTCTTGTGTGGGGTAGTGGGAGGGCAAAAGCGAAAGGTTGATAGCGCCCGTTTCACCGGGGACATGGATAAATATCGCGAGGCAGGCACGTCTCTCTCTCTCGCTCTCGCTCTCGCTCTCGATCTCGCGCGCGCGCTCTCTCTCGCGCGCGCTCTCTCTCTTTCGACGAAATGTCGCGTGAGCAGGTGCGTTCTGTGTGTGCGTGTGAGAGAGTGAGTGTGTATGTGTATGTTTTTGTTTGTATGTGTACATGTGCATTTATGTGTACCTATATATGTATAACATGAGTGTGTGTGTATATATATATATATATATATATTATGTGTGTGTGTGTGTGTGTGTGTGTGTGTGTGTGTGTGTGTGTGTGTACAGTAAAAAATGTTTATGGATTTATAGCGGAAGAAGTAAAGGGATTTTTACCAGAAGCGGTAGATGATACAACCGACCAATTGATACCGAATATATATAAATTAGGAAAGGTAGAAAATGACATATTAACTATTGAGAAAGAAGTAGAAATAGATGTAGAATATACTATATATGTTAAGAATGGCGATGATTTAGAGAGTGCTACAAAGGAAGAAATTAAGGCAGTTGAGAAGATAGAGAATTATACATATAGAATAAATAAAACATACGAAAGATTAAAAGATGTATTCGTATATGGTAGGATAGAAAAGAAGTTTAATAGTTTGAAAAAGGAGTAAGTACTTTCACGCTTTGACGATTAGTTCAGTACAAAAGTTATATAAAATTATTATGGAACAGAAAGAAGAAATTAATAATTTAAAAAATAGATTAGAGGTATTGGAAATGAGTAAATAATATATTTATTATTATTAGAGATGGAAACGAAGCCTAAAAAGTGTTTTTATAGTAAAGAGCGGTATGAGAAGAACAAAGAACATGTTGAGTAGTAGTTAGTTGAACTAAACGAGGTCACAGTTTGTGGCATTGATATATAGCAGAGAGCAGTATGAGAAGAACAAAGAAAAGATATTAAAAATAGGCGTGAGAAATATCGTACGCAACATAATAAGGATTTAGAAAATATTAAAGTATGTAGAGGAACATTTACTTTGTACGTTAATTAGAATTTTTTTCTGTGTATGATATATATAATGTATGTGTTAATAGGCAAAGAGAAATGTAATCAATGTGATATATTGAAGAATCTATTGGATGAGAAGGGTATACAATACCATTATGTAGATGTAAATAATATGCCTCAAAATACAATTACTTATTTGAGAATGTATTGTCCCTCTTACCCTATAGTGTTAGGTGTAAAATATTTTAGTACTTTCAATGAGACTCTGGAATATTTTAATGACATTTGAATTCTCTAAAGTTTGCTTTTTTTTATACTTTATTATAAAAACAAAAACCACTCACGAACCCC
>Ga0315899_10004168_pt1 | contig 15632 bp, 14 predicted proteins | sample LakEriMetagenome_2_FD_203518 | JGI IMG/M metagenome (GOLD analysis project Ga0315899, IMG submission 203518) | Freshwater fungal communities from buoy surface, Lake Erie, Ohio, United States - Buoy 4 MA112 | ecosystem: Environmental > Aquatic > Freshwater > Lake | place: USA: Lake Erie, Ohio... | reverse complement strand
AGGAGCCAAAGTGAGAGCCTATGTGCATTTTAAAGGCCGCTCAATTGTGTACAAGGATCGCGGTGAAATTTTATTGACGCGTTTCATTCAGGAACTCATGGAATACGGTCTTCCTGAACAAATGCCCAAGCTCGACGGAAAGAGGATGTTCATCATCATCAATCCGAAGAAAAAATAACAACGGAAGTAATTTTTAATAATCAATACAATGCCTAAATCAAAAACCAAGTCCGGCGCGAAGAAGCGATTCAAGCTCACCGGCACAGGAAAGATTAAGCACAAGAAGGCGTTCAAGAGACACATCCTCACCAAGAAGGAGACTGCGCGTAAGCGTGCCCTTGGTAACGATGCTATCGTGCACCCGGCTGATGCTAAATCAATCAGGAGACAATTGCTCATCCCAACCGCTTAATCTCGGTAAAAAAGAGCAGGTAAGTTTAACCCGACAATTGGTCTTAAGAGCAGCGTAATAACTGCCGCCAACGTCAAAAAACATCAACATTATGCCACGCAGTAAAAATGCAGTAGCCTCCAGAGCCAGGAGAAAGAAAGTCTTAAAATTGGCCAAAGGGTATTTCGGTTCACGTAAAAACGTATGGACCGTTGCCAAAAACGCAGTAGAAAAGGCGTTGACCTATGCTTACGTAGGTCGTAAACACAAAAAGCGCAACTTCCGTTCATTGTGGATTGCTCGTATCAACGCAGGTGTACGTCCGTATGGAATGTCATACTCTGAGTTCATGGGTAAGGTCCACAAAAACGGTGTTGAACTCAACCGTAAGGTGCTTGCCGACTTGGCAATGAACCACCCGGAGGCGTTCAAAGCAGTTGTAGACAAAGTGAAATAAGGTGTAACGCCACTCACGATATAAGAAAGCGCACTTCGGTGCGCTTTTTTTTATATTATTCAGAAATGCAATGAGTCGCTAACCCGCTTCAGCGCGCGGCTTTGACTACATTTGTCTCAACCCAAAAAACACGTTCTATGAAGTCGGCAGTCGTTCAAGCTATTTGTTTTTCGTATGTCTTCATGCTTTCAATCATGACGTATGCGCAGCCCGTGAACGGCGTGCAGACAAATGATCAGTTTCCTGAAAAGGCGGTCTGGATGAACATCGATCACAAACTGGTGATGGATAATCTGAAGGAGAAGATCGCCATACTCGTCATCAGCGATGAACGAAGTGTTGAATGCAGTTACTACCTGCGCCAGTTGGAAGCAATGACCATTAAGCTACCTGCTACTCAGCTATTGGAAATTATGGTTGCCGATACTACGAATCCACTTTCCAAAAAACACCTGGTGAACTACATACAGCGCAACGGGTATTTACATCCGATTGCTGTGTTTCCTGATTTGTCAGGCTTTAATAGTTTGCAAGTAAAATCAGCTCCATATTTCATTTTATATGAAAAGGGATTGCGCACGATAACACAGGGCGGACATGATGGTTTTGTAGCGGTTACCAAGCGTATCGAAGTGCTCAATGAGCAAGGCGATGTCTTCAAAACATGCCTGAATCATCAGTTTCGTTCCTATACCGACCCATCTACTTTTGCTAATCCTGTTGTAGAAACACCCACGCACATTGCCTTCGAGGAAGGTGGTGAGCATCTTTATCTCAACGATGCTGCGCATAATCGAATGATTGAATTTGACGGTAACGGCACAATTTCTCATTTGATTGGAACAACCTTACCCGGATATTTTGATCAGAATGTATTCACGTCTCAGTTCAACCGTCCACGCGGAATGGTGCATGCTAACGGTAATCTCTACATTGCGGATACGCACAACCACCGTGTTCGGGTAATTGACATGACTACCGAGCAGGTGACTTCGTTGGTGGGAAGTGGTTATATATCGTGGAAGAAGGTTGAATCCATTGATGCGCGATTTGAGCCATTGGGCTTACCTACAGATTTGGCTGTGCTGGGTAACGTGCTTTACGTGTTGAGCGCCACTACCAACCAGCTCTTCGAGGTTGATATGAAAGATGGCGCTGCGCGCTTGCTTTGCGACTTGCCGGAAAGTAATACAGGTATGTTGCGCAACTGCCCCGTAAACATCAATGCAGGTACCAACATTCTGTATGTGACCATGGCCGATGGCAAGGCATTTAAAGTAGATCGCAAGGGAAAGATATCCGACATTAAAAAGGGTACTCCCTATCGTTTTGCATCGGTGTGTGAGTGGAAAAATGGAATTGCCGGCGTTACCAAAGATGGACGTATTCTGTTTTTGGAAGAGGAAAAGGACTGGAAAGTGGTTGGAGAACAATCGGTAGAAGGTGTAACCAAGAATGATGTTCGTGTTCAAGGTGCCACCGATGCCATGGTAAAAGATGGCGATTTGTATGTGGTGGACAGCGATAATCACTTAGTTCGAATGATTGGTTCGCCGAGCGATAAGCTTATGAAAAACTTTTGGTTTCGTCCTAATCAGGAGCTGGTGGGCTTTGATGCTGCGCATACCAATGGTGACATTGTACTGCTCGACAGTTTGTTTTTGGGCAGCAATCCTGTGCAAATGCATGTGTTGCTTGATCTGGAAGGCTATAAGATTGTGCCTGCCGGCCAGAATGAGCTCCTGCCGATGGATGTTTCAGGCAAATTGAAAGTGGATTCTGAGACTATTCGAAAGGAAGAGTTCACGCTTACAGTTGATCCGGAATATCCTGATTTAGATATTTACGTGGAGGTGTACTTAACCCTGGAGCATCCCGAGAATAAAGGTCTATTCTTGATTAAGCGAGCCTACCTCGATATTCCCATCTCAAAACAAGATGGCGCGGAAACCTTGCAGGAGCAGATATTTAAACCGAATCTGTTGCCTTACTGATTCTACTTGCCGTCGGTTAATCGACTCAGTGCGATGGCGGCCTCCGTATAATCTGGTTGAATCGATAATGCTTTGCGATAGTCGGCTTCGGCTTCCATGCGCTTGTTCATGCTTTCGTTGCATAGACCGCGATTGTAGTAAGCCTGATAGTAACCGGGGAAAATGTTTACAGCGTTGCTGAAATAGATTGCGGCACTATCGTATTGTTGCAAGTATTCCAGAAACACAAATCCTTTATTGAAACTCGCTGCTACAAACTTGGAATCGATTTTTAAGATTTCATCGTAACAAGATAAAGCCTCACGGTAGCGTTCCTTTTTTCGAAAACCGGTCTCTTGAAGATACATGGCTTTGTCGTACCAAGCCTCGATGCTACGCGGCTTAATGCTGATGGCAGAAGTGTAGTATTCTTTTGCGAGATCGCTTTTTTTCGCCGCATAAAGCAAGCCCACTTCTACATAGGCGTCGTAGTAGTCGGGGTTCACTTCGATCGCAGTTTTATACGAGGAGGCAGCCAAGTCGGTGTCGCCCATCGTTTTGAAGAGACGGCCTTTCAGGTAATAAGCTTCCGATTCGAATTCATTTACCTTCAGTGCTGTGTTGAGCTGCAAGCGCGCCAGGTCGTAATTGCCCAACACAATGTCGATTCCTGTTTTTTTAAGAAGTCCCGGCACGTTAAGAGAATCATAACGAAGACACGTTCCATAATTATCGTAGGCTTCTTTTATCTTCTCTTGCTTGAAATACAATTCGCCTCGCAGTAGGTATATGTCTGCCTTTGTAGAGTCGATGCCGATGGCTCGCAAGATGTCGGCATGTGCATTTGGATACATGGAGCGATCGCCCCAATAGCGAGCTCTTTCCAAATAGGCGGTGTAATCATTCGGATTGTCAATGATGCGCTGATTGATAGCTCGCAGCAGTGAGTCGAGTTGCGCAATGGAGTCGGCTTGAGCCTCCAGTTCGGTTGAGGCACCGTTGCTCTGTTGTTGCATTCCGTCGCATGAGTGCAGACTCAGAATTGAACAGAATGAAAGGAGAATGGAAAGAATGCGCATGTGGTTGAAACGATTAAAATGAAAAAGGCCCCCGAACAATCGGGGGCCAAATTTCGCACTTTCCGTCCATTCCCCCAAAAAGCATCGAATTGGCTGATGGGTTGATTGTGAGGGGGTGGCTTGCCAGCTAGGAAAGTTATGCTGTTACCAGGTTCTTGGCTGCGATTGCCTCTTTCACCTTGGTCTCGATTTCTTCCATCAAATCAGGATTGTCTTCGAGCAGTTGCTTCACGGCATCGCGGCCTTGGCCTAATTTGGTTTCGTTGTAGCTGAACCATGAACCGCTCTTCTTCACTACGCTCAAGTCGACACCCATGTCGATGAGCTCGCCCACGCGGCTAATACCATGACCGTAGATGATGTCGAACTCAGCCGTGCGGAAAGGTGGTGCAACCTTGTTTTTCACGATTTTCACTTTCGTGCGGTTACCGATAGCGTTTTCACCGTCTTTAATTTGTTGTGAACGGCGAATATCAATTCGAACAGAAGCATAGAACTTCAATGCGTTACCGCCGGTAGTCGTTTCGGGGTTGCCGAACATTACGCCAATCTTCTCACGCAATTGGTTGATGAAGATGCAGCAGCATCCCGTTTTGCTGATGGTCGATGTGAGTTTGCGAAGTGCCTTAGACATCAAGCGGGCCTGAACACCTACGTTGCTATCGCCCATTTCGCCTTCGATTTCAGCGCGCGGGGTGAGTGCTGCTACTGAGTCGATTACAATTAAATCGATTGCGCCTGAACGAATGAGGTTGTCGGCGATTTCCAATCCTTGCTCACCGTTGTCGGGCTGTGAGATGAGGAGGTTTTCAGTGTCTACACCCAATGCTTCTGCATAAAACTTGTCGAACGCGTGTTCCGCATCGATGATGGCGCAGATACCTCCGGCCTTCTGACACTCAGCAATTGCATGAATAGCAAGCGTAGTTTTACCTGACGATTCCGGACCGTAGATTTCTACGATACGTCCCTTAGGGTAACCGCCTATGCCCAGGGCCAAATCAACACCGATAGAACCGCTTGGGATTACTTCGATTTGCTCGGTTGCTTCGTCGCCCAATTTCATAACGGCACCTTTACCGTATGTCTTTTCCAACTTATCCATAGCGAGTTGGAGCGCCTTCATTTTTTCTTTGTTTACATCAGCCATTGTATTGTGTTTTAAAAGTTAGCTATCCTTGAATTGTGACGCAAGGTATGTGGGCCAGATTGTAAACTATTTACAACGAAAAGGAATTTATGAGCATGAAATTAAAAGTTGCGAGCGATGGCGGGCGGAGGGGGAGGAATAATATTCCAATAAGTGGCGAGTGGCGAGTGGCGAGTGGAGAATGGAGAATGGAGAATGGAGAATGGAGAATGGAGAATGGAGAATGGAGAATGGAGAATGGAGAATGGTTGTGAGCCAAGGGGAGCAATTTAAATAGGGGAGATCATTCTCCATTCACCATTCTTCATTCTCCGCTACCTATCTGCAGTATAAGGGCTACCGCTTATTATCAGGGTACAAATCACGAATCACAAAAAACGCCACGAGATAGATGCCGGTGAAAACGGACGCATACATAAAACTGCGCTCTTCGCCCGCATAACGCATATTACCTACGCCGTTTTGTAAATAGTCGGTATACATGCGATGTGAAATGTACCAGCTGAGTAAGAACAGACAAGGTGCAATACAGAGGTAAATGATGCGGGATTTGCGTGTCATGCGGGACGTTAATTGCGGCTGCCAAAGATAGCGCTTCCAACACGTATCATGGTGCTGCCTTCTTCGATCGCCATTTTCCAGTCGCCGCTCATGCCCATAGAGATTTCACGAAAGCATGGTAATGAGCTAAACGCACCCGATTGCAACGCGTCGAAGGTCGATTTCAAATGCTGGAACTCACTGCGAACAAGTTGTTGGTCGTCTGAAAAAGAGGCCATGCCCATGAGGCCACACAGCTCAATACCGGGATAGTCCTGCGAGTTGAACGAGGAACTTTGCTCGAGTAGCTCTGCCGGCGTGAAGCCGAACTTGCTTTCTTCTTGGGCTATATGCACCTGCAGCAGGCATTGGATGGTGCGGTTGTTTTTAACGGCCTGCTTGCTGATTTCTTTCAGCAGCTTGAAACTGTCGACACCGTGAATGCAATGCACAAAGGGCGCGATATACTTTACCTTGTTGCTTTGCAAATGTCCGATGAAATGCCATTCGATATCAGCCGGAAGCAGCGGTTGCTTTTCGGTCAATTCCTGCACATAGTTTTCTCCGAATATGCGCTGCCCGGCGTCGTATGCTTCCTGAAGATCAGACACCGGTTTCGTTTTCGAAACGGCGATGAGGCGAACGTGCGAAGGGAGTTCTTTCTGAAGTCGTTGTATGTTCTCTGCGATAGATGCCATGTCAGAACTCATAAACAACCAACCCGCTGCGAAGTTTAGGCTCTACCCAAGTGCTTTTCGGGGGCATGGTTTGACCGGCGTCGGCGATTCGCTTGATGTCATCTACCGTTGGGGCAAACAGTGTGAACGCAGCGCCTGTGCCTTGCTTGTCGACGGCTTGACTCAGCGCTTCAAGGCCTTTGGGGCCTTCCATAAAACCGATGCGCTTGTCTTTGCGCAAATCGGAAATTCCGAAGATGGGCTCCAGCACAAGGTCAGTGAGCAACTGAACGTCGAGAATTTCGGAAGCTTCTTTCAAGCTGAGTTTATACCAGTTGCTTTCTAGGTATAATCCCATTTCTCCTTTGCGATGCGGATGAACAGGAGTTTGTGAGGGTGTAACCTCGAATGAATTACCGAGTCGCTCAATCACTTCAGCAGCACTTAATCCGTTCAGGTCTTTCACAATGCGATTGAACTCGTAGATGCGCACATTCTCTTCCGATAGAATGTAGGCGAGGCAATAGCGCATCGGATCGTTTTCATTCGAAATCGACGCTTTGTGTTTTTCAAATAAAAGCGCACTGCTGCTGCTGCGGTGGTGCCCGTCGGCGATGTAGAAGGCGTCTTGAGAAGCGTATGCTTGCGCTATCGATTCGATGGAAGCGGCATCATCAATTAACCAAAACTGATGGTGTACTTTGTTGGTCGTGGTGAAGTCGTATTCCGGACGCTGGCGTGTTTTTTCGGCGATGATGTCGTCGATGGTTTTGCTGTCGCGCGCCATGAGCAACACCGGCTCGGCATTGATCTTCGTGATGTCGAGGTATTGCACAAAGGTCTCTTCCCTTTTGGCGATGGTCTTTTCGTGAATTTTGATTTTGCCGCTTAGATAATCGTCGACCGAAACCGCTCCGATGATACCGGTGAACGCATGTCCGGCTTTTATCTGGCGATAGATGTAAAGGCTCGGTGTTTCATCGCGCTGCAGAATACCCTCGGCCAAAAACTGGTCGTACTTGCCTCGCACTTGCTTAAATCTTTCACCGAGATCGACCGTCTTGTGCAAGTTGGTCGCTGTCATGTCGGGGTGGATGATGTGCAGAAAACTGTAGGGGTTTTCCGTCAGCTTCGACCTCAATTGCAAAGCCGTATAACTCACATACGAGCGCGATGCCACGAGGTGCACTTTGTCGCGCGTGGGGCGAACGGCTTGGAAGGGGCGGAGGGAAGGCATAATTAGTGGCGAGTGACTAGTGACGAATGACTAGTGACTAATTTTTTTGTCAAAGATAGGAGGGAAGTGGATTTGCCGCAAAGTTGCCACGAAGGCGGAAGTCTCTGCTAACTCAACGTCTTGGCGGTTAATTGTTATTGGTTGTTCATCAATTCTCGAAAGCGATGTTGCAATATTTTTTTATCGGGAAGGTGCAGTTTGTATTCAGAGATCATTGTCGGTGATAGACCTCTGCTCAGCGCATATTCAACGACTTCATGGTCTTTGTACTGACATAACAATACTCCCAAGCTCGGGTTTTCACACTCTTTCTTTACGTCACGATCAAGGGCTTCGAGATAAAAATTTAGTTGACCTAGATGTTCGGGTTTGAACTTGTCGGCTTTGAGCTCAATGGCTATTAGGCATTGAAGACCTCTGTGGTAAAAAAGCAGATCTATGAAGAAGTCGCTATTCCCAACTTGAATTTTGTATTGCTCAGCAATAAACAAATAGTCTTTTCCTAGTTCTAAAATAAAGTTTTTCATTTGACTTACAAGTCCGCGCTGCAAGTCTCCTTCGTTATGTGGTTCGGGTAGATTCAGAAATTCAAACACATAACTGTCTTTGAATGTGTTGGAAAGGCTTTTTTTACTTTCTCTCACCACTGGTGAGAGTTTTGAATTTCCGGTCATTGTTCGTTCAAACAGGCTCACTGATATTTGGCGATCTAATTCTCTCTTGCTATACTTTTCTTGGATGGTGTGCTTTAAGTAGAATTCCTTTTCGTCCATGGTTTTGCACCTTGACAAAATCAATAGATTATTGGTCCAACTAATTTCTCTCAACAGTGTTGAGAGTTTTGGATTCCCCCTATAGGTCTCATAGAACTGCTTCATTCGCCAGAGATTTTTATCTGAGAACCCTTTTAGTTCGGGCTCATTCATTTGAATGGCCTCGGCCAATTGACGCACTACAGCATTGCCCCATTCCGATGTTGCGATTTTCAGGCTGATATGTTCACCGATTGTCCAATAGAGATTAATGAGCTCTGCATTTACCGCAGCAAGCGCATTTCTTCGCGATTGTTTTATGAGTTGAATTATTTCAACGAAGCGATTGTCCATGAGAACAGATATTCTATGGCGCAAAGCTTCTTCGTTCTTGGTAGAGAGCTTATTCCGCAGGGGAATTTGTTATTGGAATTTTATGTCGATGAAATTGAAGTGCAGCAAAGGATTTGATGGTACAGTAATCTCTGATAACTCTGCGCCATTACGGAAAAAAAATCACAGTGAGAATTGTAAGAAACTTTTGCCTTCCAATTTGAATGCGCCGTTTTCCTGCGTGCCTACCCAGATAACGCCATGTTTGTCGTGGTAAACACAAAACGCGGTAACACTTTTACCGTCGACTATGATCGGATAGTGTTCAATGTTTTCGCCATTAACCTTCCAGATGCCATCTGAATAGGTTGCTATCCAGAGATTGTTTTCCTTGTCTTTTACAATCGACAGATACTCCTTGATTTCACCCTCGGCTTTGCCGTCCAAACTGCCAATGCTTTTTTCTCGTTTGTAGAATGTTGTACTTGAAGCCTTGTCAACGTTAGCATCAATGATATATCGATACTCTGCATTAAACCAGAAATGGCCATTGGCATCTTCTGCAATAGATCGAACTCCATTGGCCGGTCCGTTGTGAAGCTCGGTAACATCGGGTTCGGTTATCCAGTCGAATGTTTTACCGTTGTAACGACATGCACCTAGCAATGCTGTCCCAAACCAGATGTTATGACGGCTGTCTTTGTAGATGCAATAAATGGAATACGGATTTGTATGGTGCGGATTTTTTCGAATGTATTCATCGCCCAAAGGCATGCCGGGAAGTTTTAATCGGTGCAGGTTTGTGCCGTCAAAACGATAGACATGCGCTTCATGTTCGAGGTCTTTGAACCACATGTCATTCGGATTTAATTGCCAGTCGTTCTCATCGCCGGAGGAAATAGGTATTAGAGAGATACCATGGTCATCCATTCTGCATAATCCTTTTCGCGTGTTGATGTAAATAGTGCCTTGCCGGTCTTCCTGTATTTCTTCGACGCGATTATCGGGCAACCCGCTTTGTTCCGTAAAGTGAACTATGGAGGCGCCATCATATTTGTACAATCCGCTTTGCCAGCTCCCAAACCAGTGATTGCCTTTGGTGTCCTGGTAAATCGCCATGATGTTCGCTCCTAGTTCGCCTACCGTATCAGCATGCGAAATGGGTTTGCTGCCGGTTGCAATGCCGAAATTCGGTGCGCTGATTTGTCCGTTGCAAGAACTCATTATGCACACTATTCCGAAGAGAATAGGAATCGTTAATTTCATTGGGAAGAAGAGGGTTTGGGTTTAACCGCAAAGGCGCAAAGAACGCAGAATTTTATGCGCGCCTTGGCGGTTAAATAAATTGAATGTTGCAAGTTCACCCTCCCTTCAATCCTATAATCCTACAATCCTTTAATACACCACCTTCAAATCACCCGTAGCCGTGCGATACATCTTGCCGGCTGTTAAGCCTCCTGCAAGAGCTGCTGCGTTATCGGGGTAAACCGGGAGGGAATCATTCTCGATTTCACCCGCCGACTTACTGCGCAGTGCAAAGGGAACGGAAAGCAATTGCTGTGTGCCTATATCGACAAAACCACTACCGGAATCAAGTTCAACCTTGAGGTATTTGTTGCCTGCCGCCCAGTTGATGTCCGCAAATGTGCTCGCTACTGGATTGCCGCTGCCAAACGCGGTGGTAAATAATCCCAGTGCGTTGGTGGTCAATGTATGCTCTTCCACATATTCACTTGAACCGTTGAGGGAATCGGCGAGCAGCGTGAAGCGTATTTGCACATTCGCATCGCTCATCGGCTGACCCTGTGCATCGCGAGCAATGGCTTGGTAGCTGATGGCGGCCGGGACATTCGTCGATGCGGTGCTGCTCCCTCCACCGTTGCCTGCAGGAATACCCGAGTATAGAGCGGTGATTTCTTGGGGACTAAGGGCGCGGTTGTAGATGGCGATGTCGTCTATGAGACCGTTAAATAAATGAAATGTACCATTATCAGAATGAAGGGCACCTATAGTGGGTAACTGCCCTGAATCGGTGTTACCGAAGTTCGTTGATACAGCTACGCTTTGCACTAAATTAGAATTGATGTAAAAGGAAAATGTGAGATTCTCTCGATTAAGCACCATGGTTAGTTGTTGCCATTCTTGATTGAAGTTCTGAATGTTGCCTATCAAATAGTAGTCGTTTATGGAAAAGTCACCAATGGTCGCTGTGAAGGTGTTTAAAGTCGAATTTGTACCGAATCTAAAGCCTTGATCATTCGAGCCTCCAGCAAGTGGTGAGCCGAAGATATACGAGTATCCCTCGTTTGTAAAAGCTCCGAAATCATAAGCCAAACAATATAGATTTATGGTGAATGAGTTATCAAGAAATGATATAGGCGATAGTAGATTTATTCGCGATGAGACTCCGTCGAAACTGAAAGCGCTATGCTCTGTCCCGAATCTATCCCCCGTCAAGACCGCCCCATTTACCACCCCATCATTCCCATTTCCACTCTCGTCATTGGCATTGCCATTGAACGGCCACCAGCCCACGAGTCCGTTGGCGGGGAGGTAGGCAGGGAGTTGGGAGTGGAGGGAGGAAAAAAAGAGAATTCCTGTCACTAGTGTCATGAGTGATTTCATCAGTCGAAAATTTGTGCGAAGTCAAAGTTATGTATGAACCGAATGAAAGCTTCAACTTTCAAGGTTTGATTTTTTTCCACCCGAAGGCGTTATTGTTTGTTTTGAATAAAAGGTAATTTCAAAGGAATGATCTGATTTAAGGATTTTCTGCGAGTGGCAATCTCAATTGAGAATCTAACGACGGGGTGATTTTTTTAGCCGATTATCCAACCCATAGTCCACTTAAGAATCGGACATAGAAGGTCACTTGGAAAATGAAGTTAAGCGCAATGAGTAAAATCAAACTGTATTTCCTCGCAATGGGGAGATGCGATTTCAGGGAAAAGATGAATAACGCGTAGAACGACAGTAGTAGATATTTCAATAATTCCTGGATGTGAACATAGGAACCCAGGAGAAGCCAGAACAGGAAGATGAATAAATACGCTGCGATTAGCTGCTTGTTGGTGAAGAAAATATTCTGGTTCATCCAATAATGAAGGACAACAACTATGAATGGTGTTGCCAGTACGAACCGATTTAGGCTAAACAAGCTACCTCCACGAAACAAGAGTACGGTAAGTGAAATTCCCCCGAGGTAGGCGAGTGAAAACAGCACGTCGCGATTGGGCATCGCAGCCTTGACCCATTTTAACTTCAAAATCAAAGCGCTGAGATAGCCTCCGGCTAGAACTCCAATGAGCAGGGCAAATCCATCTGTTTTTACGATAAAACTTCCCGCCCAGGATGTCAAGGGAAGCTTTGGAATCTGTAGTTCATTTCCCCATCCTTTTTGGACAGAGAAAAACTGAAACCATTCTCCGGTATCATGAAATTGTATAGCACCCACCATAAGAAGACCCACGGCAGCAATGATTAGATACATGCCTATTCTTACGTATGTCTTTAGAGTCGAAGAGGAGTGAAGTAATTCTGTCACTATGAATGCAGGAATGAAAACAGTAAATGCAGGTCGCGATAGGATGGAAAGAAACAAGCCGAGATACACTAAATGACTTTTGTTTTCTTTCAACCCCACTAGGATAAGAACCGAGCAGAGAAAAAATAGAGACTCAGAATACGGTAGATAGAAGAAGATAAAACTAGGTATAGTGAGGTAAAGAATCGACTCGATGCTTTTGACCTTGTAAGAAGTAATGAGGAAGTAAAAGCTGGTCAGAAAGATGAGCGCGTTCACGAGCGAAATACCAATTCCGTCGATGGGCAATAGCTTCCAGAGTAATGGGAATAATGGGAAGAAGGCAACTCTGAAATCTTGATACCCATACTTCCGGATAAAGTCATAATGCTCGGCATCCCAATAGAGAAAATTTTCGGGAGTGATTGGCTGATCAAACCAGCTTTGACTAACAGCTAAAGCAATTAGAACAAAGAGGCTGGCGTAAACGCCGATGATCAGGGCTTTCGAATCAAAAATCTTTTTCATATTATCGGGAGTGCCTTGTAGCTCTGATTCAATGCGCGCCGTTTGAGCAATTACTTCACTATGAAGCGCAGAAAATCTCTACCATCCAGAACGGACCAAACATAATGTGATTTTGACAATGGTTGTTCACGTATAATCCATAGCGCGGATTCAATTTCATGTCGGGTTGGATGTTTACAATTACGGGCAGCTGCTTCCGGTCAATGCCTCATAAGAAGCTCACTGTTGGTGTCTTCGAAATACTGAATGGATGTGTGATTTTGCAACTCCTCTTTGTCTTCAAGTCGGTATATGAAGTCGGTGCTTTGATGAATGCCATCTCTGTTGGCGGTATTCATATTTATTTTCAGGGTGCTTATATAGTAGTTTATGGATGGCTCAAATAGCCAATGATTACTGATTGTCTGCACCGTGTCGGCGGATTCGTTTTTTTCTTTCACCAGTTTCATGACATCCTTAGTATGGCTGTCATATCTCCACGTTTTGGTGTGTCGGATATTCGCATCAATAAGAAAATTAACTAGAACAAGACAGATAAAAATGACACTTAAGATAGAATTTGCCCTTGCGGGAAATAACGTGAGTGAGCCTTTGATTTCAGTGAAAAAAAGATATAGGAAAACCGTGAGAATGGGTATGTAGTAAATCGCGGTTCTTTCGTGAGGAAATTTTGCTCCGAAAAGGTAATGTTCAACGAATAGACCCAAGAGTATAAGAGATATAACTTGGACTACGAGCGAAAATGAGCTTTGTAAATTTCTGGTGTAAATGATTTTTGAAACTCCCGCGACGAATGCCAGGAAAATAATGAGCTGTGCTATGAGTGCTAACGTCTCGGAGTAAAAAATGGATCCCGTAGATTCGAGTATCAGTGATTTAAGACCTTCCAGAAAATGATTGTTTCCGAAGTAAAGTTCATTCGCTTTCTGCAGATCGAGAAGTTGGCGCACTACAATAATTAAAGGAAAAGTGGATAAACCTATAATGATCCAATATGGTTTGGCGGAGGGCCATTTGCCTTTCAGTAAAAATCTAAAAGCAAGTATGGCTTGCAGGCTTAGAAGATAATTAATGCATGATAGGTTTGCGATGACTGCGAGAATGGCGAACAATAGACTTCCGGAAACGGCAATGATGTTGTTTTTATCTAAGCTGCTGCTATTTCCTATTTGAAGGAGGAAATGAAGGCTAAGCATAACCATGGAAAGGGAAATTCCATAGCCTCGGGCAAGAGAGAAAAACTCAATGGTGAAAGGGTTAATTACTAGAAAACAAAACCAGCCGAATAGGACGATTGTGCTTTTAGTTCTCCTTATGATCAGATAACTGGAGAGCATGTAAACCAAAAATGCCAATACGTTTGGCAAGCGCAGAGCAATTTCACTATTTCCAAAAAGATTACGCGACAAGGCCATTAGCTTGGTGTTCAATATGTGGTTGTTCGCAGTAGCAGCAAATACTTCGTTGCCATTCAGAATGGTGTAGCTCAGACTTTCATCATGAGTGAAGGATAATTCATATGCGCGGACAAACACATAGATGAATAGCAATGCAGAGGTTAAATAAATGGGGATGTTTTTCATTGGCTTCACGTGATTAGTTCTCTCAATTAAGGACATATCAGAATGTACATTTCCCAACGCCAAGTTTGGGATTTAAAAATGAACCAATCAAACCGACTCCGTCGTTTTTCTTACTTCGTGGTAAGTTGAATGCGCTTCACATTCTCTGCAATTTCCAACCCTATGCGTTCCTGCGCCTCTACCGTGCTCGCACCAATATGCGGTGTGGCAATAATGCCTGGATGTGAGAGTAGAGAAGGATTCGCGTTTGGTTCGCCAACAAACACATCCAGACAAGCCGCGCGAATCTTGCCGTTGTTCAAGTTTTCAATCAAGGCTGTTTCGTCTATTACGCCGCCGCGCGAAGTGTTGATCAGAATGGCGCCTTCACGCAGGTACTGAAATTCGTCGCTGCCAATCACAGCCGAACCATCGGCCTGCTTGGGTACGTGAAGTGATACGATATCTGCCTCTCTGAGTAACGCATGAAATGGCATATAGGGAACATTCACGTGAACGCTTTGTCCACCTAAATCGATGGTGAGCGTTTTGTACTCATCAGTCGTTCGGTCGCAGGCAATGACGCGCATACCACAACCGAGTGCATACGAGGCTAGACTCTGGCCAATGCGGCCGAAGCCGACAATGCCTATGGTCTTGCCCCGTAACTCAAATCCTTTGCTGTATTTCTTCTTAAGTGTTTCAAATGCTTTTCCGTCGGCCGAGTGCATGTTGCGTCCACTATCATACACGCCGCGCGCTGCCGCAAATAATACTGACATCACCAATTCTGCAACAGCTTGTGAACTTGATGCGGGTGTATTGAACACATCAACGCCTTTGCTTCGAGCATACTCTGCATCGATGTTGTCGATGCCCACACCTCCGCGACCAATGAACTTCAAGCCCGGACATGCGTCTATCAAGTCTTTGCGCGCAGTGGTGGCGCTGCGTACCAAAAGGCCATCATAGCCTTCGGCGTTGATAGCCGTAGCCAGATTTTCCTGTGCTACTTTTTCTGTGATTACTGTGCAGCCCATTGCTTCTAGGGCTTTCTTACCGGTGCTGTCGATGCCGTCGTTGGCTAGGATTTTCATAGGGTGGTCGTTTGTGTCTAAGTCTTTGCTATGTGTGTTTCTGTGTCGTGGACGCACTGCAGTGCGACCCTGCTTGGCTTATCACAGAGGAGGCTGTCGGCGTCACTCTGTGGTTGTGGACGCACTGCAGTGCGTCCTTACCCTGGCTTATCACAGAGGAGGCTGTCGGCGTCACTCTGTGGTCGTGGACGCACTGCCGTGCGTCCTTACCCTGGCTTCTCGCAGGGGGCATGCTGTGCCTGTCTCTGTGGCCGTGGACGCACTGCTGCGCGTCCCTGCTCGGCTTATCACAGAGGAGGCTGTCGGCGTCTCTCTGTGGTTGTGGACGCACTG
>Ga0315899_10004167_pt1 | contig 15638 bp, 9 predicted proteins | sample LakEriMetagenome_2_FD_203518 | JGI IMG/M metagenome (GOLD analysis project Ga0315899, IMG submission 203518) | Freshwater fungal communities from buoy surface, Lake Erie, Ohio, United States - Buoy 4 MA112 | ecosystem: Environmental > Aquatic > Freshwater > Lake | place: USA: Lake Erie, Ohio... | reverse complement strand
GCATATCCGATCGACCGCAATCAGCTCGAATCACGATCGTCGCGCGATGTGATTCCCGGCTACGCGTTCACGGCAGATGACCGGGCTGTACTGGCGGCCTTCGGTGGACGCATTCATCGGCTCGATCTCGCCACCGGTATGGATCAGGTGGTGCCGTTCACGGCCACATGGCGCGGCGACCTCGCGGAGCGACCCACCGTCACGTCTCGCATTGCTGCCGGTGCCGTCCGTGGCCGCATGGCGCAGCAGGTCACCGTTTCGGCTGGCGGTCGTGTGGCCTATTCCATGATGGGCCGTGTCTTCGTGACCACCCCACAGGGCGACAGGCCAACGCGGCCGACTACCACGGCTGATCCACGCGAGTTCATGCCCGCGTGGTCGCCCGATGGGCGATGGCTCGCCTTCGTCACGTGGACGGCCGAGGGTGGGCACGTGTGGAAAGTGCGTGCCGACGGTGGCGTGCCGGTCCGCCTGAGTGACGCTCCGGCGTATTTCGTCGATCCCGCGTGGAGCCCGGATGGCGCGCACGTCTTGGTGGTCCGCGCGCCACTCTCGAGCGCACGGGTGCAGCAGCCCCTCGTGGTACCCACCGATGCGCAGCTGGTGCGCTTCGACGCCATGCGCGCGTCCGGGCGCATGCAACTGCTCGGCAAGGTGCAGGGGGCGCGTCATCCGCATTTTGCCAACGACCCCACGCGGGTGCTGTTGAGCGGTCCCGCCGGCGTGGTCAGCATGCCGGTGGACGGCGGTCCGCCCCGTGTAGAGGTCCGCAGCCGCATTGCCAGTGGCGACATCCGCGTCAGCCCGAACGGCACGCAGTTGCTTGTGCAGGCGAGCGACCGACTGCATCTCGTGCCCCGGCCCACCGGCACCGGTAGCGAACCGCCGGTGGTGGAGCTCACTGGCGCGAGTCTGTTGCAGCCAGGGGCCACGACGTCGTTCGCCTGGATCCCCACCGGAGGGATCGCGTGGACGACCGGTCCACATCTCCATCGCCGCACCGGCCTCGCGGGGAACGGCACAGCCAGCGCCGCGGAGCCAGCCGTGTCGCTCGCGGTAGAACTTCCGCGGGTGACCGGCAGCGGGACGCGCGTCCTGCGCGGGGCGAAGGCGATCACGATGCGTGGCACCGAGAGCATCGCCAACGCCGATATTGTGATTACCGACGATCGGATCACGGCCATCGGTGCGCGCGGTACTGTGGCGATCCCTTCGGGCGCCACGGTGCACGACGTGACGGGAACCACGATCATGCCAGGCATCGTGGATGTGCACGCGCACTGGCAGTACCGGCGCGACTTGCTGGAGCCGGAGACGCCAAGCGTGTACGCCAATCTCGCATACGGTGTCACGACCATCCGCGATCCGCAGACGAGTGCCGACATCTTCGGGCTGAGTGATCTCGTGGAGGTCGCTGCCGTTCCGAGCCCGCGCATTACCTCAACGGGCCCCGGGCTGTTCAGCGACCTCGACCCCAAGTCGCTGGAGGAGACGCGGGCAATCGCTCGCCGGTACCGCGACGACTACGGCACGTGGCTGCTCAAGAGCTACTTGTTGGGCAACCGGCAGCAGCGCCAGTGGATGGTGCAGGCGAGTCGTGAACTGGGGATGCTCACCACCACCGAGGGGGGGAGCGACGACAAGCTGGGGCTCACGCACGCGCTCGATGGATTCGCCGGGAACGAGCATGCGCTGCCCACGATGCTCTACGATGATGCCGTGCAGCTGATGGCGAAAAGCGGCATCGCGTACACACCCACGCTGCTCGTGAGTTTTGGCGGTGCGTTGCCGATCTACCGGCTGCACGCGACGGAGCGCCCAGCCGACGATCTACGCCTGCAGCGGTTCTTCCCATCGAGCGAACTATTCGCTCGGACGGCGCAACGCCTCCTCGCGTTTCCTGATGAGGACTACAACGACCGCGAAACGGCAGCCGGTGCCGCGGCTATCCTGCACGCCGGAGGCACCGTGGCGCTCGGCGGGCACGGGGAGATGCAGGGACTGCAAGTGCACTGGGAAATGCAGTTGCTGGCGCAGGGGGGCATGAGCAACCACGAGGTCCTGCAGGTGGCCACGCGACACGGCGCGGAGGCGCTTGGCTTGGGTACCGACATCGGGACCCTCGAAGCGGGGAAGCTGGCCGACCTGCTCATTCTCGAGCGTGACCCGCTCACCGACATCCGCAACAGCACCAGCATCCGCCAGGTCATGCGTGGCGGTCTCCTGTACGACGCCAACACCCTCGACCAACTGGCACCGCGTGCGGTCCCGTTGCGAACGCCGTGGTGGCAGAGTGACCAGCCGCGCGGCGCCGTCAACGGTACGCGCGTAGATCCCGTCGCGGTGGATCGCGTGGTACACGACGAAATGCAGCGGCAGCAGGCGCCCGGGGTGGCGCTACTGGTCCTCAAGGGCAACGATGTACTGCTCTCAAAGGGCTACGGGCTCGCCAATATCGAACAGCAGGTGAAGGTGTCGTCGGCTACCATGTTCCAGTCCGGTTCCATGGGGAAGATGTTCACCGCGGCCGGCGTGATGGCGCTCGTGGAAGACGGTCGAGTGGCGCTCGATTCCTCGATCCGCGTGTATCTCCCCGATGCGCCGGCCGCGTGGCAGGCGGTGACGATTCGCCACCTCCTCTCGCACACATCGGGCATTCCGGACTACACGAGCAGCACCTTCGACTACCGCCGCGACTTCACCGAAACGGAGCTCACCACGCTGGCCTTTGCCATGCCGCTGGAGTTTCCGCCGGGGACGCGATGGAACTACAGCAACTCCGGCTACGTGCTGCTGGGGGCCATCACGAGCCGCCTCAGCGGCAAGCCCTACTGGGAGTTTCTCCGGGAGCGGATCTTCACGCCGGCCGGGATGCGCACGCTGCGCGTGATCAGCGAGAGTGAGATCGTGCCGCACCGTGCGTCGGGCTACTTGCCTGCGCCCGGTGGGTTCGTGCATCAGAACTGGGTGTCGCCCACGCTGAACACTACGGCCGACGGCTCATTGCTCTTCAGTCTCGAAGATCTCGAGGCGTGGAGCCGCACGGTCCGTGAGCGCCGCGTGCTCACGCGCGAGAGCTGGGAGCTGATGCTTTCGCCCGTGCGTCTCAACAGCGGTCGCCCGCACCCCTACGGATTCGGCTGGTTCCTCGACACGTTCAAGGGCGCGCGGGTGAACCAGCACGGCGGATCGTGGCAGGGGTTCCGCACGCAGTTCACGCGCTTCGAGGCGAGCGATCTCACGGTGGTGGTGCTCACCAATGGGGGGCACGTGGCGCCGGAGTTCATCGCCAACCGCGTGGCGGCGGTCATCGATACGAGTCTCGCGCCCCGGCCGCTTCCGGAGCGGGCCATAGCCGGTTCGTCGCCCGAAGTGGAACGGACGCTTCGCCGCATGCTCGAGGTGACGGCGCGTGGTTCCATGACGGCGCGAGATTTTGAGTTCGTCCGTGTGACCGCGGTGCCGCGCATGGCCAACGGCTACGCGCGCCTCCTCTCCCCACTTGGGGAACTGCAGCGACTGGAGCTGCTCGAAGATCGGGGAGCGGAGGGCGACGACCACGTATATCTGTACCGCGCCGTCTATGCCGTGCGACCCATTCTGGTGCAGGTGAAGATCGGCCCCAAGGGCGGGGTCACGTCGCTCACGTTCCCTCGCTGACCGTCGCGCCGCCCGCTAGCGAGGGCGGCGCAGCGCCCGCCCCGGACGCGCACCGGTCATGGTGCTGTTGCTGATGACCGGGGTGCCGTTCACGTACAGGTGCACCACGCCATCGGCGTAGTGGTGCGGGTCCGTGAAGCTGGCGCGGTCCACGAAGCGGGCACGATCGAACACCACCACATCGGCGGTGGCGCCGGCTCGCAGCACACCGCGATCGGTCAGGCCCAGAGTACGGGCCGGCACCGAGGTCATCTTGGCGATCGCCTGTTCAAAGCGCAGCACCCGGCGCTCACCCACGTAGCGGGCAATCACGCGAGGGAACGCGCCGTAGCTGCGCGGGTGCGGGAAGCCCTGCCCGGGACGTACGAGATCGCCGTCGGTCGAGACCATCGCCGAGGGATGACGCAGGAACGCCTCGATGTCACGTTCGCTCATGGCTTCGACGGTCGCCGTGAAGCCTCCGGCACGCTGCAGATCGATCAGCGCCGAGGTGATGGTGCGCGGGGAGTCCTCGAGCCCGCGATTCCGTAAGTACTCTGCCAACGTACGCCCCGCCCACTGCGGCGCCGCTGGCAGTGTTCGAAACCGGATGCTCGCGGCGGTTCCGGCCGTCTGCGCCAGAAAGATCGATGGCATCTCGCGGTGCAGGCGCTCGACCGTTTCAGGGCGCGCCAGTCGCGCCGACACCGAATCCTGCCCATCGGCGAGCACCCAGCCGGGAAAGAGCACATCGGAGTAGGTGCTGTACGCGGGGTAGGGGTACACGTCGAAGCTGACCCGGATCCCCCGCGTGGCGAGCGAGTCGAAACCGCGCAGCACCGCCGTACTCTTGCCCCAGTTGGCGCGGCCGGTGCTCTTGAGATGACTCACGTGCACCGGCTGCGACGAGTTGCGCCCCACATCGACCGCCTCGGCGAGCGCCATCTCCAGTGCCACGCCCTCGTCGCGAAGATGCGTGACGTACAGCGATCCTGGCCTGCGTGACGCGCGGGCTAGGGTAACCAGCTCGTTGCGCTCCGCGTACACGGCGGGGATGTACTCGAGCCCCGTGCCGAACCCGAACGCCCCATCGTCCATCGCACGCGTTACGAGCGCACTCATGCTGTCGAGCTCCGCGGTGGTGGGAGCGCGATTCGCCGTGCCCATGACCCGCTTTCTTGCCCAGGTATGCCCTGCGGTCCACAGGGTGTTGGGCGCCACGCGCAGCGTGTCGAGAAATGTGCCGAGCGGATGCGGCTGATCGAGACTGTGCAGGCTATTGAAGATCGTCGTAATCCCCTGCCGCAGAAAATTCTCTGCGTCGGGTGACTGGGCGATCGCCGAGATATGCGCGTGAGGGTCGATGAAACCAGGGGCAACCACGAGACCACGCACGTTCACCACGCGGGCGGCAGGGGCCACCACGCGAGCCGCCACCTGCACAATCCGGTCGCCTTGCAGCAACACATCGGCGCGGCGCGCGGGAGCGCCCGTGCCGTCGACCACGAGCCCGCCGCGGAGGAGAATGGGCTGTACCGGTGATTGCGCGAGCGCCGACGAGTGGCCTGTGCCGAGGATCACGATGCCGGTCACGACGGCCGCCGTATACCGCAGGCAGCGTTGGCGCAGGGTCATCTCGGCGTCACCGAGGCGGCCTTGCCGTACTTCGCATGCCACGCCACCAGCCGCAGCCGGAAAGCGGTCGCGGTGTCGAGCGGTGGTCGGCGAACACGACGGCCGCGAAAAAGAGCGGAAACGTGACATGTCGCGATGCTACCGTCTTCGGCAATCCGGCGCAACGGACGCCGCCGCATCGCGAGAGCTCAGGGTCGTAGGGGGCGCTCCGTCATTGCCTGCAGTGTGGTCGGCGACTCCCACGCCACCCGATACTCCGGCAGCAGGCGCCCGTCGCTCGCCTCGCGGTCCACGTATTCCACCTCGCGGCCGCCCATGCGCGCGTAGAACCGCCGTGCCGGGAGATTGTCGGCGAAGACCCACAGGTGCACGGGCGTGCCGGTGGCGTGGGTCCTGCCCCAGAGGCCAACCGTATGCAGCAACTGCCGTCCAATGCCGAGCCCCTGATGCGCGGGGAGCACGTGGAGGTTGTCGACGAGGGTGCCCCACTCGCGATCCTCGCGGGGCCGCACGAACACGAAACCCGCGGGAAGGTCGTCGATGAGTGCGAGCCAGCCACCCCCCGTTGCTGATGGATGCAGCTTGGTGGCCCATACGCCGGTCCGCTCCGCTTCGAGATCCCCATCGAGAAAGCCGTCGCTGAGGATGTTGCGGTAGGCGCGACGCCAGCTGACGGTGTGCAGCATGGCCACGGTCGCCACGTCATCGGCGGTCAGGGAACGGATCGTGAGAGACATGACGCGTGTGTGGAGGGGCTGGAAGGCGCGTCGCCTTGCTCACACGACGAACATCCCCACGCCAGCGACGAACATGACCACGGTGGTCACGCCCACTACGATACGTCCAAGCCACGAACTCGGTTGGCCTTGCATGAGACGGGGATCCGCCGCGGCGATCAGGATGCCCACCAGCAAAAACGGAGCGAGTAGCCCGTTGAGTACCGCCGTCCAGTACAACGCGCGCACGGCGTTCACGTTCGCGAAGTCCATCAGGACGCCGGCGGTGAGGGCGAGGAGGATCACCACGTAGAATGCCGGCGCGCCGCGGAATCGCTCGTCGATCCCCTGGCGCCAGTCGAACAGTTCGGCGAACGCGTAGGCTGCAGAACCGGCAAGGGTGGGGATGGCCAGCATACCCACTCCCAGAATGCCGACGGTGTAGAGCAAGGTGGTAAAGCGCCCGGCCAGCGGTTCGAGTGCCTGAGCGACCTCGCGACTGGTCTCCAGGTCTTGGATGCCCGCCCGGTGCAACGTGAGCGCGGTAGTCAGAATGATGAAGAACATGGCCACATTGGAGAAGAACGTGCCCACGCCCACGTCGAGGCTCCGTCGCGCGATCTCCTGGCGGGTGGCTCCACGCCGATCGACGAGAGTCTGACGCCCGGCCAGCTTTTCCTCTTCTACCTCCTGCGATGCCTGCCAGAAAAAGAGATATGGGGAAATCGTCGTGCCGAGGATGGCGACGAGCGTCGCGAACGCGTCGCGACTGCGGGGGAGGCTCGGCGTCACGGTATCGTGGACGATCGTGGTCCAGTCGGGGCCAATCTTGATGGCCGTGATGACATAGGCGAAGAGCACGAGCGCCAGCCATTTGAGGCCCGTGGCAATCGTCGCATAGCGAAGCCGTACGGTAGCGAGCGCGATGCCCGCGGCGAACACGACCACCCAGACATGCGAGTCGACAGTGGTGAGGAGTTCCGCGGCGTCAGCCATGCCGGCGAGGTCGGCGCCGATGTTGATCGTGTTCGCGAGAAGCAGTGACAGACAGGCCGTCACGAGTACCGGACGGGGGTACTTGTCGGCGAGCGCCCCCATGAGCCCCTTGCCGGTCACCATCCCAATGCGGGCACACATGGCCTGGACGGCCGCCATCAGTGGCCAAGTGAAGAGGGCGGCCCAGAGGAAGTGGGTCCCGAACTGCGCGCCCGCGATTGAGTAAGTGGCGATGCCGGAGGGATCGTCGTCGGCGGCGCCGGTAACGACACCGGGGCCGAGGGTCTGCCAGAAGCGGCGGACGGCACCGAGGGGGCGGCGGAGGCCGGCGTCTGCAGTAGGCACGGTACGCATGCTGCCGGTGTCCTGCGCGAGAAGAGTCTGCCGAATGAGCACCGTCCGCAATCGCGGCGGTGGCGGCCGTGTCGTGCAGCCGCGTCCCTCTACACTACGCGCCGGCGAACGATCTGGCGACTAGGGCCCGCATATTCCCGTGCTCGAGTGGCGGGCGACACGTCAGGCTCACTGGGAGCGATAGAAGTCCCACCCGCGATCGCCGAGCGCCGCAAACAACCCCATGGGATCGTGGCCAACGCCCGGCAGCAGCTGCAGCTCATGCGTGATGCCGAGGGTGCGAAGCATGGCACTGAACGCCACGCTGCCTGGCGCCGTATTGTCGGCATCGCCCACCACGATCCGCATACGAGGCCGTGGCGCCGATGTCCGTGCAAAGAGCTCGGCCACCGTTAGCGGGCTCTGCGTGCGGTAGTACGCGAGATCATCGCCGTAGACCTCGCGAAGGATCTTGGCGCGCTCCTCGGGGTTCGCGCGTGCACGCGGGCCATCGAAGTCGAGATCGAGCGGTCCAGCCGCGAGCATGGACACCGCGCCAAACAGATCGGCGTAGCGCAAGCCAATGCGAGCCGCCCCATGCCCGCCCATGCTGAAGCCCTCGAGGATCCGGGCGTTGCGTGTGGCCACCGTGCGGAACCGCGCGTCCACCTCCATCACGAGGTCACGTGCTAACACTGTTTCCATGGGTATGCGACCGTCCTTGGAGTCGGCCCACATGCTCGATGTCATGCCATTGGCGAACACGACCAGCATTGGCGGAATACGCCCGGACCTGATGGCTGCGTCAAAGTGTGCAGCCAGCGGCACGATGCCGCCTGCACCCCCGCCGCCCGTCCCGTGGAGCCAATAGAGCACCGGAAAGCGACGCGTCGGCTCCGCGTCATACTGGGCCGGGAGATAGGCATGAAATGAGACGGCGGTGCGTGCGGCAGGACTCTGGAAAATCCGATACACCACGCCAGGGGTGCTCACCGCAGGGGTCACCCATGCCGTCGGCGCGGGCGACGACGGCCCCGTCGGCTGAGTGGGGACCGCGGTATCGGTGGGCTCGCAGCCGAGACTGGCCGCCAGCAGCGCCACGAGTGTGCGTCGAGCCGGACGGCGTGGATGGCGGGCGGCACGTGGTGTATCCGGTTGCATTGCGATCTCCCAGAAAGGATCCGGCCGCAGCGCCTGGCCCGGTGGGGTGGCACCGTCTCACGGATACAACAAATAGAGCGACGAATGGGGCAATCACAAAGCTGTTGCATGATTGCGGCCGGCCCGTGGCCTGACGTTCACGCCAGTATGGGGTCGGGATCCGATGTTGTCGGAGCAACACCCACCTTGGACCGCCACCTCGAGGAGTGATGCCCGCGACCCTGCTCTCGCATCAGGCGCTCGTGCTGCCGCTCAAACTGCGCTGGCCCCATCGTTTCTCCGGGCTGGCCTTATGCATCGGCAGTATGGTGCCCGACCTGGAATTCATCGGCCGCATGGCCGATGACTGGATCTTCTCTCACACGCTGACGGCACAGCTCTGGTTCACTCCTCCGGTCACGCTCCTCCTCGTATGGCTGCTGGCCGAGGTGATGCTTCCGGCGTTGCTTCCGTTGGTGCGGGATGTCCAGTGGCTGCGCCTGCACGACCTTGCGGCACTGAGGGCCCCACGCGGGGTACGGGAATGGACGGTGGCTGCCTACTCGGCATTGATCGGTGGCGTCAGTCACGTACTGCTCGACGCCATTACGCATGGCAACCACTCCGGCTGGCTCGTACCCTTCCTGCCTGCGTTGCGCACCTTGGTGCCCCATGTCTCGGGGCGCGTGCCGTTGCATGATGCGCTGCAGTTTTGGCTGACGCTGGTCTTCGGGGCGGCGTCACTCGCCATGTGGCGCACGATCGTCACCCAACGGCTCTTGTGGCGCTGGCGGTTTCGTGCCATCAGCGAGCTGCCCCGTATGCCATTAGCGGCCGGCCACCGACTGCTCGCATGGTGCGTGCTGGCTGCCGCGCCGGGAGCACTCGTTGGTCGTGCGCTCCATGTGCAGGCAACGGGCAAAGCGCTCACGGCAGCGGTGGCGTTCGGCATGATCGACTTTGCCTTCCTGGCGTTGCTCCTCGCGGCCCTCTACCTGCGCCGTCGCGAGGCGCGGCCGTGGCGTCTCGGAGGGACAGGGGTTCACCATGCTCTGGGCCACCCCGACGATCTTGGTGTGCCGCCGGTGCGGCCCCTCGCGGCGTGATACTCGCATGATTGGTTCGGGAGTGCTGCTGATGGCGTGGTCGGCGTGTGCCACAATTCCCCACCTGCGGAGCGGTGTGGGCACCATGCTCCGCCCGCCAGAAGATCGCGTGGCGGAACGGGACAGTGCGGTACAGGTTGCACCGGGCGAACGGCTGTCGGTGCGCCTGAACGGTACGCCAGCGCTACGCGGTGCTGCGTCGCGCGTGCCGACGCACATCGTGCTGCTCCCCGGCCCGGTGGGATCTGCCTTCTCCATGCGACACGTGTCGGCGGCGTTGTGCGCCCATGGGCTCCCCGTATTGGTCATCGATCCCTTGGGCATGGGACGGTCCTCGCGCCCAACGGATGCCGACTATTCGCTTGCCGCGCAGGCCCGGCGCATCGCGGCGGTGCTCGACAGCGTGGGCGTGGCGCGTACGCTGGTCGTTGCCCACGGCACCAGCGCGACGCTCGCGCTGCGACTTGCGGCGGCGGCACCGGAGCGCATCAGCGGCGTACTCTCCCTTGCCGGCGGCCCCATTGATCGACAGGAAACGACGGGTGTTCGACTCGCGCTGGCACTGGCGCCGCTGCTGGACACTCCGGTCGGTCGGGCGATCGGACGTCGACGGTTTCTCGCGGCCATCCGTGAGCAGAGCGCGGCTCCGGCCTGGTGTACGCCCGATGTGGCGGCGCGCTACCTCGCGCCCATCGAATCCGACGTGCGCGGAACGCTTCGGGTCCTGCGCGCGATGCAGCAGGCCGAGGAGCCATCCCGCATCGAGACCGAATTGCACCGCATCCGTGCCCCAGTGCGACTTCTGGTGGGCGATCATCCCACCGCTCACGCCCCCACCGCCGCGCAGGTGGCGTTGCTGCAACGTCAGCTTGCCAAGTTGCGGGTCGACACCATCACCGGAGCGGGGACGATGCTGCACGAGGAGCGGGCCGATGCCGTGGTGGCCGCCGTGCTCGAGATGCTGAACAACACGCGCTGACCCACCGGATACCGCCGCGATTCACGCACCGCCGCGATGTCCGCGCGCCCGGTGGTGAACGCCTCCATCCCCGGAACCGTGGTCGACGGGGTGTCGAAGGGTCTATGCGAACGCCCGGACTCGAACCGGGATGGGTTGCCCCGCCAGCTCCTAAGGCTGGTGCGTCTACCAATTTCGCCACGTCCGCAAAGGAGACGGTCGCCTGTCGGCCAAACGTCTCCCCCCCGAATTATAGACGGGTCAGCAACTCCCCGGCGCCCGCCTCGGCAAAGCCGGTCAGCAGCTCGAGTGTGGCCGTCAACTCTTCCCGTGTGGCCGCTGGGTGAATAGGGCAGAGGCGCAGCGCGGGGCGGCCATGCAGCAGGGTGCTCATCACCGTCGCATATCCGTTCTCGCGAAGACGATCCACAATGCGCGCGGTGAGGGCGTCGATCTGGTGGGCAGAGAGCCCCACGCCGCGCCAGCGGAACGTGACGATCCCCATCTGGGAAGGCGTCACGATCTCCCATTTCCCGCTCTCGATCAGCCACGCGTGCGCGACGTCGGCCAGCTCGAAGCCCACGCCGATGCCGCGGCGGAATTCAGCCAGGCCGAACGCACGCATCGACAGCCACAGCTTGAGCACCTTGAAGGAGCGGGTCAGCTGGATGCCGCGCTCGAAGAAGTTCACATCGTCCTGAATGTGACGCGAAATATCGGCCAGGTAGTCGGCGTGATCGTCCTCCTCCACGCGAAACGCCAGCTTCATGAGACGGGCATCGCGCACCAGCAGGCATCCCAACTCGAACGGCTGGAACAGCCACTTGTGCGGATCGAGGGTAATGGAGTCCGCTCGCCCAAGGCCATCGAGCGCGGCCGCGCCGCGCGGGTGCAGCACGGCGGCCGCGCCGTAGGCACCGTCGACGTGCAGCCAGAGCCCTTCGCGCGCGCAGAGATCGGCGAGGGCATGCAATGGATCGACGGCACCGGTGTTCGTGGTCCCGGCGTTGGCGACCACGCAGAAGGGCCGCAGGCCATTGGCGTGATCTTCCGCGATTGCGGCCGCCAGCGCATCCACATCGAGGCGCATGTCAGCATCCGTCACAACGGCCCGGCGCTGGCGCTGGCTGAAGCCGAGCACACGAAGCCCCTTCGACATCGAGGAGTGGGTCTGATCAGAGTAGTACACGACCGACGCCGGATCATGGCCACCCAACCGTGTTTCGCGCGCCACCACGATCGCCGACAGGTTGGCCATCGACCCACCGCTCACGAAGATGCCGCTGGCCGTCTCGGGCAGCCCGCACGCCGCGCGTAGCCACTCCAACACGGTCAGTTCGATCTGCGAGGCCGCACTCGAGGCCAGCCAATGCCCGGCGAACACGTTGTGCCCACTCATCAGGAAATCACCCACGGCACTCACGAAGTTCGATGGGCTCGGCACGAACGCATAGAAGCGAGGATGATCGGCGCGGAACGCGTTCTCGAACACCGTGCTGGCCAGCGTCTCGAGCAGTTCGCTGGTGGGCGTGGGGGATTCCGGGGGCGGCGTGTGCAGGAGACGCACCGCCTCCTCCCGGCTCATGGTGGTGGTGGTGTGTTTGCTGCGGACGCTCTCGAAGTGGTCGATGACCATGGCAAGAGCGCGCTCGCCGAGCGCCTGCATGTCGGCGCGGGAGAGCTGCAGGGGAGCGGTGGGCGTGGGCATGTCAGGACGCATGGCGCCCAAGGTAGCAGCCGTGACCCGCCGGCGGTAACGTTGCGCATGCGACTCCCCCATGCGTACCGTCGGCGATTGGCCGCGCCCCTCCTCGCCACAGCGCTCACGCTGCTCTGCACGACGGCTCGGCTCGCGGCCCAGGCGCCGCCAGCTGGTACGGTCATTACCGGGATCCCGGCCGGCAGCGAGCGGGTGGAACAGCGGACGATGGGGAGCCGCCCCGGCGTGCGCCTTGTACGCCGCTTCGACGGCCTCGGCGCCGGCTTCGTGGGGCCGCATGGCGCCACGCTGCTGCGCAATCCGTCGGATAACTCACTCGCCGTGGGACGCCGGCACGTCGTACAGACGGTGAACACCCAATGGGCGATTTTTCGCAAGGACGGCACGCCGATCTATGGCCCGTTGCCCACCAACGCCGTCTTTGCGGGATTCGGTGGGGCGTGCGAGGCGATCGTGAGTGGTGACGCCGTCATCCGCTACGATCAGCTAGCCCATCGCTGGCTGCTGGTGCTGCCGATCTTCCGCCGTGTGCCGCCGGGCATGGTGTCAGATGGACCGCGCACCGCGATGCTGCGGGTACCGCCGCCAACGACTGATGCCACGCCGCGCCCGCTTCCCCCTCGGCCGCCCGCCGACTCAGCGCGTGGCGACTATGCCATGTGCTATGCGGTGAGCGCCACCGACGACCCCATGGGGGAATGGCACCGCTACGAGTTCCGCCGCCCGCTCTTTCCCGACTATCCGCGCCCGGCGGTATGGCCCGACGGCTACTACGTGCCGACGAGCACGGGTGACGAGGTGATCGAAAAGCACCTCTGTGTGGCCGAGCGAGCCCGCATGCTGCGTGGGGAACCGGCGCGCGAGCTGTGCCGCTTTGTGCCGAACGTGAATTTTCTCAATACCTCGGATCTCGACGGGCAGCGGCTCCCGCCCGTCGGTACCCCCAACCTCGTGCTGGCGGCCGGTGGTACGCAGCTGCGTGGTGTGGTGGAAAGCGACGAGCTGCAGCTCTGGCGCTTCGCCGTGAACTGGCAGGACACGGCGCGCACCACGTTGGTGGGCCCTGAGCGCATCGCGGTGGCGCCCTATCGCTATCTGTGCGGCGGACAGCTCACCAACTGTGTCCCGCAGCCCGGGACCGAGCGAGGGCTCGACTCTCAGGGTGACAAGCTGATGCCACGCCTGATCTACCGGCGCTTCGCGAATCACGCGTCGTTGGTCGCCACGCACAGCATCAACACCGCCAACGGGACGGGCGGGGTGCGCTGGTACGAACTCCGCGTGTCACCCACGGGGAGCGTTGCGCTCAGACAGCAGGGGACCTTCGCGCCGGACAGCCTCTATCGCTGGCTGCCGAGCGCCGCGATGGATCGTCTGGGCAACATTGGCCTCGGTTACTCGGCCGGCGATCGTCACACCTATGTCGGGCAGCGTTTCGTTGGCCGCGCACCGTCACACCCGGTCGGTACGTTCGGCTTTCGTGAAGTGCGACTGGCCGACGGTGGGGCTGCGCAGACCTCCACGCTGCGCTGGGAGGACTACACGCAGACCGCTTTGGACCCGGTAGACGACTGCACCATTTGGTACGTGGGTGACTACCTCCGGGCGGGGGCTACCGCATACAGTACGAAGATCGGCGCCTTCCGCATGCCCGGCTGCCGCTAACCTCAACCTGGACCGTACATGAAGCATCTGCTCAGCACGGTGGTGATATCGTCCGCTTTGCTGGTTGGCGCTCCCAGCACGGCGGCACAGTCAACGAAGGGCGTCTTTGGGGGGATCCAATACGTCGGCTCGAGCGTGGATGTGAAGTCGGCGGCAGAGGACCTCCAGTTCGGTGGTGGCTTCGGCGTGCACGCCGGATTTGGGCTCAGTGACACATGGTCGGTCTTGGCCAACTTCGATCGCAGCGTGCTCCCGGGAGTGAAAAACACCTCCGACGTCACGCTCAGTCAGTACGACGCCCTGCTTCGGATGAACCTGCTCCCCGGTGCGAGCTCCCCCTTTCGGGTGTTTCTCGCGGCAGGCGCCACGGCGCGAACGGCCAACGCCGGTCGCGACTTCGAGGACATTGCGCCGACCGGCGGTGCGGGGGCCCAGCTGTTCGTCACGAGCAAGATTGCGGTGAACGGTACGGCGCTCTGGACCTTCGGCAAGCTGACACGCGCCAGCCAGCTCCGGAACGGACAGGAGGGGCAGTTCGAATCCACCGGCACGCGTGTCCAGGCGGGTGTTTCGCTCTATCTCTTCGGCAAGTGATCCGGCGCTGACGGCGCCAAATGCGAACGCGGGGGCGATGGCCACGGCCATCGCCCCCGCGTTCTCGTGTGGCCACGTCGCTGTGGTCAGCCGCCCACGCGGATATTCACCACGCGCTGCCCGAGGCGCGGATCGAGCGATTGGACCAGCAGGCTGACGTAGTCACCGTCCTTGAGGCCGGCGACCGCCGCCTGCAGATCCGACACGCTGCGCACATCGCGACGCGGCGTGGGATAGAGAATGGCCAGCACCACATCGCTTCCGGCGGCGAGCTTTTCGCGGGCCGGTCCGTCGTCCGTCACCTCCGACACCCGCACACCGCGGCCGTTGGTGCGCAGTCGGGCGGCGATGTCGGCCGGCAGCGGTTCCACCGCGATGCCCAGCTTGCCCGCCGACGGATTGGCCGCTGCGTCCGGCGACGCAGTGTTCACCGCGAGGCGGGCGGTGTTTTCCGCTTCGACGAGACGCACCTCGAAGCGCTTTTTGCTGCCGAAGCGCATCACCTCGACCGGGATGCGGTCTCCTACGCGGCGTGATCGGACGATGCGCTGTAGCGAGCTCACACGCTCCACCGGCTTGCCGTCCACGGTGATGATCACGTCGCCCACTTCGATGCCGGCCGCCTTGGCGGGGCCACCGTCGGCGGGGTTGAAGCCGGCCACCTTTACGCCAGCCACTCGCGACAGGCCATTGATGCCGGCATCCTCCGGATCGATGCGGGTAACCGACACTCCCATCACCGGCAGGCGCACGCGCCCGTCGGTGATCAGCGCATCCGTCACGTTCTTCACGAGCGTGATGGGAATCGCAAACCCGTAGCCGCTGTAGAAGCCGGTCTGGCTCGCGATCGCGCTGTTCAGGCCAATCACCTCGCCGCGCATGTTGATGAGCGGACCGCCCGAGTTCCCCGGATTGATCGCCGCGTCGGTCTGAATGAAATCAGAGATGGTGAAGTTGCCCGCGTTGGGGAGGTTGATCTCTTGCCCACGTCCCTTGGCCGAAATGATGCCGGCGGTGACGGTGAAGTCGAGGCCGAGCGGATTGCCAACGGCAAGCACCCACTCGCCGATGCGCGTGGCTTCGTCGTTGCCGATGTTGAGCGTGGGGAGCCCCTTCGCGTCGATCTTCACGACCGC
>Ga0315899_10004166_pt1 | contig 15641 bp, 9 predicted proteins | sample LakEriMetagenome_2_FD_203518 | JGI IMG/M metagenome (GOLD analysis project Ga0315899, IMG submission 203518) | Freshwater fungal communities from buoy surface, Lake Erie, Ohio, United States - Buoy 4 MA112 | ecosystem: Environmental > Aquatic > Freshwater > Lake | place: USA: Lake Erie, Ohio... | reverse complement strand
CACCACTCAGCATTGCAATAATTTCCGATTGCTGTGCCAGCTTACTCGTAAACCAAATGATTGTAAGAAAAACTATAAACGAGCTAAGCAAGGTCCCAAAATAAAAACAGAAGTTCACGTAGTATTCCGTCACGATGCTATACCACGGCGCTCGGGCTTTTAGTAACTCATCGATATTCTCGCTGACGTCGAATACAACTGCAATCAGAAGAAACGCGCCAATCATGAAAAAGAACGTCCCTAAAAACTTTCGAATGATATAGAGATCAATTTTCTTGATCATCAAAGGCGTTGCATAAGTTTAACTACCATTTCATTTTTCCAGGAAGCAAAAGTTCCTTCCATTATCTTTTCTCGTGCTTTGCGCACAAGGCGCAAGTAAAAATTCAAGTTGTGCAACGTTCCGATCTGCATTGCCAATATTTCCTCCGATGCGAATAGATGGCGCACATAGGCCCTCGAATAAAACGAGTCAACGAAACTTTCACCATCGGGATCGAGCGGAGAAAAATCGCGCTCCCACTTCTTATTGCGCATATTCATGATGCCATTCCACGTAAACAATTGTCCATTGCGTGCATTACGCGTTGGCATTACACAATCGAACATATCAACGCCCAGCGCTATCGACTCCAAGATATTCGCCGGTGTTCCTACGCCCATTAAATAACGAGGCTTGTCCTTTGGCAGAATGCCGCAAACCAACTCTGTCATTTCATACATGAGCTCATGCGGCTCACCAACACTCAGCCCACCAATTGCATTTCCTTCTGCCCCCTTCGAAGCAACATACTCCGCACTTGCCTTACGCAAATCACGGTAAACAGAACCCTGTACAATAGGAAACAATGCCTGATGATGCCCGTAGAGCGGCTCCGTTTCGTGGATGCGTGAAAAACATCGATCAAGCCAATGATTCGTAATCTGCAGTGACTTTCGTGCATAGTCTTCATCACATGGGTAAGGCGGGCACTCATCGAATGCCATGATAATGTCGGCACCAATCACGCGCTGAATGTCCATCACATTTTCAGGTGTGAACAAATGCGCAGAACCGTCAATATGCGACTTAAACTTCACGCCTTCGGGTGTAATCTTTCGGTTGTCGCTCAAAGAGTAAACCTGATACCCACCGCTATCGGTCAGAATAGGTCGGTCCCATCCATTGAATTTATGCAGCCCTCCTGCCTCTCGAAGTATACCTGTGCCCGGACGTAAATACAGATGATACGTGTTACCCAGAATAATCTTGGCGTCCACGTCATCCTTCAAGTCCTGCTGGGTTATTGCCTTTACAGTACCTGCTGTACCCACAGGCATGAAGATAGGTGTCGGTATTTCGCCATGGTCGGTGCGCAAAACACCTGCCCGCGCATTACTCCCGCCATCTATCGCCTTCAACTCAAATGTATGCGCCATGCTTGTCTAATGTTACCTATCCGAAGAAATTGCAATCCAATTACTGTTGCAAGTAAGCGAGGAGTTTTTCGCCTATACCTTCTACCACTTTCGATGATATATGACTACCAAAGCCACTACCAACCAATAAGCTTTCCGGTGACTTACCTCCCTGAGTCAGCTTCTTCAAAGCGGGTTCAATGTTGTTGCTGTAATAAGGCCCCTTAACAGATCCATAAACAAACAACGGCTCGCGCGCAATGTATTGAATCTGCAAACTCTGTGGTGATTCTCCGTAACCCATTACATAGTCGCGGGTTTCTCTCTCTATCGGAAATTGTGTCATTAAATAGCCCTTTAGTTCAGGCGCTGCGTCGATATACACACTACGTAAAACAATGCTGCTGTGCTCAGCAGTGACTCGCAGAGCTGCCCTGCAACCGATACCCTCGCCTATTACTGACAACATCCCTTTGGTCAATCCGTAATTGGATAAGAGTGCCTTCTGAATAACCGGTATCTGATCAATCATACGATCAACCAATTGATCATACCCTGAAAAAAGCAGCTTCTTCCTACTCACCTCACTATAACCCATGTCGATTTCGGCTACTACCATTCCACCCCGCACCAAGCTCTGTATGAGTGCATCCATACCGCCCGCGATGGAGGGCAGCCAAGGGGAGTCTCGGAAAACGATTACGCCGAGCGACTTCGAGTTAACCTCTTCCGGAACATAAACGCGCATCAGTAAGTTGTCCTCGTTAATTGGCAGCAACTCCGAAACGGGGGCAATCTGATTCGTAACCTTTGCATTGCCAAAAGCTTTCAATTCACGGTTAGCAACATTGTAGTTGTAATATAAACGTCCGCCTCCTGTATTGATAGCACTAACTATCCACACATTTTCCGACAAGTCGGAATGAACAATATCAAAACCAAACAACGTTGGCATCTTCTCCGTAATTGCCGCAAGCGTCGATTCAAATCTCTTGTCAAGGGCGACAAAACCCTGCTCTATGCCATCATACCAAACAACAAGCGGCTTGGAATCAGCCGATGAAAAGAGAACCTTGGTAATCATGGATTGCTTTGGCTCAAAAATGACTTCGGTCTCTGAACCATCGTTCATACTCATTTTAACGAGCGCGTTTCCATTGCGATTCAAATCAGTGAGTGCATAAACAGATGCATCCGTTTTTGAGGCCAACGCCAATCCCTTTATCGAACAAAGCCCACGTATGATACCCAACTTCTCGCCGCCATTCAGCGAGCAATTCACGAATTGCGAACCTTCCTCGGTCTTTTGAATGTAGAAGGTTCCTCCATTAGCAAAACCCTCTACCCAATTTACACCATGGCCTGAAGCAATATGCTTCAGCTCTCGCATGCCTGGCAGAATGGAATAGGCCTTTGAAGATGTCACGTCTTCCTCGTTTCGAATCAACAACGTAGTGCCACCGGAGTAGTAATGACCATCCATAAACTTAATCCAAACAGGCGTGCTCGTTAGTCGGTTATAAGACTTGGTAAAAGTCTCATATCGGTGCAAATCGTTTCCAATTTCTCCTTCACCCACAGAATAGATGATAGCATCATCTCCAACCCAACGATAATCAACCACATTCGCTTCGTCTGTTTTCGAGACACGGGTTTCACGACCGCCATTGATGTTGTCCCAATACAACACCCACCGATTATTATCGTATTTCAAATACGCAATCCCCTTGCCTGAAGGTGAAACCTGAAAGTCGGTCAAGTCGCCCGTAAAATATTCCTTCGGCTCTTCTATTTTTCTTCCATCGGTGGGAGTAAAAACTTGTGCCGACACAACACTGCCAAAGGCCATGAGAAGGCCAATCCAGAATACAACTGATATCTTTCGCATAGTACTAAAATTGAATGGAGGCTAAAAATACGGATATCATTCAAAAGTGGAAAAAGTACTTGAAGTTACATTTTTTTCGAAATTCGGGACTCACCCCCCAAAAAAACACCCCCTTTTAAAAATTTATTTCCGTTTTGAATAAAACACCCCCTACTTTTGCCGGGTAATTATTCATTTTTTAATCAAAAAACAAATTACCCATGTCGTCGACTCGTTTTCAAGCCCTTTCTGAACTGCACGAACGTCAGCCCGTGCGGTTCGACATCAAAGGTGTTCGCATCAGCGAATATTTCGGTGCCAACGTATTCTACTACCACAAAATGCGAGAGTATCTGACGGATGATGCGTATGATAAACTGATGGATTGCATCAACAGTGGTATCCGCATCGATCGCCAAACTGCAGACCATGTGGCTGCAGCCATGAAAGAGTGGTCCATCCAAAAAGGGGTAACACACTATACCCACTGGTTCCAGCCACTAACCGGAACAACAGCAGAAAAACACGATAGCTTCTTCAAGCCTCTAACCGACGGACGTGCATTGGAAAAATTCGATGGCACTATGCTCGTGCAACAAGAGCCTGATGCATCCTCCTTCCCAAATGGTGGTCTTCGCAATACATTCGAAGCACGTGGTTATACCCTGTGGGATCCATCATCACCTGCATTCATCGTGGGTAACACACTTTGCATTCCAACTATTTTCATTTCCTACACAGGCCACGCACTGGATTACAAAATGCCACTGCTTCGTGCTTTGAATTCCGTTGACCATGCAGCAACAGGTGTATGCCAGTATTTCGACAAAGAGGTAAACAAAGTATCCGTTACACTTGGATGGGAACAGGAGTACTTCCTTATTGACAGCTCGTTGCACAATGCTCGTCCTGATATTGCCATGACCGGCCGCGCACTGTTTGGCGCACGCCCGGCAAAAGGCCAACAGCTCGAAGACCACTATTTCGGTAGCATTCCGGAACGCGTTATGGCTTTCATGCAAGAGTTTGAATACGAATCTCACTTATTGGGTATACCGGTGACTACGCGTCATAACGAAGTTGCTCCAAACCAATTTGAATTGGCTCCGATGTTCGAAGAAGCCAATCTTGCAAACGACCACAACCAATTGGTGATGGACGTGCTCGAGAAAACAGCTCGCAAGCACAACTTCCGTATTCTCCTTCATGAAAAACCATTCGAAGGTGTGAATGGAAGCGGCAAGCACAACAACTGGGCGCTCAGCACCAACACAGGTGTAAACCTATTGAAACCCGGTAAGAATCCGAAAACCAACCTTCAGTTCTTGACCTTCTTCGTGAACACAGTTGCTGCAATTCACGAAAACGCTGATGTGCTTCGTGCATCCATCGCAACTGTTGGTAACGACCATCGCTTGGGTGCCAACGAAGCTCCTCCTGCAATCATGTCGGCCTTCCTCGGCGAGCACCTCAGCCGCATGCTCGATGATCTTGAAAAGAATATCAAAGCCGGCAAGATGACTCCGGAAGACAAAACCGATCTGAAACTCAACATCGGAAAACTTCCTCAAGCACTTCTCGACAACACAGACCGCAACCGCACTTCACCATTTGCATTCACCGGCAACAAATTCGAATTCCGCGCCGTGGGAAGCAGCGCCAACTGCGCCAATGCGATGATTGTGCTGAATACCATCGTAGCGAATCGTCTCATCCAATTCAAGAAAGATGTGGACACCCGCATTGCGAAAGGAGATGATAAAGACGAGGCAATTTTGAAAGAATTACAGCGCCTCATCAAAATCAGCAAGCCGATTCGCTTCGAAGGAAACGGCTATGGTGACGAGTGGGTAAAAGAAGCTGCCAAGCGCGGTTTGAGCAACTTGAAAGACACACCAAGTGCATTGAAAGTTTGGAAGAACAAAGACGTAAACAAGATGTTTGAAACGCTCAACGTTCTTACCCATGAAGAAATTCATGCTCGCTATGAAATCGAGGTAGAAACTTACGTGCGCAAGCGTGAAATCGAAGCACGAGTAACCAACGACATTGCAGTGAATCACATCATTCCTGCTGCACTCGACTACCAGACCAAACTGATTGACAACGTGCTTGGCCTAAAAGAAGTATTCTCTGCTGCGGAGGCGAAGAATCTTTCTCGCACACAAACCGACCTCATCAAGCAAATCTCTGTTGAAATAAACAACATCAAAGATTCTCTTGATAAAATGAATGTGGAACGCAACAAGGCATCAAAAATGGATTTGGAAAAACAGGCTGAAGTCTACAGCAACAAAGTGAAGCCTTTCATGGATGCTGCGCGCGATGCTGCCGACAACCTGGAACTCATTACGGAAGACGAATCATGGCCGCTTCCAAAAATGCGTGAACTCTTGTTCACTCGATAATTTGGGTTTGTTAAGGAAGAAAGGCTGCCAATTGGCAGCCTTTCTTATTATCAATAAATCAAAATTGAATCAATTCGTCTTCCCGGGATACACCTTCAATGCCTCTCGCAATACTTCTACTGATGCTTGCAATGACTCCTTGTTGAGCACATAGGCCAAACGCACTTGTTTTCTTCCGGGTTCCGGCTTGGAGTAAAACCCGGTAGCTGGCGCCATCATCACCGTTTGGTTGTTGTATTCAAATGTCTCCAGCATCCACTGGCAGAAAACATCGCTGTCATCTATCGGCAATTCTGCAATGCAATAAAACGCACCCTTGGGCTTAGGGCAAATCACACCGGGTATCGTATTCAATCCGTCAATCAGAATATTTCTGCGTTCCACATACTCTTCTACTACGCCATCAAAATAGGACTGCGGTGTTTCGAGCGCATAGAGCGATGCCATTTGTCCGAAGGTAGGCGGCGACAAACGCGCCTGTGCAAATTTCATGGCTGCTGCCATCACCTGCTTGTTCCGAGTAATTATTGCTCCGATGCGAGCTCCACACATGCTGTAGCGCTTGCTCACACTATCAATCATGATGGCATTCTCTTCCAATCCCTCCAGATTCAGAATGCTGCTTGGAACTGCGCCATCGTAGGCGAATTCTCGATATACCTCATCGGCCATCAAAAACAAATCATGCTTCTTTGCGACATCACGAAGTTGTTCAAGCTCTGACTTGCTGTATAGATATCCCGTCGGATTGCCCGGGTTACAAATGAGAATACCCTTCGTTTTAGGCGTTATCAATTGCTCGAATGCATCAATCGGTGGCAACGCAAAACCTGTATCGATTGAACTCATTACTGGAATCACCGTTACTCCTGCCATTACTGCAAATCCATTGTAATTGGCATAAAAAGGTTCCGGAATGATCACTTCATCACCCGGATTAAAACAGGTCATGAATGCAAAAACCAACGCTTCACTACCGCCGGTTGTCACCATAATTTGCTCCGGAGTCAAGTCAATGGACTTCGATGCATAATATTTGGTAAGACCTTGACGATATGCTGCGATTCCATCGCTGTTGCTGTATTCGACAACCTTCAAATCCAGTTCTTTCATCTTGTTGCGAACTACTTCAGGCGTTTCAATATCGGGCTGACCAATATTGAGGTGATACACCTTGCGTCCTTGCTTCTTAGCAGCTTCTGCATAAGGAACCAGCTTGCGAATGGGTGAAGCCGGCATAGCGACCGCTTTCGATGAAATATGGGGCATAATGAAATTTTTATTGGCGCAAATGTAAACGCTCGCAGCATCCACGGAGCGAATTCACAACTCCTTCCACATAAAATGATGAGGACCGATCAAAGGCACTTCATAGACATCATCAAACTTAGAAAAACCGATGCTTTCATAAAAGGGTACCGCAATTAGACGAGCGTCACACCACAAAAGATCAATCTTTCGCTTGCGCAATTCTTCACAAGCAAATGCAATCAGCTGCTCACCTGCATGCCTCCTGCGATAGTCAGGATCTGTCGCCATGGCACGAAGTCGATATTGATGCTGTTGACTCAATCGTGGCGAAGTAATTTGAAAAAAAGACCCTATGCTGATTAGAGTTTCCCCATCAAAAACGCCGACGTGAAAAGCGTCCTCGCGATGGTCGATATCAATCACGCACACTTCCGTCGATGCCAAATGGGGCCACAACACGCGATGTCGCAACGATTGTGTTTCCCGTGGCTGTATGAATCGCGCTTCTAACTGCATCAGGCCATGCTTCCTTCTTTAAGCTTCTCCGTATTCTCGGCAAGCTTGAGCGCTTCGATTATTTCCACCACCTCACCATTCATCACTGCATCCAAATTATACAACGTAAGATTGATACGATGATCGGTGACACGTCCTTGCGGATAATTATACGTTCTGATTTTTGCGCTTCTGTCGCCCGTGCTCACCAACGATTTTCGCATGCGCGCACGCTCTTCCTGTCTGCGATTTACTTCAGCCTCAAAAATACGCGTGCGAAGCATGGTCATCGCTTTCTCTAGGTTCTCGTGTTGTGAACGTCCCTCCTGACATTCTACAACAACACCGGTAGGAATGTGTGTAAGACGAACAGCAGACTCCGTTTTATTTACGTGCTGACCTCCGGCACCGCTTGCTCGATAGGTATCCCTGCGAATGTCGGCCGGGTTAATTATGACATCAAACTCTTCTGCCTCGGGCAATACAGCCACTGTTGCAGCACTTGTGTGCACGCGTCCCTGTGTTTCTGTTTCAGGCACACGCTGCACGCGATGCACGCCACTTTCAAACTTCAGCGTACCATATACTTCCGCCCCAACAATCTCGAACGATATTTCCTTGAAGCCGCCCATGGTGCCCTCGTTCATATTGAGCACCTCAAACTTCCAGCCTTGATTTTGAATGTAGCGGGTATACATGCGATAGAGGTCGCCTGCAAAAATGGATGCTTCATCACCTCCGGTTCCCGCTCGAATTTCCATGATACAGTTCTTCGTGTCTTCTGGATCCTTCGGTATCAGCATATACTTCACTTCCTCATCCATCTTTTCCTTCAAGGGTGTAAGCGTGTCAAACTCCTCTTGGGCAAGCTCCTTCAAATCCGGATCTTCATTCGAATACAAAATATCCTTGGCTGCTTTCAAGTCATCATTCACCTTTTTGTACTCATGGTATTTATCCACCAGCACACCCAAATCTTTGTATTCCTTCATCAGCGTCGGATAACGCTTCATATCCGAAATCACATCCGGGTCGGTTATCATCTTCCCAACTTCGTTATGACGGTCTACAATTGCCGACAATCGATCCAACAGATCTTGCATATTCTATTTTCTATGATTCGTAAATAAACTCTCCGTGCTCGCTTCGAATGGTGAGCATCTTTTTTGATGACGCTTCAACTCGCCCTACAATCTGCGCATCAATATGAAAACTGCGCGCTATCTCTATCATGCGACCCGCGCTCTCCGCATCGGTATATATCTCCAAGCGATGTCCCATATTAAACACGCGATACATTTCCTGCCATGCGGTTTTGGACTCTTCTTGTATCATTCGAAACAAAGGAGGCGTTGCAAATAAATTGTCTTTTATCACGTGAACATCATCCGTGAAATGAAGCACCTTAGTTTGTCCGCCGCCACTGCAATGCACCATGCCATGAACCTTCGCTCTCATTTCGTTCAGAATTGCTGCAGCCACAGGCAAATAAGTCCTGGTGGGCGAAAGCACCAAGCGCCCTGCATTCATCGGAGCATCTTCCACCAAATCCGTCAATGCATAGGAGCCGCTATAAACCAAATCTGCCGGCACTGACGGATCAAAACTTTCGGGATACTTCTCTGCGAGCGTATTGTAAAACACATCGTGGCGTGCACTTGTAAGACCATTGCTGCCCATTCCTCCGTTGTACTCACCTTCATAGGTTGCTTGTCCGAAGGATGCAAAACCCACAATTACATCACCTGCTGATATCGCAGAATTATCAATGACTTCGTCGCGACGCATGCGTGCAACTACGGTTGAATCCACTATTACCGTTCGCACCAAATCACCCACATCTGCGGTTTCGCCGCCGGTTACCGTTACTCGCACTCCCATCTCGGTAAGCTCGTCTGCCAATTCTTGCGTACCATTTATGATGGCACTCACCACTTCGCCGGGTATAAGCCCCTTGTTGCGACCGATAGTGCTGCTCAAGAGAATGTTGTCGGTAACACCCACACACATCAAATCATCGAGATTCATGATGAGCGCATCTTGTGCAATGCCCTTCCATACGCTCAAGTCACCGGTTTCTTTCCAGTACACATAGGCGAGCGACGATTTGGTGCCTGCACCATCGGCGTGCATTACCAAGCAATGCTCTTCACTTCCCGATAAATAGTCGGGTACAATTTTGCAAAATGCCTTTGGGAATAATCCCTTGTCCAACGTCCGAATTGCGGCGTGCACATCTTCCTTTTGAGCTGAAACACCGCGACGGGTATATCGTGAATCATTCATGTATAAAAAATAAAAGAGGCGAACCGCATGGTTCGCCCCTATATGTTATTCAATGCAGCTACTTGCTTGGCACAAAGTCGTTGCTCAACACACGAAACACCGTGCGGCGATTCAACTGGTGTGCTGCCTCTTGCAGTTCTTTGGTTCCCAATTTGTTGATGTATGCTTCCGTAAGCTCTTCTCCCTTTTTGAAACCAGCCATGTCGCGCTTCAAAATGCGTGGCTCTGTTTCACCCTTACCAACCGCAACAATGCGCTTCGGGTCAATTCCCTTTTCTTTCACCAGATAATCGACACACGCTTGGGCACGCGCCTGTGAAAGTGTTTGGTTGTCTTTGTCGGCACCACGCGCATCGGTATGGGCTTCCAACTGTACAACCAATCTTGGATTGTTCTTCATGATATCAAACAGATAATTCAATGAATCCTTTGAATTCACTTCAGCATTCACTTGTAATTCGCTCTTGTTATAGTCATAGCGAACCTCAGGCATTTCAATACCACCCTGACGTGACGTTGGATCCGGAATAGGAATGATGAAATATTCGCGAGCGAAATTGGTAGAAGCATTTAGACCTACAGTTGAAAGTCTATCGGCAGTGCCGATATATTTTTCCTTTTGAACATCGAGTGTGTATGTGTAATTCGAGGCAATTTGTGTTTTATCGAAAGCGAATCCGCCATTTGCATCAGTACTCACCTTGAGGTTAACCGGATCACCCGAGTTGCTAGAACCGACAAGCGTAATTTCAGCTCCGGCCACAGGTGCGCCGCTGTCTTTGTCATAAACGGTTCCCACCAGAGAAAAGTCGAGGCCTGCCTCAACAAATCGATAAATATCATCCTTTCCCTTACCACCCGGACGGTCCGAAGTAAGATAACCGGAAAACGTCTTATCACCCTCCTTTTTAGGATCAATAGCGAGAGCAAAGTCATTGGAAGAGCTATTCAAGGGATAGTCTACCCCAACTGGAGCGTCGAATGACATATCTCCGTTCTTGGCAGCCTTGAAAACATCCAGTCCACCTAATCCACCCCAGCCGTTCGATGAGAAGTAGAGAGTTCCATCAGGACCAATTACCGGGAACATGTCATCGCCTTTGGAGTTTACTACAGACAGATTGATTGGCTTTGACCAAGATGATGCATTTCGATCATACGTGAGATACCATATATCCTTGCCGCCCTTTCCACCTGCCATATTAGATGCAAATAACAGATACTTGCCATCAGCAGTTAAGAATGGTTGCCCTACAACAGTTGAGTCATCCGAATTACGGTCAACTACATTCAAGTTGGTTACTTCCAAAAACTTACCATCTGCACTTCGCGTTGCACGGGCAATATCACATGCGAAATAGGCTTTGGCACTTTCATACTTGCACGAAGTGTAAAGAATGTCGGAATAATCCTTATTAAAACAAGCCGCTCCTTCATTTCCCATCGTATTCACAACACCGGGCAGTGGCTTGGGAATGCTAAACTTTCCTTTCTTATCGACCTCGGCAATAAACAAATCCATGAAGCTTTCTCCGGTGATGGGGTCTTTGTAAGAACCTGCGCTCGAAGGGCGCGCAGAAGAAAAGACTACCTCGCTTGGCCCTGAAAACACGAGTCCGTAATCGAAAAACTCCGAATTAAGCTCTACCACATTCGAAACTGTTATTCTTGTTTTGGTGGCCTTTTTGGAAGCGGCATCTTGAGCGGATTTAACAGCCATAGCAGCCTTCGACTTATCACCTCCCTTTGCACTATACTTATTGAATTGAGTGACAGCATCATCCCAACGCCCTAATTCCAGCAAACTCATTCCGTAGCCATAATAAACTTCAGGCTCAGTTTTGTAGTACTGAGCTACAATAGCCTTTTCATACCATTGCAAGCTTTGCTGTGGATCGGCTACCAATCGATAACACTCTCCCAATCGATAAAAAATTCGGGCCTTTTCGTCAAGAGATTTTGAAATAGGCTCTGCTTTGATGTATAGCTTGGTAGCCTCATAATAAGCAGCCTTATCAAATTGCTCATCAGCTTTTTTTGCCGGTTGCGCCCAGCTTACAAACGCTACTAGCATGAATACGCAAGTAGCAAGAACGGAAATAACTCTTTTCATACAGGTTTCTTTAAGGAGTCGGTCTGTTTATAGGTGACGAAAATAAGGCATTATCCCGAACGCTCAAAGGCGCCCGCTTAAAGCCGAAAACAGCGAAACCAATTATTGGGCCGTTTTCCTTTTCTCAATGAGACCGCGCTTGATACGGCTCAATGCCTCCGGCGTAATTCCCAGAAAAGAGGCTATGTGATGCTGAGCAACACGCATCTCCAATTGCGGATGTTTTTGAGTTAACTGCAAGTATCTCTTCTCAGCACTCAGCGACATGATGTCCATTGTGCGCTTTTGAGAAGCTACATAAGCGTTCTGCATCAGCAAACGAAAGAATCGCTCAAACTTGGGATACTGACTCAACAAAACTTCGTAATCATCACGATGGATGGCAAGCACTTCTGTATCCTCCAACGCTTCAATGCTGAAAAAAGCGGTATCCCCTGTAATGAAACTAAATAAGTCGGAAGCCCACCAATCTTCAAATGCAAGATGGAAGATATGCTCATGCCCGCGCTCATCCGTTGTGAAAGTTCGGAGACTGCCCGACAAGACAAAGTAGAAATGCTCGCATACCTCACCCGATCGAACAAGCGATTCGCGCTTCTTATAGACCTCACGCTTCATCGACTGATAAATAGCCTCGAACTCTATGTTCGAAACCGGTATATAGGTCTTGATATGATTTCTAAGTGCTTGAGGCATTTCAATTACGATTTTATCAGTCGAATAGTTCCGCGACGCAATCCGTCGGAGATTTCAACAAAGTAAATACCTTTTGACAGATTTTCAATCGAAAGTTCAAAAGTTTCAATCTCATTTCTTCTGGCTATTAACCTCGTTTCCAACTTTCGACCGAAACTGTCATAGGTTGTGCAGCTTAATTCCCGATCAAAGCCCATCACATCCACTTTTACAAAATTCTCAGCCGGATTCGGATAAACTCTCACACGTTGCGAGGGTCGCTCAGCGACATTGGATTGAAGATTCGTTTCAAATCTGAAACGATGAATTATCTCCTTACCAAAATCTCGCTCGAAACTCTCAAAATCAAATCCGCTTACCCGATCAAACTTGCAATATCCTGAACCATCATTATTTGCAAAAAAATCAAGACCATCATCATCGCTATCCTTCAAATGGAATGTATAACACCCCGAATTAAGTTGAATCGTATCACGATAAATCGTTGCTGCTTCTGTGAAATCATCTCGCTCAAAAACAACTTCATCCCACTGGTTATACAAAACGTAAGACGACTCCCAAGGTGCTTCATTGGTTCTTAGAAGAATGATTAATCGGTTGTCGTCAAGTTCAGCATAACTGTATGTGGGTGGGCGTTGAAACTCTGATTCCGCATAATTATTAGTTAAGTTCTCATCGAGGCCATTATTACTTTCAGCAAGGCGTATATAGAATCGGAGATTCGTTGCATTTTCCCCACTCCACAAAGAAGCATCTGTGTAGGTCAATTCTATTTCCTCTCGCTCCATGAAGCTAAGGCTACCATTCCACTCAATCTGCTCTTCCGCACCTCCCACAACACCATATTGGATGACCAAATGCGTCAATGGCTCGCTTCCCTTATTGCGCAGAACGAATCGAGGATTATCACATATCGGATTCCAGCGAGAATGAATCTTCCAATCACTTGGTGCGGTAATCATATCAATCTCGGGGTCACGTGCGTGATTTGTCGGACCATATCCAACCAGAGTTCCAAAGAAAACATAATTACCATAGTCGTTGTAGGTAATATCATAATCGACGCTAAATGAATCCACGGTTGCTACGTGAGGTGTCAGCTCGAACTCCTTCGTTGTTGAGTTCATGCCCGGACACCAACCCGCTCGATCAAATATCCATGTGCCGCCTTGCGGATAAAGCGGATTATCGGCACACTCCTGCATAATATCCCACGACCAGTGCTCAACGCCCTGCACCTGCACACTTTGCTGATTGCTGCAAAACTCAGCGCAGTTTGGTGGATTATCAAATTGATGTCCCGTATTTGTAGTAAGAAGTTTCCATGACTCCTCCCCTTCCTCTTTCACCACCGTTTTCGCCGTCACGGCATTATCAAAATTGCTCAAGCCTTGATTGGTATCCCACAAGCGCTCTACTCGTTTTACGTCACGCGCGGGAGTTCCCTCAATAAACAAAAACTTCATATCCAGCAATTCTTGCCAGTTCCCGGCCTCCAACTCTACCGAGTCGCGCAGCAATGGCTCCCAATCCGTAACATCCACCACCCATGTCCATCCATCAACTCCTAAATCCAATTGAATTCCGTACATCGATATGAATCGATTCAACTCATAACGATTGATTACTTCGAATGGGCGCTGCCAATAAGAGAAATCCGAGTTATTAAGGGTGTACTCCAAGGGAACTTGAACAACATTCACCGTGTCGCCCGCAGCGTTAATGGTGTAGGAGGATTGAACATTCCAATCGTAGGAAACCGAAAGCGGAAACACACTGTAATCGGCAGCTCCAAACTCGACAATGGAAACAGGGGGAAGAACTTCCTGGACACTGTTCAACTGAGTCCCAGTATAACTCTGATAAACACCCCTTTTCAATTGCAAAAGAGGTCGAATATTACTGATTTGTGCATTGCGAAAAAGATCTACTCCACTGTATGAAATACGATCAGCGTTTCCGTGTATCCAAGCATGATGTCCATTTCCGCTGGCATCAAACACCTGTTCTCCGTCGTTTTCATTGAACTGATAATACACCTGGAGATTATTCCAATAGGGATGCTCACTAGTTAGATCACGTTGCATCCACTGGGCAATCGCAGCCTCGTCCATTGCCACATTAAAAACAGCAAACTCATCTACACTGCCATTGTAAAAATTGGACCAGCCCGTGGCACCGCCAATGCTGAACCGCTGTATGTCGAGCATAAGATTATCCAGGTTCAAACCGGTATGCCATAGTGCACCATTTAAGAATATCCTCATCTCACCGCTTGTGCAGTTCTTCGTGAACGCCCAATGATTCCAACGCCCCTCAAAATCTTGCACATTGGCTAATTTATTTATCCGATCATACCCTCCATCGTTACCCGCATCCCAATACACATTCGAGTTACTCCAAGGCAGGTGCACATTCAATACACGCTGATTGAGCGAATTTACGCCTTCGAAAATGGTTCCATTTTGGGGTTGAATGTTCGGATCCCCATTTTGCCATAGCATGATGGTAATCTCATTGCTTACGTTCTGAAATGCCTCCTTCGGAACCTTCACTTCATCTTGCCAATCCAAGCGCATATACCGATCAGTTCCGGTAATATTCAGTGCAGATGAAAAGGATGTTTCATTCGCCTGAAGTTCCGCCGCCACGGGCGATTCTCCATTGGTCCATGTCACTCTCACTAAAACGGAAGAAGTGCCATCCCAAACCTTGTCATTCAAAAAATTGAAGTTGTTCCAATCTGCCGCGAAATCATAAGACGCTTCATAGACAGTCTCAAATAGATTCAATTCCGCGGAGTCGGTTATCTCCATATCTGTGGTTAGCGCCAATTCAATCTTGCAAAACGAAACGGATTCAGGTGCATTCGAAAAGGCGAATGCCAAACGTGATATTGCGTCTCCGGAAGCGAGTCCGGCAGCGCTCAACTCATCAGCACGATAGAGAAATATTGACCGAGCCGAAGTGCTGTTCAAGTAAGAAAAATTCTGCGCATTTATTGCATCACCGATGCTATAAACCGATTCCTCTAATACAGCATCGATTACACGCACGTCATGCTCGTATTCCCTTGTGATAACAATAGGCTGACTCGTCATATCAACCATTTCAAAATCCGAATTAT
>Ga0315899_10004165_pt1 | contig 15643 bp, 16 predicted proteins | sample LakEriMetagenome_2_FD_203518 | JGI IMG/M metagenome (GOLD analysis project Ga0315899, IMG submission 203518) | Freshwater fungal communities from buoy surface, Lake Erie, Ohio, United States - Buoy 4 MA112 | ecosystem: Environmental > Aquatic > Freshwater > Lake | place: USA: Lake Erie, Ohio... | reverse complement strand
CCAGCCCACGGGCCCGGAGACCGGCTATGGATACATCCATTCCGGGAATGCCTTGCCGGCACCCGCAGCGGGCAAGGCGCTCAAGACCCCCTTCTTCAAGGTCGAACGGTTTGTCGAAAAACCCTCCCTGGAAAAGGCCCAAGAATACCTCGCCTCGGGGCATTACCGCTGGAACGCCGGCCTGTTCGTGTGGTCGTTTGTGACCCTCACCAACGCGTTGTCCGTGCACCAGCCGGAGATGCACCAAGCCTGCCAGCGCTGGTTTGCTGCGGCCGCCAAGGGGCCCAAGCGCCTTGAAACAGTATTGGCTCAAGAATATCCGGAGATTCGGAAGATTAGCGTTGATTTCGCCTTGATGGAAAAGGCTCAGAACGTGGTCATGGCCGATGGGCGTTTCGACTGGGATGACCTGGGGGCTTGGCCGGCGCTGGCCCGCCACCTCAAGCAAGATGCCGAAGGCAATGCCGCCGTCGGCGATCTGGTGCACGTGGATTCGGCTCGCAACATCGTCTTCGATGGTCGCACGCGCGGGCGCACTCCCATCACCCTGGTCGGGGTGAAGGACAGCATCTTGGTGCTCACCGATGACGCCACCTTGGTGGCCTCCAAGTCCGAGTCCCAGAAGATCAAGGACCTGGTCCGCAAACTGGCGGCCGACCCGCGCTGGGCCGACCGGGTTTGAATCACTTCAGGGGCACGAACCGCAGGCACACCGGAGAGCCGACCTCCCAGCGTTGCTCCGTCGGTGTGAGCTTGCCTGTGGTCGGATCGATCCGGAACGAGCGGATGTCGTGCGAGTTTTGTCCGGCCGCCAGCAGGAATTGGCCCGAGGGATCGATCGTGAAGTTCCGAGGCGTTTGACCGCCGATCTTGCGCACTTCCACTGGGGTCAGTGCCCCGGTGGTCGTATCTCGCGTGAAGACGGCGATGGAATCGTGGCCGCGGTTTGAGCCGAAGACGAATTTGCCGGACGGGTGAACCCTCACCTCGGCCGTCGATACCCCCTTCATGTCAGTCCCGGCCGGGACCGTGGAAACCGATCCCACTTCGGAGAGTTTGCCGGTGGCGGGTTCGTGCCGGAAAGCCGTCACCGTGCAAAGCATCTCGTTGATGACGTAGGCGTGATGACCGTCGGGGCTGAAGGCGAAATGACGGGGACCACTTCCGGGTGTCAGGCGGGTGTCGAGGTGGGGTTTGGCAGCCGTCAGCCCTCGGGCCGGGTCGAACACATAAGCATGGATGCGGTCGGTGCCCAGGTCGGCGACATAGGCGAAACGGTTGTCCGGCGACAAATTCACCGAGTGGGCGTGCGGTTCCTTTTGTCGGGCCGGGTTCAAGCTCCCGCCCGAGTGCTGCGAGAGGAAGGTGTGTCGGCTCAGGCCGCCATCGGGTTGGATGGGCAGGGACAACACGCTGCCACCGCCGTAATTGGCCACCAAGACGTGATGCCCGGTGGCATCCACCGACAGGTGGCACGGGCTGCCGCCCATCGTGGACTGCTGGTTCAGTTCGCGCAGTTTGCCGGTGGCGGTGTCGATGGCGAAGGCGCTGACGGACCCGCCGGGCTTGCCCTGCCATTGGTCCGTCTCATTGACCGCATACAGGAAACGCCCATTGGGATGGGTCGCCAGGAAGCTGGGGTTGGCGGACTTGGCCGCCAGACCGAGGGGTTCGGCGGTTCCGGTGCTATCGTCATAGCGGAAGGCGTAAATGCCCTCGCTCTTCGGGCCGGTGTAGGTGCCGACGTAGAGCAGGTGTTTGGCGGCGGAAAGGGGCAGTGTGGCCAAGGCGGCGGCAGTCATGAGCGCATGAGTCAAGGAAGCCATCCCGGGAGTGAACCCCAACGGCGCCGGCAGTCCAGCCCTAGTGTGGGGACGGCGGGCTTCCGCATTCGGGTCGGGCGATTCAATCGCCCAGTTGGCTGGGGGACAGGCCGAGCCCGACAATGCTGCAGGCCCGGATGACCGGCAGTCCCAGGCGTTGAGCTTCCGCGACCACCTCCAGGCTGTCGGTGCCGGGATTGAGCCAGAGTTCGTCACAGCCCCTTTGGGCGATGGCGGGCAGAAGCCCGAGCAAAATGGGGGGTGGCAAGTAGGCGCTGATCACCTCAGGGCGGCCCGGCAGTGAGGCGATGTCGCGATAGGCGGGGTGGCCGGCGATGTGCGGTTCCTTGGGGTTCACTGGCCAGACCGCGTAGCCCTGACGGGCGTAAGCAAGGACGGCCTTGTGTCCGAATTTGGCAGGGTCGGCGGAGGCTCCGAGGATGGCGGCGGTCTTCATGATAGAAATTCCCAATCGGTGAACGAAGCGGCTTGGCCGGCGAAAGAGCCCTGCGGGTCGCGCAAGTTCCACACCACGGCCTGCCGGATTCGAAATCGCTTTCCGGTCCGGGAAATGCGGATCCCGGCGTAATCGTCGATGAACCCGGCCCGTGTGACCCGGTCCAGCAGTTCGGCACGTTCCTCCCGGAGGGGCGCTTCGGCCGTGTATCGGGAAGGGGTTCGCGTGAAGGATTCCCAATCGAGCTCCCAGAGCCTCAGGGCTGCTTGGTTTCCGTACCAGAAGATCGGGTCCTCTTCGATGCCGTGGGAGACCAACACCCTGGGCATCGACCACACGGCTTCGTACCGCTCGAGGGTGCCCATCGCGGGCAGTTCAGGGACCAGATCGCGACCGGTCCAGTGACGATGGCTCGCCAACGCGAGTTCGAGTCGCGACCGGATTTCAGGGGATTGCCACGGATCCATGGGGGTTAGAGGGAACGGCAGACGAGGCGTCGGGGTCGATCACCGATTCCTGTTACGGTTTCAAGCCTTCAGGGTTGGCCGTGGTGCGCAGGTCGAGGCAAACCAGGCGGTCTTCGCTGCGCAGGTAGAGGAGACCGCCTGAAAGGACGGGCCCCGCCCAGCAGGGGTAATGCAGCGAGGGTACTTGCCAGCGTCCGAGTTCCTCGCACCGGCCTGGGTTGGGTTGGAAAAGCCCCAGCAAGCCGCCTTCGCCCAGGGCCAGGAGCCGGCCTTCGGCCAGAATGAAGGATCCGCGGCCGAAGACCGGGGGTTGTTCGGCACTGTGGGGCGGCCAGCGTTCGCTGCGCTCCCAGGCCACCGTGCCGGTCTGGTATTCCACACAGCGCAAGACCGCATCAGGCTCGTTGCGCCCGCTGAAGCCGTAGAGATGGGACCCGACCCGGATGGGTTGACTCCAGTGCATCTCCAGCCCCAGGCCAGACCAGACTTCGGTGAAGTTCGTGGCTCCGGGGCTTCCACGCAGCAGCACCGACCCGGAACGGTAATAGGCGCTGGAGATGAGCACGTCGTTCCCGATCACCAGGGGGGTCATGGCATTGACCGAATCATCCACCCGGGCGCGGAACCAGCGGCTGAAGAGCACTTGGCCGTCTTTGGGATCGAGTATCGCGAGTCCCTGGCGGGTCAGGGCGTGAACCACGCGCCGTCCGTGGATTTCCGAGGCAATGAGCGAGGCGTAGCTGGCGGTCTTCTCCCAGCGTCGCCACTGGACCGTCCGCTCACCGGGCCATCCGAGCATGGGTTGGCCGGTCCAGTTCTTCTCACCCACCGATTGCCACAGCGTTTTCCCGGTCTTCGGATCGAGCGCGATCACCGTCGCATCGGGTTGCCCGCCCACCATGACCAGCAGCTTCCCGCCTTCCATCAACGGGGTGCTACCCACGCCGAAGAAGGCCCCGGGGATCTCGAATTCCGCAGCCGTATTGCGTTGCCAGAGCTCTTTACCCGTCTCGGCGTCGAGGCAGCTCAAGAGTCCTTCAGCCCCGAAGGTAAAAACCCGGTTGTCGTGAACGAGCGGCGTGCAACGGGGACCGTTGTTGTAGCCATAGGGGTCGCGGTAGGCGCTGGGTTGCGTGTGCTTCCAGATTGGGGCGCCTGTTTTTGCATCCCAGGCCTCGGTGAGTTCTTGGTTTCCTTGGCGGTGAAAGAGAAACAGGCGCCCTTGCGCGATCGACGGCGCCGAGTACCCGGTGCCGATAGCTTTGTCCCAGCGCACGGGCGGTCCATTGCTGGGAATGCGGGTCAGGAGTCCGCTCTCGGAGCTGGTGGCATTGAGCCGTGGACCCAGGAGTCGGGGCCAGTCTTCCGCCAGGAGTGGGCTGACCCACAGGCAAAACGCGAGGACGAGTCGGTGAGGCACACCGCGTTGATGGACGATGGACGGGGTTTGGCAAGCCCTCGATCGCGGCCTTCGTCGAGGTTCAGCCCCCGGAAGCACCCCGATTCACCCCGGGCAGAACGACTCTAGAAACTCCATAGTCCGCACCTCCGACCAAAGATCGCGCCGGGACCCCCAGCGGTTCATGAACCCGACATGGCCGCCGCGCTCGGGAGTCTCCAGATGCACCCAAGGGCTGTGGCGGGCGAATTCGTGGGGGAAGCAGTTGGGGGCTAGGAACGGGTCGTCCGCCGCATTCAAGATCAGGGCGGGCACCCGGATCGACGGCAGGAAGGCGTTGGCGGAGCAAGCCTTCCAGTAGGCCTCCGCATGGGCAAACCCGTGGAGTGGTGCGGTGAATGTGTCGTCGATTTGCCGGAAAGTCCGCTGGCGGCGGGGGTTTATCTCTGGGATGAGCCCCGGAAACATCGCTTTTTTCAGAGCCCATTTACGCAGGATGTCCTTCTGGAATCGGGACATGTAGGGCCAGACTTGGAGGCTTTCCATGGCTGCCGAGGCCGCCGCCAGGTCGCACGGGGTAGAAAGGGCGACTCCAGCGCCCACGGGTGTCTTCGAGGTGTGGCGTTCACCCAAGTATTTGAGCGTGAGATTGCCACCCAGACTGAATCCGGCGAGCGCCATCACCTCGAATCGGCCGGTTTGTCCCGCGTGAGTCACGACCGCGGCGAGGTCTTCGGAGGCCCCGCTGTGGTAAAACCGCGGCAGGCGATTGAGTTCTCCGGAGCAGCCCCGGAAGTTCCAGGCCAGCACCGACCAACCGCGGCGGGCAGCGGCCCGCGCCAAGCCAGCAACGTAGGGGCGGCGGGAGTTTCCTTCCAGACCGTGGGAGACAATGAGCAATCGGCCTTGCCCAGGGTTGAGCCAATCCAAATCGAGAAAATCCCCATCCAACAATTCCAGCCGTTCGCGAGACCAGGGCAGGGGAGGGATGTGTCGCGCAATGGCCGGAAGAACCGTTTGAAGGTGGGGATTGCCCAGCCCTGTCAGGGGTCGAAAGGTTGATCGGGCCACCAGCGGCATGGCGTCGACCATCCCCTTGGAAAGGTGGGGAATGCATGCGGAAAGTGAGGGTAAATCGGCAAGGTGCAGGACAGTGGCTGCGATTTCTCTGAAAAATCCGGTTTGCATCTCCCACGCCTCCCGCTACAACCACGGGCTCGCCGGTTGCGGTCGGCCCATTCGAGGGGTCGTCATCGTCGCCAGCGGAACATCCGATTTTATGTCGCAGCACAACAGCCTACGCGCCTCCGGGTCCACCGGGGCCAAACGTAATGTCCTCAAGCGCTTTGAGCGCGTCGCCGTTCTCAAGGACCGTTCCCAGTGGAAGCCGGGCGATCGCGTGACCGGTCTGCGCAAGACGCGTCCCCCCGAGTGATCGGTCGGCCTGCCCGGCCGCAAATGCCCTGCATTTCCGATGCAGGCTCCGATTTGCCGCCGATTGGCTGAGCCGATGCCCAGAATCACGGACTCCAACTCCAATGACGCCGATCGTGGGTGATTCAGGAAACCCGCAATCGGCGTCGCTATTTTTTATCAGCCCATGCCCTCTGTCCGACTCCAAAAGTTCCTCGCCGATGCCGGTGTCGCCTCGCGGCGCGCCTCCGAAAAGTTGATTGTCCGCGGGGTGGTGACGGTCAACGGACGTGTGGTCACCGAGTTGGGGTCCAAGGTGGACCCGCTCCACGATGCCGTCTCGGTGGAGGGTGCGCTGGTGCGGACCCGCAAGAAGCTCTACATCGCACTGAACAAGCCGCCGGGCTTCATTTGCACCCGGATTGATCCGGAAACCCGCCGTGTCGTCTCCCAGCTTCTGCCGGCCGAGTGGTCCAACTTGTTCACCGTGGGGCGCTTGGATCGGGACAGCCAAGGACTCATCTTCCTGACCAACGACGGTGATTTCTCCCTGAAACTCACCCATCCGCGGTATGGGGTTCACAAGAAGTATGTCGCGGTGGTCGAGGGGCGACTGGAGTCTTCGCAGTTGGCCCGCTTCACTCAAGGGGTCCAGCACGAGGGCGAGACCCTGAAGGCCGAACGCGTTCGATTGGTCGACGCCAATAACTCCCACAGCGTCGTGGAATTGGAGTTGGCCCAAGGCAAGAATCGCGAGATTCGACGCCTCTTCGAGGTCTTGGGCCATACGGTTGCCGAACTGCGGCGAACCCAAATTGGACCGATCAAACTCGGAGAATTGCCTCTGGGCAAGTGGCGCGCATTGACGCCGACCGAAATCCGGTCATTGCTTTCGAACGCATGAATTTTTCGTCCGTTTCGGCCCTTTTGTCCCTCAATCTTCGTCCCCGATCCCTTCTCCTCGCAGTATTGACCTGCGCGACGATCCCTGCGTTGGCGGACACCGTTGTGATCCGGGGCGATCGGGTCAATGTCCGCTCTCAACCCTCCCTCGAGGGCGAGGTGCTGGCCTGGATGAAACGCGGTGAGACCGTGGAAACCCAAGCGAGCAGTAAAGACGGTTTCATCCGCATCGCCTTGCCCCCCAAGGTTGCCGTCTGGGTCTACGGACCGTTGGTGGATCGGGTTTCTCATCAAGTCAAAGCCCCTGAGGCCCGGTTGCGGGTAGGGCCTGGTCGCAATTACGGCGAGTTGGGGGTGCTCAAGAAAGGGGCGACGCTGACAGAGATTCGTGAATCCGATGGCTGGCTCCAAGTAGAACCGCCCGCCGGCCTGTCGGCCTACGTGGGTGCCCAGTTCATCGAACCCTCGGTTGCTCCAGTGGCCAAGCTCGCGGCGGTCAAGACCGGCGGGATTCTCCCGGCGGACGGTGATCCAGTTTCGCGGGCGGTTCCCGATCCGGCTCTTTCCAAACCTCCCGCGATCGCTGGGGCTTCTGCGACTCCTGTTTCGACGGCGACCGCCCCGCCGCCAGTTTCTGCCACCCCGCCGCCGTCGGCTCCGGTGATCTCCATGGATCCGGCCCCGTTTAACCCTGGGGCATCGAGGGCGACCTCCGGTGGTCAGGTCGGTGATGTGGCCGGTGATGTGGCTCAGTCATCGATCCAATATTCTTCCGAAAAGGTTCGCATCGTGACCCGGGTGGGCAAGGTGGCCCGGAGCCTCGAGCCCCAATCGCCTTCCCATTACCAATTGCGCAGTCCGCAGCGGGGTGAGGGTATGCTGGGCTTCTTGGTGGGTCAGGATCCCCAGACACCGATCGCGAAGTTCCGTGGCAAGACGGTCCAAGTGGTCGCTGAGGAGTATGTGAATCCTGGCAATCGCACCCAGGTCCTCCTGCGCGTGCAATCCATCGAAGAGGCACCGCTCCGTTGACGGGGCCAAGCGCGGCTCAGCACGGCCTGGGCAGCGGCCTGATAACGGTCCAACAAATCCCATGAATAATCTCATCGACGGTCGGGCCATTGCTGCCGACATCCACCAAGAGACGCTCGTCCGGGTCTCAGCTCTGAAGCACCGGGGTATCCAGCCAGGCTTAGCCTTTGTTCGGGTCGGAGAAGACCCGGCCTCCCAAGTGTATGTGGGCATGAAGGAAAAGAAGGCTCGGGAGTTGGGGGTTCTCTCTCACACCACGGTGCTTCCCGAGACGACGACCCAAGCCGAATTGTTGTTGCTCATCGCCCGCCTGAATGCCGATCCGCAGTGCCACGGCATCCTGGTCCAGGCTCCGCTCCCCCGGCACATCGATGCGGCCGTGATCTACTCGGCGGTCCTGCCCGAGAAAGACGTGGACGGCTTCCACCCCGTCAACGTGGGGCGACTCATGCTCGGTGACGCCGGAGGGTTCCTTCCCTGCACGCCGGCCGGTGTTCACGAATTGCTGGTGCGCAGTCGCGTGCCGCTCAACGGAGCAGAGGTGGTCGTATTGGGGCGCGGCAACATCGTGGGCAAGCCCATGGCAGCCATCCTGATCCAAAAGTCGCCTCGGGCCAATTGCACGGTGACGCTGTGCCATAGCGCCACGCGCGACATCCATGCCCACTGTCGCCGGGCCGATGTGATCATCGCCGCCATGGGGGTCCCTGAGTTTCTTCGGGCCGATATGGTTCGCGAAGGTGCTGTGGTCATTGACGTGGGGGTCAATCGCCTCAGCGACTCCACTAGCAAGACCGGAACACGCCTCGTTGGCGATGTGGCTTTTGCAGAAGTGCAACCCAAGTGCCTTTGGATCACGCCGAACCCTGGCGGGGTGGGTCCGATGACCATCGCCATGCTGTTGTCCAACACCGCCACAGCCGCTGAAAGACAGTCCGCAAAATTTTCAAAAAATCCGTTGACGCTCGCTTGAGGCCCTGACAGAACTTCCCCACACACGGAACAAATCAAACCACAATGAACACCAAATCGCTCCTCTTGGCCGCCGTCGTCGCGGCTGTCGGTGCAGTCTCTGGGTCTGCCCAGGTGACCAGCCAGAACATCGTCGGATACGTCCGCCTGAGCCTCGCTAAGGGCAACAACCTGATCGGTAACCAGCTGAACAACGGCAACAATGCGATCGGCACTGTGCTGAACGTTCCGGATGGCACCGCTGTCTACAAGTTCACCGGCGGTAAGTACGTCGCGAACTCCTACGTTGACGGCGCTTGGGACGCTCCGGCCATGACCTTGCCTCCGGGCGATGGTTTCTTCATCAACGTTCCGGCCGCCACCACCATCACCCTGATCGGTGAGGTCAGCCTGAACAACAGCAAGGCTTTGGCCGCTGGTTTCAACCTTTTGTCTGTTCCCGTGCCTCTGGCCGGTGGTCTGACTGACGCCGCTGCCGGTGGCTTGACTGCCGCTGAAGGTGATGTGGTTTATCAGTGGACTGGCACTGGCTTCTCCGCCAAGGAGTTTGTCGACGGCGAATGGTCTCCTTCTGCTCCGACCGTCAAGGTGGGTGAAGGCTTCTTCCTGAAGGGCTCCGCTCGCACCTACGCCCGGAATTTCTCTGTCAACTAATCCGTCTTAACAGAAAACACCATGAACAAGTTCGCTTACCTCGTTGCCGCCTCGGCGTTGGCTGTTTCGGCCTTTGGCCAGGCTTCCATCAACCTCAACAACCGCGGTCTGGCTCTGGTCAATGACGCGTCTGGCAAGCCTTTGACCGGCACCAGCTTCGTCGCTCAGGTCTGGTACGGTGCCTCCGCCGGCGCCTTGACCAGCTCGTTCGCTCCGTCTCCGTTCCGCGTTTCCACGACCACCTCTCCGGGTTCTTGGAATCCGGGTGCCGTCGGTGGTCCGGGCGCGATTGCGACCCTCGCCGGTATCGCTCCGGGAAGCACCGTGACCTTGCAGGTCGCCGTTTGGGACTCCTCCATCGCTGGTGTCGGTGCCGCTCAGGCGCTGGCCAAGGCCCCCGGAACCGGTCTCTCCGAGACCTTCACCTACACCACCTCGGCGGATCCTTTGGCGATCCCCGGCGGTATGGAAAACCTGAAGAGCTTTAACCTGGTGGGCGGCGGAACCGTGATTCCTGAGCCGACCACGATCGCTCTCGGCGCTCTCGGTGCCGCTGCGCTCCTCTGGCGCCGTCGCAAGTAATTCTGGTTTGATGATTCAACCCACCTTGGGCAACCAAGGTGGGTTTTTTTGTGTGCGCCCAGCAGAGCGCACTTTTTCATTTCCAGCGCTTGAGTCGGGCCCATTTTCCGCTAATCGGCCTTCTCAGCGGACTCGGGTCAGTGGCTCAGAGTTGTTTCTCAAGACCAGGGGCTCCGGCCCATTCGCACTGAAAACCGAAGGCGCCTCGGACTGGGTTTCAACCGTCTGGGTCTGAGTAGCATTTTTGGATCGAGATTCCCAACGGTCCTCTTCTCGATTCCGTTGCCGATTCACGGTTCAGCACCCTATTTTGAATCCCTGCTATCGGGGCTCAAGAGCCCATTTGAACGATGGGAGTCGCTGCAGCCGGTGGGCGACTGGCTCACCTCGGTCGCTGCCGAGAAACTTCAGGGGCTGCCTCGAGAAGCGGGGCGGTAGAAAGGGGCTACGGCCTCCCAGCTTCCACCCCCCCAGCCTCCGCTCCCGACCGTCGCTTCGATTGCGAGGTTTCGATGGCAGCGCCGCCATGACGGGGTCGGCGAGGATCAGGATCCGACGCGGGTATTCAGTGATTCTGTCGAGAAAGAATGGCCTGACGAGCAGCGCCATAGGCACCGGCAAACTCACCCAAGGCGGCTGGTAAAATGCGCACCCGGGCTCCCTTAGGACGCCACTCAAGCCCCTCCAGGATTTCTGCCACCCGATCAAATAGGTCAGGGCCCGCCTGAGCGATTCCGCCACCCAAAATGACCGCCTCAGGATCCAATACGTTGATGAGTGAGTTGATCCCAACCGCCAATGCCCGCACGGATTCTTGCCAAAGCTCAATCGCCTCCAAGTCGCCCGCCCGGGCGTGTTGAACCAGCGTTTCGGTGGAGGAGTAGCGCCCTTGGCTTCGCTTGATCAGGGTTTTGTTGCCAATGGCCATTTCCAGGGACCCCGGCGTGCCGACATCATCATTTTTGGCTCGATGATCGAGGGTAATGTGGCCCAGATGCCCTGCGCGTCCCAAGTGGCCCCGGAGAAGGCGACCCTCAACGATCGCCGCCCCGCCGACCCCGGTTCCCAAGGTCAGCATGAATACATTCTCCAGCCCTTGAGCCGCTCCTATCCAAGCCTCTCCCAAGAGGGCTGCGTGAGCGTCGTTGAGCACTGGAACCGGAGTCGGAAAAGCCAGATACTGCTGCCAATCCAATCCCTCCAATCCTTGCAAACGCCCGGGCATGTGGAGGATGCAGCGACCCTCTCGGGCAGCCAGCCCGGGTGCTGAAAGCCCCACGGCCGCCGGTTCACCTCGACGGAGACGGAGGTGGTTTACTCGATCGCGGATGCGGTTCGCCCACTCCATCGCCCGATCCTCAAACGGGGTGGACTCGTGTTCGAGGGTCTTGCCGCTGGCGCTCACAGCCACCGACTTGATGCGGGATCCACCGAGGTCGATGCCCAGGAAATAGGGCTCGGTTTCCGAAATTGGATTCATGAAGCCAGGGGGGCTGAACCGGTTTGTGTCGGGAGTGTTTGCTCTGGAGATGCGTCAGAAACCGACCAACCGCCGTCCACGGCAATGACTTGACCCGTGACAAAGCGACTGCCCTCGGAGAGGAGCCAAATCACCGCCGCGTCCAGATCGTCAGGCCGACCCATGCGACCGCCGTCCAACGGTTGCTTGCGGTGGATGAACTCTTGGATGACCGGGTTGGATTGGGCCCGCAGGGACATGGGCGTGGCGGTGAGTCCCGGAGCCAAGAGGTTCACGCGGATGTCCTGAGGGGCATAGGCCGCCGCCGCTGCCTGGGTCAGGCCCACCAGAGCGGATTTGGCGGTCGCGTAGGCTGCGGTGCCGAACAGGTTGGGGGAAGGGGAGTTGGCCAACACCGATCCGCAGTTCAGGATGCAACCCGGTTGATTCTCCCGAAGGAACCAGCGGATCGCCGCGCCATTGGAGAGGAAGGCCGTCGTCAGGTTCAATTCCAGGGTCTGCTGCCAACCCTCCAAAGGAATGGTGTGCAGTGGTCCGTCGCCCCAGGCCCGTCCACTACCTCCCGCGACGTGGTACAGGGCGTGGAACTGGCCGTACCGCTGCGCACACCGTTCGATGGCTCGCTCGGCCACTCCGGGTTCTCGGGCGTCGGCCAGAATCACTTCTAGCCGACTCTGCACCTCTTCGGTTTGTGGCACCTCCGGGGTGGGTTCGCGTCCCACCACGACCAATCGGGCACCCTCGCGGAGGCAGGCTTGCGCAGCAGACCAACCGAGGCCTCGGGTCCCTCCGATGATCACCAAACAACGCCCCTGGAGCGCCCCCTGGGGCACCCGGCTAGTCTCGATAGCGTCGGGTGAGGTCGCCATAGGCATCAATGCGCCGGTCCCGCAGGAAGGGCCAGTGCGTCCGGGTGACGTCCACCTTCGCCAGATCCACGGAAACCAGCAGGTTTTCGGGGCGGTCGACCGAAGCTTTGCCCAGCAATTGGCCGCTGGTGCCGGCGACAAAGCTTTGCCCCCAGAATTCGAGCCCGTCGCCGCCAATGGGCCGTTCCAAGCCGATCCGGTTCACGGCGGCCACGTAGCAACCGTTGGCCACTGCGTGGGAGCGTTGGATCGTCTCCCAGGCACTGTGCTGATGGACTCCGTATTCGGCCTTCTCGGAAGGGTGCCAACCGATGGCGGTGGGATAGAAAAGAATCTCGGCCCCGCTCATTGCCGTGAGCCGAGCCGCTTCCGGGTACCATTGATCCCAGCAAATGAGCACACCGATGCGGCCGAAGCGGGTGTCCCAGGTTCGGAATCCGGTGTCCCCCGGGGTGAAATAGAATTTCTCGTAGAAGAGGGGGTCATCCGGGATGTGCATCTTCCGATAGATGCCGAGCAGGGATCCGTCCGCATCGATGATCACAGCGGTGTTGTGGTACAACCCCTCAGCCCGCTTTTCGAAGAGCGAGGCGATCACCACGACCCCATGCTCCTGGGCCAAGCTCTGGAAGGCTCGCGTGCTGGGGCCTGGGATGGGCTCTGCGAGGTCGAAATACCGGTGCTCCTCCGACTGGCAGAAGTATTGGGAACGGACCAATTCCTGGGTGCACAAGATATTGGCTCCATCCTTGGCGGCTTGCGCGCCCGCCTCCAGGCACAATCGGAGGTTTTCCTCGGGATCGGGCCCGCAGGCATGTTGCAAAAGACCGAGAGTCACCGATCGGGTCTTCGGACGTGGGTTCATGGTGGCGTACTGGTTTCATCCCCGGACAAAGGTGCTAGGGGGCTCTGTGTCCCCAATCGCCCGGCGAGGCCGTTGATGGTGTTGGGGGAGTGGTGCAAGTCAAGGACCCGGCTCGAGGAAACCACCGCGCGGGTCATTTGCAGACGCGAAACGTATGAAAACCATGCTTTCATTGGGTTTTCTCTTGCGACGCCGTGTGACGCGTTGCTAAATCCGCTCCGAAGTCACTTCGGATCAATCACACATCCCAAATCCAAAGCCCAATATTATGGCCAAAGCTGCTAAAGCCCTCACCAAGTCTCAGATCACCGCTGTCCTCGCCGAGAAGGCTGAGATCAGCAAAAAGCAAGCGTTGACGGTTCTGGAGGCGCTGGCTGAACTCGCCTACAAGAACGCCAAGAACACCTTCACTTTCCCTGGCGTGGGCAAGTTGGTGCTGGTCAACCGCAAGGCCCGTATCGGCCGCAATCCGGCCACCGGCGCTGAGATCAAGATTCCGGCCAAGAAGGTCGTGAAGTTCCGCGTGGCCAAGGCCGCCAAGGACGCGATCCTCGGTACCAAGTAATCCGACGAGTTCTCGATCACCCCTTTCAAGGCGCCCGGCAACCGGGCGCCTTTTTTTTAGGGTGCGCCCGGCAGGGCGCACGATGATTCGAGGGTGATGGCTCTCGTATTTGGATCGAGCCGGAGGGGCTTCGGCAGAGGGATATTCCGATCCACTCAGCTTGGAAGACTGCGAGCCCCATTGCGTGTTTCAGTTTGAAACGACTTTGCCTTTCCCGAGGGTTTTCCAAACTATGTCCGAACCCTATGGATGACGCGCCTGTTTCCTCGAGACTCTTCGTCACTCGGAGATTGCCATGGATTTTGGCTGTAACGGTTTTTGCCGTCTTCCTGTTCACACATAATTCCTGGATCGGAATCAATAGCTTGCGGCCTGTTTACGAGGCGGCCGGTTGGGGATTTGACAATGCGTTCTCCCAGCCCTTGAACCAGATCTTCGGGGCCGTCGTGTCCCAGTTGACCGGGGCCCGGTTTCCCGGACAGGCCAACATCCTCACAGCGGCCATGGCCGCGGCAGTGGTCTATCTGCTGGCTCGCTGCGTGGCCTTGCTTCCCCATGACCGGCGACACGAAGAGCGCATCCGCGAGTTTTCGGACATTGCGTTGCTCACCATCCCCTTGGCTTGGGTGCCGCCGGTTCTGGCCGTCGGTGTCTTGGCCTTTCAGTTGACCTTCTGGCAACATGCCACGGCCTTTACCGGGGAGATGATCGATTTGTTGATCTTCGCGGTGGCGATCCGAAACCTGCTGGAATACCGCTTGGATCGAAAAGAATCCCGACTGTGGATCGTCTCTGCCCTCATGGGAGTCGGCATCGCCAACAGTCATGCATTCATCGGGTTTGCGCCGATGTTCTTGGTGGCGATCGTCTGGATCCGCGGATGGGAGTTCTTCCATCTGGGTTTCCTGTCTCGGATGCTTTTGGCGGGGTTGCTGGGACTGTCCCTGCTGATTTGGATTCCGCTGTCGGCCCGCTTCACGGGGCGCTATGACGAGGGTTTTTGGAGTCTTCTCCGGGCGGGTTTGGAGCTGAAGGCGAACTACCTGCTGATGTTTCCGAGGGGACGCTTTCTGTTTCTTTTCCTGATGATGATCGCGCCCCTGGTGGGGATTGGCATCCGCTGGCCCTCTCGGCTTGGGGCCGGCTTGGACACCTTGGCCGCGATGATTGCCTGGCAGGTATTGGCCCTCGCCTGGTTCGTCCTTTGTATTGCGGTCGCCTTCGACGTGAAGTTCAGCCCCCGGCAGTTGGGCTACGGCGTTCCCCTCCTGACGTTCTCCTTCTGCGCTTGCCTGGCTGTGGGTTATTTTGCGGGGTATTATCTCCTGCTCTGGACCGGTCGACCGGACCCCCGTCACGCCTACACGGTCACACCGCTTTCCTCAGGCTTGTCGCGTTTGGCCGGTCTCTTGGTGATGTTGCTCACGCTTCTGGTTCCGGCGGCTTTGGTTGCCAAAAATTGGAAGGTCGTCGTGGCCGACAATGGTTCTAGTCTTTGGGATTACTCGCGGACCTTGATCGCTCCACTCCATCGGGCTCCGGGATTGGTGTTCGCCGATGACCCTACGTTGTTCATGGCCCTGACGGCCGGTCATGAGACGCTGTCCGCCAAGAGCGGGCACTTGTTGGTCCAAACCCGACTAGCGCCGGTGCGGGTGTATCGACAGTTCTTGGCCAGTCGCCATGCAGAGCGTTGGCCGGCATTGCGCGAAATCGCCGATGCCAAGGACAACATCGCGGGTCTTTGGCTGACGATGGCCGCCCGGGCTGCCTACAGCAATCAGACCTTCTTCGCGTCGCCCGTTTTCAGCTTTTTTGCCGAGCCGTTCGACTTTAGACCGGTCGGATCTTTGCACGGAGCTCTGCCTCGGAAAGCACTGCTACCGAGTGCGGCCAATGAGGCCGAGTTCAATCAGGTGCGCCGGTTTTGGGGCGAGGTGCAACCCTCGTTGGACGCGGTCGTCCGGGATGCGGCCCTGGGTTCCTCCAACGCGGTGATCGTGGCCGCGATGTGGTCCCGTTCTGCCAACGCCTCCGGGGTGTTCCTCCAAGAGGGCGGTCGCCTGAAGGAGGCTGCAACGCTCTTCACCGAGGCGCTTCGCTTGAACGCCGACAACGCCGCGGCTCGGGTCAATTTGGAGGTGAACCGAGCCTTGGTCGCC
>Ga0315899_10004164_pt1 | contig 15644 bp, 9 predicted proteins | sample LakEriMetagenome_2_FD_203518 | JGI IMG/M metagenome (GOLD analysis project Ga0315899, IMG submission 203518) | Freshwater fungal communities from buoy surface, Lake Erie, Ohio, United States - Buoy 4 MA112 | ecosystem: Environmental > Aquatic > Freshwater > Lake | place: USA: Lake Erie, Ohio... | reverse complement strand
ATGGAGGAGGCGGAGAGAGAAATAATATATATATATATATAGAGAGAGAGAGAGAGAGAGAGAGAGGGAGAGATGTGAAATACATACATACATATAATACACATATAAATAATACACACACATATATAATACATATATATGAGATATATATATATATATATATATATCATATATATATTGTATATGCACGTGTGCGTGTGTGTATAATATATACATATATATATAATACATATATATGATATATATATATATATATCTCATATATACTGTATATGCATGTGTGCGTGTGTGTATAATATATATATAAACACACACACACACACATATATCTATCATATATATATTCTATGCACGTGTGCGTGTGTGTGAAATGCCACCCACGCTTTGCACGCAAAATTGGTCTCTTTTACTCATATAGTAGGTCTTTTTTACTCATATAGTAGGTCTCTTTTACTCATATAGTAGGTCTCTGTTACTCATATAGTAGGTCTCTTTTACTCATATAGTAGGTCTCTTTTACTCATATAGTAGGTCTCTTTTACTCATATAGTAGGTCTCTTTTACTCATGTAGTAGGTCTCACGCGATGCACGCGAAATTGTGGGCAAAGTCCACGTGCAAAACGTAGGCCCATGTCGCCGCAGTTGCGAGATGATGCACCACCATCGCCTGAACAAAACCAAAAAAAAAAAAACTAGTTGAGGTGATGGACTACCACTGCCTGCTCAACTAATTTTTGTTAACTGACTAATTTTTGTTAAAGTGGGACGTTGGAGGGATGGCTGACTTTCAATGTAAGTGTTTGTGTGTGTGTGTGGGTGTTTTTTTGTGTTTGTGTGTGTCAGTGTAGCGTATGCATGCACATGCGCACAAACACAGTGGCAGGTCGAAGGCAGGGTTGAGAGACTGCGCGGCCGTTGGGAAGAAAATGCCGGATGGGAAGGGAAGGACCGTGTCTCCTTTGCCCCGGCGGAAGTATGCGAGGATGGAAATGAGGTCGCTTACGGCATATCTGTGCATATACACATCCACACAGGCATGTACACACGTCCTTTTCCTGGTGAGTATTGAAGTATACCGGTCCAGTGGCTGAGATGAATCTTGCACGCATTTTCGCATTTTTCTCGCGTTCGTCTCTCGCGCGCATTTTGCCAGCCAAATATGCGGACATGCGGACATGCACGCGAGATGCATACGCCCACTACGCCCACAACTAAAGAGCGTGCTCACCCCATGAATAAGTACATCGGGAGCTCCATGTCGGTCTGAATGATTCGGTCGTCCAGGGATTCTGTTTTCCAGAATTCGCGCGCATTTTGCCACGCAATTGGCCAGCACAAGAGGGAGATCGAGGTGCCCTGCAATAACACCAATAACAATAATAACAACACGCAGCCAGGACCGCCACCATCAGGCAGGCATGTGTGCAGCTGCGTCCCATGCGGCTACAATATGGCACAATAAGTGCTGCAGGCGTGCAACCCGAATGACTCTTCTCCTTTCCAACACACAGGCCTACCTTGACGAAAGAGCACACGAACTGACACCATTGGTTCCGATCTGCGGCGCACCAAACCCACAGTCAACGCACGTGCGAACGGATGCACGCGTCGGAACGGGTGTATGCAACGGATGCATGCAACACCCGCCCGTTGCCACCACGCTCCCCTGCTCGCAGGCTTTCGCGCAAGCCTGCGAGCAGGGACGCGGAGGGACGCGCTGGCCACACCGTCTGGCGCGAGGACGGTGTACTTGTAAGAAAGAAAAGAGTGTTTTGACACGACGTGCGCCACCCAGTACAGAGCTTGAAACAGGAGCACGGTGAAGGCGGCGCGTTGAACATCCAGGGCCATTTGCCCCGAGTTTCTCGAGATTCCACGGATTCTGCAACTTTGCGACAGAAGTTGTTCTGGTCAACGGCCCATGGCCTGGGTGTAGCCGCCCGCCTCGTGGGCTGCTGACAACATGCAGCGGCAGGCATCGACGCCGCTCCCGCGAATCGCGGGCGGCACTGCGCGCAGCGGCGATGCTGCGAGCACGCTTCCGCGCATCCGCTCTGCTCCAATCATGCCCGGCACGCCACCCGCTTTGTCGCACTACGTCGACCTCACGCCGGCGCGCGTGCCAAAGCGCCGCGCGGCCCTCACAGCGACCATCCGCCCGCCCGTCGAGGAGGACCTCGAGCGCATCCGGCGCGATCTCGAGGCGCGGGAACGGCAGGAGGCGGAGCACTGGGGCTACGGCCGCAAGGTACGGCCTGGCAGCCGCGTGGGGCTCGACGGCCGCAAAATGCCAGCGCGTCCGCCGTGGGCGCAGGCCCCCGACGTGACGTATGCGCTCGGGGAATTGGAAAGGGTTCCGGTGCCGGTGGACAGTCTTCGGCGATCGGGCGTCCTGGCGAGAATCAATGACAGCTATGCACGCGACCATTCGTCTATACGCAGCAACAACTATGGGCGGGTCGTCCCATATCTTCTGGTTCGGAACGCGCCGCTGCTTCAGGGATTCGCCCCCGACGATTTTCTGGTTCCGCACGGCAAGACAGAGAAAGGGTGCGTGACCATCTGCGAATTCACGCAGGCCGAGGGTCTCCTGCACGATGTGCTCCGCGTGCGGCGGTGCGACGTGCTCATGGGCAATCACATCCCCTGCTATCCCGAGAAACTCGGTGCGCTGTTGCCCGGACTGCGGCTTTGTCTTCTGCAGGGCAACGCGCTTGGCGACCGCACCGGTCCAATCGCTGACGGGCTGCAGGAAGCAACGAGGCTGACCCATCTCACGCTGAGCGAGAACCAGATCGGAGACGATGGAGCCTCAAAGCTGGCCCAGGCACTTGCCAACACCACGCTCGTCTCGTTGAACCTGAGCCACAACAAAATTGCGAATGATGGTGCGGCAGCTCTAGCGGCTCCTTTGACGAAATGCCCGTGCTACTCGGTAATGAACAAGGCGATACTCGAAGGGCAGGCGGCGGTAGTAGAGGCCGTCTTGGTCCACGGTTTCCCTGTGAATCCAGTTTTCCCTGGCGACGAACCCCTGCTCCTTCGGGCTGCTCGCGCAGGCTCTGCGTCAATCTGTGAGTGTCTTCTCAACCGAGGTGCCGATATAGAGGCAAGGGACGGTCGCGGAGAGACCGCAGTCATGCTTGCGGCAGCGAACGGGCATACGCGAGCGATGAGTTTACTGATTGACCGAGGGGCGGAAATGAACCAGCAGAATTGCGATGGGCTGTCTGCACTCATGCTGGCAGCTCGCAACGGACACATCGATTGTCTGCAGACGCTGATTGGTATAGCCAGGCAGCTCCCGCAGAGGGTAGGCGTGTCCATTCGAGGGATTCGCGACCTGGAAGTCTTTCCCCCAACAACTTTCAATCGTCTCCCCTCCGGCAGCAGTGCACAAAGTCAGGGGTCTGGAAAGAATTCGGCCTGGGGTAAAGTAAGAGGCGCTTCATTGCTGGGCGCATTCGGCCGTTCGATGTCGAAAGTGTCTCGGTCTGGCAGCCATGAGGGCGGTGATGGCAAGAATGATGGAGGTGATTCCTCTCCAGCGCAGTCGACCAACCAGAGGGGTCCAGGGTTGTTGTCTCGCATCCGGTCCATGGGGTCGAGTCGCATGTCACTCTTTAGTCGTCTCCCCTCCAGTTCGCTTACGCGGATGGAGAATGAAGAGGCTGCTGCAAAAGAAGAGGCTCAGGAGCTTCACCCGCGAGCATCCGAAGAGACATTTGGACGAATACCGTCAACGAATACGGACGTATCAGGAACTCGCTTCGGAAATGCGCATGTTGTGCGTACTCGACTGCAGGAGCAGCCTTGTTGCATAGCAGGCTGCCATTTCGGGCAAGCTGGCGACGCCCTTGTTCGACGACCTTCTGCGGCGGAGCATACTCTTGCTCGGCTGCCATCTGTTTCCGAAAATGAGGTTGAGGACAGTCCTGATTCTGTGCCGCTTCACACATCCATGCCCGAAGCCCCCCAAGGCGCAAGTCGGACATCGTCTCAAGGCTCAAGTCGTCCAAGCTCCAGAGACTTTGCACGGTCAGCAGCATCTCGCACTCCAGTTTACAAGCTGGGCCGCCGCCCATCGTTGTTTCAGGGCCCAGAACAGCTAGGGGATGCATCTGCGCAGACGGAAACACAAGAATCGAGCACGCCAGCGCACCGAGAGAGCAGCAAAGTGAGTGCAGCACGTGGTAGAGCGCCAGCAATTCGGCCGCGACCTTCATTTAAAGCGTGGGGTTCAGGAGAATCGGGATTGCTACAAAAGGCCTTGCCGCCAACCGAGGGGTATGTAGTGGTAGATGGCTTTGAAGATGAGGACTCAGATGCATCTGCACAGATTGAAGAGCAAGAATCAAGCACGCCAGTGCAACGACAGCGCAGCAAAGCGAGTGCAGCACTCGCTAGAGCACCAGCACTTCAGAAACGAGCTTCAATGAAAATGTGGGGTTCTGGAGAAGCGGTACTGCTGGACAAAAGAACCTTGCCGCCAACCGAGGCGGGTGTAGTAGTAGACGGCTTTGAAGACGAGGACCCGAAGTCAGCGAGGCAAGAGATTCAAAGGTTGGGAGGCGACAGCTCTGGTGACAACATGACAGCAGCGAACAGAAAAACTGATGCAATGGCACGCATGGTGCGTGCCGGAGCCGTTCAAAAATTATCTTCAAGTGCTATATTTTCGAGATTAGGATCTTTTGGTAAACGGCCTGGCTCATCTGGCGCGGGGGGGGGGGGGGACTCTAGCCGGGGCCAAACCGGCCCAGAACGCACCCAGGATACAGTGTTCGTGCGCCTCTCTGTCGGGCGCGACAAGCACAAGCAAGAATTCGTTTCTCCGCCTCAGGAGGTTCCGTGCAAGTCTGGCACATTGAACACGCTGCTGATTTACCAATTTAGCAACGTGAATGTTGCTACAAACGCGAGGCTAAAACTGGAGCTCTTGTTCCAGGACTCAGAGCAATCTGATGCTGACGCAAAGAGTATTGGATTGTGTGTTCAAGACCTGGATGATCTCCTTCAAGGCAAAACTGAGATTATCGACGGTTGGTTTAATTTGCACGACTTCGTGACCAGGCGAAAAATAGGTGCACTGAAGTGCACTATTCGCTGTATGCCAGAGCAATTCTACGCGGCATGTCATGCAGGAGACAACGTCGTTATCCATGCGGCTCGCAATGGCAGTACAGACTGTGTGAGGTTGCTTTTGGACGCAGGAATTTCCGTGAATTTTCCAACCCGCGATGGTAACACGCCCTTGATTGTGGCGGCCAAGGAAGGGAAACGGGAAACAGTCGAGCTGCTACTTCGACATGGTGCCGATACTACGGTCAAAAATAGGGGAGGTCTCACGGCCTTGGACATGGCAGAAAAGTTTGAAAGAGGCGATATTGTCCGCGTGCTCAAGGGAGTTAGAATGCAGCAGCAGCAACAACCGTTTGTCCTCGACAACTGGCCATCTGATTATGACGAAGACGACCCCATAGTGTTTCTAAAAGACAGATACAGGGGCCAATACAAAGATTCTTTGCTCGTGGTCCAGATTGTCAAGGCGCGCCATCTGCCAAAGTCTGATGCGATGGGGCTTTCGGATCCATTTGTAGAAATTAATCTCAATGGAATGAAGCATTGCACTAAGGTTGTGAAACATTCATTGCAGCCAAGTTGGGACGAGACTTTTTCATTTGATGACCAAAGTCTGGGGGTCTGGGTAGGACAGGAAATGAAGTTTGAAGTTTATGATTGGGACTTCGTCGGGGACTCTGACTTGATGGGCTCGTGCAAGGTTGATATCGCGAACATGGCCAAATCTCAGCCACCTGCCTCTGACAAAATGGGGCAGATGTGGCTTACGCTTCGTGATGAGGACGACAAGATCGTATACGGTCAGCACGATCCTGAAAAGCTCAGGGCAGGCGAATTGCAGGAAAGCCAAGTGTTGGTACGCTATCGATTTACTCCCGCCGCAGGCAGATTTCTAGAGATGGGCATCCTGGAAGCACGCAATGTACCTTCGAGGTTGCCACAAAGCAAAAAGGAAGTGTTACCGAGCACCTTCGCCACGGTTAGCGTGGGCGGGATCGCATACCGCACTGACCCCGTGAAGGGCGACGCCGACCCCAAATGGCACAAAGCCTATAGATTCAGTGCCAAGAACATGCACACGCTGATGTCTCTTGAAATACATGAGCTCTCACTTGCACGTCGGAAAACGTTGCGTGGTGGCAAAATACTCGAGCCAGGCGAGCATAGTTTGATAGGGCGAGCAAAAGTTCCCTTCCACAAGCTCTTTTCATTGAGCAACGTCAATCTGAAGGACATTTGGGTCGAACTTACGGATGCCGATGGCCTGAGGCTAATGGACTCAAAAGGGAACACTTCTGCTCTGCGCATCGGCATCAATTTTATGGTGCTTGGTGAAGATGAAGCCACGTGGGCTGCTGCTGACTTCAATTCCTTGCATTTAGAACGTAACACTAGACTGAATCCTGACGTCGTAGATTCGCTCATGAAATTAATCGAGCACCCGTCCTTGAAGCATGCGAAGGCCAACCATGCATATCAACGGCTTACAAATGGTCTTGAAGCAAAAATTCCTCTGAAAGGCATGGTAGAAGCAGCACAAATGATGGCCGTGGACCTATCATCCGATGTCTTGATGTTGCGCATGTTAATGAACACCAAGAACTACGACTATGTTATCAACTTTGAAGAATTCTGCAAGGTGCTCAACCTTTTCCCAGATAGCGAAAATCTTGACGAAATGGGGCTAGAAATGCCAAAAGCGATAAAACCAGCGATTTCGCCAACGGGGTTTAAACCGTTTAAAAGAAAAGCGATTTATCCAGCCATGCAGGAGGAGACTTCTGAGCAAATCATTGACAAAGACATCGAGCCAGCTGCTTTGATGCGTGTTGTGTTCAGCAAAGTTGCTCTCGAGCGCCGACCCGAAGTACTTCAGCAGTCTGGGCATAACGTGGTGAGAAGCTTCTGCTGCCTATCCGTGTAAAGTTCTTGATTTGCCTGCTGGCTTTGGTGCTGTTTCAAAATGGATAAAGATCCCCCCCTCGTGGTCTTGGAGGCTTTGGTCTTAATTTGTCTTTTATTCCATTCATTCGCTAACATTTGTGTGCGTGTGATTTTGATTGTGGATATTCAATTGTGCAGGGCACCATTGTCTCTGTAAAGAGTAAAAGCAGACTGTCCAAAACATGCACGGTAGTGTGGGATAAGACCGGTCTGAAGGAAGACTACATCACTGGTTTCGCCGGCGAGGACTCTCTTGCCCTCTTTGAGCCTTTCGAATCAACTCAGGTAGGCAACCATGGGACTCGTGTCTGTCATACTCGTGAAACAAAAGGGGTGGTGAAGTGAGAACGAGGAAAATCTATCAGCGGGCCAAAGAGAGTTCATTAGTGTGCTGGCAATTAGGCAAGGGTGGGATGATATGCGCACTTGCCTATGGACCTATCGTGTTATGTCCTAGTCGGCGCTTTGATTGCAGCAAATTTTGAATGCTAAACTGTGTGCAGGACCACATGTTGAAAGAGGTTGTGATACAGAAGGACGTGCCAGCGCGGGTTGGAATGAGGGTATTTGTCAGAAAATTGAGTCTCTCACTAAACCCCGAACTTGCGAAGCAATCGAACGGAATGCTTGGCACCATCGTGTGGATAGAGCCTGCAAATGCGCAAGAGGGAATATTTCATGGTGCTAGAGTTGAAGTGGTCTGGGATGGATCCCGCAGGCGGCGTCTTGGTGAGTTTCTGTCCCCCCAATGTGGACATTTCCTCTCGCCGCATAAATTTGGCACAATTGCGTTCTATCGCTGACATGTAGCAATGCGCACAGTGAACACAGGGATGAATTGCGAATTTCATTTGGCACTGCATGAAGTCGCGTCGCACATCATAACGGCGGACATTGCATTGCTCGGCACACCTCATTTAATGAGCTTCATGCAAACTTTGATTCTCGACCATAACCAAATTGGCGACGCAGGCGCCACCGCCTTGGCCGCATCCCTCAAGGGTAATTGGATGCTCAAACGGCTGTCACTCAAGCATAATCGTATCGCCCGCGAGGGGGGCAATGAGATAGGACTAGCACTGCAAGAGAACACCGTCCTGCAGGAGCTCTACCTTAATCTGAACGTGTTGAGTGACGATGGCATCGTCCATTTATCTCATGCGCTGGGCGCTAGCGAATGTCCCCTGAAAGTACTGGATCTTGAAGGCAATCAACTGTCTTACGTTGCCTCGCGCCTCTTGGCACATGCCCTTGCTGAGGCCAAGAACCTAGATACGCTCTTGCTGAGAAACAATCTGGTTGGCGGCGATGGCGCAGGACTGCTCGAGCAGGGTCTTCGCCATTCTTCTTCTGTCACCTACCTAGACCTGGAAGGAAACGTGCTCGGCGACATTGGCATGCGCTGTTTAATGCGAGCGATGCGAAGAATTCCTCCGCGCAGAGGTCGAAAGGCGCAGCCCGACAATCGCTCCATTCGCAAATTGAATGTCTGTTGCAACAACATCACCGATGCGTGCATCGAGGAAGTCGCAGAGGCGCTGCACAAAAACATCACCCTGCGGACAATCATCACTGACAAAAACGAGATATCTGAGGAGGGTCGAAAGAAAATCGACAGTATGCTCGCGGCCAACGTTCGCCGCGCAGACTTGGAGAAACGCGCGATCAAGATTCAGTGCTTGTTTCGAGGGCGGATGGAGCGGCTTGCTCGTGCGAAAGAAGGTGGGGAGCCAATGCAAGCGCATGCAACTAGAGCGCCCAAAGTGGGTGATCTTGTGCAAATCAATCTGCTGCAAGGCAATTTGAAGAGATACAATGGCAAGGTGGGACGTGTTATATCAATGGATTTCGATGAAGAACATCGACAGTGGTTTTCTGTTAAATTGGACGACAGCATCCGTGTCCTGCCTGTCCGATGCCAGAAGAAGTCTGCCACGATAGTTAAGCAAGAGCAAAACGAGCTTGAAACCGATTATATTGAGAAGCCCGGTGAGCTGATTGCGGATGCCGTGGCATCACAGTCGCAGATGCTAACGATTGCGGACGACGCATCAGGTGCATTGCCGAAGTCGGAGGAGGGAACGTTCGTTCCCATCCCCGACGACACACCACGTTCCGGGGGTTCGGGGATTTCGAAAGTGTCTGGAACGTCTGACCTAGCGCGAGAGGGCAGCGAACTGTTGTCCAAACGCAGCGGGTCAGAGAATAATACGACAGCGCCATCGGCAGGAGAACCGGAGCGTCCAAAAACATATGGTGGCAAATCTGTCAAGGAGCGCGACCTTATGATGACAGCTGCGAAGCTAACCGTACTCAACATGGGTGATGCGTTGATGCAGCAGCAGGCAGCTGCAGAAGAGATGGCTCGAGAGGCAGGCCGCAAGTGTTTAGAAGCAGCCGGGCAATATGCTGAGCTGGAAGCTCATTTGAAAGCGGTCATCGTGGACGAAGATACATCAGAAGAGGATGTCAAGATCGCACTACAGGCGCTCACAGACGCGGAGCAGGAGGCCGTGCGAATGATGCAGGAGGCAGACGAGGCAGAGCAGGCTGCGCGAAGAGCCTTCCTCGCCATGTCAAACTTCGAGCGATTTGAAGAGGAGGAGGCCGCGCTGGAGAAGGCTATTAGCGGTCTGGATCCTGGTGATGACAGCGACTGGGAAAACCAGATGACCAATCGCCGGTCAATGTCTAGCATCGATGAAGTAGGTCCGGGCGAAACCGAATTTTCAGGATCACAGGGCGTCCAGAGTAACAAGTCTTCGGCGAGGTCGGGTGAGAATAGGATTACACCGGAGCGGACACCCAAGTGGGCGGGAGCAGATACCGAAAGTGCGCTGGAGAAGACTGCAGCTGCAGGTGCGAGTGTTTCTGCGTATTACAAGCAGCTGAGGGAAATGTTGGAGGATGAGATGGCAACAGCTGAGGGTGTTGAAGCTGCTGCCGCTGAATTCAATCGTACGCAAGATGCGGCCTTGGCGACATTCGCCTCCGCAGTCAAGGCCTTGGAAGACGAGGCACTCTCGCTCCAGGTTTATCACGAGGACAGCGAAATCCTTGTTCGTAGAATGCGTCAAGAAATGGCAGGCGCGTTTGCCAGATTGCAAGCTCTCCAACATGCTGACGCAGATGAGGAAGAGTTTGCAGAAGCTCTTTCCGACTTTTCGAAAAAGAATGCTCAAATATCCCAGCTGGTTGTGCGGGCAGAGATTTTCAGGCTGGGCTCCTCATGGTCAGAGTCTTCATCTCGTCGCGAAGCTCTCTCTCCAGGAAGAAACGAGCTTGTGGAGCATGTCGTCAAAGAGCGTCTGTCAAGTCTTTTCGAACGCGCGCACACGGAGAGTGTGAAACATCTCAGAGACGCAGAAAAGGAACAGGACTCAGCTGAGGGAGAACAATATTACACGTCGAAGGAAGAAGCAGCGGTCATGCTCATTCAGACGATAGCGCGTGGGAATGCAGTGCGCTCGAAGTCGAAGACCCGGCCAAGCAAGAAGACACTGACAGCCGAGATGAAGGCCATGTTTGAGAAGAAATACTTAGATGAGGAGATGCAAGCGATCGTCAAGATTCAGGGACTTGCTCGAGGGGATCGAGATCGAAGGCTTGTCAGGCGGAAGAAGCGCTTGGGTCAGGTTGCCGTCCATCAAGACTACCTCAATTTCATTAAATCAAAGACACCAGAGGAAAGGGAAAGGCTTGATAAGGAGGCCATAAAAATTCAGGCCAGATTCCGAGGCGGAAACGTACAAACAAGCTTGATAACGTCCAAAAAGGGACAGGAACTGGGCATTGAACGAGCTGCGGATATCTTGGAGAGTGTTACGGGGACCGACATGACGGGCAGTGACGCCATTGCTCGGTTTAATCGTCAACAAATGGCAGAGCGCCTTGCCAAGACCCAAAAGAACCTGGATTCGTTCTACAATCAAGATGAGGCGAACCGACAGCTGGCAGCTGTAATTATCCAGAAACGAGTTCGAGGAATGCAAACACGAGGCCTCATGAGCCAGTTCACCACTGAAGAAACCACAGAGGAGGAGGAACAGCGCCTGCGGTCTATGATGGACGCGTCGGGAATGATGATCCATCACACCACAAAGAATCAAACAGAACAAGCGGCAGAAAAACACCGACGTGCCCAGAAATCAAAGAAGGGAGGGTTCTTGTCTGACATGAAGGCGATGGGCACATGGTCACTCACCTCATCAGCCTACGATTCTAAAGAAGAGGAAGACAGCGACTACTTGTCAATGCTCGCGAATACCAAATCGTCAATGAGGTTTCAAGGGCAAGATATTCAACATGACGTTGGCGGAGCTAAAGGAATGGTTGAATGGGGGTTGGATTTGGCCTTGGATAATGTTGTGGGCATGTCGACGGAGGAAAAAATGAGAAGGGAGGCCAAGAAAGAAGCCGCGACATTGCTACGCAACATTCGGCATCAGGCGCTGGCCGAAATGGAAGAGGATTTGGCGGACGATGCAGGATTGCTTGAAAATATTGTTTATGAAGGGATGGAAGAGAGCGGATTAGATGCCCATGAAGGCGGAGGGGTGTCTTTCTTTAAGTTGAAAGAATACAGAGCGATGAAGGCGAGAAAGGATGTGGTTGATTTGTTAGGCACAAGCAACACGCAACTAATCCTGAACATGTGTGGCCATCATCTGGCGAACTTGGATGGGGCATGGGGAAAGTCTGATCCCTACCTGAAGTTTTGCCGTATCAACCAAGATGGCTCGAGGAGTGAGGTTCAACGCACCACTGTCATCGATGACAATCTTGATCCACAGTGGCCAGCAGTCAGACTCAGCCTCAAAGCGCTTTGCCGTAACGACAGCAATGCTACTTTTCGCATCGAGTGCTGGGATAGTGACGCCAGCGTTTTTGATCCTTTGCATACCAACGACGACGATTTGATTGGATATATCGACACAACTGTTGAGGAACTAAAGAAGCGACGGAACGAGTACATACCCCTTCTACCCCCATCGCCTGAGTACCTTCAAATTGCGATCCACAACCAGCTGATAACACAAGGGATGGATAAGACCACGGCTGCATCGCAAGCTCTGGCAGCAGCATCGGCGAAGGCCGCAGATCTCATGCATCTTGGCGCGGGCTTGAAAGCAGGAGGCGCCGCCGTCGCGGGTCTGAAAAAGGGAATGAGCCTTGGGCTGCAAGGGGCATCCATAGTGCAAGGCCTCGGCGTTGGGGCCATGTCCAAAGTCGGCTTGGGGGCGCTGGGTGCTGGCATGTCAAAAGTTACAAACTCAGGAGCTGATGCCATGGCGAAAATTACAAACTTAGGAGCTGATGCTATGGCGAAAGGAATGGAAGGCGCGAACAAGCTCAAGGACTTGGGCACTGGTGCCCTTTCCACAGCTTCAAAGCTTGGCCAGAAAGTCTCTATGGCAGTCTCAGGCCTTGAACAGCAACATGAACTCAAAGGGGAAGGGCCGGCTGATAATGGGCCTGGCTTTATCTCGGTCGCGAAGATCTGTCAACTCCAAGCTGCAGAAGTGATTTTTGAGGCCGATTATGTGCCAGGTCACGCAAAGTTGTCAGAAAACGAAACGCCAGCTGAAACTGCAAGTACATTGGCACAGACCACCGACACAGCAAGGACATCGGCTCAGACCACGCTCTCCGCCAAGGAAGAACTTGAACGTTTCTTCAGCAAAACAAGAAAAAGCGCCCTTGAAATGCTCTCGACGAATCGTCCGGGGACTATCGCCGTTGACCGACGTCTGAAGGCAAAGCAACAGTCACCCCTTTCCAAGGTTGCTAACGTACGGCTAGCGATACCATCAGCACTTGACGAATCATCGCCGCAAGCGGGTATCACACAACGTCCTGTTCGTTTGAAAGACTCGGAAATGCAAGGAGTCGCTACTATTCCCGAGGAACATAACGACAGCGGAGCATCCGAGGAACACAACGACTGCGAAGCCACAGTGATGACTGGTGCTTCGCGTGTGACTGGTGCTTCGCGTGTGCCTCACATGCCGCACATTCATTTGCCTCACATTCCGATGACTAGTTCGTTGAGGGTGATTGCCGATATGTTCAGCGACGATATGGTGCTCGGGGACGATACGGTGACGACGCCGTCGGAGACTGAAGACGAAGTACTTAAGCGGCTAAAGCGCAAGAGTGCGAATGCTGCATCAAGCTAAAATATCAAATTTAGAAAGGGTGTGGCAAGATCAGATAAATTTGCAGATTTAGAAAGGCCGTGGAAGGAAAGAAGAACCGCGGTGAAATACCACGCTCCGTTGATTAACAGCAAGAGGACGCAAGCCTTGGAGAGGGAGGGGGTATGGGAGAGGCGGAGAATCCCGCTCTCTCGAACAGCGACGTGACGGATATAGAGAAATTTCACAAAGTTGATGAGATCGTAGAATATCTATTACGCTCACATGGTAGCACCTGTCATTGTACATTACTGAGAGAGAGCGCGCGCGCGCGAGAGAGAGAGAGAGAGAGAGAAGTTTATTGACAATCAAGAAGTGAGACTCACGATGTTTAATACTGTAAATTGAAAAGAAAAGGTTTAGCCAGACTTCCGAAAGACATGTGCTCCTGGGCCTCGCACTACGCCGAAGCGAGTCCCTCTCTCTCGCTCTCGCACATCGCATCGCTGCTTCGCGTCGAGTTTCCAATAGGATTTGAGCGTGTCCAATACTTTTTAGGACTCTTTACGTCCCCCTTTGGTCTCTTTTGCTTACTTTCAAGGGCTCTCGTCTCTTTCAACTTTTTGTTCCTCTTTTGCTTCGCGGTCTCTTTTGCTTCGCGTCTCCAATAATCCAGTCCAGCCCCCACTTTCATCTGTGCTCAGATGGTATCCCTCTTTATTAGCTCCTAATAAAGCCCTGAAATCTCCCCCCTCGCTCCCAACTGGATGAGTACATTACCCATGTGGAGGAGGAGGCATGTCCCCAGAGCGGCCCAAGGCTATACTCTTTCCATGCATTCACGTCCCTCCATCTCAGCGGGCGCTTCTGTCAAGCCTATATGCTAGCTTATACATACTATATATAGGCGTGAGAATCTCATCTACAGTGTACAATAAACACTGTGCCTCACGCCAGAGACAAACTTTTGAAAAGTCTCTATATCGCTGTCGGGCGCAGTCAGAGCTGCAAGATACATGCCGTACGCTGATGATTTTTCTCAAGACAGCAGTTTAGCCACCTTAACTACTGCTCTCGACACTAACACTAACTGCGGACAGTGCCTGCGCAGTCCCGGCGATCTGAGGAGGACGAACACATATGTAAAGCATGGTATCGGCGTACGCCATCTGCTGGCAGAGCCACAGCGCCGGCGTGCTCAGCGGTGCCTCGATGCCCTGGACGATAACGCGCGGCCTGTCAGTCTCGTCCGACGGTGAACCTGCGTCGCTCGCAGCCTTGGAGCCCGCAGGAAACTGTCCGGGTAGTAGTTGTGACAACACTTCGCCTAAGGTCGTCAGTGAGCCATCATCCTTGAAGGGCTGCACGGGCTGCTGAATAGGCGACGGAAGATGAGGGAGCAGAATGCGTAGGGGCAGTCGCTTGATTTCGCCCAGTCCCGCCGGCCCTGATTGTGACAGGCGTAGCAGCTCAGTATTAATAGGGGAGAAACAATCAAACTTGTTGTCGTTGAGCGAAGACCATAGCTGCTCCATCTGCGCCTTGGACAGGTTGTTCACGCGTTTGCAGGTGCCGTAGCGCAGACACGTTGCCTCTTTCAGCGCCTGGCGGAAGTGCCGCTTGATGCTGGATTCGTCTTCGTACGGCAGCAGCGCCTTTGCCTCCACGCCCGAGAAGTGCAACGTCAGACCCCACGGGAGCTCGTCGCCATGCGCAAAGAGATCGAAGAGCACTCCGGTTGGGAGGTGCCATCGCAGCGGCACGTTCTTGTACTCCACCCACATCTCCCTATCGGTGCAACTCACTGAGGGCACGTAGTTTGCAAAGTATGCCTTGGCCGCCGCCAGTGCCAGGGGCAGGTATGCCATGCGCGGGGCCTGGAGGTAAAAAGGCATCGGCGGCTCAAAGGTGGACACGTCCTGCTTGGCCAGCTCTAGCCGGATGGGGATGGAGCCGTCCCACACCTCGCGGCGCACCACATCGTCGAGCGGCAGGCAGTGTTCAGCGTTGCACCACGCTGCTCAGTTTTGGGTTTAGGCTCTAGGGCGTTAGCGCTTTAGGGTTTGGGGTTTAGCGTTTAGCGTTTAGGCTTTAGGGTTGTACCACGCTGCTCACTGCGGTTCCACGGCTGCTCAATGTGTTTCGGGTGGACAAAGTAGGGGCAGGACCAGGGCAAGCACATGTCGCAGCAATTGCAGCGGCACTATACTTCGGGGGCACAGCAGAAACGTACACGTACCCTTTTGCAGCGCGGCAGAGGCGTCTGCCGCTCCTGCTCCGGCGTGACCCTCCGTTGCCTCGCCCTGCATGGTTGTTGATTTTTCTTTTTTTTCAAGCGCAACACAACATGGGAGAACGAAAGGTGAGCGTGGGTGAGAGGGAGTGACAGAGATGACTGCATCGGCAGCCCCGAGTCGGCAGCCATGCAACGCCCGCCCTGCGATCTGGCGTACGGTGGTCGTGCGGGTGTGGCCGTGGGC
>Ga0315899_10004163_pt1 | contig 15644 bp, 14 predicted proteins | sample LakEriMetagenome_2_FD_203518 | JGI IMG/M metagenome (GOLD analysis project Ga0315899, IMG submission 203518) | Freshwater fungal communities from buoy surface, Lake Erie, Ohio, United States - Buoy 4 MA112 | ecosystem: Environmental > Aquatic > Freshwater > Lake | place: USA: Lake Erie, Ohio... | reverse complement strand
CAGGTAAAATTCTGATGTAGTGCATCCTCATTTTTCCTGAGATGGTAGCCAATATTTCGTGGCCATTTTCTAGCTTAACTCTGAACATAGCATTGCTCAGTGCTTCTAGAATAACTCCATCTTGTTTAATCAACGGTTGTTTAGACATACAATTTTTGGGGCTGCAAAGATATTAGAATGCAACCGAAATACGAAGAAAACGGGGAAAAATTTACAGAATTTGTGAAAAATTACGTAACTCCTTGATTTTCAACTGTTATTTTGGTTATTTGAAAATGGTAGCAAGCTTGGTAGACAGCTCTTCCCCCCTAATATTCTTGGCAATGATCTTGCCAGAAGGGTCAACGAGGAAGTTTTGCGGAATTGCTTGAATACCATATTGTTTGGCAACTTGATTGTCCCAATACTTTAAATCAGACACTTGGGTCCAAGTTAATTTGTCGTCATGAATCGCTTTTATCCATTTGTCTTTTGCACCCGGTTGGTCTAAACTTACACCTAGCACAGTAAAGCCTTTAGCATTATAGGTTTGAAACGCTTTCACCACATTTGGGTTTTCTTGACGGCAAGGACCGCACCAGCTAGCCCAAAAATCTATGAGTACATATTTACCTTTAAAGCTTGACAAAGAAACAGGCACATCTAAAGTGTCGTTTTGGGTAAAGTCCATAGCCATAGCGCCTACCGATGTTTTTTTAGCAGTCGCTATTTTTTCTGCAAAAGCTTTTCCGCTTGGTGTGGCGCGGGCAGGCTCAGACAAAGCTTTGTAAATAGGCTCCACAACTTCCGGATTGATATCCCAACCAGCCATCTGACCTAGCGCAAACATGGCAATTGGAGAATTGTTATTAGAAGCTAGATATCCTTTGTATACTTCTTTCATTTCTGCATCAAGTGCATCAAAAGTCGCATCCAAGGTTTTCATAGCAGCAGAATCTTTTGCTTTATATGCAGCGTTATAGTCTTTATTAGCTGCTTGCATTTTATCGTTTACCGGTTTTGTTTTTTCAGTTAAAGCAAGGTAGGCTTCGTGAGCCTTAGATCCTTTTACTTTTACATTACTAAATGAATCAATAGAACTTACTTGAATAGCACCTGGTGCTACAAACACAGAAGCATAGTCACGAGGTTGAAACATTTTAATTGGTTTTCCTTCTGAGTCATTTTTATAACGTACAAAAATGGTTACCATTAATGGCTCCGCAATTTTTCCGGAGAAACTATATTTATCTCCTACAGGAACTACACTATCTCTTACCGTAACGCCATCGGCTCTATAAGAATAGTATACCTTATTAACGGGCAATGCAATATTTTGAAGGGTACCGCTAACGGTAAAATTTTGGGCTTCTTGTGCATTTACGGCAAATGACGCAAATACAAATAAAGCGATTACTAATTTTTTCATGATTTACTTTTTCGATTAGTGTATGGTTACGAATATACTAAAGCCTTCACAACAATAAAAATTAGGTTCACACATGCCAATATTGAGTAGTTTGCGGCTCATTCGCTTTTAGTATGAAAAGAATTGGCCTCATTTCAGATACCCACAGCTATTTAGACCCCAAAGTGGCGGTTCACTTTGCTGATTGTGATGAAATCTGGCATGCTGGCGATTTTGGCAGCCACGAAGTAGCCCAAAAGCTTCGCGCCATCAAACCCCTACGAGGTGTTTATGGCAACATTGACGGTCAAGATATTAGGTCCGAATTTGAGGAGTGTGCACAATTTGAGATAGAAGGCGTTAGGGTCATGATGTTTCATATAGGCGGCTACCCTCCCAACTACAATAAAGTAACAAAGCCCATTATAGCCGCTTATAAACCACAGTTATTTATAAGTGGCCATAGTCATATACTAAAAGTCATCTATGATCCTGCCATGGCTTGTTTACACATCAATCCAGGAGCCGCAGGTAAGCAGGGCTGGCAAAAAGTTAGAACCCTCATCAAAATAGACATTGACGAGACAGACATTAAAAACTGTCAGATTATAGAACTCGGAACAAGGGTATAAAAGGGTATTAAATTACATGCCCGGAAAAAGCGGACGCGCAATTTCGATACCTCTAAAAGGCCAAGGCACACCCGCTAGAATTAATACCAGTGCAATTACAAAAAAGTAAAACGCTTTTTTATACTTAGTGGTACTATCTACATTCTTTTTTGCAACACCATGAGCGAGTGTTAAAAAAACAATCGCAGCAATCATGGTAACTGGATGCTCAACCCAAAAGAAACGTAAAAATTTATCTTTCATTACAGAAGTACCAGCGGCAACTTCTGTGGTTAATATACCTATTCGACCTGCTAGCACTTGATACAAACCTAACAACAAAGTAATATGACCAGCAATCATAGTAAAGAGCCAAGTTTTTTTATCGGCAGCGGCAAACTCTTTTTTAGACTGCCATCCAGTGTATGCTTTTACAATTGAAATAAGCAATAAAACTAAGATTACCCAGCGCAAAAAATTATGTAAATGTAAAAGTCCTGTTGCCATAGTGTTTGTTTTATTATGCTAATATAGCAGTTTTGATTTATTCTACCCAGTCTGCAATAAACAAGTTCGTATCTCTTGTACCGCCATTGTTACGGTTAGAAGCAAAAATAATTTTTTTGCCATCAGGGCTAAACATAGGAAACGCGTCAAAACCTTTGTCTCTACTAATTTTTTCGAGCCCCTTACCTTCCAAATCTATACGGTACATGTTAAAGGGAAATCCTCTTTTGTATTCGTGGTTGCTACAAAAAATAATATGCTTACCATCCGGCGTAAAATTAGGCGCCCAGTTGGCCTGACCAAGTGCGGTAATTTGTTTTGCATTAGAACCGTCGGCATTTGCCACAAACACTTCCATATTGGTGGGCGCTACCATTCCTTCTGCAAGTAAAGATTTGTATTCTGCAATCGCTTCTGGTGTTTTAGGTCTGCTAGCACGCCAAACAATTTTTGTTCCGTCGGGGCTAAACCATGCACCACCATCGTATCCTAGCTCGTTGGTTACACGAATTTCTTTACCCGATTTTAAATCCATCACATAGAGTTCTAAGTCTCCACTTTTATCAGAACAATAAATCATTTTTTTACCGTCCGGAGATAGCGTTGCTTCTGCGTCATATCCTTTAGCACTCGTAATTTGTTTTACAATTTTACCTGACATGTCTGCCATAAAAATGTCGTAACTATTATAGAGTGGCCAAATATATTTATTGCCATATTTTGCTCTGTCTGGTACAGGCGGACAACTATCTGCACCTAAATGTGTAGACGCATAAATAATATATTTACCATCTGGTAAAAAATAAGCACAGGTAGATCTTCCCTTTCCTGTACCAATCATTGTTGGTGTAAATTTTTGAGCATCTGTTACCGGAACTTTTCCCACAAATATTTGATCACAAAAAACACCTTCTTTTGGATTTGTTTTTTGAAACACAATCGACTTTCCATCATAGCTCCAATAGGCTTCTGCATTATCGCCACCAAAGGTTAACTGCTTAATGTTTTTAAAATATTTTTCGCCAGCAAAGTGCACCGTGTCTTGGGTTGCATACTGCGCAAATGTTGGAGACACAAAAAGTGTGCATAGTAACAAATAAAAAGCGGTAGATAATTTCATAAATACGTGTTAAGAGGATGCAAAAGTAAGCATGTTTCTATGTTTTTATGTCAGGCCATTGTCAAGAGATAAAAATATTGGTGCTATTTTTGATGATGCGCTTTATTCTATTTTTTGCTTTTACACTAGGGGCTTTTGCCTGTAACAACCCAAAAGACAGGGTTGACACCAATAAAAAAGCTGCTGGATATCCTGTTTTTGTACAAGATTTACTAGAAGAAATAGAGCGTTTTCCGGACAGCACCGAGCTGCGCGTTCAGCTCATTGATACCATGGATAGCCTGCATTTAACAAAAGAGGCACTCCAACAAATTGACTCACTTATTGTAAAAGATCCGGGTAATTATGGCAATTGGTTTAGAAAAGGAGAACTAGCAGTACATAACACGGATACGGCACTTGCCATTAAAAGCTTTTCTAGTGCATCCGCCATTTATAATTCACCTGATGTTTTGCTAACCCTTGCCAATTTATATGCTGCACAAAAAAACAAATTGGCCCTAAGTTTATGTACCGAAGTTATCACGCAAAAACCAGATAGAACTTACATAGCACATAGCTATTACATTACAGGTCTCTATTATGAAAACATAGAAAAAACGGAAGCCGCAATCGAAAATTTTAATAGATGTATCCAACAAAATTATTATTACCTAGACGCCTATTTAGAAATTGGTTGGATTTATTTTGATCAAGAAAAATATTCACTTGCTAAAGAAATTTTTGAAACGGCTACCGCTGTAAAACCCACAGACGCTAGAGGACATTACTGGACCGCCAAATGCCTCGAAAAATTAGGCCAACCAGATAAAGCGATAAACGCGTATCAACTAGCATTTAACCTAGACAATAGCTTATCAGAGGCATCCGCTGCTATTTCTAGAATAAAAGCTTCAAAAAACTAGCGTGGTTGCTTAAAAAAGCAGAAATTTGCGCAAAACCTGTATATGCCTATCATTGCTCCTTCTCTCTTAAGTGCCAATTTTTTAGAGCTACAAAAAGATTGTGACATGCTCAATAATAGTGCTGCCGATTGGTTTCACCTCGATGTTATGGATGGCAGGTTTGTACCCAACATTAGTTTTGGCTTACCAATTATAGAGCAAATCAGAAAAGCAACATCTAAAGTTTGTGATGTGCACGTTATGATTTTGGAACCAGAAAAATATGCCGAAGCGTTTAAAAAAGCAGGCGCTGATGTTTACACAGTTCACATAGAAGCCTGTCCGCACTTACACAGAAATTTACAACAAGCAAAACAACTTGGCATGAAAGCTGGTGTGGCACTCAACCCGCACACGCCTATTCAATCCCTTGTAGATGTGATTCAAGACATTGACGTGGTATGTTTGATGAGCGTAAACCCAGGTTTTGGTGGTCAACAATTTATCCCACAAACCATCCAAAAAATTGCCGAATTAAAAGCGCTAATTACAGCAAAAAATAGCAGCACCCTTATTCAAATTGATGGTGGCGTAACGCTTGCAAACGCACCTCAAATGATTGCTGCTGGTGCCGATGTATTGGTGGCTGGCAATACCGTTTTTAAATCGGAAAACCCTACACAAACCATTGCTGCCCTAAAAGCGTTGTAGGCCTTATTGTTTAAAAAAATATTCACAATTTGTTTATAAATAAGGCTTGGAGAAGTAGTGTCCAATTAGTTAAATTTGGATAACTACCTCACTAAAACCAAGCAAGTTGACAGAGACAATTATCAACCTAGACTCCGTAAACCCCATCGAATTTTTTGGCGTAAACAACGGAAAATTAGACGTTTTAAAAAAGAGATTCCCCCTTCTAAAAATTTTGTCGCGTGGCACACAATTAAAATTAAGTGGCGCACCAGAACAAATTGATATCGCTAAGGAAAAAGTAAGTTTAGTACTGCAATACTTAGAACGCAACGGTCATTTAAGTGAATCTTATTTCGAACAAATTTTAGGCGGTGATGACGCAGAAGTTGTCGATCATTTTATAGATAAAAATCCAAATGATATTTTAGTGTTTGGCCCTAACGGAAAAACGGTAAGAGCAAGAACACCGAATCAGAAAAAAATGGTGGCTGCAGCCGATAAAAACGATATCGTTTTTGCCATAGGACCCGCTGGTACCGGTAAAACATATACCGCAGTAGCACTTGCAGTGCGTGCACTTAAAAACAAAGTCGTTAAAAAAATAATTTTAACAAGACCTGCTGTAGAAGCAGGAGAAAGTTTAGGTTTTTTACCTGGCGATTTAAAAGAAAAAATTGATCCGTATTTGCGTCCTTTATATGATGCACTTGACGACATGATTCCTGCCGAAAAATTAGGCTATTACATGAGTACGCGCACCATCGAAATTGCGCCACTTGCCTACATGCGCGGAAGAACACTTGACAATGCGTTTATCATTTTAGATGAAGCACAAAACAGTAATGACCTGCAACTAAAAATGTTTTTAACGCGTATTGGTGCGAATGCAAAAGCCATTATTACTGGGGACCCTACCCAAATAGATTTACCCCGAAATATGCGCAGCGGACTAGAAAAAGCAAGCCGAATTTTGCAAAATATTGACGGAATTTCTCATATAGCCCTAACCGAAGAAGACGTCGTAAGACACAAATTGGTGAAAGCCATTATCAAGGCCTATGACAAAGAACACGAAAAAGAAGAGGAAGCCTATGGCAAAAGATAGCCTTTGCAACCATCAAAATACCCCTTCTGAACTTTTAAACCCCCTCAAAAAGGGGGTTTTTTGCTAAAAAACTGAGTTTTTACCTAAAAAGTACCGATTTGTTAATACTCTGTTGAAATTAGTAGCGGAATATTCGTTTTCTTTGCAGCTGAAAAATCAAACTTATGCTTAGTAAAAAACTCTTGCAATTTGTACTTGCGGTATTAATCCTACCAGCATTTGCACTAGCACAGAACACCACCAGTAGCCTGAGTGGTTCTGTTAAAACAAATACCGGTGAGGTATTAGTTGGCGCAACCGTAACAGCAATCCATGAGCCTACCGGTACAACCTACCGTGTACAGAGCCGTGCAGGTGGCCGTTTTGACATCAGCAATATGAACCCTGGTGGTCCATACATTGTTGAAGTTTCTTTCTTAAATTATGCAAACGAAAAAAAGACTGACCTCTACCTTAGCTTAGGTGATGTGTTAAAAGTTGATTTCGCCCTTGCCTCTAAAGTAAACAACCTCGGAAATGTAACAGTTAGCTCTTTACGTAAGACTACTGAAACTTCTGGTAAAGGTGGTGCTGAAACTACAATTGGTCGTGATAAAATGGCGAACTTACCTACAGTAGGTCGTAACATTTACGATTACTTACGTGCAGTTCCTCAAGCTAAATTGGTAAACGGTTCTGAAGGTGCTGTATCAATTGCAGGCCAGAACAACCGTTACAACGCATTCTATGTGGATGGTGCAATCAACAATGACGTATTTGGTTTATCTGCTTCAGGTACCAATGGTGGTCAAGCTGCTATCGCTCCATTATCTATCGATGCGATTGATCAGTTCCAAGTTGTTATCTCTCCATTTGATGCATCACTTGGTAACTTTACAGGTGGTGGTATCAATGCGATCACTAGATCAGGTACCAACAAAACTTCTGCATCAGTTTACTACTTCTTACAAAACCAAGATTTAGCTGGTAAAACACCAACTGGTTTAAAAGAAAATGCAACAAGACTTAATAACTTCACCAAAAAAACTTATGGTTTTAGATTAGGTGGAGCTATTACAAAAAATAAATTATTCTACTTCGTAAACGTTGATTTACAAAGAGATCTTCGTCCTCAACCATTTGACTTTTCTCAGTACAATGGTAACACCAAAGACATCAACGTTTTAAATAGCTTAGCTGCTACTTTAAAATCTACCTATAACTATGAAGCTGGCGGTTTCTTAGATAACACAGAAGAAGTTAATGCAGACCGTATCACTGTAAGATTAGACTGGAACATTAACGATAGACATAAATTGTCTTTATCGAACAGATATACAAAAGGTGAGCGTTTAAACACCTCTACTTCAAGTTCTGGTACTATTAACTTTTACAACAACGGTTTCCAGTTCCCTACAACAACCAATTCTACTTCTGCAGAATTAAAAAGCTTGGTAGGTAAAAATGCGAGCAATAAAATGCTAGTTACTTATACAGACGTAAATGATGATAGAGGTCCATTAGGTCAAGCGTTTCCAAGAGTTCGTATCAATGACGGTTCTGGTGCAATTATTTTTGGACCAGATAACAGTTCAACTGCAAACTTATTAACGCAAAAGAACTGGTCATTCTATGATGAGTTTAAAGTAACCTTAGGTAAGCACGCACTTAAGTTTGGTGTTGATTATGAATACAATGATGTATTTAACACATTCATTCAAAACACATTTGGTAACTATACCTATGCAAACTTAAACGACTTTTTAACCAATGCTAAGCCACAGAACTACCAATATGGTTTTTCTATGGTTGACAATGGTAAAGGAGATAATACTGATGCAGCTGCTAAATTTAAAATTGCTAAAGGATCTATGTTCTTAAACGATGAATTAAGACCTACAGATAATTTAACATTAAGCTTTGGTATCCGTGCAGACTACTACAAGTTTTTAAGTAAGCCATGGGCTGACGATTACACTAATAACGTAGCAATCCCTAAGTTTTCTCAATACTACGATTTACAAGGAGCTAGATCAGGTTTAACACCTAAAGTACCTATCGCTATCTCTCCAAGAGTTGGCTTTACGTACAAGATCCCTGAAGAAAACCTAATTGTACGTGGTGGTGTAGGTATCTTTACTGGACGTATTCCTCTAGTATGGCCTGGTGGCTTATACAACAACAATGGTATTTTTGTGGGTGGTTACTCTGCTAACTCTACTCAATTAAATACGATTCGTTTCAGACCTGATCCTAACAACCAATGGACTCCAGCGCAAGTTGGTGCAGGTGTTACAAAAGGACCTCTTAACTTAGTTGCTGCTGAATTTAGCACACCTAAATTATTTAGAACTTCAATTGCACTTGATAAGAAATTTGGTAATGGTTGGTCTGGTACTTTAGAAGGTGTATTTAGTAAAAACTTAAATGAAATTTACTACACGAACATTAACCTACTTCCTCCAGTTGGCGTATCAAATGGCATTGGAAGCAGAAACGTTTACTCTACTACCAACAATGGTCGTATTCCTTTAAATGCTGATGGTTCTAACCCTTACGATAACGCTATCTTATTAAGCAACAACCAAGGTAAAACTGGTTATTCATATAGCTTTACTTTAACAGCAAGCAAGCGTACCAACACTGGTTTTGCATTTGATGTAAACTATACATTTGGTAATGCAGTAGCCGTTAACGATGGTACTAGTTCTGTAAACTTTAGCCAATGGCGTTATATGGAAACAGTAAACGGACGTAACTTTATTGGTCGTTCAAACTCTGATTTCAGTGCTGGTCACAGAATTTTCACTTACTTAAGCAAGAAGTTCGAATATGCTAAGAAAACTTTAGCAACAACAATTACACTTGCTTATACAGGTCAATCAGGCTCACCAATGAGTTACACTTATGCTGGTAGCCCAGTTAGAGACGTAAACACTGGTGAAACCAACGATTTACTTTTCATCCCTACTCAAGCGCAATTAGCTGGTATGCCTTTTGCATCAAACACTGTTGCTGGTGTAACGTATTCTGCTCAGCAACAAAAAGATGCGTTTGAAGCATTCATTCAGTCTAATCCTTACCTCAGAAACAATCGTGGTAAATTTGCTGAAAGAAATGGTTCTCGTACGCCGTTCACAAACATTGTTGACTTAAAAATCGCACAAGACTTTAACATTAAAGTGGGTGCTAAGCGTTACCAATTCCAGTTAACATATGATGTGTTTAACTTTGGTAACATGATCAACAGAACTTGGGGTAGAAACTATTTCCAATCTAACGATAACTTCCCATTACTTACTTTTGGAGGTTATGCAAGTGCAACAGATTTAACTCCTGTTAACTTCAGATTTAACCCAACTATCAAAACTCCATGGAGTGTGAGCACCACAACAAATGCTGCTTATGCTGCAAGATGGATCAGTCAAATTGGTTTACGTTTTAACTTCTAATTGAAGTCATAAATACCAAAATATAAAAAAGGCCGAATCTTAATTGATTCGGCCTTTTTTTATGTAAGAAAAACGAGGTACTTTTAAGACCCGTTCATTTTAATCTATAAAACTTTATGCATACCCCTTCTCAATTTACTATTGGCGTGGAAGAAGAATACATGGTTATTGACCCTGTAACAAGAGAGCTTACTAGCCACGAACAGCGAATTGTTATTGAAGGGCAAAAAACACTCAAAGACAAGGTTAAAGCAGAAATGCATCAGGCCGTGGTGGAAGTAGGCACTGATATTTGCGGTAATATTGAAGAAGCACATAAAGAAGTTACAGAATTAAGAAACATTGTTTCAAGCATTGCTGGAGATTTAAATTTATGGGTAGGCGCTTCAGGTACACATCCCTTTAGCCACTGGCAGCATCAACTCATTACTGACCATGTTAGATACAATCAAATTGTTAATGAATTACAGGATGCAGCGCGTAGTAATTTAATTTTTGGATTACACGTACACGTGGGTATGCAGGACCGAAAAATGGCGATGCATATTGCCAATACAGCTCGTTATTTTTTACCCCACGTATATGCACTTAGTACCAACTCTCCTTTTTGGGAAGGTAGAGTTACCGGATACAAATCTTACCGAACCAAAGTGTTTGATAAATTTCCAAGAACAGGTATCCCAGATTATTTTGAAACGATCGAGGATTATGAGAATTATGTAAACCTACTCATCAAAACCAATTGCATAGACAATGCAAAAAAAATATGGTGGGACGTTAGGGTGCACCCGGTATTTAATACCGTCGAATTTAGAATTTGTGACGTACCACTAACCATTAAAGAAACCACGGTAATTGCTGCCCTATTTCAGGCAATTTGTGCTAAAATATATAAGCTAAGGCATCAAAATTTAAATTTCATCAATTACCAGCGCTCACTAATTAATGAAAACAAATGGAGGGCTAGCAGGTACGGAATTGAAGGAACACTCATTGATTTTGGTAAAGAAACAGAAGTGGAAACCAAAGCACTCATTTATGAGCTTCTAGACTTTGTAGACGACACTTTAAACGACTTAGGCAGCAGAGATATCCTTTCAAATATTGACGCCTTATTTAAGGCTGGAACAGGGGCTGACAGGCAACTGGCTGTTTATCAGAAAAACGAAAGCTTTATTGATGTTGTGGACTATATCCACGACCAGTTTTTGGCGTAGGTTACACCCAGGCCATTAATTGTAATCAAATAATGTGGCGGTAAATATTGCCCGTTCCCTTTTTTTAAAGACAACGTCCCAATTGCCCTTATAACGCAGTGTTTTAGGCACTGTAAGACCTTTAAATTTGGTCATTTCTACTTCCATAGCCACATCAAAGTCGTATACACCTGCTTTATAACTTAAGGCGTAATTACGGCCTAGCACTTCTAGTGTTTTTAGATCAAACCAGGTATTCATTTGATCTACCACCACCCTGTCGCTTTTAAAAAAACCAAGATCTTCTTTTGGCTTGATAGAAAACAAATAACAAAGTGTTCCTTTATAATCCACCACATCTAGTCGGTAATCATATAGTTTATGGGCAGCTTCGTCATATAAATCCAGCTTGTCTCCTATAAACGGGATGCCCGGTATTTTTTTTCCTGGATTAAAAAAAAGCATTTTTAATTGATCTTTGTGCTTTTCGATACCAGACTTATTACTGGTTAATAAATTGCGACCTTTTACAATATTATTTTCGCCACAAATTTGTCCTTTGGTAAAAAATAAACCGGCGTATAGTTCTGGCGTTAAGTAATTGTATTTACCAGTGCCCGAATAAAAGTCGCCAGTAGTTTGCTCTTCCAACACGTCCATGGTGCGGCAATTGCCCACATGGTTTTGACGTGTCTTGCTGGTTAATGAAGCTTTTATACCGCCATCTTTACCCAGCATTTGAATGCTATTATAAGAAGAAAATCCAATGACACGTAAGTTTCTGAAAGCCTTGTAAAAAGTAGTGTCTTGTTTGATGGTTTCGAGTACCTGTTTGTAATCAAAATTATTTCGGACTACTACTTCCGATAAGGTAAAGGCTTGGTTGTCGATGGCAATGGTGGTGTCTTGTGCATACAAAGACCCACTCACAAACATCAGTAATAACCAAGTATATTTTATCATTTAATAAAAATCATTTTGTAATCGATACGCGCCTTGCCTTTACTAATATCATTGAGTTTGCCTTGTAGTAATTTTTTACGTAGTGGCTTTAAATAATCGATAAATAATTTACCCTCAATATGATCATACTCGTGCAAAATAACACGGGCTGTAATACCATTAAATGTTTCGGTATAGGTTTTAAAATTTTCGTCTTGGTATTCGAGTGTAACTGTTTCATGTCTAGCAACGTCTTCTCTAATATTTGGAATACTCAAACAACCTTCGTTGTAAGACCAAACTTCACCAGCCAAATCCACAATTTTTGCATTGATCATTACTTTTTTAACACCAGGAGCATCCGGGTATTTACCAATTTCGTGTGGCTCTAAACTTTCAAAAATTTGAGCACTATCAATTACAAACAACCGGATGTCTTTATTGATTTGAGGAGCGGCAAGCCCTACCCCATTACTTGAGTACATGGTCTCCCACATATCTTCCAATAATTTAGGAAGCGACGGATAAGAAGCGTCTATTGAAGCACTAACTTTTCTTAAAATTTGGGCCCCATAGGCTACAATTGGAAGAATCATGAGAATTGAGTTGTTGAATAATGGCTATTAAGGTGCAAAAATACCCCCAATTATGCCAATCAACAAAAATAGACCTTAACGGTTTGCTAAATATTCCTGTAACATAATGGTAGCAGCTATTTCATCTACCATTTTTTTATTTTGACGGTCCTTTTTTTTCATCCCCATATCAACCATGGCCCTAACTGCCATTTTAGAGGTATAACGCTCATCTACAGTTTGTATGGGAATAGCAGGAAAAGTTCTTTTGAGCTGACCAATAGCTGCCTTAACAAGCGGCGTAGCATGGGTAGGTGTATTGTCTAAACTTAAGGGCGCACCAATTAAAATAAGTTCGATGGCCTCTGTAAGTAAATAGTTTTTTATAAAGGCGTGTAAATCTTTGGTGTCAACGGTTGTTAAACCCGTTGCAATAATTTGCAGTGGATCGGTAACGGCGAGGCCCGTTCTTTTTCCGCCGTAATCGATGCAAAGTATTCTAGCCAAAGGAGTAATAAATTTTATTTTAAAAATAATGCCACTAGTACATGTACACCAAATATAACACTTGCTATACCATTGGCTGTCATAAAAGCAATATTTACTTTAGATAAATTGGTAGGTGATACAATAGAATGCTGATAATACAACATCCCAATAAATACAAGCGCACCCTCCCAGTAAAAATATCCATAGCCTGCTTGCAATCCAGCTACAATTACTAGCACCGCAGCCACCACATGCAATAGCACCGATAAATGAAGCGCATTTACTTTTCCTAAATATGTAGGAATAGAATGTAAATTTTGAGATGCGTCAAAATCAACGTCCTGCATTGCGTATATAATATCAAAACCACTCACCCAACAAATAACAACACAAGAAAATAAAACAGGCAGTAATGCAAAGGATCCAGTAACCGCTAAATAGGCACCTATAGGCGCTAACGATAAACCAAGCCCAAGTACCATATGGCACAGTGCTGTAAAGCGTTTGGTGTAACTGTAAAATAAAATAACAAAGAGCGCCACTGGCGATAAATAAAAACAAATAGGATTGATAAAATAAGTAGCGGCCATAAAAATTACCGCATTTAAAATAACAAAACGAAGCGCACTAGATGCCGCTATAACACCACTAGGTATTTCTCTAATGGCCGTGCGCGGATTTTTAGCATCAAAACTACGATCGAGGTATCTGTTAAAAGCCATCGCAGCACTACGTGCAGTAACCATGCACACAAGCACCAATAAAAACAATTGCAGCATTTGTTTTTGCCTCATCACTTCTACCATTGGTTGCGCATTTGCAAGAGAAACCTCAAACACACCCATAAAAAAACCAATGAATGCAAAAGGCAACGCAAAAATGGTATGCGAGAACTTTACAAGACTTAAATATTTTTTAACCATCGGATAAATCTTTGTTAGATTTTAATTTCAACTTCTTGACTGATTTGTTCTCACCATTTCCCAAAGCACAATACCTGCTGCCACAGAAATATTAAAAGAGTGCTTCATCCCTTCTTGTGGAATTTCTATACAACCATCTGATGCAGCTATTACTTCTGATGCAACCCCTTCCACTTCATTACCAAAAACAAGCGCAAGAGGTTCTGTAAAATTTGTATTAAAATTAGAAAGAGAAATACTCCCTTCCGCCTGCTCCACAGCAAATACTTTATAGCCTTTGCTTTTTAAATTCATAACCGCATCCAGTGTGTTTTGAACATACCACCAATCTACTGACTCGGTAGCGCCTAGTGCTGTTTTTTGAATATCACGATGAGGGGGTTGCGGGGTAAATCCACAAAGCACAATCCCCTCCAATAAAAACCCATCGGCCGTTCTAAAAACACTCCCCACATTATGCATGCTCCTGATATTATCAAGGATCACCACAATGGGTTGTTTTTGTGCAGCCTTAAATTGTGTCAGGGATTTTCGGCCTAACTCATCCATGCTTAGTTTTCGCATGCCACAAAGGTAGTTTTAACCGCTCAAATAGAGAAGTGAATGTATAGCGTAAGATTGCTTATATTGAAACTAGTTTATTTGCAAACCTTTAATCAAAAGACATGAACAAACAACTTATTAAGCTGGGCTGCCTTGTTGCCTTGGCTTTTCCAGTGGCTAGCTTGGCACAGGAAAATGTAGACCAGGCTATGATGCAAAAAATTAGACAAGAAGGCTTACAGCATTCTAAAGTGATGGATATCGCTTTTAATTTAACCGACAAAAGTGGTAGTCGCTTAACAAATTCGGCAGGCTTTAGTAGAGCCGCTAATTATGCAAAAGAAACACTTACAAATTGGGGTGTTGCAAAAGCAACTATTGAACCATGGGGTGAATTTGGTAAAGGATGGGAATTAGAAAAAATGTATCTAGCAGTAACAGCACCTTATTATAAACCTTTAATGGCTTGGCCTAAAACGTGGACCGCTGGCACCAAAGGTTTAAAAAAAGCAACCCTACTACTCGTGGATGCAAAAGACTCTGCTGCACTTGAAGCATTCCGAGGACAGTTAAAAGGAAAAATAATTATACTCGATCAGCAAAATATTTATAAGCATAGTTTTACTGCTGATGCTAAAAGATATACAGACGAAGAACTTGCTACGATGGCGGCCGCAAAACCAGCAGCACCAAGGAGTGCAGCGGCCCCAACCGATACCGCAGCACAGCGCAGAATGCGCGATGCTATGCGCGCAGGTGGTGGTAATGGCGCAGCACGTGTATTAAATTTATTAAAAGCAATGGCTTTGCAAGAAGGTGCTTATGCCATGATTTCAACTTCTACCCGTAACCATGACGGAACCATTTTTGCACAAGGTGGAGGCGTTTACAAAGGCGCTGACCCTGCTAACTTTTTAGACATGGCAGTTGGCGTAGAAGATTACAATACACTTTTAAGACTTGCTAAATCTGGCACACCTGTAAATTTTGACCTCGATGTAAAAACAAGTTTTCAGGACAAAGATTTACAAGGCTATAATGTAATAGCAGAAATAGAAGGTACCGACCCACTCTTAAAAGATGAAGTTGTAATGATTGGCGCGCATTTAGATTCATGGCAAGCAGGTACTGGTGCAACGGATAATGCAGCAGGATCTGCCGTAATGATGGAAGCTATGCGCATTTTAAAAACCCTTGGTGTAAATCCAAGACGTACCATTCGTATTGGTTTATGGAGT
>Ga0315899_10004162_pt1 | contig 15650 bp, 14 predicted proteins | sample LakEriMetagenome_2_FD_203518 | JGI IMG/M metagenome (GOLD analysis project Ga0315899, IMG submission 203518) | Freshwater fungal communities from buoy surface, Lake Erie, Ohio, United States - Buoy 4 MA112 | ecosystem: Environmental > Aquatic > Freshwater > Lake | place: USA: Lake Erie, Ohio... | reverse complement strand
TCCGGAATGATCCTCGTCGCCGGGCGTTCGCAGCCTTGCCTTGAATGCGGCGGCTGCGGGCATTCCCATTGCTGCGACGGACTGACCGCCTGCGGCGAAGTGGAGGGCGACGAACGGCTCGCACAGGCGCGCGCGCCGGCCGGACCCATCGGCGGCGCCTCGCTCAGCGCGCCGCCGCCGCGCCCCTTCACTCCGCCGGCTGATGGGCCAGCGCCGGGCTCGGCCGAGACACGCGCGAGCGGTCGCGCGCCAGAATGAGATAAGCGGTCGGCACGACGAACAGCGTGAGCAGCGTGCCAAACGACATGCCGCCGACGATCACCCAGCCCACTGAACGCAAGCCCATGGCGCCCGCGCCATTGGCGAGCGCGAGCGGGATTGCGCCGCACACCATGGCGCCCGTCGTCATCAGGATCGGACGCAGGCGCAGCGACGCCGCCTCCGTGATCGCCGCAGCCTTGCTCTTCCCCTCATCCTGCAAAGAATTGGCGAACTGAACGATCAGAATCCCGTGTTTGGTGATGAGGCCGATCAACGTCACAAGCCCGATCTGGCTGTAGATGTTGAGCGACGTGCCCGTGAGCTTCAGGGCGAGCAACGCGCCTGTGAGCGAAAGCGGCACTGTGCACATAATGATCAGCGGATCGACGAAGCTCTCGAACTGGGCCGCCAGCACGAGGAAGATGAAGCACAGCGCCAGAAGGAAGATGAAATAGAGGCTCGAGCCTGACTCGCGGAACTCGCGCGAAATGCCGGAGTAATCGTATTTCGCCGTTGCGGGCAGGACTTTCGCGGCCGCCTGCTCCATGATGGCGAGCGCTTCGCCGAGCGCGAAGCCCGGCGCGAGATTGGCCGTGATCGTCGCCGAGCGGAACTGGTTGAAGCGGTTCAGCTCCTTCGGCGCGACGGATTCACGTGAGGAGACGATGCTGGTGAGCTGCACCATCGACCCATTGCGCCCGCGCACGTAAATATCCTCAAGGTCGCCGGGCGTGCGCCGGTCGTCAGACTGCACCTGCACGACGACGTCATATTGCTCGCCGTTCTGAATGAACTTCGTCACCTTGCGCCCGCCAAGCAGCGTTTCGAGCGTGCGCCCAACCGCCAGCACGCTCACATCGCGGTCGGCGACGCGCGTGCGGTCCATCTCCACCTGCAATTGCGGCTTGTTGAGATCGAGGTCGCTGTCGAGATTGACGAAGGCGGGGCTCTTACGCGCTTCCTCCATCACGGCCGCGACGAACTCTTCGAGCTTGTCGTAGCCTTCCGCCGTCTGGATGACGAATTCGATCGGCCGCGCGCGCGGACTCTGGCCAAACGAGCCGGGGTTGTTGACCGACATGCGCACGCCGGGAATGAGGGCGAGCTTGGGCTGCAATTCCGCCGCGATCTCCATCTGACTCCGGGTGCGCTCGCCCCACGGCTTCAGCCGCGAGAACGAGATCAATTCGTTCACGGCGCGCGAACCGATGATGACGAAGTAACTCTCGACCTCGGGAATGTCCTTGAGCAGCGACTGCATCTGCGCGGAATAGCGATTGGTGAAGTCGATGGTGGAGCCTTCCGGCGCGAGTCCCGTGGTGTAGAGCACGCCGCGGTCCTCAATGGGCGCCAGCTCGGATTTCAGCGAGGTGAACAGGCCATAGCCGCCTGCGGTCACCGCGAGCGCTACGCCGATCACCACCGGGCGGCGCGACAGCGTCCAGTCCAGCGTGCGCCGATAGCCCGAGCGCAGGGCTTCGAGCCAGCCCTCGATGAGATTGTAGAAGCGCCCATGGCTCTCATGCGACTTGAGCATCTTCGAGCACATCATCGGGCTCAGCGTTAGCGCGACGAAACCCGACACGAAGACCGCTCCGGCGAGGGTGAGCGCGAATTCGGTGAACAGCTTGCCCGTGCGCCCCGGCGAGAAAGCCACCGGCGCATAGACCGCCGCAAGGGTTAGCGTCATCGCGATGACGGCGCCCGACAATTCCTTGATGCCGATGATCGCCGCCTTGAGCGGCGCGAGCCCATCTTCGATGTGGCGGTGGATGTTCTCCAGCACCACGATGGCGTCGTCCACCACAAGGCCGATGGCGAGCACCATGGCGAGCAGGGTGAGCGCATTGATGGAGAAACCCAGCGCCGACATGATCGTGAAGGCGCCTATCAGCGAGAGCGGAATCGTGACGAGCGGAATGATCGTCGCGCGCAGAGTGCGCAGGAACAGGAAGATCACGATCACGACGAGGAACGCCGCCTCCGCGATCGTCTTGTAAACGTTCTTGATCGATTCCTCGATGAACACCGCGCGGTCGTAACTCACGTCAATGTTCATGCCCGCCGGCAGGTCGCGGCGGATCTGCGGCAGAACCTTGCGCAGGGCGAGCGACACGTCGAGCGGATTGGCCGTCGCCTGTTTGACGACGCCCAGAATGATCGCGGTTTCGCCCTTATAGGTGGAGGTGCGCCGCTCGTCGGAGGGACCCAGCTCCACGCGGGCGAGATCGCTCAACGTGACGGGGAAGCCTTCGACGTCCTTCACCACGATCCGGCGAAATTGCTCGGGCGTTGACAGGCCCGTGCGCGCGAGCACGGTGAACTCACGGTCCGGCCCCTCGATGCGGCCCGAGGGCACTTCGACGTTCTGCTGACGCAGCGCCGTCTCCACGTCCTGCACGGTGAGTCCGTGCGCGACGAGGCGCAGCCGGTCCACCCAGATGCGCATGGCGTAGCGGCGCTCGCCGAAAATGCGCACTTCCGAAACGCCGGGCAGGTTCTGCAACTGATTGCGGATGAAACGCGCGGCGTAGTCGGAAAGCTCAAGCGAATTGTGCCGGTCGCTGAGCAGCGCGATGTTGACGACCGCCTGCGCGTCCGCCTCCACTTTCGCGATGATCGGCTCCTCGGTCTCCGCGGGCAGTTGCTTGCGCACGCGGCCCACGCGGTCGCGCACGTCGTTGGCCGCCGTGTCCGGGCTCGTGCCCAGCGTGAAGCGCACCTGAATTTGGCTTTCCTCAGGCCGGCTGCTCGAGGTGATGACCTCGATGCCGGCGATGCCGGCGATGGAGGCCTCGAGCACCTGCGTGACCTGACTCTCGATGATCTCCGCACTCGCGCCCGGATAGGTCGTGCGCACGTTCACGACCGGCTGGTCGATGTTGGGATATTCGCGGATCGTCAGCTGGCCATAGGACACGAGGCCGCAGAGAAGGACGAGCAGGCTGAGAACGGTGGAGAAGACCGGGCGGCGAATGAAAATCTCGAACATGCGTTCACGCCCCCGAGCCGGAATTCACGACATTGACCGGGACGCCGTCGCGCAGGCGCTGCTGGCCCGAGGTGACGACAACGTCGTCCGGCGTCAGCCCTTCGCGGATCTCCACCTTGCCGGGCGTGCGCTGGCCGAGCCGTACCTCCCGCTGCATCGCCCTGCCCTCCACGACGCGATAGACGAGCGTGCGCCCGCCCACGGGGAAGATCGCGGATTCCGGCACGAGCACCGCGTTCGGCCGCTGTTCGGTGATGACGCGGATTCGCGCGAAAAACCCCGGCGCGAGCGCGCCGTTTGGATTGGGCACGTTGGCGCGCATGCGGATCGCGCGCCCGTTCACGTCCACTGAGGGGTCGATCGCATAGATCTTGCCCTCGAACACGGGGCCCGGCGCGGCGTCGGAGCTGACGAGCACCGTCTGGCCGGCGCGCACCTTGGGCGCGTAGGTTTCAGGCGCGCGGAAATCCACTTTAAGCGGATTGATCTGCGCGAGCTCCACGATGCGCTGGCCAGGCTGCACGAACGTGCCCGGGCTGACCGCGCGCAGGCCCATCACGCCGTCGAAAGGCGCGGTGATCGTGGCTTTCTGAAGCCGCGCCTCGGCAAGCGCGAGGTTCACCTGCGCGGCGCGATAGGCGGCGGCCTGCTCGTCGCGGGCGCGCTGGGTGCCGCTGCCCTTGTCGGCGAGCATTTCCGCGCGCTCGCGATTGGCGGCGGCCAGCGTCATGTCGGAGCGCGCCTTGTCGAGTTCAGCCTTGAGGATGGTTGCGTCGAGTTCGAGCAGCACGTCGCCGGCTTTCACGCTCGCGCCCTCGTTGAAGCGAAACTGCGCGATGCGCCCGGCGATTTCTGTGGCGATCACGACGGACTCGTTGGCCTGTAGCGTGCCGACGGCGCGAATATCCTCAACGACCTCGCCGACGGTGACCTTCACGGCCTCCACCGCGACGCCGCCGCCCTGCCCGCCCCGCGCACCGGGGGCTGATTGCGTCTGGGCTTGCGCAGGCAAGGACGAGGGCGCGAAGGCGTATAGCCCGCCGAGAAGCGCCACGCCCCCCGCCGCGAACAGACCAAAAGCCGTTTGCCTGCGCATGCCGATCGTCCCTCCCCCATATTTTTCTGGGGCCCACAATAGCCCCATTGGCGCGGAAGCCAAGCCGCGCGGGCGCGCCAGCCGGCGCGCCGCCCCCAAAGCAAAAAGCCGCCCCGAGGGGCGGCTTTCGCGTGAAGGCGTGATGAAGGATCAGCGCTTCGAGAACTGGAAGCTGCGGCGAGCTTTCTTCTTGCCGTACTTCTTGCGCTCGACCACGCGCGCGTCGCGCGTGAGGAAGCCTTCCTTCTTGAGCGCGGGGCGAAGCTCCGGCTCGAAATTCGTCAGAGCCTTAGCGAGGCCATGGCGCACGGCGCCCGCCTGACCCGACAGACCGCCGCCGGCGACCGACACCATCAGGTCGTACTGGCCGAGGCGCTTGGCGATCACCAGCGGCTGCTGGACGATCATGCGCAGAACGGGACGCGCGAAATAGACGTCGATGGCGCGGTCGTTGACCGTGATCTTGCCGGAACCCGGCTTGATCCAGACGCGGGCGACCGCGTCCTTGCGCTTGCCGGTGGCGTAGGCGCGGCCGAGCTTGTCGAGCTTCTGCTCGTACTTGGGCGCCTCGGGGGCCGGAGCCGCCGTCGCGCCCTTCAGGTCCTGCAGCGAGGAAAGGGTGTCGGCCATGATCAGGCGCTCCTGGAGTTCTTGCGGTTCAGGGCGGCGACGTCGAGCGTCGTCGGGTTCTGCGCGGCGTGGGGATGATCCGCGCCCTTATAGACGCGCAGGTTGGCGAGCTGCTGGCGGCCGAGCGGGCCGCGGGGCAGCATGCGCTCCACCGCCTTCTCCACGATGCGCTCCGGGAAGCGACCCTCGAGGATGAACTTCGCCGAGCGCTCCTTGATGCCGCCGATGAAGCCGGTGTGGTGGTAGTACATCTTCTGGTCGCGCTTGCGGCCGGTGAGGACGACCTTGTCGGCGTTCACCACGATGACGTTGTCGCCGTCGTCGATGTGAGGCGTGAAAGAGGCCTTGTGCTTGCCGCGCAGGCGCATGGCGATGATGGTCGCCAGACGGCCCACGACGAGGCCCTTGGCGTCGATCACCACCCATTTCTTCTCGACGTCTTCCGTACGGGTCGAGGTGGTCTTGGCGTACATGAGGAATGTCCTGTCTCGGGGGCCGCGCAGGCGCGGACCGCTCGGGGATGGCGGCTTATAAGAGGGCGCGTCGCGTCGCGTCAAGCGCAAAGCGCCAGAAAAGCCCATTTCAGAGGGCTTTTTGGCATACGGTATTATGATACCGTATTTTCAGGCGGGGAACCGCGCCTCCGCCAGCGCCGGCGTCGCCTCGATCAGCCCGCCCAGAGGGCCGGACGTGAGGAACAGGACGGCGCAATCGGCGGACAAGGCCTCGCCAATGCGCGCGAGCGCGGCCTCTTTTTCGCTGATCGCCTGCGCCCGCACGCCGGCCGCCGACAGCCGCGCCATGATCTCGCTCTGGCTCGCCTGATCGTGCGTGCCCGCCCCCTGCTCAGCCGGTCGCCAGACGAAAACCTCCGCCGCGCCCGCGAAGGCGTCGTCATACCAGTGCAGGGTCGCGCGGTTGCGCCAGGAGAACGTGTGCGGCTCGAAGACGACGATGAGCCGCCTGTCGGGGAAATGCAGCTTCATGGCGGCGATGGCGCTGCGCGCCTTGTCATAGGATGAGCCGAAGCCCTCGAACATGGGGATGCTCGTTTTGTCGGACTTGCGGTCGAGCCGGCGACGAATCCCCTTGAACGAGGCCATGGCGCGCGCGAACGCCTCAGGCGACATGAGCCCGCGCGTGAGCAGAAAGGCGCCGACGCCCAGCATGTTCTCGATATTGTGCAGGCCGAGCTGCCCCGTCTCCACCCGCACGACGTCGCGCCCCCCATGAGCGATGGTGAAGCGCGAGCGCTCGCCCCACGCGATGTCGCGCGCGCGCCAGTCGCCCGCCTCGATCCCATAGGTCGCGACCTTGCGCGACAGCGCGCCGAGAAAACGCCCCGACAATTCGCCCCCCGTGGAGACGAGGATGGTCGCCTCAGCCGGCGCGAGCGCGATCAGCTCATGGAACGGCGCAAGATAGCTCTCGATCGTCGGAAAGACGTTGACGTGATCATGCGCGAGCGGCGTGACGAGAAGATGCGCGGGCCGGTAGTGCAGGAATTTCGAGCGGTCGTCCGTGTTCGACGAGGGATATTCATCGCCCTCCAGCACGAGGAGATCGCTCTTGCCGATGCGCGCGGACGTGGGGGGCGATAAAGGCGCCGCGCCGATCATGAAGGAAGGATCAAGCCCCGCCTCGATCAGCGCATGGGCCATCATCGACACGCTCGTCGTCTTGCCGAAGGAGCCCGCGACGACGATGGGCGAACGATCCCGCGCGAGCAGGCCGAGCACGTCAGCGAAGGACAGGATCGGCGCGCCGCGCGCGAAAGCCGCCGCCACTTCCGCGTTCGTCTCCGGAACGAGCCGCGCGTTCTTGCCGATGACGATCGCCTCCACGTCGGTGGGAATGTTGGCGGCGTCGTAAGGCGTGCGCGCATTGAGCCCTTCGCGCGCGATCACGTCGGAGATCGGCGGATAGATCGCCTCGTCCGATCCCGTGACCGCCACGCCCAGATCGCGCAGCAAAAGCGCCGTCGCGCTCATGCCAACGCCCGCGATCCCGATGAAATGCACGCGCCGGTAAGGAAAGCCCGTCATTAAATGCCCGCCGTGAAAATGCGCCCGTTCGTGATTCGAGCGGCGGTCAGTCTAGCAGATCGACGCGTTCAGGCCGGCGGCGCGGAATAGGTGGCGGTGGCGTGGGCCACCGGCTCCGCGCGCCCCTCCGAGCGCAGCCACGCCTCGCCGACGATGAGACGGCGCCCGAACTTCATCAGCCGCGCCTCAGCGATCAGGTCCACAGGATCGGGCTTGCGCAGAAAATTGATGTTGAGATTGGTCGTCACCGTCAGCGCGCCCGCCGAGAGATGGGCGCGGGCGGGATCGTCCCCCACGCCCATCTGCGCGAGAATGGCCGCATAGATCGCCACGTCCGCCAGCTCAAACATGGAGGGGCCGGACACCGTGCCCCCCGGCCGCAGGCGGCGCTCATGGAAGAATTGCCGCACGCGCGCGAACATGTCGCCAGTCTCCTCGACGCGGTAGTCGGGGGCGACCTGGCCGAAATGCGCGGCGAAAAAGACGTTGATCTCGTCGGCGGAGAGGCGCTTCATCGGATGATCCTGAACCTGCGCGACCCCTGCCACGGACGGCGCGCGCCCGCAAGGCCGGCCAAAGTCGCACGGCCCTGCCCCACCGCAGACGGAGCCTGACCGATGAGCCGAGCCAAATCTGACGATGAGTTGACCGACGACTTCCTGCGCGACGTGCTGGAGGCGCCGGGAACCATCGCCCTCGTCGGCCTCTCCAACAATCCCGCGCGCGACTCCCACATGGTCTTCCTTGATCTGATCGCCCGCGGCTTCCACGTCGTCGGCGTCAATCCGGGGCTCACAGGCAAGCAGATCGGCGGCGCGCCCGTCTATGCGCATCTCGCCGACGTCCCCGGCCCCATCGCCATCGTGGACGTCTTCCGCAATTCGGAGGCTGCGGGCGAAACCATCGACGAAGCCCTCGCTTTGCCCGTCCTCCCGCGCGCCATATGGCTGCAACTGGGCGTCGTCAACGAGGACGGCGCCGCCCGCGCTCGCGCGCGCGGCGTGAAGGTCGTCATGGACCGCTGCATCAAGGTGGACGCGCGCAGGCTTGGCGCGCGCCCGCCCGCCTGAGTTTAGCGCAACAGGCGCGGCGGCTTGGGGATCGTGTGCTCGAACATATCATTGAGCGAAGCGAGGATTTCCGCCGGCGTGCGGCTCTTGAAATAAACGCCGTCGGAGCCGCATTGCTTGAACCTCTGATCCTGCAGGGGCAGGATGTTGTTCTCAATGAAAGGGAACCGCTCCGCCACATGATCGCCGCGAATGCCGGGCTTGGGCACGATGTATTCAATGTTGAGCGGCAGGAGCGTGACGCCTGAAATATTCTTCACAGGCGAGCACAGATAAGGATCAAGCCCGCTGACGTCGTTCCAGAACGTCGGCGCGAAAGGCTGAATGTCGGTGTCGCGGGGCCAATCGCCCGTCAACGGATCGAAGGTGGTGTTGGCGCTCAGCCCGTCGGTGGCGAACAGGACGAAGATCTGCGGTTTCTCGACGCTTGATCCATCGCCGCGCGGCGTCGACCGGATTTTATTGGCGATGTAATTCATCGCTGTGCCCACGTCCGTCGAGCCGCCGGTGCGCGTCAGCGTCATGCCGGACAGAGCGCTCTTCACCGCATCGAGGTTGGTGGTGGTCGCGATCAGCTCCACGGGATCGGCGCTGAAGGTGTAAACGCCAATGCTGAACTGATCGGACTTTGTGCGCACCGCTTTCGCTTTGTCGAGCACCTGCGAAATTCCCGTGCGCACCACGTCGATGCGCGTATCAATGCCCTGCTGGCGCGCGTAGGCGTAGCTCGTGATATTGCCCGGCACATTGTAATAGACGTTCTTGGCGTAGGCGCCGGGGTCGATATGGCAGGCGAGCGCGCAATGAAGCTGATCATACAGCTGCACCTGCGCGTTCTCACTGGCCGCGATGCCCATGGAGGCGGAATTGTCCACGAGCATGAAGATTTTCACATAGCCCGGCATCGTGACGGAGGATTGAGAATCGCCAGACAATTCGAGATTTCCGCCGCCCACGAGCGCGCTGAAATTCGATTTTGTGACCGCCTTCCAAGTCACCTGGGCGGAAATCGTAAGCCCTGTCACCGTGACGTTGACGACGGGCTCCGCCACGCCCGTGTCAGGAATTTTGCCCGCATTGCCTTTGAACTGGCTGCGCGCCGCCTCGATCCCGGCGGCGCGCGCGGCGGCGGCGTCCTTGCTCGCCATTTGCAACACGGCCGCCGCGCGGTTGATGCCGGCGAGCGCCGCCGCATCGGCCGCGTTCTCCAGATCGGATCGCGCGCTGGCCGCCTTCCAGTGATCCAGCGCAAGACCGCCCATGCCGATCAGCGGCACCAGCAGAAGACCGGTGAGCACGGCGAAATTGCCCCGCGCGTCGGATGAGAAACGCCGCGCATGAGCGCGCAGGAAAAGAGCCGATCGATTCATCATCAAAGTCGCCCTCGCGTCAGCACCAACGCACCGGAAGTTGACGATCCGGCTGACGCTGAAATTTCACGGTGTCGAGATAACGCGGCGCCATGAAGGCCGCGCGATGCATCGAAATCTGATTGATGAAGCGGCCTCCGAACAGGGGCCTGTAATCGTAATTGAAATCCGCCACAACGACGCTGCCCGGCCCATAGAGAGAGGCGGGAACGCCCGTATATGTCGGCGCCGACTCGTCCGAGATCTTCTGCTGCTTGCCGCAGGGCCGGCCGACCCACCCCTGATGAGCGAAACTGTCGGTGACGAAGGCCTCATCGGTGCAATTGTCGGCGCAACCTGCGACGGTCGGGCGAAATTCGATGCTGGCGAGCGAAGTGGGGTGCTGGTCCTCATAGGAAATGCCGTACCGCGTGTCTTCCGCCAGCGTCGGCACAAGAAGACGCGCCTGAATGATGAAGGACAATTCCCCTTCCGTGCGTTCGCCTTTGCTGGTGGCGAGCAATTGCGCCATGTTCGCGGCGGCGGTGGAGACGCGCTTGGAGATCATGAAATAGCGCGAGAGTTCAATCGCGCCCAGAAACATCAGCAGCAGGAAGGGCATGACGATCGCAAGCTCAATCGCAGCCACCGCGCCTTTGTCCCGCGCGAAGGCGGAGCAGCGCCCGCCAAAAGCGCGCAAGGGGCGCAAAGTCCAACAGGTCGTCATGCGCAATCTCCCGAAGTCGCCGTTCCGCCATAAGGCTCGACCCGGAACAGATGGTTGGACACCATGGCGTAGATCATCTGATCGCCCGCCTTGATTTTCTTGGGCAACCAAAAGCCACTGAAAACGGGAATTTCGATCATCGCGCGCACGAGCGTGATCTTATTGTCCACGCCCATGCAGAATTGATTCTTGGAATTATCGGCGAAAGGCGCCTTCAAATGTGCGTATTTTTCGAAATCGCCGTCCCATGCCTCGGCGACCGCGCTGCTCCACCATGTCAGGACCCGCACGTCCACCGCGATCTTGTTGCAGTCGTAAGCGACTGAAAGGCGGTCGCAGATGCGCTGGCGACCTGCGCGGTGCCGATTTGCATGGCGCGCGATTCATTGCGCACGGCCGTATCGAAATCAGACGCGAGGAAGACCTGAAAGCCCATTTCGAGCAGGGCGAACATCATCAAAAGAAAGGGGACGATCAGCAGAGCGAACTCCACCGCCGCCGCCCCGCGCTGATCGGCCCGCGCGCGCGAGCCTGCGCACGCTCCTGCGCCGCACGGCGCGCAGACCGTACAAGGCCTTCCGCGCAATATGAAAATGGCTCGTCATGCAAAACGCCGATCTTTAAAAACAAGGGCGATGCTAACGATTGGACCTTAAAGCCCCTCTAACCGAAAGGGTGAACGAAACCTTCCCCTACGAGCGCAGACGCGGAAGCTCCGGAATGACCTTCTGGAACATGGCGTTGAGGGCGTCGCTGATCTGCTGCGCCGTGCGCGCCTTGTGCAAGCTGCGGTCGGTGGAGCACTGCCGGAAGCGTTCGTCGGCGCGCGGCAGGAGGTTGGCGCCTATCCACTGGAAGCGGCCCATATCCTCGCCCTGCATCTTCGGCATAATATATTCAAGATACAGCGGCATGACGGTCACGTTCGAAAGCGAGCGGAAGGGCTGACACAGATCGGGATTGAAGCCCTGAATATCGCTCCACTCCTTCTTTCCGCGCGGCAGGTAATTCGGGAGGTTGACGTCTTTCATCCATGTTTTTCCATCGAAATTCGTGCTCGACTCCACTCCGTCGGTGATGAACATGAAATAGACGAGCGGCTTTGTCGGGCTTGATCCGTCGCCGCGCTGCGTATTGGCGATGAGGCGCTCCATCTCGCGGATCGCGACATGGTAATTCGTGCCCCCGCCCACGGTGGCCAGCGTCATGTCAAGGGCGGCCTGCCGGACCTCTTTCATGTTCATGGCGCGCGGATCGTCGATGGGGATGACGGGCTTTAAATTGGTGTTGAATTCATAAAGCCCGATCTTGAACTGGTCGGGCATGATCCGCACGCCATCGATCCGCTCGGCGATGTCGGCGATGGATTCGCGCACGACGTCGATGCGCGTCTTGATTTTATCCATGCGCGCCCATGTGTAGCTGGAATAGCGGCCGAACTTGCCGCGATAAGAGAAGCCTTGCAGGTGACAGGCGACGGCGCAGCCGTCGCGCTTCTCCAGCCGGTCCTGCTCCTCCTCATTGGCGCCGATGCCCATGGATGAGGAATTGTCCACGAGCAGGAAGATCTTCACATAGGCTGGCAGCGACAAGGTCGCCTGACTGCGCCCGCCGATGTCGAATTTACGCACGCCGAAGAGGGAGCCGAAGGTCGTCTCCGTCTGCCCGCTCCATTCGACATTGGCCAGCACTTTCAGGCCGTCGATCTTCATCTCGATTTTGGGTTGCGCCACCTTCGTCAGCGACACGCGCCCGGCGTTGGCGAGAAACTGGTCGCGGGCGGCGTCGAGGCCGGCGGCGCGCGCCTGATTGGCGTCCTTGCCCGGCGCCGGCAACGTGCGGGCCGCGCGCTGGATGGCCGCGAGCGCCGCCGCGTCGGCTGCGTGTTCAAGACTCGCTTTAGCGGAGGACGCGGCCCAATGGTCTAAACCCAGCCCCGCCATGCCGAAGACGGGCGCAATGAGCAGCGCGGTCAGCATGCCGAAATTGCCGCGCGCGTCGCGGGTGAAGGCGCGAACGCGGGCGCGAAGGCCGGCGCCAAGGTCGGCCCCAAGGCCGGTGGACGCGGAAACAGGCGAACTCAGAAGCGAACGCGCACGCATGACGCACCTCGTCTTTCGACGCGATGCGGACATGTGAACCCTTCGCCGACTTTACGAAAAATCCCTGCGCTGCAGGGGTTTCTCATCGTTTCGTCGAAGGGCGTCGCCAAGCTCGTTAACTGGCGGTTCGCCATCGCGTGAAAAAGACGATAGCGACTTGGCCTTCAGCATAGAAGCGAAAGCCTTCCTTAACCTAACTCATCAGGCTTAAGGCGCGCGGTTAATCCCGCGCGCCCGCGCGCGTCACTTTCCGGTCTTCGCCATGACGAAATCATATTCGATCGTGGCGTAAGGCGCGTCGCGCTTGCTGCCGTCGGGCGCAACGCCCGGGGGATGTTCAGGATAATCGCGCACGAGTTCATCCTTCACGCCGAACACCGCATCGCTGTCGAGATATTTGTCGGCGCGGTCGAAGACGTGGGTCACGAGCTTACGATGGCCCGGCGCATGGATCATGAAATGCAGATGGGCCGGCCGCCAGGGGTGGCGCCCCTGCGCATTCAGCATCTCGCCCACGGGCCCGTCGGTGGGCACGGGATAGCAGGTAGGCTTCACCGTCCAGAAATGGAAGCGGCCCTTCTCGTCGGCGATGAAGCGCCCGCGCCCCGCGTGTCCGCCCAGCTTGTCGAGTTGCTGCACGTCATAGAAGCCGTCGTCGTCGGAATGCCACACGTCCACGATGGCGCCGCCGAGCGGCGAGCCGTCTTCTGACGAGACGCTGCCCGTGACGTAAGCGGGCGTGCCGCGCATGGAGCCGGCGATGTCGGCGCCGAGCGGAAAGACCTCCGGGTCGTCCACATAGAAGGGGCCCAGCACGGTGGACTGGGTGATCTTGCCGCCCACGGGATTGTTCACCGCGTCCACCAGCATGGAGACGCCGAGCGTGTCGGAGAGGAGCACGAACTCCTGCCGCGAGCCGTCGCAGATCTTGCCGGTGCGGGTGAGGAAGTCGATGGCGTATTCCCATTCCTCATAGGACGGGCGCACGTCGCGCACGAAATCGTGCAAATGTTTGACGAGCGAAGAGCAAATCTCCTTCACCCGCGGATCGGTGGAGGTGGAGAAGCGCTGGATCACCGCGTCGGTGATGGTCTTTTCGTTGAAATTGCGCATGGATCGGTCCCGTTCCTGTCGCTGTCGCCGCGGCCGCGCCGCGCGCTCCTCAGTCGTGTCCCCAGCCGAGCGGAGCGCCGGCGAGCCAGTCCGCGCCTGCCCGGTAAAGCGCCTCTACCCGTTCGCCCTTGAGCCCCGGCATGTTCTTCTTCACCGGATAGCCGATCTTGGACTGAAGATAGGCGAGATGGCGATAGCCCTCGGGGAAGCTTTCGAGCAGGGCCTGATCCAGCGGCACGCTGGCGCCCGGGGTCACCGGGTCCATCCGGTCTTTTTCATAGATCGGCTGACGCAGGATGAAGCCCCAGCGCCCGTCCCGCTTCTCAAGAAAATCGTAGAACCGGCCGGTGCACACCACGTCCACGAGGACGTCGTGGACCTTGGCGCGCTGGTTGATGTGCATCTTGGTCATGGCGATGGCGCGATGGCCCCTGACCTCGCTGGTGTGGGCCCCCTGAAAATGAAGGATGCTGACGCCCTTGGCCCAGCCCTCCTTGTTCATGGCGATGAACTCGTCGCCCGTGCCCTGCGTCCAGGTGGCGAGCATGCGCCCCTCGGGATGCCAGACCGTGCGGAACTGCTCCCACATGCCGGCGTCGCGCCACAGCACCCAATTGTCGATGAGCTGACGAATGGCGAGGCGGTCGGCGAGCTCCTGATCCATGGCGTTCCCCAAAGGTCTGTTTGTCCGGCAGGCGCCGGTTCCCTCTGTCTTAACCGGGCCGGCGCCGCGGCGAAAGGCCCCAGAAGGCCCCAAGCCGCCGGCGCTTTCCTTGGCGCAGGCTGGGCGCTAGTTTGAGATGGACGCGCGCCCGTCGCGCCCCTCACGCCCCGGCGACATCATGCTCCTGCTTGTCCTTGGCCTTCTCGTTTTCCTCGGCGTCCACACGATCAGCACAATGCGCCCGCAGCGCGCCGCGCTCGTCGCCCGGCTGGGCGAGACCGGCTACAAGGCCGCCTATTCCATAGGCTCAGCCATTGGCCTTGCGCTCATCATCTATGGCTTCGGCGCCTATCGGGCCTCCGGCTATATCCCGGTCTGGGAGCCGCCGACGGGCCTGCGCCATGCGGCCTCGCTCCTGATGTGGCCGGCCTTCGTGGCGCTCGCCGCCGCCTATGCGCCGGCGGGCCTGATCAAGGGGAAGCTCAAGCATCCCATGCTGGTCGGCGTGAAGGCGTGGGCGCTCGCGCATCTGCTCGCCAACGGCGACCTCGGCTCGATCCTGCTGTTCGGCTCGTTCCTCGGCTGGGCGGTCTATGACCGCATCAGCGTGAAGCGGCGCGGCGACCTCGGGGCCCCGCCGGCGCCCTTCGGCAAAGGCGACGTCATCGCCCTCGTCGTCGGCAGCGCCGCCTTCCTCGCCATGCTCAAACTCCACGGCTGGCTGATCGGCGTCTCGATCTTCTGAGAAAGCGCTTGAAGTTCGAAGGGGCCTCGAAACGAGTTTAATATTCGCTTCTAAGCCACTTCATTATATATGTTTTTTGCAACAACCTCACGCGGAGGCGCGGGCCTGCTCGGCGCAGCGGCGCCAGTGGATGGCGGCCATGCCGAGCACCATGACGGCGAAACCCTGGTGGGCCAGCCCGAGCCCCAGCGGGATCTCCCCGTCCACGGCGAGGAGCGTGGCGATCCCCAGTCCCGCCTGCGCCGTGACCATGACGGCAAGGACGCGGGCGCGCCGCGCGGCCCGCGTGCCCGGCGCGATCCTGGCCGCCCGCCAGGCGCTCCACAGGGCGAAGGCGAACAGGACATAAGCGCCCAGACGGTGCTGGAACTGGACCACGGCGACGTTCTCGAACCAATTGCGCCAGGCCGGCTCAAGGTTCGTCATGTGGGCCCATGGCGGCATGAAGGACCCGTCCATCAGCGGCCATGTGTTGTAGGTCAGGCCCGCCCGTGAGCCCGCCACGAGGCCGCCGATCCCGATTTGCAGAAGCACGAGCGCGAGCAGGAGCGCGGCCGGCCGCGCCAGCCGCCCGGCCTGCGGTTCGGCGGCGGCCGCAGGCTTAAGCCCGACCGCCAGCGCAACCAGCGCCGTGAACGTGATCGAGGCGAGGAGAAGATGGGTCGCGAGGCGTTCAGGGGCGACCTCGGTGCGGTGGACGAGGCCGGACGTGACCATCCACCAGCCGACCGCGCCCTGCAATCCGCCGAGCGCCAGCAGGCCGAGAAGCTTCCAGCGCAGGCTCCCCCTCACCTGCCCGCGCAGCCAGAACCACGCCAGCGGAACGGCGAAGGCGAGACCGATGATGCGGCCCAGC
>Ga0315899_10004160_pt1 | contig 15658 bp, 8 predicted proteins | sample LakEriMetagenome_2_FD_203518 | JGI IMG/M metagenome (GOLD analysis project Ga0315899, IMG submission 203518) | Freshwater fungal communities from buoy surface, Lake Erie, Ohio, United States - Buoy 4 MA112 | ecosystem: Environmental > Aquatic > Freshwater > Lake | place: USA: Lake Erie, Ohio... | reverse complement strand
GCGTGAACATCGAGGTTCAGACCGTTGTGCCCCTCTTTCTCCGCAAGGGACGGCTGGCGACAGCGCTGACAGGCACGCTTCCGCGCGTCACGCGCCATCACGATACGCTGCGTGTGCACCCGAAGTTCGAGCGCATGGGGAGGGCGGCAGCGATCGGCATGCTGCAGATCGAGATTCTCGACCGCGACAACACGGTCCTGACGACGGTGTTGCGCCAGTTGGCGGTCTATGATCACCTCGAACCCCGCTACGATCTGGCGCTGCCGGCAGCGGTGCTCCAGCGTGCCCGACGGGTGCGGCTCACGGTGAAAGCCAATCGCCCCGACCTGCCGGAAGGGCTCCCACTGCCGTTCCCTCCGCTCATCCTCTCGGCGGACGTGGACTCCGCCACTCCGACCGAGGCCTGGCCACCCGACGATGCACGAGGGAGCCGAGGCAGTGCGCCCCCGACAGCCGCCGTCGAGACGGCAGGTGGCAGCTGCCTGGTAGCGTCCTCATCTACTGGACTGTCATCACCAATGTGGGAGACACCAGAGCCGCGCCCGGACGGAGCGGTGGCGAGTCCGCCAGTCCATGCACCCGAGCTCGCCTGCTACGGACCGGGGGGGGAGATAGAGGTGCATCCCCCGGCGGACCATCCGAGCGACACCGCCACCGTCATCCGTGCCCCACCCCGCCCCATCCCGGTGCCCGTGGCCGACGATGCCCTGGCCATTCTTTCGGTGGTCTACGGCGACGAGGAACTCGGGACCATTCTCACTCAGGACAGCGGGACGCCGAATCGTCCGCTGCTGCCGCTGCTTCGCTTCGGGATGTTGGTCGGCGCGCAAGTCCACTTGACGCGAAGTGACTCAGCGATTCGTGTCCACATGCCATCGGTGCTTCCCACAGAGGGCGTTGTCGATCTCTCCACGGGCCGTGCCTCCCGGCACACGGTTGGAGCGCGGAGCGAGGTGCGGACCTTCGGCCCCAGGAGCGCGCGGCGCGTGGACGATGACTGGTTTGTGGACGCCGACGTATTGGAATGGCTGACGGGCATTGGTCTCCGGATTGATGTGCCGACTGCGACCCTGTTGCTCGAGGCTCGACGCGAGCGCATTCCGCGCTTCTCAATGATGCTGGCACGTCGGGATCGACGACTCACGACCAATGACCCGATGCTCACGGTGCCGCTCCGACCGTTGGAACGGGTGCACTGGAGCGGCCTCTCGCCGCAGTCCCTATCGGCGACCTATCTCCATAGTATCGACAACCAGACCGGCGACTTCTCGAGTGCCATCACCATTGGCACGACCGTGCTGGGGGGCGGGCTGGCCGTCGACGTCCGGTCCAATCGGTTCGACAAGCGAACCCGCAGCACTGCGGACGTGACGTGGATGGGAGGCAGCCCTACCAATCGTTTTCTGCGTCAATGGCGGCTGGGTTCTGGCAGTAGCACCGGGCCTGTGTCGACCACGGGGCGAGGCGTTTCCCTCTCGAACTCGCCCTTTCTCCGTTCGCGGCAGCTCGGTGCCGTCGTGCGCTCGGGTAAGGCACCGCCGGGGGCCGAAATAGAACTCACCAGAAACGGTCAGGTCATTGGCGTCACCTTGGCGGATAGCAGTGGCCAGTGGGCCTTGGCCATGCCCGTCGATTTCGGACAGAACACCATTGAAATCGCGGTCTACACCGCCGCGGGCGTGACGCGGCAGGCGACCTTGCTGAGTCTTGAACAGGACCTTATCCCCGCACGTACCATCGAGTACGGTGTGACCGTTCAGGACAACGACACGCCTGACGGTGAATGCCGTCGCCGCCGCTCCCCGTGCGGCTATCTGTCGAATGCCGACCTGCGCGTCGGCCTGGCCACACGGTACACGGCACGTCTCGGCGCCTATGCCCTGCGCCCGCACGATGGTGGCGCGCGGCAGCACGTGCCGTATGCGGCACTCGTGGCGTCACCGGTAGACTGGATGCAACTCCGCGGCGAGGGAACAGCATCGGGTTGGTGGCGTGCGCGTGCGGTGCTGCAACCCAACTTGCATCTCCGGCTCGAGCTAGGCGAGGAGACGATGCAGCCGGGTCACGTTCCATTCTGGCTCCAGCAGCAGGCGCAGTTTCGTACCCGGGAGCGAACCACTGCGGTGACGGTCCGCCCGTTACGCGATCTTGGGCGCGCGTGGCTCTCCTCCCAGTGGCACACGGCGGAGGGTGTACACGGCCGCATAGACATGATGACCGGCACGGCGGGGGTACGAATCTGGCGGACGCTCGTGCAAGCCACCTTCGACCACGTCAGCAGCTACGACTCACTCGGTGGACGCTTCACCACGGCCACACGTGGGGCCTCGCTTACGTTCCCCCAGATTCCCCGAGGACCGCAGTGGCTCCGTCGCAGCTTTGTCATGGTAGGTGGCGCGGTGGATGCACAATGGCAGCCGAGGGGGCTGTCGAGCCAGCTGAGTATGAGCCTGTTCCGTCGTCTCTACATGCAGGGGAGCGTAGACTGGGTCCGCGGCAACCGTACCCCATCGTTCCGCATGCAACTGCAGCATCAGGGGACGCTCGCCATGCTGTTTCAGGACATTGCCTCCGGGGTTGGCGGCCGCATGCAGAGTTCGACCACGATGATGGGCACGGCCGCCATGTCGGCACACCGGCAAGGCGTGTTGCTCAGCAGCGACTTTGTGGCACTCCGGTCCAGCGTGAGCGGCATCGCCTACGAGGACCGTAACGGGAACGGTCGGTTCGATCCAACCGAGCCACGGCTCCCCGATGTGGCCATCCGGGTGGCGGGTCAGGTGGTACGCACCGACGAACAGGGGCGCTACCTGGTGCGTGGGCTTCCCGTCATGGATGCCATTCCGGTTGCGCCATCGAGTGAGACGGTACTCGTCATGGATGGGCGTACGCTGCTGCCGGCCATGGCACGCGAGTGGGCGATGCTGGTACCCTATGGAGAAACACGCATCGATGTGCCGTTCGCAGAAGCGACCGTCTCGCCGAACCAGCCGACTGACTCGTCAGGCGCTGGTTCCCCGCCGCGAGCGCCTGAATCACGGAGGCCGTGATGGTGCGCGCGCCTGGTCATGGGGCCACCGGCGTATCGATGAGGGGCGTGCTCGCGCCCCTTGGAATGATCGGGATACTCCAGATGGTTCCGATCGCGCCCGGTGGCGCACAGACCCTTCGTCTTGTCCCGGTGCAGCCTCTCAGCTTCGGGCAGCTCGCGCCGCGCCAAGCGAGAGTCATCGCGCCCATCAGCGTGAGCGCTGCTGTCTTTTCGATCCAGGGCCCTGCCAATGCCACGGTGATCGTGACCACAACACTGCCCACGCTCCTCGCCAATCCCACCGGCGGATCGCTGCAGATCGGCTCGTGGGCCGCAACGGTGGCCACTGGTGCGAGCGGAACGCCAACCAACGCAACGCCGGTAAACAACGGAGATCTGGCAATCACGCTTGATGCTGGCGGGATCGGCCTGCTGCGAATCGGCGCCAGTGTGCAACCGACCTTGGCGACGCCCAGCGGTACCTTCACCGCATCGATCGGGCTGATGGCCCGAGAGCCAGTCAGCGGGCGCTTGAGTCTGACGGCTCAGGCGCCGGTGATGGCCTCCGTGCTGCAGCCCATCACGATCTCGGCGATTCCGATGTATTTCCCGGCGGTCTACACCGGGACGCCAGCCACCATTGCCCCCGACGACGTGCGAGCACTGCGGCTGGTGCTCGATGGCGCCGCCGCCTCGTCGGTCGACGTGACCTTCGAGTCGCTCCCGGCTGCGTTGTCGAACGAAGCCGGATCCGCATCCTTGTCGATTGGCACCTGGCGTCAGCGGACCGGTGCCGATTGCAGCGGTGCAGCCACCGCTCCACTAACGGGGACCACGGTAAGCCTTCCCCTCGCGCAGGCCATAGGGGCCGGCGCACGTACCGCCATTTGTCTCGGTGCCACCGTCACGCCAACAGCCGTGCAGCCTGGAGGGCTGTACACCGGTACCGTGACAATCTCCGTCCGCTATACGGGTTCGTAACCCACTACGACGCTCAGGCAGGATCCCCATGTCTCTTGCGATCACGCGTTCGGCATACGCATGTCGTCGTGCTCTTGCCACGGTGCTTGCTTTTGCGGGCTGCCAGCGGGACCGGGTTCTACCCACGGTGCCACTGGACCAACTCGGCGATCAGCGCACCACGACGGTGAATGTGGCGCCCATGGCACTATTCACCGTATCGCCGCGCTGGCCCCGGCCCGGCGATACGGTCACGGTGGATGCGTCATTCTCGATCGACCGGGACGGGAGCGTCGTAGCCTACGAGTGGAGCCTGGGTAATGGCACCACGCAGATCACCGGCGCTCGTGCCCGCACCGTGTTTGCCCGCGCCGGAAGCTACCCGTTGAGCGTGACGGTGGTGGACGATAGCGGCAGCCGGAGTACGCGCACTCTCAACCTCACCATCGCCGCCAGCGGCCCTCCTGCCACTGCGGTCGACAGTACCCAATCGCTGGTCGTCGCGGCGAGCACCTCCTGGCTTGCCGCGGCCACCACGCTGGTCACCGTGACCGCACGCACGGTGCAAGGACTGCCGGTACCCAATGTACCAGTGTGGCTGAGTGGAACCGGACGCGACTGGCGCGCCGTGCAGCCCAGCGCGCTCACCACTGCCGCAGGCGTCGCCACCGGCACCGTCAGCAGCCCGATCACGCAGAGCGCGCAGCTGCTTGCGATTGCCGACTATACCCTGCTCCGCTCTGTGCCTGTCACGATCGGCGCCACCAACCTCAGTCTCAGCGGGAGTACGCTCCGCCTCACGGACCCCACCGTGACCTCAGCCGCCGACAGTACCCTTGTCGAGGTGACGGCGCGCGACACCGTCGGCAATCCACTGATCGGTGCACTGGTCACGGTCAGCGTGGCGGGCGGCACCGCTACCGTGCGTAACGAAGGCCCCACCGACGGCAACGGCCGACGCGTGGTGACCGTGGTGCCCACCGCGTGCGGCGGCGTGCCGCTTTCGGTTACGGCCAGTGTGAACGGCACCGTACTACCCACCACCGCCACCTTTACGGCGAGCGCCCCCGCTGCGTACAGCGTGTGTGGTGCGGCGCTCTGGTTCGATGCCGACGCCCCCGGTACGATCATCCAGAGTGGGGACGTCCTGACGGCATGGCATGATCTGAGCGGGGCAGCCCGCCATAGTACGACAACAGCTGGACCGCTCGTGGTCACGGCCGGTTTCAATGGCCGCACCGCGCTTCGATTCAACGGCAGCAGCCACTTCGTGCCGATGGCCGATGTGGCCAGCGGCGCGCCGTACACGGCGTTCGTGATCGAACGCCGGCGATCGTCCCGCTCATCGAACTTCGTGCTGGGTGGCACTACGACAAGCTCCCGCAATAACCTGCTGCTTGGTTACAGCACCACTGACGCGCTGCGGCTCTCACACTATGAGGCGAACCTCGATGCCAGCGTGGCGGCATTCACAACCCTCGCGGCCGAGCCGGGGCGCGTACTGGGGGCGCGCTGGACGAGCGGGGCTCGATCGCTGCAAGTGAATAATGCAACCGTTGCCACGGACGCCACGACAGGGAGCGTGCTCTCGTGGAGCGGCGCTGCCGTGGGCCGGCTCAATCTCGCTGGCACCATGGTGTTCTACGATGGCGACGTGGGAGAAGTCCTGCTCTTCCGGCGCGCCCTGAGCGACGCAGAACGTACGACGGTGAATCGCGCCCTCATGGCCAAGTGGTCGCTCGGGACCCTCACCGCGGTCGCTGGTGACGGCCAGACGGGGACGGTCGGGGGAACCCTGCCGGTGGCGCCACGCGTGCGCGTTACCGATGACAACAGCACGCCTCTCACAGGCGCGACCGTCAGCTGGCAAATCCTCACCGGAGCAGGCACACTCAGCACCCTGATCACCACCACGGACGCCAACGGGGACGCGTTCGTCACTTGGACCCTTGGCGCAAGCGGCACCAATTCGATCCGCGCGCAATTCGGTGCACGGAGTGTGGACTTCACCGCAACAGCGGGCGGCACGTGCATTGGCAGCACCTCAGTCTGTGATGCCGCCCTCTGGGTAGACGCATCGGATGCCAGCACAATCACGACCAGCAGCGGACTGGTCACGGAGTGGCGTGATAAGTCAGGGTGGTCCCGTCACCTCACAGCAACGGCGACCTCCGCCCCACGTGTGGAGCCCAACCCGCTGGTACTGAGGAACATGCTGCGGTTTGATGGGACCGACTTTCTGACGCTGACCAATCGGGCGTTAAACGGTACCGGTGCCTACACGATCCTCGTGGTCGAACGCCGTCGCTCGGTTGATCCCGGGGCGATCCTCGGGCGCGGTGCGGCAAGTGGCGCCCCCACCCCCATCCTCGGCTATGCGTCGTCCTCGACCGCATTCGTCTCACACGGGAGTAGTCCGCTTGTTGGTACCGTCTCGGCCTTCACGACGGCGACGGCGCATCCCACCCGCGTATGGGCGATGCGGTACATGAACGGCACACGCTCCTTGAGCATCAACAATGCGGTAATCGCCACCGATAACGCCGTCGGGAACATCACGATGAACAGCGGCGCGACCATTGGCCGCCACGAGGCCAGCTGGTACAACGGTGACCTCGGCGAGATTGTCCTGCTCCCGCGTGCTGCCACCAATGCCGAACTGGAAGCGCTGACCCTGTTCCTGATGGGAAAGTGGGGAGCGGGCACGCTGGCGATCGACGCGGGGAACGCCCAGAGTGCCGACGCCGGTACGAGCCCGTCCGTGGCCCCGCGCGTGCGCCTGACCGACGGAAACGGGAACGGCATTCCCAACGTGATCGTGGCATGGCAGGTCACAGGTGGTGGCGGTCGCGTGTACGGGCTCAGTTCCTATAATGCGATGACGAGCGCGTCAGGCCACGCGAGCATTCCGAGCGGAAACTGGATACTCGACAATGGCGCGAACGAGCTCACCGTCTGGCAGTCGGCATCAATTGGTCAGGGTCCCAGCTTGACGATGACCGGTAACGGCCTGTTGCCTGGCACACCCACCCTGCACCTCGATGCACAGCACGGGGCGTCGTTCACGCTGAATGGATCGGCGATCACGACGTGGCGTGATCGCGCCGGATCGAGCAGAACGGTCGAGCAATCGATGTCCAGCCTACGCCCCACGTATTCGGCCAGCGGCATCAACGGTCGACCTGCGGTCGTGTTCGATGGTGCGAATGACGTGCTCGTGGGTAACAGCGTGAGCTATGGGATCAGCGGCGCCCGTAGCCTCTTCGTTGTCCTCCGCACGACGGGGAGCGTCGTCAGCGGGACCTGTACCGACGGGGCTGGCCAGTACCTGGTCGACCGCAATACCGCCAACCTGGGCGGTAATCCGCTCACCAGCGTGAAGGCCGTCGGTGGCCGCTGGGTCGTGCAGTCTCGAACAGACAACGGGAACAGTCTTGGCTGTGCACCAATTTTGGGCGGCATCACGATCACGACGAATGCGACCACCCTCGTTGGGGCGGTGCAAACGACGAGTACACTCACTGTCTACGGCAACGGCCTCTGGACCGGAACCCTCCCGATCTCGGGCACCAATACGATGCAGCCCATCGCTCTTGGACGTCATGGCGATCAGTCAGCCAGTCCCACGCTACCCGGGGCGATTGGGGAAGTGCTGGTCTTCCCATCGGCCCTTTCAACAACCGACCGACTGATCGTCGAGCGCTATCTCGGTTGGAAATGGGGGGTGACTGTTCCTTGAGGTGAGTGTAGCGCCGGCGCCGGTCGTGGGCATGTTCATGGAGTGAACCGACCTATTGCCGAAGCACAATCGCATTGTGGTGGCGACCATTCGTATGACGGCAAAGCGGCACGGTGCAAGGAGCACCGTGCCGCCGCGTGTGACCAGTACCTGCGTAATCCGCTCAGCTCAGGAACATTTCCGGAGCGGCGAGGTCCATGCCGAAAGCATCCGCCACCCCCTTGTAGGTGACCTTCCCCGCCGACATGTTGAGTCCCTTGAGGAGCGCGCCATTGTCCTTGAGCGCGGCCTTCCACCCCTTACTGGCTAGCTGCAGCGTGTAGGGGAGCGTGGCATTCGTGAGTGCCAGCGTGCTCGTGCGCGGTACAGCCCCCGGCATGTTGGCGACGCCGTAGTGAATGATGCCGTCCACGGTGTACGTGGGATTCTCGTGGGTCGTCGGCTTGATCGTTTCCACGCAGCCACCCTGGTCCACGGCCACGTCCACGATCACGGCGCCCGGACGCATGCGCGCAAGATCCTCGCGGCGGACGAGCTTCGGGGCCTTCGCGCCCGGGATGAGCACCCCGCCGATCACGAGGTCGCAAGTGCTGATCTGCTCGAGGATGTTGTGGCGGTTGCTGTGGACGAGCTGCACGTTGGCGGGCATCACGTCGGAGAGGTAACGCAGGCGCTCGAGCGAGAGATCGAGCACCACCACCTTCGCGCCCAGTCCGGCCGCCATCTTGGCGGCGTTCACCCCCACAATGCCGCCGCCAAGAATGACGACCTTGGCGGGCGCCACGCCCGGTACGCCGCCGAGAAGCACACCGCGGCCACCGTACAACTTCTCGAGGTACTTGGCCCCTTCCTGCACCGCCATGCGCCCTGCCACCTCGGACATCGGGATCAACAAAGGCAGATCGCGGTTGGGAAGTTCAACCGTTTCGTAGGCAATGCACGTGGCGCCGCTGGCCAGGTGCGCCTTGGTGAGCTGCTCGTCGGCGGCGAAATGGAAATACGTGAACAGCGTGAGATCGCTGCGGAGATACTGCCACTCCACGGCAATCGGCTCCTTCACCTTGAGCAACAGCTCCGCTCTGGCCCACGCAGTGGCTGCATCCGGCACGATCGTCGCGCCGACCGCCGTATACGCGCTGTCCTCGAAACCGCTACCAATGCCTGCGCCAGTCTCGATGTAAACCTCGTGACCGCTGGCAACGAGGGCCTCCGCGCCCGCCGGGACCAGCGCCACGCGGTTCTCATTCGTCTTGATCTCCTTGGGTACGCCAATACGCATCATCGTTCTGGATAAGGGGAGTTCGTCAGCGCACGGCCCGAGGACCAAGGCTCACGAGAATGTGTCGATCCGGATCGAAAAAGTCCTGCGCGACCTCGCGCACCTGCTCCTCGTCGATGGCATCTACGAGCGCCATCAGCTCGTCGATCGTGCGGAACGGCTCGCCGTACAGCGCCGTCGTGGCCGCGCGATACATGCGGGAGGAAATTCCCTCCATGGACATCACCAGCTGTCCACGAAGCTGACGCTTCCCCGCCGCCAACTCTTCCGCCGAGAGGCCGTTGGTCGCCACGTCACGCAGTACGTCGCGGACGGCATCGAGGGCCTCTTGGGCGCTCGCCGGTGCGGTGGCCACGTACACTCCGTGAGCCCCCGTGTCGGCATAGGCACTGCTGAAGCTGTGCACGCTATAGGCGAGCCCCAACTCCTCCCGCACCTTCTGAAACAGCCGCGAACTCATGCCCCCGCCGAGCAGCATGTCCACGAGCGCGAAGGCGAAGCGTCGCGGGTCTCCGTGACGGATCCCCTGCCCACCGAGCACCATGTGCGTCTGCGCAATATCCTTCCGCTTCACGTGTTCGGCGTGCGGCCCTGCCACTTCGACCGGATCAACCGCGAAGGGCGTGGTGTCACCGCGCGGCTCATCGAGCCACCCCGACTGCCCGAGGATGTCGAGCAGCTGCTGATGCTCCACGCGTCCAGAGGCGGCCACCACGAGTCGCCCCGGGTGGTATGCGCGGGCGTGCAGCCCGCGAAGGTGGGAGACGTCGAGCGCCTGCACCGTCTCGCGGGTACCGAGGATCGCATAGCCATGCGGATGATCGCCCCACAAGGCGCGATTGTGCACATCAAAGATGATGTCGTCGGGCGTGTCGTCGACCATGCTGATCTCCTCGAGGATGACCTTGCGCTCGAGCGCAAGATCCTCGGGACGAAGCAGCGGATGGAAGATCAGCTCCCCAATCACGCTCGCCGCATCGGCGAGGTGCTCATCAAGCACGCGCGCCTGATACGAGGTGTGTTCACGTTCAGTGTACGCATCGAGCGAACCGCCGAGCGTTTCGAGGGACAAGGCGATTTCCTGGGCACTTCGGCTGCGCGTGCCCTTGAATACCATGTGCTCGAGCAGATGGGAGACCCCCATCTGCTCGCTCTGCTCGTGCAACGTGGCTGCGCGGACCCACGCCCCGAAAGCAACCGACCGCGCTCCCGGAACGGCTTCCGAGAGCACGGTCAGTCCATTGGGGAGATCCGTACGGTGCAGCTGGGGCGCCGAAGCGCCCGAAGCCTCAGCGCCGATCGCGACCACCGCCGTTCCGTCCACCACGTCCACCACGATCGCCGCCGCGATCACCGCGCTCTCCGTCATCACGACGCGGCGGGCGCTCACCCTGCGGCTCGTCGACCATGCCTTCCGGCCGCGGCAGCAACGCCTTCATGCTGAGGCGCAGGCGGCCACGCTCGTCACGGTCAACGAGCTTGACGGTCACGCGATCGCCCTTCTTGCACACGTCCTCCGGCTTCTCGACGCGCTCCCACCGCATCTCCGAGACGTGCAGCAGCGCTTCGGTTCCGGGCATGATTTCCACGAAGGCGCCGAACGCGGTTACCGTCTTGACCGTGCCTTCGTACGTCTCGCCCACCACGGGTTCGGCCGTGATGGCCATGACCATCTGCTTCGCACGCTCCATGCTCTCGCCGCCAACGGCGGCGATGGTGACGGTCCCGTCGTCGTCCACCGTCAGTTCGGCGCCGGTCTCTTCCTGGATGCCGCGGATGTTCTTGCCCTTCGGGCCGATCAGCTCACCGATCTTGTCGACCGGGATCTGCACCGTCACGATACGCGGCGCGTACTGCGACAGCTCCGCACGCGGGGCGGCGAGCGCCTTGTCCATCTCGCCGAGGATGTGGAGACGCCCTTCCTTTGCCTGCGTGAGGGCCTCTTCCATGATCTTGAGGTCGAGCCCCTCGATCTTGATGTCCATCTGGATGGACGTGATGCCTTCCGTGGTGCCCGCGACCTTGAAGTCCATGTCGCCGAGGTGATCCTCGGTGCCCAGGATGTCGGTGAGGATCGCGTACTTCTTGCCTTCCTTGATCAGGCCCATCGCCACACCGGCGACCGCCGCCTTCATGGGCACGCCGGCATCAAACAACGCCAGCGAGCCACCGCACACCGAGGCCATCGACGACGAGCCATTCGACTCGAGCACGTCGGAGACGATGCGGATGGTGTACGGGAAGTCGGCGAAGTCGGGGAGCACGCCCTGCAGCGCACGCTCGGCGAGATTGCCATGACCGATCTCGCGGCGGCTGGTGCCACGCATCGGACGCACTTCACCGGTGGAGAACGGCGGGAAGTTGTAGTGCAGCATGAAGGAGCGCGTGACTTCGCCCGCTTCCTTGATGGAATCGAGGCGCTGCGCATCCTTCGCGGTGCCCAATGTCGCGGCCACGAGCGCCTGCGTCTGACCACGCGTAAAGAGCGACGAACCGTGTGCCCGCGGCAACACGCCGTTATCGACACTGATGGCGCGCACTTCATTCGGCTTGCGGCCGTCGACGCGGAGATTCGTATCGAGGACCTGCGCGCGCAGCTCGTTGTACTCGACGTCGCCGAGCACACTGTTGATATCCTTGGCGTTATCGGGGAACTCCACGACGAGCGCCTCGGCGAGCTCCTTCTTCGCGCGCTCGATCGCTTCGATACGCGTGTGCTTGTCCTTCTGGTTGAGCGCTTCGCGAATGCGCCCCGACGCGGCGTCCTTGACGCGCGCCGCGACGGCCTCGGGCGTCTCGGTCTTCGTCCACGCCATCTTGGGCTGCTTCACCTTGGCGAGCAGCTCTTCCTGCGCCGCGATGAGCTCACGAATGCCATCGTGCGAGAGACGCAGCGATTCGAGCACGTCCTCTTCGGACACTTCGAGCGCGCCGCCTTCCACCATCACAATGGAATCCTTCGAACCGGCGACCACGAGCTCCATGTCGGAGAACGCGAGCTGCTGGAAGGTGGGGTTGAGCACCCAATGGCCCTGCACCCGGCCCACGCGAACACCGGCGATGGGGCCGAGGAACGGAATCTTGGAGGCGTTCAGCGCAAACGATGCGGCCACGAGGGCCAGGACGTCGGCGTCGTTCTCCTGATCGGCGGAGATGACGTAAATGAAGACCTGAACTTCGTTCTTGAAGCCTTCCGGAAAGAGCGGCCGGATCGAGCGGTCGATGATGCGCGCCGCCAGGATCTCGTGATCGTGCGGACGCCCTTCACGCTTGATGAACCCGCCCGGAATCTTGCCAGCGGCGTAGGTCTTTTCCTTGTATTCGACCGTGAGCGGGAAGAACGGGAGCGGGCTCTGGTTCTCGCTAACGGTCACGGCGGCGAGGACCATGGTCTCGCCGAACTGCACTACTGCGGATCCCGCTGCCTGCTTCGCCATCCGACCGGTCTCGATGACCAGGGGGCGACCGGCGAACGTCCGCTCGATTCGATGCATCATCTGCTTTGTAGCCTCATGAGAACGCAAATCGCGCGGGAGGCAACAGTGCCCCCGCGCGACGACGTGACGGAACTCAGCTTAGTAGCGGAGCCCAAGGTCCTGGACGAGCGTGCGATACTGCTGCACGTCCGTACGCTTCAAATAGTCCAGCAGACGGCGGCGCTTGCCGACCATCTTGAGCAGGCCGCGGCGACCATGATGGTCCTTCGCGTGCGTACGGAAATGACCCGTCAGGTAGTTGATGCGCTCCGTGAGGAGGGCAATCTGTACGCGGGTCGAACCGGTGTCCCCTTCGTGGGCCCGGTACTTGTCGATCGTGGTAGCCTTGTCGAACGCCATCGTCGTTGTATTCTCAGCCGTTATCCGAGCTGTCTTCGCGCATGGTGCGCGACGCACATCGCGGGTCTGTAGCGCGCAATTGCAGGTAGCACGGAAGCTTACACGCGTCAGCCCCCCCTGTAAAGGACCTCGCCGTGCCCAACCGCTATCTGGGGCGCAGAATTGGCAAGTATCGGGTCACCCGCTTGTTGGGGACGGGAGCCTGTTCGTGGGTCTACGAGGCCGTGGACCAGGATCTCGAGATCCCCGTTGCCCTGAAGATCCTCCGGCCGGAGTTCGCCGGCCAGGAGCAGGCCGAGACGCGCTTCCGCCGCGAGGCGGCCACCGCCGCGCGCCTCCGCCACCCCAACATCGTGTATGTGCGCGATGTGGGACAGGTCGACGGCACCGCGTTCGTGGCCATGGAACTGCACCCCCTCACCCTCGGACGGCGGCTCGCGCTCGTCGGCAGCCTCCCGGAGACGGAGTGCGTACGGCTTGGTATCGGCATCGCCGCGGCCCTCGCCGTGGCGCATGCCAGCCGGGTGATTCACCGGGACATCAAGCCGGACAACATCCTCCTGAGCCAATCGGGCGATGCCGTGGTGGCCGATTTCGGGCTGGCCCGCGCCCTCCCATCGGGCTCCTTCCCGAGCGACACCAATACGGTCGAGGGCACGCCGCACTATTTCAGCCCGGAGCAGGCCCGCGGACGGGAACTCGATCACCGCAGCGATCTCTACTCATTGGGAGCGACACTCTACCGCGCCGCCACCGGGCGTCTCCCGTTCGAAGGGGACGACTGGTACACCGTAGCCCGTGCTCATGTCGAAACGCCGCCCAGTTCACCACGGGCGCATGCACCGGCGCTCACCCCTCAATTCGAGGCGCTCCTCCTTCGGCTCCTCGCCAAGGACCCGGCGGACCGCGTGCCAAGCGCCGTGGCCCTCGTGGATGCACTCGCCGCACTGCCCTCGGCTCCGGCGCACGCGGCCACCCTGCCGCGCCTCGGCTCCCGCACCGTCGAGGCATTCCGCCCTCAGGTCCCAGGCCGCTTTCACAGACTCCTGACAGCCGCGGTCTTCGGTCTGGTCGCCGTCCTGGCCGGCTGGATGGCCTGGGGGCGCACAAGTTCGGGATCATCAGCGGCCCCCAGCCCCCGGCCCACCTCGATCGACAGCACAGGCAACCCGACCGCTCGTGGCGGCGCCGCCAGCGGCTCGGGCATTCCGTTGGCCTCCTCCGGCCCACCACGCGACAGCACACGCGACAGCACACGCGACACCACACGACACCGTCCCATCCCGGCGCCGGTCCGAAGGGTTCGCCTCGACCTCTCCGCCCCGGATTCGGCGCAGCTGTACGTGGACAATCGCCTCGTGGCGGTGGGACGCTGGCGGGGAGAGGTGCCGTTCGCACCTCGACTGACGGTACGTGCCGTGGTGCCCGACGCACCCGCCACGTGCCACACGGCGCTCCATGACACAGTCCTGACACGGGTGACGCCCGGGCAACGCCTCGTGATCGATCTCCCCGTGCGAGGCTGCGCCGTGGTGCGTTACCGCGTCGAGCCGAGGGACGCGCGCGTTTCGTTCCTGTCGCTGGACGGGGGAAATACCCTAGAAACCCGTGCCGACAGCGCGGTCTCCTTCTCGTTGCCGACCGGCCGATATCTCATGCGAATCTCGGCCCCTCGCTGCATCACCTTCTCGGACACGATCGTCGTCCGGACGAGCGGCAACGCGAGTCCCCTCCCCCGCAAACTCTTTTGCAGCTGAGGCACCGAGCCGTGTGGCCCGTAAAACCGCCACGTGCTCAGCGAGCGCTCGCGACGCCGACCGCGCCAATCGTGAATCCGAGCGCGGTACCCGCCCAGAACCGTTGATTGCGCCACCACGGGACGGGCGGTCTCGGGACGAGCAGAAAGTGCTCGGGCCGCACGCGGGCTACCTGACTCGTCACCAGCGCCGTGGCGAACACGCTATCCCGCGTGATGATGCGTAGCCGGGCCACCAGTGCATCACGTTGCATGGGATCGACCACATAACTCACCATCCCTGCCTCGATCCACCACGCCTCCTGCATTCGGAAGGTCGCAGTAGAATCGCTCACACGGTCGATTTCGAACCGTGGTGCGTCCCGCGGGATGCGCGGCAATGCGGATGCGGCGGGAGGCGACGCGGGGCGCACACGCCCGATCAACATCCCAGCGGGGGCGCAGCCGGCGAGTACAGCCGACAGCGCAACGCCGACCGCTCGGCCCCACGGGGCCCGCCAGCCCGTCACTGCGTGAAGACCGAACGCAGGTCGTTGAACGTGACAAGCAGGATGAGCGCCAATACCGCAAGCACCCCCACGCGCGCGAACGCTTCGCGCGTGCCCAGGCTGAAGGTGCTCCCCTTGATGCGCTCGGCGAGGACCATGAGTATCTGGCCACCGTCGAGTACGGGGATGGGGATGAGATTCAGAATGGCGATATTGAGGCTCAGAAAGGCAATGAGCGACCAAAGGGTTTCCGCGCCATTGCGGGCGGCCTGCACGGAGGTGCGGGCGATCTGGATGGGCCCCCCGAGGTTCTTGGCGGAGACCTCGCCGGACACGAGACCACCGAGCACCGAGAACACGTTGCGCGCCATCCCCCAGGTGGCGCGGCTGCCATTGGCGACCGCCTCCCCCGCGCTCACCGCCTCCCGCACCACCGAGTCGCGCACCATCATGCCCACACGCCCCACCTTGCGGGGGGCGCCGGTCACCGGGTCCTGCGCATCGGCGGCCTGCGGCGTGATTTGCTTCTGCAAGCGCGCACCATTGCGTACGATATCGAACGTGACGAC
>Ga0315899_10004158_pt1 | contig 15660 bp, 24 predicted proteins | sample LakEriMetagenome_2_FD_203518 | JGI IMG/M metagenome (GOLD analysis project Ga0315899, IMG submission 203518) | Freshwater fungal communities from buoy surface, Lake Erie, Ohio, United States - Buoy 4 MA112 | ecosystem: Environmental > Aquatic > Freshwater > Lake | place: USA: Lake Erie, Ohio... | reverse complement strand
GCCAAAGAAGGAATGCGATTGGCTGCTCAAAAGCTTCCTGTAACCACCAAGTTTGTTGTACGCCCTGATTTTGCCGAGGAGGTATAAAAATGAAAAACGAAGAAATTAAAGGAATGTCAAATAAGGAACTCGTAACCGCCTACAAAGAAGAACGTATGCGCTATCAAAAAATGAAGTTCCAGAATACGGTTTCTCAGATTGAACAACCACATAAACTGTCAATTACCAGAAAGAGCATTGCAAGAATGCTTACTGAATTGAACAACCGCAGGATTCAGTCTGAGCTGGCTGCTTACATGAAAAAGAATAACGGAGAGAATAACTAATGGAAATAGCAAGGAATTCACGCAAGGAAATTACCGGCACGGTGACCAGTACCAAGATGGACAAGACCATCGTAGTATCGGTTGTTCGTAACGTGAAACACCCCAAATACGGTAAGTATTTCAAGAAGACCAAGAAATACACTGCCCATGATGAGTCAAATCAGTGTGGTGAGAATGATATCGTTCGCATCATGGAAACTCGTCCCCTGAGCAAAACCAAACGTTGGAGATTGGTCGAAGTAGTAGAAAAAGCTAAATAAAGATGGTACAACAGGAATCAAGACTAAAAGTAGCAGATAATAGCGGTGCCCGCGAGGTACTTTGCATACGTGTGCTCGGTGGATCCGGTCGTCGCTATGCCTCTGTAGGAGACAAAATAGTGGTGAGCGTTAAAGACGCTATGCCCGGTGGAGCCATAAAAAAAGGTGCCGTTTCTAAGGCCGTTGTTGTTCGCGTGAAAAAAGAAGTACGTCGCCCTGACGGTTCTTACATTCGCTTCGATGAGAATAGCTGTGTTCTGCTGAATGCATCGGATGAACCAAGAGGTACCCGTATTTTTGGACCGGTTGCCAGAGAGCTTCGCGATAAACAGTTCATGAAAATCGTTTCACTTGCACCTGAGGTGCTTTAATCAAAATTGAAAGTGTCAAAAGTTAAATTGCATATCAAAAAAGGGGATACCGTAAAGGTGATTGCCGGTGATGATAAGGGAAAAACCGGTAAGGTTTTGAAAGTTATGGTAACAGATAACCGCGCCCTTGTGGAAGGTTTAAATATTGTAACCAAACACCGCAAACCTACAGCCCAAAATACCGGTGGTAAAATAGACAAAGTTGAAGCCCCTATCCATATCTCAAACCTGATGGTGGTTGTTGGTGGTAAGCCTACCCGCATCGGAAGAAAATTGAATGATGAGGGAAAACTCCAAAGAGTAGTCCGTAAAACCGGAGAATTTATTAAATAAGAATTAAAAAAATGAGTTATAAACCGCTTCTGCAAACCCGCTACGAGGAAGTTGTTGTGCCGGCTCTTAAAGAGAAATTCGGCTACAAAAATGTAATGGAAATGCCCCGTCTGGTAAAGGTTAGCCTTAATCAGGGTGTAGGTGCTGCAGTAAATGATAAGAAACTGGTTGATGCTGCTGTTGAAGAAATGACTAAAATTTCTGGTCAAAAAGCGCAAGCCACATTTTCACGTAAGGCTATTTCAAACTTTAAATTAAGAGAGAACATGCCCATAGGTGCCAGGGTTACCCTGCGTAAAGATGCAATGTATGATTTCATACACCGCCTCATCAGCATTGCCTTGCCTCGTGTGCGTGACTTTCAGGGTCTTAATGTAAAAGGATTTGATGGTCGTGGAAACTTTAACATGGGTATCACCGAACAGATCATTTTCCCTGAAATTGACATCGATAAAGTAAATAGAATTACCGGCATGGACATCACCATCGTTACAACAGCCAAAACAGACGAAGAATGTCTGGAGCTGTTGAAGTTGTTGGGTTTCCCCTTTAAAAGTAAATAATATACATGGCAAAAGAATCCATAAAGGCCAGACAGCGTAAGCGTGAAGCATTGGTTGCTCGCTTTGCAGAAAAACGGGCCGCATTGAAAGCAGAAGGAAATTACGAAGCGTTACAGCGCATTCCAAGAAACGCATCTCCTGTGCGATTGCGCAATAGATGCAAGCTTACAGGCCGTCCAAGAGGTTATATCCGTACCTTCGGCATTTGCCGTAATCAGTTCAGATTATTGGCCAGCGACGGTAAAATCCCAGGCGTAACAAAATCAAGTTGGTAATTAATAAAAAGTAAATAACATGACCGATCCTATATCAGATTTTCTAACCCGGTTGCGCAATGCCATGAAGGCCAAGCACAGAATTGTTGAAATTCCTGCTAGCAATCTCAAAAAGGAAATCACCAGAGTTTTGTATGAGAAAGGATATATCCTGAAATACAAATTTGAAGATTCATCCAATAAACAGGGTGTAATTAAAATAGCCCTAAAGTATGACCCCGTTACCAAGGCAAGCGCAATCCGCAACTTGTCAAGAATCAGTACACCGGGTCTGCGCCGTTATGCCAATGTTGATAACATGCCCCGCGTGCTCAACGGTCTTGGCGTTGCAATTCTTACCACTTCAAAAGGAGTTATGACCGATAAAGAGGCTCGTACCCAGAATGTTGGTGGTGAGGTACTTTGTTATGTTTCATAATTAATCATTCATTCAATAAAAAATGTCACGCGTAGGAAAAGCACCCATTAGTATCCCGGCCGGTGTTACCATTACCAATAATAATGGAAATGTTACAGCCAAGGGTCCAAAAGGAGAAGTGTCGCAATTCATCGGAACCGAAATCACCACTGATATCGCTGATGGAGTGCTGACAGTAAATCGCCCAAGCGACAGCAAACAACATAAAGCTCTGCATGGTTTGTACCGTGCATTGATACACAATATGGTTGTTGGTGTAAGCCAGGGTCACACAGTAAAGCAGGAATTGGTAGGTGTTGGTTATAAGGTTTCCAATCAAGGAAATCTTGTCGATTTTACCCTTGGATATTCTCACCGAATCATGCTTGAAATTCCCCAGGAAATTAAAGTAACAACAGAAACACTTAAAGGTCAGAATCCTTCCATTACCATGGAATGTGCCGATAAGCAACTTCTGGGACAGATTGCTGCAAAAATACGATCCTTCCGCAAGCCTGAGCCATACAAAGGCAAGGGTATCAAATTTGCCGGTGAGGTATTGAGAAAGAAAGCAGGTAAGTCAGCATCTAAATAAAGTTAATTAGTTATGTCAAAATCAGTAGTACAAAGAAGAAGTAAAATTCGCAGCCGTATTCGCGGACGCATTTCCGGTACCACGATCAGGCCCCGCCTGAGTGTTTACCGCAGCAATAAAGATATTTATGCCCAAATCATTGATGACAGTAAGGGTATTACCCTGTGTTCAGCATCTTCATCTGAAGAAGGTATAAAAGATGTGAAAGATAACAAGGTTGCAAAATCCGCCCTGGTAGGAAAAAAATTGGCCGAAAAAGCCATGGCTGCCGGAATAAAATCGGTGGTTTTTGATCGCGGCGGATATTTGTATCATGGTCGTGTCAAGAGTCTTGCAGATGCTGCCCGCGAAGGAGGTCTTGAATTTTAATCAATTAAGTAGTCATTCAAATGTCTGAAAATATAAATAAGCGCGTAAGACCCGGTGAGTTAACCCTGACCGAGAAAGTGGTTTCCATTAATCGTGTTGCAAAAGTTACCAAGGGTGGCCGTACCTTCAGTTTCAGTGCCCTGGTTGTTGTAGGCGATGGAAATGGTGTGGTAGGTCACGGATTGGGCCGCTCCAATGAAGTAATGGATGCCATCAATAAAGGAATTGAAGATGCCAAGAAGAATCTGATTAAGGTTCCTGTAATCAATGGTACTGTTCCTCACGAACAAACCGGCAAATTTGGTGGTGGCCGTGTATTCCTTAAACCCGCAGCTCATGGTACCGGTGTAATTGCAGGTGGTGCTATGCGTGCAGTTCTGGAAAGTGCCGGAGTAACCGATGTATTGGCCAAGTCTAAAGGATCATCTAACCCCCATAACGTGGTTAAGGCAACTTTTGATGCGCTAACCACCATGAGAGATCCTTATTCGGTAGCCAAAATGAGAAATGTTAACCTTAAAAAAGTCTTTAACGGATAAGATTATGGGAAAAGTAAAAATAACACTGGTGAAGAGTGGTATTGGTTATCCCAAAAACCAAAAAGCTACCCTCCGAGCCCTAGGACTTCGTAAAATTAATGCAAGTGCTGTTGTTGACCTGAATGATCAAATTCAAGGTATGATAAACACTGTTAACCATCTTATCAAAGTAGAAAACACTAAGTAACATGAATTTAAGTAATTTAAAACCTGCTGCAGGTTCTACAAAAAATAGAAAGCGTATTGGTCGTGGTGAAGGCTCCGGAAGGGGAGGTACATCTACCAAAGGACACAAGGGCGCACAATCACGCACCGGTTATTCCAGAAAGATTGGATTCGAGGGCGGTCAAATGCCTCTGCAGCGCAGGATCCCCAAAGGCGGATTTAAAAATATCAATAGGGTAGAATATGCCGCAATCAATCTGGATGTTCTTCAAGGTTTGTCAGATTCATTAAAGGTGAATAAAATAGACCATGAACTACTTGTTAAAAAACACCTTGTGGGTAAATCAGAAATGGTAAAAATTCTGGGCCGTGGTGAGTTGAAAGCAGGGATTGAGGTTCATGCACACAAATTCAGCGAAACCGCAAAATCTGCCATCGAAAAAGCTGGTGGATCAGCACATCTGATAGCCTGATACCATGAAAAAGCTGATTGAAACCATAAAGCACATCTGGTCCATCGAGGAACTGCGCAGAAGAATTTTGTATACCTTTCTTTTGCTCACGGTTTATCGTTTAGGTTCTTTTGTCATACTCCCTGGTATTGACAGTTCAGTGCTTGAAATCAATATGAGCAATCAGAATAAGAATAACATTCTGGATCTCATCAATACTTTTGCCGGCGGTGCATGGAACAGAGGAGCGATTTTTGCTTTGGGCATTATGCCTTATATCTCTGCCAGTATTTTCATGCAGCTTGTATCCATTGCCATTCCTGCGTTTCAAAGGATGCAAAAAGAGGGAGAGGAAGGCAGAAGGAAAATCAATCAGTACACTCGTATTCTTACCATCGCATTTACAGGTGTTCAGGCCTTTGGATATTTAAACCAGTTCATAGGCAACCCGCAGTATCGCGATGCATTATTGTTCCTGAACAGCGAAGCAATGTCGCAAGGTATGTTCATTTTTACGAATGTGATTCTTTTAACCGCCGGAACAATGTTTACCATGTGGATGGGAGAGCGTATTACGGACCGCGGTTTAGGCAATGGTATTTCCCTGTTGATTATGGTGGGTATTATAGCCCGTCTCCCAAATGCATTATTTTCTGAATTTGCATTCGCAGGTCAGCGAGCCAGTTTCATACTCTTTTTAATTGAACTTGTTGTTTGGGCTCTAATCATCTTGGGTGTAATACTATTAACTCAGGGAACACGAAAGATTACCATCAACTACGCAAAACGGGTAGTAGGCAATCGTCAGTATGGAGGCGTTAGACAATATCTGCCTATCAAAATATTGGCAGCCGGTGTAATGCCTATCATTTTTGCCCAGGCCATTTTGTTTTTGCCTGCTACCATTGCCGGTTTTTATGAGCAAGGGGGAGTTCCCGGTTGGTTGATGAGTTTGACCAATCCCAACAGCTTCGGTCACAATGCACTCATGGTTACCCTGATTGTACTCTTCACCTATTTTTATACTGCGATTATTTTTAATCCTGTGCAGATGGCTGATGACATGAAACGTAACAATGGTTTTATTCCCGGTATTAAACCTGGCAAACAAACTGCCAATTTCATTGATGATATCATCAGTAGAATCACATTGCCGGGCGCCATTTTTATATCATTGGTTGCTGTAATGCCTGTAGTAGCCGGAAATTTGGGTGTAAATCAGGAGTTTAGCCAGTTTTTCGGTGGAACCAGTCTGTTGATTTTGGTGGGTGTTGTTTTAGATACACTCCAGCAGATTGACAGCTACCTGCTGATGAGAAAGTATGACGGACTCATGAGCAGCGGCAGGTTGAAAGGACGTTTCACAGGTAATTCACCTCAAGTTGATTATTAAGAAAAAAAACACTATTTTTGCAGCCCTTTTGAAATGCCAAAGCAAGATGCCATAAAACAAGACGGAGTGATAACGGAAGCATTGTCAAACGCAATGTTTCGGGTGAAGCTTCAGAATGGTCATGAAATTATTGCTACCATTTCAGGGAAAATGAGAATGCACTATATCAGAATCCTACCGGGTGATAAAGTTCAAGTGGAGATGTCTCCTTATGACTTGACACGCGGAAGAATATCATACAGATACAAGTAAAGACATGAAAGTTAGAACTTCAGTAAAAAAGCGCAGTGTAGACTGCAAAATTGTACGCCGCAATGGTAAGGTGTATGTGATTAACAAAAAGAACCCTAAGTATAAACAAAGACAAGGTTAACAGACAATGGCCAGGATAGCAGGTATAGATTTACCCAAAAACAAAAGAGGTGTCATAGGACTTACCTACATTTATGGTGTAGGTCCGAGCACAGCAGCCCGAATTTTGGATCACTCCGGAATCAGCCGCGACAAAAAAGTGAATGACTGGGATGATGATGATTTGTCCAAGATTCGCGGATTTATCACCAATAACCTCAAAACTGAGGGAGAACTTCGCAGTGAAACACAATTGAACATCAAACGCCTGATGGACATTGGTTGCTACCGTGGTTTGAGACATCGCAAGGGATTGCCTGTGCGTGGTCAAAGAACCAGCACCAATGCACGTACAAGAAAAGGTAAACGTAAGACTGTAGCCGGTAAGAAAAAGGCCACTAAATAATAGATGACAGGTAAATGGCAACGAAAAAAGTAACCAAAAAGAAAGTAAAAGTAGATCCCCATGGACAAGTACATATCCATGCTACTTTTAATAATATCATTGTATCGGTAACCAATACTGAAGGTCAAGTTATATCCTGGTCTTCGGCCGGTAAAATGGGTTTTAGAGGATCTAAGAAAAATACACCCTATGCAGCCCAAATGGCTTCTCTCGACTGTGCAAAAACAGCTTTTGATTCAGGACTGCGGAAGGTTGACGTATTTGTAAAAGGTCCCGGAGGAGGAAGAGATAGTGCTATTCGTAATCTTCAGACTGTGGGTCTGGAAGTTATTTCAATCACAGACATTACCCCAATGCCCCACAACGGATGTCGTCCACCCAAGCGTCGCAGGGTTTAACATTAATTATTAAGAAAAATATTTCATGGCAAGATACACAGGTCCAAAATCAAAAGTTGCGCGTCGTTTCCGAGAGCCCATTTTCGGTCGTGACAAAGCATTGGAAAAGAAAAACTATGGCCCGGGTCAACACGGTAATAGCCGCAGAAGACCCAAACTTTCTGAATACGCAGTTCAGTTGGCTGAAAAACAGAAAGCAAAATATACATATGGTTTGCTGGAGAAGCAATTTAGAAATCTTTTCAAAAAAGCAGCAGCCAAAAAAGGTATTACCGGTGAGAACCTATTGAAATTCCTTGAAGCTCGATTGGATAACACGGTATTCCGTCTTGGAATAGCGCCAACCCGTCGTGCTGCACGTCAGCTTGTTGGTCATCGCCACATACTGGTCAATGGTTCCGTTGTAAATATCCCCAGTTACCATCTGAAACCCGGTGATGTTGTCGCTGTTCGCGAACGCAGTAAATCGCTGGAAGTAATTTCTGAATCTGCTGGTGGCGTACGTAAGCGTTTTAACTGGCTGGAATGGGACGGCAGTGATCTTTCAGGTAAGTTCATAAGTTATCCCGAGCGCTCAGAAATTCCTGAGAACATTAAGGAACAACTGATTGTCGAATTGTACTCAAAATAAAATCTTAAAACAACACAAAAAATGGGAGTTATTCCTTTTCAAAAACCCAATAAGGTGGTAATGAACAAAGCCACCGATTTCCACGGAGTATTCGAATTTTCACCCCTGGAAAAAGGATACGGTGTAACCATTGGTAATGCAATGCGCCGTATTTTACTGTCTTCATTGGTAGGCTATGCCATCACCTCAGTTAAAATTCAAGGGGTTGACCATGAATTTTCCACCGTTAAAGGAGTGGTTGAAGATGTATTGGAGGTTATCCTCAATCTCAAGCAGGTTCGCTTTAAAGCAAATTCCTCAACTGATGATAATGAAAAAATATTCATTAGTTTAAAAGGTAAAGACCAGTTTCTGGCCGGCGATATCGGCAGATATACCAACTCATTCAATATTTTGAATCCTGAGCTGGTAATTTGCAACATAGAACCCACCGTTAATCTGGAGCTTGAATTGACCATAGGTAAAGGTCGTGGCTATGTTCCTGCTGATGAAAACAAAGTGAAAGATGCTCCTATCGGTCTGATTGCTACAGACAGCATTTTTACTCCCATTAGAAACGTAAAATACAGTGTTGAAGATTTCCGTGTAGAGCAGCGTACTGATTATGAAAAGCTCGTAATGGAAGTTACTACCGATGGTAGTATTCACCCGGAAGAAGCACTCAAAGAAGCAGCTAAAATTTTAATTCAGCATTTTGTACTATTCAGTGATGAAAACATCATGCCTGAATCTAAAGCCAGCAAAGCAGTAGAGGAAGTGGATGAAGGATTCCTTCAGATGCGCAAAATATTGAAGACACCCTTAGCTGATCTTGATCTTTCTGTTCGTGCATACAATTGCTTGAAGGCCGCAGAAATCAAAACACTGGGTGAATTGGTTCAATATCACATTGATGATCTCCTGAAATTCCGGAATTTTGGTAAGAAGTCTTTGTCTGAACTTGAAGAGTTCGTTCGTGACAAAGGTCTTCACTTTGGAATGGAAATCCTCAAGTATAACTTAAACGAAGACTAAGGGCAATGAGACACGGGAAAAAAGTAAATCATTTGGGCCGCACAGCCCCACACCGCAAAGCACTGATGGCCAATATGGCATCATCACTGATTATTCATAAGCGGATTACCACAACATTGGCAAAGGCTAAAGCGCTTAGAACCTATGTTGAACCACTGATTACCAAGGGTAAGGATGCTACTACACACAACCAAAGAACTGTTTTTGCTTACCTGAAAGATAAGGAAGCGGTAAAGGAACTGTTTACGGTTGTTGGAACTAAAATAGCCAACAGACCCGGTGGCTATACACGCATACTCAAAGTTGGAAATCGTATGGGTGACAACGCTGAAATGGCATTTATTGAACTGGTTGACTTCAATGAGTATTTCCAGGGATTTGGTACAGATAAAAAGGATGCTAAGAAAACCCGACGTGGTCGCAGTAAGACTACTGCAGCTGCACCCAAAGTATCTTCCACACCTGTTACAGCTGTAGCATCAGAAGTAGCCGAAGAAGTTGAAGTGTTACCGGTTTTAGAAACTACAGTAGTTGATGAAGCTGCCATTGTAGAGGAAACCCCTGTGGCTATAGAAAATACAACAATAGAGGAAGCTCAGGTGGAAGAAACTGCTGAAACAGTTCAGACAGAAGAGGTTTCCGCAACAGAGGAAACATCTGTTGAAGAGACCCCTACCTCTGAAGAGGATTCCAAAGAGGAAGAGTCTAAGCCCGAATAAATAATAAAATTTAAAAGTAAAGAGCATCCCTAGGGATGCTCTTTTTTTATACAGCAGCTTGAATAAGTTTGATGATTTCTTGTGCAGGTAATACCCCTGATTTTCGAGAAATCATTTTCGCATTGCGATAAATTATCATGGTAGGAACTCCGCTAATGTTCAGTTTCCTGGCAAGGGAAGGATTTTTATCGATGTCAATTTTTATAATTTTAACAGACTCACCAAGCGATTTTTTCACCTGTTCTAAAATAGGGGCCAGAGTTTTGCAGGGGCCACACCAGGTGGCATAAAAATCTACCAATACCGGAACCTCACTATTGATAAGTGAATCAAAGGAATTACTGCCACTCATGATAATTTATTTTGGAGTGATTGCCAGCTCCCCCCATTATAAGCCCTAAAACCTGCTTTTTTAAGAATACTTACCGCAGAGGCGCTTCTCATACCGGAAGCACAGCAAGTAATGATCGGTGTTTTGCGGTCAAGTTTGTTCAGTTGGGAAGACAGTTGCTGAACTGAAATGTTTTTTGCATTTTTAATGTGACCTGACTTAAACTCATTCCCAGTGCGCACATCAAGTACGACTCCTCCTTCTTGAATAATTTCTTTGAAGTTGATAGTCTCTTTTTTACCGAATAATAATGATAGGATACCCATGTTGATTTTATTAGGGCAAAGTTAGATAATGGTATTTTTAGAGATTGTAACCGGAGTTACGCACGAACTAAAATCATATCATAAATTTATACCAATTTCTTTTAGCAAATGGTCAGCCTGTCCTACATATTTTACAACAAATAATACGTAGCGTATGTCGCATCCAATACTTCGGCTGTATTGATTGTTCCAGGCATAATCATTGATGGTGGCTGTAAAGCTTCTGTCAAAATTGATCCCGATCAGATTTCCATTGGCATCCAATACGGCACTTCCGCTGTTGCCGCCTGTAGTATCGAGATTGTATAGAAATGCCACAGCCACTTCTCCGGTTTCTTTATCTTTAAAAACTGCGGGTATATCTTTTATTCGCAGTTTATCGGCAACAATGGAAGGCAATCGGTAATCTGGCGCGGTATTGGCCTTTTCAAATACCCCTTTGAGTGTGGTGTAAGGCATGTGAATTTCTGCGTCATTGGGCTTATATCGTTTAATATATCCGTATGTTAAACGCAATGTGCTGTTAGCATCCGGAATAAATTGACCATTTTTATATTCCTGCTTCAAATCCAGATATACAGGCATTATGGCTTTAATTTCTTGATCGATTAAGCTCCATTCATATTCTATGCGCATGGATTCTTCTTCAACTTCATCAAAAAGTTTTGTTAAGCCACTTTGATAATTCAATAGTTTTTCTGGATTGTTTCGCAATAATCCAAATACAAATGCAGTATCAAATAATTTGTCTTTTTTTGCATTCTGATCAATCCATTGTGCTATAGGCAGTTTCCCGTTTACTTTTAATTTAACTTTTCGATTATCATTAATTTTTGGAAGCAGCTCCTTAAGAACAGAAATTTCCAAGGTTTTATCAATAACAGCGTAATTCTGACGCATTGCCGAGACAAACGCTGTAATAGTTTTCTTCTTATTCTCTTCGTTGCTTTTGTTAATTGTGCTCTTAAATTGTCTTATTGACTGGGCTGCATAGAATGGACCAGATTGGTTATACAGGAACTGGTAATGGTAACGCTGAGCAGCCAGTTCAGTTTTTCTTGCCCAGAGGCTTTGTAATTTCGGAATGGCAAGTTTAATGGCCTCATCATTTTTAGTTTCTGATAATTTCATCATCATGGCCTCGTCGTTAATTTTTTGATCAACCAAACCTGTTCTCATCAATCCCTGCATTTTCCCCCGATAATTCTTCTCTACATTTTCCAGCCCTTGAATCTCTTTTGCAAATGCCAGAAACTTTGACTCATTTCCTTCACTCAATGTTTTCATTTGCCGTATATACCAGCTATACCATTTTTGAATGGTAGGCAGCTGAATATCCTGCTGGAATTTTAAATATGGTGCACTCTCGTGTCTATAGGTGCGCCCCGGGTAGCCCATGATGAATACGAAATCACCTTCTTTGGTACCATTAGCATTAATTTTTAAGTGTCTTTTTGGTGTAAAGGGTACATTGTTTTTGCTGTAAGGTGCCGGTTTCCCGTCCGGTCCAACATACGCACGTACCATGCTAAAGTCCCCATTGTGTCTCGGCCATTCCCAGTTATCAAGATCTCCACCAAATTGACCGATGGTGACAGGCGGTGCGAATACCAATCGTACATCCGGTATGAGAAGGTAGCGAAACAGCATGTAACTTTTCCCAACAAACATCTCTGAAACTTCCATGGTCAATTCAGGATTTATGACTTTTTCTTCTGCTAGAATTTTTTTAATGTTGTCTGAAATGGCTGTGGCTCTGGCGACGGGATTTAAATCTTTACCAATTCCCTGCAATACTTTGGCAGATACATCTTCAAAAGACTGAGTGATTCTGCAAGGCATTTGAATGGGTAATTCTTGAGCTTTGTCTTTGGCCACAAAACCGTTTTCGAGGTAGTTGTTGTCTGCGGAACTTAAATCGGCAACTCCTCCGTATACACAGTGATGATTGGTGATAATAAGACCCTCCGAAGAGATGAATGAGCCGGAACATCCTCCAACCTTGACCAGTGCGTTGGCCAAACTGACTTCACCCGGTGAGAATAATTCTCGGGTTGTAAGTTTTAATCCTGCATTCTGTAGTGCTTTCTCATCAAGGTAGTTTAGCGGAAACATTCCTTCATCCTTGGTTGCCGACAGGGAAACAAGACCTACAAATATGCTTGTCAGTAATACAATGCTGATATTTCTCATCACAATGATTTAATTATGCTGCAAAAGTAAACTTTAGGTTGGGTGATTGCATGGTCAAACCTAATTTTGCCGGTGAATGGAGTTTAAACTGTTCTTCTTATTGGGTTTTATTGGTTTTGTCGCGCTGGGGCTTGCTATGGATTTGGGGCTTCTGGGAAAGGGAGGGAATACCGTAACCACAAGGCAGGCGCTATGGCGCACAATGGCCTGGATTACAGCAGGGCTGTTGTTTTCACTGGTTATTTATTTCTTTCATCACCATGTACATGGATTAAAAACCGTTGCAGATTATAAAAACTTTAAAGATACCTACAACAGTAATTTTATTGTTTTCGATGATGTTGGCAAATGTCGTACTTCGTTTTCGAAGGAAGCGGTTATCAGTTATATCACCGGTTATTTCGTTGAATATTCCCTAAGCGTAGATAATCTATTTGTTATACTTCTCATTTTTGGTTCATTCGGAATCAGTAATTCAGATCAAAAAAAGATACTGGTTTGGGGTGTGATTGGCGCTGTAATCATGCGGTTTTTGTTCATTTTCTTGGGTGGGCTGATGATAAGGCAGTTTCATTGGATGATGTTTGTTTTTGGCGGTTTTCTGATTATGACCGGTTTAAAAATGTTGTTTTCAAAAGATAGCGAAGAAAAAATGGATACTGAAAATCATAGGGTTATTAAATGGGTTTCCCGCATTTTCCCTATCAGTAATAATAATGCTAATGGAAAATTCTTCATCATCAACAATGGAAAGCGCTATGCAACCATTCTGTTTGTTGTATTGGTTTTGGTAGAATTTACCGATGTGCTTTTCGCTGTGGATAGTGTTCCTGCCATTTTTGGAATCACCCGAGATCCATACATCGTCTTCTTTTCTAACATTTTTGCCATTATGGGTCTGCGAAGTTTGTTCTTTTTACTTGGACACGGTATTAAAAATCTCAGCACCCTTCAGTATGGTCTGTCCTTAATTCTTATCTTTATTGGAGTGAAAATGATTTTTCAAAAGCAACTGCAACAGCTGGGATTTAATGAGGTTCATGCACTTTTGGTCCTGGGAAGCATTTTGTTGTTAACCTATATTTCATCATTCATATTCCCCAAAAAGTCTTTGGATTAGTATTATGGTCACATTTTACCCACAATGAATAAATGGTTAATGTAATTAACCGAAATTTGAACCCTTGAAGTGAGTTCTACAAAAATCCCCGCTCTGCTAGTCTTACAAGACGGTTCAGTTTTTCGTGGCACAGCCATCGGAAAAATAGGCACCACCACAGGTGAAATATGCTTTAATACCGGCATGACCGGTTATCAGGAAGTGTTTACAGATCCCTCCTATACGGGTCAAATACTTGTAATGACCAGTGATCACATCGGAAATTATGGTGTCAGGGATGCTGAGGTTGAAAGTGGTTCTATCAAAATTGCAGGCTTGGTGTGTAAAAAGTTCTCACAGCAGTTTTCCAGAAAAATGGAATCCTACAGTCTTGACACTTATTTTACAGAAAATGACCTTGTGGGCATTGCTGATGTAGATACTCGGCAAATTGTGCGACACATTCGCGATGCCGGTGCTATGAATGCCATTATAAGCAGTGAAACAGAGGATGTGGAATTGCTGAAGCAGAAACTCAATGAATGTCCCGATATGTCGGGCCTCGAATTGGCCAGCACAGTTAGCTGTGATTCTATTCATACCCTTGGCAATGAAGATGCGCCTTTACGGGTTGCTTTGCTTGATTACGGAAGCAAAAATAATATTGCCCGCTGCCTGTTGGAGCGTGGATGCTATGTGGGTGTTTTTCCGGCTAAAACTGGCTCGGAAGAAGTATTGGCCTGGAATCCTGATGGCATCATGATAAGTAATGGTCCCGGTGACCCTGCCAGTATGGATTATGCCATTGCCTGCGTACGCGAACTGGTTGAAAAAGGAATCCCTACATTCGGTATTTGTCTCGGACATCAGCTGCTGGCACTTGCCAGTGGTCTGACAACCTATAAAATGCATCATGGTCACCGAGGATTGAATCACCCTGTGAAAAATCTGGTTACCGGTAGAAGTGAAATTACCAGTCAAAATCATGGTTTTGCAGTGAGATTTGAAGGAGAAGCCATGGATTTCGTTGAACTTACTCATGTAAACCTCAACGATAGCAGTGTAGAGGGAATTTCTCGAAAAGATAAGCCCGCCTTTAGCGTGCAGTACCACCCTGAAGCTTCTCCGGGTCCGCATGATTCAATGTATCTTTTTGACCAGTTTATTGCATTAATTGAGAAGTATAAATCCTAACCCAAAAGCATAATGAGTGCCATCGTACATGTACATGCCCGTCAGATTCTGGATTCCAGGGGCAATCCTACCGTTGAAGCCGAAGTTTTTACTGAAGACGGAGGATTTGGAAGAGCTGCTGTTCCCAGTGGTGCCAGCACCGGAATACATGAAGCCGCGGAATTAAGAGACAATGACAAAAACCTTTACCTGGGAAAGGGTGTGATAAAGGCCGTTGATAATGTAAATAACATTATTGCAGATGCCATTGAAGGAATGGAGGTAACGGCGCAAAATGAAATAGATCAGGCGATGTCAGCGCTTGACGGCACATCCAATAAATCAAAGTTAGGCGCAAACGCAATTCTTGCCGTTTCTATGGCTGCTGCTCACGCAGCCGCCGATGAATTAGGTGTGCCTTTATACAGGTATGTGGGGGGAGCTAATGCCAATGTTTTGCCCGTTCCCATGATGAATATCCTCAATGGAGGCGCGCACGCAGACAACAAAATTGATTTTCAGGAATTTATGGTAATGCCGGTGAAAGCAGATAATTTCTCCCATGCTCTGCGCATGGGGGTTGAAGTTTTTCACCATCTTAAATCTGTACTGAAAGAAAAAGGATATAGCACCAATGTGGGAGATGAAGGCGGTTTTGCCCCCAATATTCAAAGCAATGAAGAGGCTATTGAAACCGTTCTTACAGCCATTGAAAAAGCAGGTTTTAAACCGGGAGTGGATATGTATGTTGCTATGGATGCCGCCACCAGTGAGCTTTACAGTGAAGAGCAAAACCTATACATTTTCAAAAAGTCAGATGGCCGCAGGTTTAGCAGTGAGGAAATGGTAGATTATTGGGCAGGTTGGTGTGCGAAATATCCAATCATCAGTATTGAAGACGGTTGTGCTGAAGACGATTGGAACGGCTGGAAATTACTAACAGAAAAATTGGGTTCAAAGATTCAGCTGGTGGGAGATGAT
>Ga0315899_10004157_pt1 | contig 15661 bp, 12 predicted proteins | sample LakEriMetagenome_2_FD_203518 | JGI IMG/M metagenome (GOLD analysis project Ga0315899, IMG submission 203518) | Freshwater fungal communities from buoy surface, Lake Erie, Ohio, United States - Buoy 4 MA112 | ecosystem: Environmental > Aquatic > Freshwater > Lake | place: USA: Lake Erie, Ohio... | reverse complement strand
AGGTTTCCATCGGCAAAGCCAGCACGAAGCCCACCACGAAGGGCGGGCGCGGCCAGCCGAAGCGGCGCATCAGCAAGCCCAGCAAGCCCACGCCCAGCAGCAGCAGCAAATCCGCCAATTCGCGGTTATTGTTGAAGGCGCCGAAGCAAACCACCATCATCATGAAGGGCGCCAGCAGCCCAAAGCGTACCGTGGTCAGCCGCGCAATCAAGGGCGATGTGGCGAAGCACAGCAACGTCCCCATCACATTGGCAATCGCGAGCGACCAGATGATCGCATAGGTCAAATCAAGCCGAGAGCCCACCAGCGCCGGCCCGGCTTCAATGCCAAGCAGCGTCATGCCGCCCAGGAACACCGCCATGGACCCGGAAGAAGGAATGCCGAAGAACAGCGTCGGCACCAACGCACCACCTTCGCGCGCATTATTGGAAGCTTCAACGGCAATCACGCCGCGCACATCACCCTTGCCGAATTGGCCATTCTTTTCCGTTTGAATCGCGTGCCCATAAACAATCCAATCGGTCACGCTGCCGCCAAGCCCTGGGATCGCGCCCAGCACGGAACCGATGGAAGATGTCCGCAGCAACAACCACCAATGGCGCATGATATCGCGCACACCATCAATCCAACCGCGTCCCAAATCCGCCGATCGCGAAATCGTCCCACCACCGCGCGCCAGATCAATAATCTCTGGCAGCGCGAAGATCGCCAGCACCAACACGGGCAGCGGCAGACCATCCGAAAGATAGATCAGCCCGAAATCCAAGCGATATTCCGCCGTGGCCGGTGCTGTGCCCACCATGCCAAGCGCCAAACCCATGCCGCAAGCAATCAAGCCCTTGGCGAAGCTTTTGCCTGCCAGCACGCCCACCATGGAAAGCCCAAGCAGCGCCAGCATGAATAGTTCCGCGGTTCCGAGCGCCAGAATGAGGGGCCGCGCAATCAGCACCGCGCCAGTCAAAATCACCGCGCCAATCAGCCCGCCGATCATGGAAGCCAGGAAGGATGCCGATAGCGCGCGCGCGGCTTCTCCTCGTCGAGCCATGGGGAAGCCATCCAGGATCGTCGCCTGGCTTGCCGATGATCCTGGTATGCCCATCAGGATGGAGCTGAATGTATCCGCCGTCGCCGCCACCGCGACCAGGCCGACCAGCATGGCGAGCGCCGATACCTGATCCAACCCGTAAATGAAGGGCATCACCAGCGAAAGCCCAGCCAGGCCACCAAGTGCCGGCAGCACGCCAATCGCGTAGCCAATCAATACCCCAAGCGCCATGTATCCCAAACGCTCAGGACTCGCGAGCGCGGTCAGCGCCATCAGCAGCGCGTCAAGCATGCAATCTTACTCCTGTTCCCGCGCTGCGTTTGATCTGATCAGCCGAGCCGATGGTTGAAGCGGCGCAGCAACCATTCCTTGATCCATTCGCGCGTCGCTTCACTAATCACGGTGCCGGCGGCATAGGCTTTCTCGGCGGCTTCGCCCACTACCTCATCATATTCGCCAATTACGGTACCGCGCTTTTCCTTATATTCCGGATCGGCAAAAATTCGCGTGAAGGCCGTGCGATACAGGTCTTGCATGGCGCGCGGTGTTTCGCGCGGCACCACCACGAATTTCTGCGCGGCAAAGCCCGCGACGAACAAAGTGCGATAGGCTTCCCAGGCCGGGCCGGAAGGGTCCTGCCCCGTGGCGGCCTTCAGGAATTCGGGGAAGGTCGGCAAATCCGGGAAGTTCGGATCGCGCACAATATCGCCCGCAGCATTCAGGATACCGTAGGAGAATAGCGGCACAGCCTTGCCTTCGCGCACCAGCGGCAAAACCTGGCTCGTATAGGCAGAGGATGTTTGATAATCGATCGGCGTTTCACCACGTTCAAAGGCAAGCCGCCCCTGGCCGCGGCCCTGCATGCCAAAGACAATCTGAACATTCAGGTTCATCAGTTCAAACGCCAAGGCCGGAACCACATCCAGCGATGTCGGACCCTGGCTGCCGAATTTCAGCCCCTGCGCGGCTTGCAGCTTCGCCAGATCAGCCGGGCCACGCACGCCCAATTCCGGGCGCACATACAGCACGCCGCCGGTTGGGCTCGCCATCAGCACGCTCCAGGCGCGGTAGTCATAACGCACGCGCGGGTCGCCCATCAGATACGGGAATTGCGTGGAACCGCTGGTGCCCAGGATGGTCAAGCCATCTGGCCGCGTGCGCTGCGCGAATTGATTGGCGCCATTGATGCTGCCACCGCCGGTGACATTGCGGATCACGACCGTCGGGTTGCCAGGCATGTGCTTTTGCAGCAGCGGCAGATGAAACCGCGCCCAGACATCCGAACCGCCGCCCACGGCGAAGGGGATGATCCATTCAATGGTCTTGCCGGCCATATCCTGCGCGCGCGCAGTGCCTGTTGCGGCCAAGCCAAGGCCAAGCCCGCCAAGGGCGCGGCGCGAGAGCGAAAAATTTGCAGCTTTGGTCATGAAACCCTCCCCGAATTGGTTTTCGTTTTCCATAAAGCAGAACCAGGGGTGATGGAACCAGCGAAATCGCACCCCGCATTTGCCGCTTTCAGAACGGCGCCCCGCCTGTTACGGAATGCCATGCCTGTCTCTCTACGTACCATTGCCCCGGCAGAGGCCGATATCCGGCTTGATCGCTGGTTTCATCGGCACTACCCGAACCTTACCCAAGGGGCGCTGCAGAAAATGCTGCGCACCGGGCAAGTCCGCCTGGATGGGGCGCGGGTGGAGGCGAATGCGCGGCTCAAGCCCGGCCAGCAATTGCGCATCCCCCCCTTGCCCGAAGCCGCCGCCAAGCCGCTCAGCGCCCGCCCGGTGTCAGACAGGGATGCAGCAGCGCTTGAACGCATGGTGATCTACCGCGATGCCTCCGTGATCGCGATAGACAAGCCCCAGGGCCTGCCGGTGCAGGGCGGGCCGGGGATTACGCGGCATGTGGATGGCATGCTGGATGCGCTCCGCTTTGGTTATCAGGAACGCCCGCGCCTGGTGCATCGGCTGGACAAGGATACATCGGGCGTTCTGATCCTTGGCCGCACCGCCGCCGCCGCGTCCCGCTTGGCGGCAGCGTTTCGCGGGCGGGATGCGGAAAAAACCTATTGGGCCGTGGTGATTGGCCGCCCCCATCCGCTGGAAGGCCGCATTGACCTGCCGCTTGCCAAGCTTGGCGGGCAGCGCGGCGAACGCGTGGCCGGGGTCGCGGATGGCGAGGGCACGCGCGCTGTCACGCTGTATCGCGTGGTGGATTCCGCGCAGCGTCAGGCAGCGATGCTGGAATTGCGCCCGCTCACGGGCCGCACGCATCAATTGCGCGTGCATTGCGCGGAGGCGCTAAACTGCCCAATCATGGGCGACGGCAAATATGGCGGCCAGGCCGCACATCTGGAAGGCTTCGGGAATACGCTCCATCTGCATGCCCGTGCCTTGCGCCTGCCGCATCCGGAAGGTGGTATGCTGGAACTAGCTGCCCCCTTGCCGGCGCATATGAAGGATACCTTCGCCATGCTCGGCTTTGATCGCCCGAAGACCCAGCCATGTCGGCATCTACGCTGAAACCCGCCCGGCGCTGGCCTCGCTATGTCGCGGGCGGGTTGGCGCTGCTGTTGCTGCTGCTGATTGGCTGCGCATTTGCGCTGCGCGCTGCGCTGGAATCCGGCCGTTTCACGCCGCGAATCAAGGCCGAAATCGAAAACGCCACCGGCTATCGCGCCAGCATTGGCGGGCTTGGTCTGGCGCTTGGGCTGATCCCCAAGCTGGAATTGCGCGATGTGACGCTGAGCACACCGGGCGGCGCCACGCCGGGCCTCGTGGCGCCAAGGCTGGCCGCGAGTATTTCGCTACGCTCCCTGATCTCCGGCGGCATCCAAATCCCAAGCGTGGAGGCGGATGGGCTGCGGCTCAATCTGGACCCGGCGCTTTGGGCTTTGCCTGCCGCCGAAAGACCCGCCCGGGACGCCACCGCAGCACCAGCGGCGCCAAGGCGCACGGCCACCATGCCGCAGATCGGGCTGGTCCGGCTGCGCGATGCGCATGTGGTTCTGCCGGGCAGTAAGGGGCAGGATATCGAAATCCCTTCACTTTCCATCCGTAATGTTAGCGCCACCAGCGCAAGCGATCTGGCGGCGGAGTGGCTCTTCCAGGGCATCAGCTTCACCCTTGCCGGGAAGGCCGGGCCCCTATTCGGCGCTGCCCCTGGCACGCTGCCGCCACTGGGTGCCATCACGCTCAAGGCCGGCGCGGGTGATCTTGGCTGGCTGCTGCCGGGCCTCAGGCTTGAAGCACTGGAATTCGTCGCACCGCCGGAAGGCGAGGCCAGGCTGACCGGTGCGCTGACCCGCGCCGGCAATACCGCGCGGCTTGAGGCGAATTTGGGCGAGATTGGAAAGCTGCTTTATGGCTTCACTGGGCCTTTGCCGATCGAAGCCCGGCTTACTTCAGGCGATGCCAGCCTGGCGCTGAAGGGCAGCGTGGCGCGCCCGCTGGAATTGGCCGGCGGACAATTCGACCTGACGGCGGATGTGCCGGATGCGGCGAGGCTTTCTGGCTTTGCTGGCCTGCCCCCTGGGCTGCGTGGGACGGCGCGGCTTGAATGGCGCGACCCGCAGCATTTCAGCCTGCCGCGCTTCCAACTTACCAGCCCCGCGCTGGCGGCCAGCGCCGTGCTTAATCTTGGCTTGGCGGGGCGGCCCAATCTGACCGGGCGGATTGATGTCTCTCGGCTTGATCTGGATGCCCTGACACCGCCGCCCAAGGCAAGCGCAGCGCCCGCCGCGCCTTCGGCCCCCTCGGCCCCTGCGGCCCCATCAGGCGATCGCCGCGTCATTCCCGATATCGCTGTCCCCGTCGCGTCGCTGAAGACGCTGGATGCTGAACTGCGGCTTGCCTTCAGCGGTGTCACCTCTCGCTTTATGCGTCAGGCGGCGGTGCAGACGAATCTCCGCCTCAGCAGTGGCGCGCTGGTGCTTGCGCCCTTCAACTTGACCATCCCGGCCGGGAGGCTTGCGGGGCAGATCAATGTGAATGCCGCCGCAAACCCAGCCCAGTATAGTCTTAGGCTCCGTTCTGAAGGCGCGGGGCTTGAGCTTGCGGCGCTGAGTGGCGCGCTGGATGGGCTTGGCCTGCGCGGCCATGGCGAGATTGCCACTGATCTGCGCGGTGCCGGCGCAAGCACCCGCGCCATTGCTGCCAGCCTGGATGGCACATTCGGCATCGCTTTGGTGAATGGCCGGCTGGAACAGGGCACCGCCATGGATGCGCTTGGCGCCATGCTCGCGCTGCTATCGCCCAATTCGCAACGGCTTGGCGCAGTGGACCTCCGCTGCCTGGCCTTTGCCTTTGGCGCGCAGCAAGGTGTGGCACAAAGCAGTGCGTTTTTCGTGGATAGTGCCATTGGCCAGATCAATGGTCAGGTCAGCATCAATCTGCGCGATGAAAGCCTGGGCGGGCGGCTCAATTCCAATCTGCGCGTCCTGGGCCTTGCAGTGCGGGCACCGTTCAATCTTGGCGGAACGCTGGCGGCGCCGCGCATTGGCGTGGCGCCAGGTGCCACGCTTGGCCAGAACGCGGCGGGGCTGCTGACCGATACCTTGACCGGACGTATCGTGACAGATCCACTCGGCAATCTGCTGGCCGGCAATGACCGAAACGCCGCAGCGGATTGCGCCGAGCCGCTGCGCCTGGCGCGTTTTGGCGCGGAGGGTGCCGCACCGACGCAGCGCGCCGCGCCCGAGGCCGCACCGGATGGCACCAGGCCGACCACGCCAAGCACGCCAGCGCCCGTGCAGGATGTGCTGCGTGGCCTTGGGGGTCTTTTTGGGGGAGGGCGGCGGTAAGCCTACCGCTTACCCCTCAACACCGCTCACCCTTCCACATCATCAAGCGACAGGCCAAGCGCTTCCAGCCCTTCTTCCAGCATATCGCCGAGCATTTCGATACCAAGTAGATAGGTTGCCGGGTCGCGTATATTGCGTTCGCGCGCCAGGTTGCGTGCTTCTTCCCAATCATCGGCGTCATAGTCGCCGCGCCCAATCCAGGCGAGGGCGATTAGCGATGCCTGTTCATCTTCATTCAATTCACTGATGAAGGCGCGCAGCGCATCCTCATCCATGTTTTCATCATCTTCAGCGTCGAGGCCTTCTTCATCCTCATCCGCGCGGGAAATTGCGCCGCTTTCCTCGCCTTCCTGGACAGCACGCGCCGCATCCACAATGGCGGCCACCGATTCCAGGCTGATGCCCAGTTCGAATTCCTCATCCTCATCATCACGTGCGGCCATGGCACTTCTCCTGCCTGAATGAGCGCACTCAAGCACAGTGTCGCGGGGCTTTGCCAGCCCCGATTAGGTTGCAAATGCGTGTCAATGAAGGGCGGTTTTCAGCGCCGCGAAAGATCAACCAGCCCGGCGAAACCTTCTTCCGTGCCGAAGGCCAGATGCGCGCCGGAATCGCTCCAGGCGAGCGCTGAAACCGCGCCGCGCCCGGGGGCGGCCACGGGCATAATGCGCCCGCTCGCGACCTCAGCGATCAGCACCAGCCCGTCATTGAAGCCGGCCGCCACCACTTCCTGCTGCGGATGGCAGGCCACGGCCGAACACAGCGCCTGATCGCCGCCGGCTAATTCCGTCGGCGCCTTGCCCATGGGCCCGCCGCCGAAAAACGGCCAAAGCACCACGCAATCCGCGCCCGAGGTCGCAAGCCACCGCCCCTTGGCCGTGAAGGACAGCGACTTGGTCTTCGACGGATACCCGGCCATGCGCATATGCTGCCCATCGGCCAAGCGCCAACCATGCAAAGTATTTTCCTGCATGGAGGTGACCACATGCGTTCCATCCGGGCTGAAAATAATGCCCGTATGGCTGCCCTTCCATTCAAGCGATCGCGGCTTGTCATCCTTCGCCGCCACAAACCAGAGTGACGCGCCATTGTAATGGCTGGCCGCGATGCGTTTGCCCTTAGCGTCTAAGGCAATGCCCGTGACCGATGTTGGATGCGCGAGTGACTTCAGCGCGCCCCCCGTGCCATCCAGCAAATGCACGGCCTTGCCAACCACGGCGGCGCGCAGGCCGCTTTCATGCGCCGCGACATGTTCCACCCAGCGGCTGCCATAACGCGCCAATTCAGTGACAGTGCCATCCGCGCCAAGGCGCATCAGCCGCCCATCATCGCCGCCGGAAATCACGCCATCCTTGCCATCGGCACAAAGCGACAGCACCGCGCCCTGATGCGCTTCATGCGGCGCCCAAGTATCTTGCGGGGCTGCAAGCTTCGCCTGGTGCAAGACGCCATCGCTGGTGCCAAAGCTGCAGGTGCGGCCTTCATGGCCAAAGCCAATGCCAGCAACCCAAGCGCCGAGGTTTTGCGAAACGCCCCGGCTATCCAGCAGATAATCCGCGCCGCTCATGCTTCGGGTGGGCTCCAGCGCGCGATTTCGGCATTGATCTTCGCCTCATCCTCACCCGCCTGGCAGGCTTCAAAACCACGGCGCAGCCAGGGACGGTTCAGATCGCGCCCGATGAACACCAGTTTTGAGCGCCGCGGATCGCCTTCCTTCCAGGGGCCAATGAAATCGCCATCGGCAATCATATGCACCGCCTGGAAGGCAAAGCGCCGATCATCGCCCTCATAAGCCAGAATACCCTTGGTGCGTAGCAAATCCTGCCCCTTGCTGGACAGCACCTGCGTGATCCAGGCGTTGAAACGCTCAGGGTCAATCGGGCGATCCACTTCGAAGGAAACGCTGTTCACTTCAGAATCATGTTCGTGATCATCCTCGCCCGAGAGGAATTCCGGCTCACGTTCCAGGATGCGTTCCAGGTTGAAGGCATCGCGCCCTATCACGGCGCTGATCGGTACATCAGATTTCGTGGCGCGGCGAATCTCAGCATAGGGGTTGATGGCGCGGATGCGCTTTTCCACCTCGGCCGCTTCAGCCTCGCTCACCAAATCCATCTTGTTCAGCACAATGATATCGGCGAAGGCGATTTGTTCTTGCGCTTCGGTAGAATCGGCCAACCGCGCCGGCAGATGCTTGGCATCAACCACCGTCACAATCGCATCCAGTTTAGTGGCACGCTTCACATCATCATCAACGAAAAAGGTCTGCGCCACCGGGGCAGGGTCCGCGAGGCCCGTGGTTTCCACGATAATGCCATCAAACTTGTCGCGCCGCTTCATCAGCCCTGCCAGGATGCGGATCAAATCCCCGCGCACCGTGCAGCAGATGCAGCCATTGTTCATTTCAAACACTTCTTCATCGGCATCCACGACCAGGTCGTTATCCACGCCCAATTCGCCGAATTCATTGATGATCACGGCGAATTTCTGACCGTGATTTTCGGTCAGGATACGGTTCAGCAGCGTGGTTTTGCCGGCACCAAGATAGCCGGTCAGCACGGTCACGGGCACGGGGGCGCGGGCGTTGTCGCTCACGTGGGTTTCTCCATCAGCAAGGTTTGGAACCCTATATGGGGCGAAGCGGGGCAGAGGTCACCCCGCCCAAGCTTTGCTTCAAGCAGCTTCCGCCATGAGGGCATCAGAAAGCGTGTTGATCAGCCTGTCCACATGCGACTTTTCGCAAATCAGCGGCGGCGACATGGCAATGATATCGGCCGTCACGCGGATCAGCACGCCCTCATCAAAGCAGCGACGGAAGACATCCAAGGCGCGTTGCGTGGGCTTGCCCGGGCGCGGCGCCAATTCCACCGCGCCAATCAGCCCGATATCGCGGATATCAATCACGTTCGGCAGACCCTTCAGCGAATGCACCGCATCCTGCCAATAAGGCTCCAACGCGCGGGCGCGGCCTGGCAAATCCTCGGCGCGGTGCAGTTCCAGCGTGGCAATGGCGGCGGCGGCGGCCAAAGGATGGCCGGAATAGGTATAGCCGTGGAAGAATTCGATGCCCGCGCCAGTGCCCGTCACGATGGCATCATAGATGTCATTCCTGACCGCAACCGCCCCCATGGGCACGGCGGCATTCGTCAGCCCCTTGGCCATGGTCATGATATCGGGCACCACACCAAGGCGTTCGGCGCCGAAATTGGCGCCGAGGCGGCCAAAGCCCGTGATCACCTCGTCATAAATCAGCAGAATGCCGTGCTTGGTGCAGATATCGCGGAGCCGCTTGAGGTAACCCACGGGCGGCACCAGCACGCCGGTCGACCCGGCCACGGGTTCCACCATGACCGCGGCAATGGTCTCCGCCCCATGCAAAGCCACCAGATTTTCCAGCACATCGGCCAATTCGGCGCCATGCGGCGGCTCACCCCGGCAATAGGCGTTCTTGGCCGGCAGATGCGTATGCGGCAGATGGTCCACATAAGGCAGCAGCGCGCCGAATTGCTTACGATTGGGGCCAATGCCGCCCACGGACATGCCGCCAAAGCCCACGCCATGATAGCCGCGTTCGCGCCCGATCAAGCGCACGCGGGAGCTTTCACCCCGCGCCTTGTGATAGGCGAGTGCGATTTTCAGTGCCGTATCGGCGGCTTCGCTGCCGGAATTGGTGAAGAAAACGCGGTCCAGCCCATCGGGTGTCATATCCGCCACGCGCGAAGCGGCTTCAAAGGCGATGGGGTGGCCCAACTGGAAGGCGGGCGCGAAATCCATGATCGCGGCCTGCTTTTGGATGGCCTCCACAATCTCTCGCCGGCCATGCCCGGCATTGCAGCACCAAAGGCCAGAGGTGCCGTCCAGAATCTCCCGCCCTTCCGGGGTGTAGTAATGCATGCCCTCAGCGCGGGCGAGCATGCGCGGGCGATCCTTGAAATACTTATTGTCGGAATAGGGCATCCAGAACGCGTCCAGATTATTCGGGCGCGGGACATTGATCTCATTCATCGGGGCTTCTCCGGAATCCAGAGCCATACAAACACCGGCTGGCGTGCGGGGGCAAGCGGGTGCTGGTTCAACCGTGGCGGAGTTCCGGAAAATCCTCCTCCCGATGCTCGCCCTCAGGCCTGGTGCCGGCGGCGAAGCGCTTTTCCTCCAATTGGCGGAGTTCCACCCGCCTGATCTTGCCGGATATGGTTTTGGGCAGTTCATGCACTTCAAGGCGTCGTACGCGCTTGAAGGCGGAAAGCCGCCCGCGCAGATGCTGGAAGATAGCCAGCATGGTGGCCGGGTTCGCCGCCGCCCCGGGGGCCAGCGCAATAAAGGCCTTGGGCACCGCCATGCGCATGGCATCCGGCGCGGGCACCACGGCGGCTTCCGCCACTGCCTCATGCTCAATCAGCACGCTTTCCAACTCGAAGGGCGAAATCCGGTAGTCGGAGGCTTTGAACACATCATCCGCCCGCCCGACATAGGTCAGGTAGCCATCCTGATCGCGATTAGCGACATCACCGGTGCGGTAAAACGCCTCGCCCGCCGGTAGCGTGCTGCCATCATCCGCCTGGTAGCCCATCATTAGCCCGGTCGGTGCGGGGTTGAGGGCGATGCAGACCTCCCCTTCCTCAGCCGGCTTGTCATCGGGGTCGAGCAAGACGATCCGATAACCCGGCAGCGGCTTGCCCATGGAGCCTTCCTTCAACGCCATCCCCGGCGGATTGCCGATTTGTGCCGTGGTTTCCGTCTGGCCGAAGAAGTCGCGGATCGTCAGGCCCCAGGCATCACGCACCTGTTCGATGATTTCAGGATTGAGCGGTTCCCCGGCACCCGCCACTTCGCGGAGCGACGTGCGGATCGCCTTCATGTCTTCCTGGACAAACATGCGCCACACCGTCGGCGGGGCGCAGAGCGTCGTCACACCATTCGCGGCAATCGCTTCCAGCATGCCGCGTGCGTTGAAGCGCGGTTGATTGGCGATGAACACCGCCGCCCCCGCAATCCAGGGTGCGAAAATGCAGGACCAGGCGTGTTTGGCCCAGCCAGGCGAGGAAATGTTCAAATGCAGATCGCCAGGCTGCAAGCCGAGTGCGAACATGGTGGAAAGATGGCCCACCGGATAGGATTGATGACTATGCAAAACCAGTTTCGGCTTGGCCGTGGTGCCTGACGTGAAATAAAGCAGCATGGGATCGCGGGCCTTGGTCGGCCCATCGGGGGTGAAGCTGGCCGCGCCCTGATGCAGGGTTTCGTAGGCAATCCAGCCCGCCGGTGCCGCGCCAATGGCGATGCGCGTCACACCCGCTTCCATCCCTTCGAATTTCGGCGCATCGGCGGCATTGGCAACCACGAAACGCGCGCGGCCTCTGGTGAAGCGGTCCTTCAAATCATCGCCGGCGAGCAGCGTGGTGGCGGGGATCACCACCGCGCCGAGTTTCATCGCCGCCAGCATCACTTCCCACAGCGGCACAACATTGCCGAGCATGAGCAGAATGCGATCGCCACGCTTCACGCCAAGCGCACGTAGGCCATTGGCAACGCGGTTGGAGGCCGCCGATAGCTCGGCAAAGCTGCGTTCCGCTGCACCATCACCAACAATGCGAAGTGCGGGGCGGGCACCATTCGCGCCCGCGGCCAATTCAGCGTCAAACCAATCGAGCGCCCAGTTGAATTGATCCAGTTCCGGCCAGCGGAAATCGCGATAGGCAGTCGCGTAATCTCCGCGCTGCGCCAGCAGGAAATCCCGCGCGGCTTTGAAGGCTGAATGGCTCATGCGCTGATGCTCCCCAACCGCGCAACTGGGCACGGCATTTTTGTTTTCAGGCCAAGGCTAAATCAGGCTGATATGAGGGAACAAGCAGCATCTTATTCCACCTTGATCCCCGTTGCCGCCACCACGCGCTGCCATTGCGGGACATCGGTTTCCAGTAGCGCCGCCAATTCAGCCGGGCCGGTCAGCAGCGGCGTGGTGCCTGCGGCGGCGAAGCGCGTGCGCACATCGGGTAGATCACGAATGCTGCCAAGCGCTTCCGCCATGCGGGCGATGATGGCGGGCGGGGTCGCGCGTGGGGCAGCAATGGCATACCAATTCAGCGCGACATAGCCGGGCACGATTTCATTGATGGCAGGGATGTCCGGCAGTGCCGGCAAGCGCCGCGGCCCCGCCACGCCCAGTAATCGCGCGCGGCCGCCCTGCACATGCGGCAGAGTTTCCACCGTGCTCGCGAAAACCATGTCTATTTCGCCGGCGTAAAGCGCTGTCATGGCCGGCGCCGCGCCGCGATAAGACACATGCGTGAGGTCTAGGTTGGCCGCGAGCGCGAAAAGCGCGCCCGACAAGTGGTTGGAGGACCCAACCCCGCCGCTGCCATAGGTCAGCCGCCCCGGGTCAGCCCGTGCCGCGTTCACCACATCCTGCACGCTTTGATAGGGGGATGCCGCGCGGACCACCATGGCGGTTGGAATATCCGCGACCAGACTGACCGGTGCCAAAGCTATGCGCGGATCAAGCCCGCGATTGGGGTAAAGCGCCGGCACGCTGGCAAGTGACGCGCTGGTCAGCACAAAGGCAGTTCCATCGGGCGGCGATTGCACCACGGTATGAATGCCAATGCTGCCGCCCGCGCCTGGCCGGTTTTCGATGATGAAGGGCTGGCCGAGCCTTTCCTTCAAATGTTCCGCCAGCAAGCGCCCCACCAGATCAATCGGCCCGCCCGCGCCGAAGGGGATGATGATCCGCACCGGCCGATCCGGCCAGGCAGGCTGCGCGGTGGCGCGCGTGATGAAGGGCAGGGCAAACGCTGAACCCAGCAGCACCCGGCGCGAGGCATTGTTCATGGCGGTTCTTCCTCCGCCCCCATTAAAGGCGGAACCGATGCGCTTGGGAATAAGCGCGATGCAATCAGACGCGCGGCAGATGCGCCGGAATGCGCATGCCAAGGGAAAGCGGCACCGGCCAGACTTCCTCCACCGCGCGTAGCCGCCGAAAGCCCGCCGCCAGATAGCCCGGCAGCGCGCGCGGGTGATCCGCATTGCAGGTATTCACCGTGACGGCTGGCAGGCCGATATGCCAGGCAGCATCGACGGCTTGGCGCAAAAAGGCTGCGCCAAGCCCAGTGCCAATAGCCCAAGGCATCAGCCCGAAATAGGAAAGGTTCACCGTCTGGCCGGCGCGATGGTCCAGCTCATAAAACCCGTTTGGTTCGCCATCACGCATCAGCACATGCACACTGACCGAGGGATGGCCAAGCAAACCCGCTAATTCCGCATCGGATGCAATGCGCCGCATCCACCAGAGCCAGGGCGCGCCCACCGTATCATACAGGTAGCGATAAAAGGGCACGGAGCAATGCCGCACCCGTTCCACCCGAACATCGCCGGGCAAAGGCGGGGCAGGGCTGGCAGGTGGCGCGTCCATACGCAGGAACGTCACCTGCACCTTCAAGCGCTCAACGGGGTCGCAAGGCAGCATGGGAATGGTCACTAGCGCAGAATGCGTGCCGATGGAAACGGCTGGCGACCCATAAAAAAACACGCGCCCCGGAAGGGGCGCGTGTCTTTGCTTAAAGCGATTCAGAAGCAATCAGTGTTCGACGTCAGCCCAAACCTTGCGCTTCACCGCATAGGTCAGCCCGGCGAGGATGGTCAGGAAGATGATGATCTTCACGCCCAAGGCGCGGCGCTGTTCAAGTTCCGGCTCCGCAGCCCATTGCATAAAGGTGCTGACATCATGCGCCATCTGCTCGACGGTCGCCTTGGTGCCATCGGCGTATTCCACCTGATCGGGGTTCAGCGGCGCGCCCATGGCGATCGCGTGGCCTGGGTAGAACCTATTGTAATGCGCGCCATCGGCCAAAACAAAACCGGCCGGCGGATCCTCATAGCCGGTGAGCAGTGCAAAGAGGTAATCCGCCCCACCGGCCCGTGCCTTTGCCATGACGGAAAGGTCCGGGGGCGCCTTGCCATTATTCGCGGCAGCAGCTGCGGCTTCATTGGGGAAGGGGCGGCGGAACCTATCCGAAGGGCGGCCAGGGCGTTCGAACATCTGGCCTTCGTCATTCGGGCCATCCGTGATTTGAAACTGCGCCGCGATGGCTTCCACCTGAGCCTGGGTCAGCCCCAATTCGCTCAGATTGCGATAGGCGACCAACCGCATGCCATGGCAGGCCGCGCAGACTTCCTTGTAAACTTGGAAGCCGCGCTGCGCGCTGGCGCGATCATAAGTGCCGAAAATCCCATCGAAGGAGAATTTCCGATCGGGGATGGCAATCTCTCCCCCCGCCGCATGGGCGGGGGCGGCGGCGAAGAGGCCAAGGGCGAGGGCGAGAGCCTTGATTGAATGACGCAGCATGATCAGGCCTTCTCCATCGGCTTGACAGCCGCGCCCATGGGCAACGGCCCCCCACCCAGAACGGGGCGGGATATACTCTCTGGCAGCGGCAAGGGCCGCTCCAACCGCGCCAGCAGCGGGAGGACCACCAGGAAATAGGCGAAGTAATAGGCGGTCGCGATGCGGGCGATCAGCACATAGGTGCCTTCCGCCGGCTTGGCGCCAACCCAGAGCAGAACCAGGAAGCAAACGGTCCAGAGCAGGAAGAAGATGCGCGCCAGCGGACGGAAGCGCATGGACCGCACAGGGGAACGATCAAGCCAAGGAAGCACGAACCAAACCAGGATCGAACCAAACATCAGCAACACGCCGCCTAGCTTATCCGGCACCGCGCGCAGGATCGCGTAATAGGGTAGGAAGTACCATTCCGGCACGATATGCGGCGGCGTCACCAGCGGATTGGCCGGAATGTAATTATCCGGATGGCCCAGATAATTCGGCGCAAAGAACACCAGCACGGCGAAGACGATGAAATACACCACCAGGCCCACGCTATCCTTCGCCGTGTAATACGGGTGGAAGGGAAGTGTATCCTGCGGGCCCTTGGGTTCGATCCCGAGCGGATTGTTCGAACCCGTGATGTGCAGCGCGGCGACATGCAGGAAGACCACGCCAAAAATCACGAAGGGCAGCAGGTAATGCAGGCTGAAGAAGCGGTTGAGCGTCGGGTTATCCACGCTCATGCCGCCCCAGAGCAATTCCACGATATGGCTGCCCACCACCGGGAAGGCGCTAAACAGGTTTGTGATGACGGTGGCGCCCCAGAAGGACATCTGACCCCAGGGCAGCACATAGCCCATGAAGGCGGTCGCCATCATCAACAGAAAGATCACGACCCCCAGAATCCACAGCAATTCACGCGGCGCCTTGTAGGAACCGTAATACATGCCGCGGAAGATGTGGATATAGACCACAATGAAGAACATGCTGGCGCCGTTCATGTGAATATAACGGATCAGCCAGCCGAAATTCACATCGCGCATGATGCGTTCGACACTGTCGAAGGCAAGGCCAGTATGCGCGGCGTAATGCATGGAAAGGAAAATCCCCGTCGCGATCATGATCATCAGCGTGACCATGGCGAGAGCGCCGAAATTCCAGAAATAGTTGAAATTCCTCGGCGTTGGGAAGGTTCCGTATTCCTTCTGCATCATGGTGAAAACCGGCAGGCGCTGATCTATCCAGCGCACCACTGGGTTCTTGAAATCGCTATTGTGCAACCCGATTGACATGTTTTTCTATCCTCAACCGATTCTGATCTTGGTGTCGGATGTGAAGGCGTATTGCGGAACGTCAAGGTTCCGGGGCGCCGGACCTTTGCGAATTCTGCCTGACGTGTCGTAATGGCTGCCATGGCAGGGGCAGAACCAGCCGCCGTATTCGCCGCGCGCATCGGTGGCCCTTTGGCCCGTGGGCACGCAACCCAAATGGGTACAAA